>ULUW01015655.1_pt1 | contig 19212 bp, 16 predicted proteins | sample 1959041 | NCBI WGS metagenome assembly ULUW01 (sample SAMEA4835775, study PRJEB28245) | human gut metagenome | biome: gut microbiome; material: fecal sample | place: Denmark | collected 2008
AACAACCCTCCGGCGAAGCAGAGCAGGATCAGGCGCAGAATATTCGCTTCCACAGCAAAATCAAATAGAACGGAATCGTGTCTGCAACTCCTGTATCTTCGCCAAAAGTTGCTCAAACGTAAACTGCTCTCCGTATATCATAGACTCCTGCATGGCTTTATAATCCTCCTGCCATATTTTCAGCACCTCTTCCGGTGGCAACAGGACGATGCGTTTGCGTATGTCGGGCGTATAATCCACATCCTTTATGGAGGTGAACACCTCCCGATGATGATGGATAGTGTTCCACAGCTCGTCATCGTGGACAGCATCTTTGGCAAACGGCTCGTCCATCATTTTCATCAGGTCGTAAAGATGGCGTGACTTGCGATTGGCAGTACGGCAGCCGTCGGTGGTAAACAACTCATGGAGCAGAAACACCTTCTCCAAAAAAGTCTTTTCAGGTACGGCAGAGATAATATCAACATCGGCAAAGGTAGTATCTATCGTGGAGTTTTTGCTTACCAACGACTTGACTTTAGCTTTAGCTGTCGGCTCGAACAGAGACCTTGCCCCGATTTCCAGCAACACTTCGGCTTGCAGATAATCGGGGCCGGTATTTCCGTATACCGACTCGTAAGCAATATGCACTTTCCGAGGCTCCGGGTAGGTCGCGTCTCCTTCGCCGTCCGGGTCTGCGGTTATCATGCAATAGTCGGCCAGTCCTTTCGCATGGAGGGTATTCTGCAAGTCCACCGCAAAGACATCCTTGACAAACAGCGAGGACGCCTTACGCAATTTCTTCAGTTGTTTCTTCGTCAGATCGCCTTCCAGACCGAAGACGCTCCTGTCGATGGCAAGATCAATGTCTTCCGAAAATCTCAAAATCAGATTCCATATTTTACTCAATGACGAACCGCCCTTGAACACCAGCTTGTCCGCATACGGAAGTGTATAGATTGCCTGAAGAACCCCTGTTACCCAAATATCCTTTTCTATCGCTTTGGGATCGTCGATGCCCAGGCGCAGGCTGACTTGTTCATAGATGGTGCGACGTTTGTCCGCCGGAAGTTGAAGAAAATTATTCATACGCTTTCAATATTATGGAGCGTATCCAGCCCGGAACCAGTTTCAGGTCTTCGGCAATCCGCTCTTTGGGTTCATTGGATAATAGTTGTTCGATTCGTTTGAGTTGCTCCTTGTTTACATTCCCTTGTCCGAGTTCCTGAAGGGCGAAAGTAATCAGCATGATCAGTTCCGATTTGAAGTCGAGCCGTTTGGGTACGACGTGCTTGAAGAGGATTCCTCTGCCGTTATAGATTTTTATTCTACGAGGCGTTCCGTCGGTAAAATAGACTGCGTTCATCGGGACTTGCGTGGAAAGTCCGAGCTTGTTCAGTGCCGCGTCTCCGGTCGGTACGATGCGGCATTTGTCCCTTTGGGCAATGGCTTGAGCAACATCGTCCACGCTGGGGTATATGATACCGAAGCCAAATTCGGTATCGACTTTCGGCTTGCAGTAAATCCCCCTCGCAAGCCGGATAATCTTACCGGACATGGTTATACGTTCAAAAGCCTTGTTAATGGCCTTACGCTCTCCCATATCTGCGAAGTCATTTGCAAACAGTATAGTTCCGTTATTTTTTCTTTTTATTGAATTAAGTATCTTATTTTCAATACTTTGTAATGCCATTTTTACCTTTATTTTGTCGCCAAAAAAAAGTTTTTTGGCGACATATCCAATGCAAAAGTACGATATTTCTGGAGACCGCCAAAATAAATCGCTCTTTTTAAATGGATTCCGCATTTTTTAGCCCGCTCTGCCTTTCTTTTTTCGCCGGCAAATATAGGACGAAGCGCATAATCGCCAAGCCCCACTTCATTCGTATGTCGAAAAAGACCATGTACGGTCGGTTTCCGACATCCGGGTTTGGCTTATGATGCCGCAGCTTCATCCTTCCATTGCCTTAAAAAGTCGAAAGGCAACCCTGCTGAACAAAAAAGCAGGGAAAAAGACAAAGTTAAACCCAATAAACAAAGCATTATGAAAGAAGAAATCAGACAAAACGGTAAAGTAGTGTTGTGGAGCGACGACGAAAACAGTATTCCTGTGATTTTCAACAACCTCTGCGGAATAAACTTTTCGGGAGAAGAATACCGAACCTATATCCGGTATGTAGCATTTGAAGATATGGGATTCCATCCCGGAGAAATTTCGTATTATCGCAATGGCATTTTATACAAGACAGGCAAAATTCCGAAACTGTAAACCATGTAATCCCGAAAGTCCGTATTAGGCAAAGGCTTGATACGGACTTTTTATATTTCGGTCTGCCGACGGCCACCCCCGTTATAATCGACGTTTCGATTAACCTGTAACCTTTTTTATATGCCGCTGTTTCCGGCATATTCTACTTATAAGTATAAACCGCTCTTTTAGATAACCTCCGCCGTCCTTATTCTCTGCCGTGCGACCTATTGGAGTTATTTTTCCGCAAAGGTAACAGGCCGTCCCAACCCTGCCAATGCCGGCGTGCCGCCGCGAGTGAGCCGCAAAAATCTTCCTCTCCACTGTCGAGCGTATTTTTCCGCATCAGCCTTGTCCGATTGCTCCTGCCACCTTTCTGAAGCAGAAAAATAAATCCCTGCGGTCGCAAACAGGCCGAAAACAGGGAAATAAAAACAAAGTTAAATATGAGTTACAACAAATTGACATCACTTGTGGCGAACGTGGACGCCATAGAAACAGCAATGAAAATCCACGTACAAGGCAGGAAAGCCACAGCGGGCGAGAAAGAGGTGCTATCCCGATATTCCGGTTTCGGAGGCATCAAAGAAGTATTGAACATCGGTGCGGACAAGCCAGCCGGCGGCGGCATGGACAAGCCGATACAAAAGTTACAAGAACTAATCGACGCCTATCCTCATTTCACGGACCCCATGCGGTACAACGTCATGGAGGGTATCAAAGCATCCGTCCTGACAGCGTTTTACACGCCGAATTTCCTTGTAGACGCAGTAACACGGCAGATACACGCCACATTCAAGAATAACGGCTTGCAAATGCGCACATTCCTCGAACCGAGTGCGGGAATAGGCGGCTTTCTGCCCGTAGCCATGTCCGGCACGTATGACTATGCCATTGAGAAAGACCTTATTTCGGGGATGATACTCTCCCTGTTGCACGAAAATACGCTTACACGAACAGCGGCATTTGAAACAATCGGTGAACAGGACTTTAAACACACTACTTTCGATGTCATAGCCTCGAATATCCCATTCGGCAATTTCCGCGTTTTCGACGCTGAACTGTGGAAGAAAGGCGGTGCTTACGAACAAGCTACCAAGACCATACACAACTACTTTTTCGTAAAGGCTATGGAACTGCTGAACGAGGGCGGGCTGTTGGCTTTCATTACGTCGAGAGGCATAGCCGACGCTCCGGGCAACAAGTTCGTGCGCGAATACCTTGTGAACCATGCCGACCTGATTAGCGCAATCCGTCTGCCCGATACGCTTTTCATGCAGACAAGCGGTATAGAAGTAGGTAGCGACCTGCTGATATTCCAAAAACATACCCACAAGACGGCACTCTCGTTGCGAGAACGGGCATTTTTGCAGGTCTCCAAAGAAAAAGCCGATACGGCAGGAACGATGACCGAATACGCAAACAAACTATTCTCCTTGCCGAAAACGACACTTGCAACGGATAGCCGCATTGTGATGAACCAATACGGCAAACATGTACGCAAATACCAGTGGCTAAAGGATGAAAATTCCATGTCCCAATACCTCTGCGCACTTTTGAAATACGATTTTGACCGCTATTTCCGCAAGCACCTTTTCGCAGGTCAAGTCATTGCACCTGTGCAGATGTCGCTTTTCGGAAGCATGGGACAGGCAAGCAAGGAAAGACGAGCCTATACCGAACCCATAACCGAATGGATGAAAGACGGTGCAATGGTCGCTTTCGAGGGACAAGTGGGTACGATTCAATTCCGTAAATCGAACCATTACACGGAGGTGGCCGTCGATTTCGTTCCTGTGGACGATAGCAAGGTAAACACGGACAGGGCGAACGATTATTTCCCCATACGCAAGGCATACTTTGATTTGTCAATCAAAGAGAGGGAAGAACAAAAGGAGCAGACACATCTACGGGAACAGCTTAACGCACGATATGACGCATTCATCGCCAAGTGGGGATATTTCCACGAAAACGACAACAAGGAGTTTATCATGCTTGACAGCCTCGGTGTGGAAGTTTTTACGATTGAAATGCAGGTCGGCAAGGACATATTCAAAGCCGACATTATGCGCGAACCCGTAGCATTCAAAAAGATAGGCGCAAACGAGAAACTTACGCCGGGCGAAGCACTGGCAAGCAGCCTGAACTTTTACGGCCGTGTCGATATGGATTATATCGAACAGTCAACGGGCAAGGGGGAAGAAGATATAATAGAAACCCTCAGAAACGAGATTTTCTACAACCCTCTCATCGGAGAGTGGGAGTATAAGGGCAAATTCCTTGCGGGCAACGTCATTGCCAAGTGCAAAGACATGATTTCCTGTCTGCCCGACCTTGCGGACACGACAAAGGAATGGACGGAAACCTCTGTAAAGGCCTTGACGGAAGCCGTGCCCGAACCGATACCATATGAAGAACTCGACATCAACATGGGCGAAAGGTGGATCGACACGAAGTTGTACGCCGATTTTGCGACAGAACTTTTCGGAGTTGAAGCCAGTGTGATGTATTTCGATGTGAACGACACCTATTTGATACGGCTACAGGGATATTCCCCCGTGGCGTATAACACCTATTCCGTTTGTAATTACAACGGCGAAGACCTGTTTGTTCACGCCCTGCAAGACACCGTGCCGGAGATAACGAAAGAGGTATACCGTGGCAATGACAAGGTACGTGTCCCGGACGAGGAAGCCATACAGGAAGCAGCCACCAAGATACAAGAGATAAGAACCCGTTTCAATGAATGGCTCGACAATCGGCCCGTAGAGATACGCGACGAGCTTGTAAGGGTGTACAACGAGCGTTTCAACTGCTACGTCAGACCGCACTATGACGGATCGGCGCAGACGTTCCCCGGATTGTCGTTTGAACAGTTGCCGTACACCGAACTCTACCCGTCGCAAAAAGACGCTATTTGGATGATTAAGCAGAACGGCGGCGGCATTTGTTGGCACGAGGTAGGCACGGGAAAGACGATGATAATGTGCGTGGCCGCCTACGAAATGAAACGTCTCGGACTGGCACAAAAACCAATGATTATCGGTCTGAAAGCCAATGTTCACGAGATTGCCGACACGTTCCGAAAGGCATACCCAACGGCAAAAGTGCTTTATCCGGGCAAAGAGGATTTTATCCCTGCTAACCGCAAAGAGGTGTTTTCCAAGATAAAAAACAACAACTGGGACTGTATCATTCTGACACACGACCAGTTTGCCAAAATACCGCAGGCAGAAGAGTCCGTCGTGGAGATCTTTACGGAAGAACTCGCCGACACGGAACGCTGCCTTGAAGTGTTGGAACAGTCTACCATGCGCTACCGAAGCGGCAAAATGCAGCAGGGACTTGAAAAAAGAAAACAAAACCTTACTGCCAAACTCGCCGAGTTGCAGATGAAGATTAACGCCCGGAAAGACGATACCATAAACTTTCATTCAATGGGTATCGACCACATATTCATCGACGAATGCCACATGTTCAAAAACCTCATGTTCCAGACACGTCACACGAGAGTAGCCGGAATAGGCAACACGCAAGGCTCGCAAAGGGCGATGAACCTGCTGTTTGCCATTCGGGACATTCAACACCGGACGGGTAAGGATTTGGGGGCTACGTTCCTTTCGGGCACGGTCGTAGTAAATGCCTTGACCGAACTTTACGTGATGTTCAAGTACCTGCGTCCGCAGGAACTCCGGCGTCAGCGGATCAGTTGTTTCGACGCATGGGCGGCGATATTCACGAAAAAGACTGCCGACTACGAGTTAAGCGTAACAGGTGCCATAAAGCGCAAAGAGCGTTTTCGCACCTATATCAAAGTCCCGGAACTGGCAATGTTCCTGCGTGAAATCACCGACTACCGTACCGCCAACATGATAAACCTCGATGTGCCGGAGAAGAACGTGCGTTTCCTTTCCCATGCCCCGACAATCGACCAAGAGGAAATGATCGGGCGATTGGTCTCCTTTGCAAACAGCGGCCAATGGGAGGATTTGGGGCTTGACACCCCGCAGCCGGACAACCTCGACAAGGCAAAAATGCTTGTTGCTACCAATGTGGCTCGCAAAATGGCTCTCGATATGCGCCTGTTGGGCGACAAGTTCAACGATAACGAGAACAACAAGGCTTCCATTAGCGCGAGAACAATTTACGACTACTATGTACGCTCCAATGCAAACCGAGGCACACAGTTCGTCTTCAGCGACCTTTCTACCTACAAGCCCAACGAGTGGAACATTTATACCGACATCAAAGAAAAACTGATACGTCTCGGTGTCCCTGCCGATGAAATACAGTTTATCCAATGTGCCAAGACCGAACGGGCGAGGAAACGGTTGTTCGAGGATATGAATAAAGGCAAGGTGCGGGTACTTTTCGGCTCGACTTCCATGCTGGGTACAGGAGTAAACGCACAGCAAAGGGCCGTGGCGGTACATCATCTGGAGATACCCTGGCGACCCGCCGACATGGAACAGCGCAACGGCAGGGCTGTACGCAAGGGCAATACCGTGAAGCTCTGGGGTGGCAACGTTGTGGATGTTGTCATTTATGGCACGGAAAAAACACTCGACGCCTACAAGTTCAATTTGTTGAAGAACAAGCAAATGTTCATCAACCAAATCAATAACGGCACAATCGCCGTGCGCCGCATCGACGAGGACAGCATGGACGAGAACAACGGTATGAACTTCGCCGAGTTCGTGGCGATCCTCTCCGGCAATACCGACCTGCTGAACAAGGTAAAACTCGACAACAAGATTATGCAACTGGAAAAGGAACAGGGCATTTTCAAGAAAGAGCGCATTCGGGCAGAGCGCAAGATTTCTGCCAATATGCAGGATATAGCAAAGGCGAACAGTACAATGGCAAGCATGACACAGGATTTGGAATATTTCGCCTCTTACAGGGGACAACGGACAACCTTGCTTCTGAATTTGCAACAGGCTACCGCAGAAGAAACAGGACGCGAGCTGCACCGCATATCCAAATCATACCGTAGCAGAGCCTATAATACGATAGGCACTTGCATGGGGCTAAACCTGTTGGTATGCAGTGAGTACAACATCGCAGAGACATTCGACCGCAACACGTTCTTTATCGAGGGAGTAAGCGGACTGAAATATCGTTGCGGCGTATCGGGTGCATTGCCGTTAGGATTTGCCGAGGCGGCACAATATCCGCATACCACGATGAAAAGGCTTCCCGCCATGATCGAGGGACAGCAAAAGAAGATAGCGAAGCTGGAAAGCGAAATACCTGCCTTGCAGGAAATCGTCAGTCGCAAATGGAGCAAGTCGGACGAACTGGCGAAGCTCCAACAGGAATGTAACGACCTGCAACGAAAGATCGACGAAAGCATGAAAGAAGCGGAACATACGCAATCCGAACTTTCAGGACGTGAAACTGCCGACCAAGTAGCCTGACCATAATTCAATTCATATATTTAACCTTTCCCTCTGTCAGGTCGTGATGACCGGGCAGAGGGATTTTTTTATATTCCGTCCATTCGTTGCGAACCGGTGCGCAACTCCTTTTATAAATCCACCCGGCAGGGCATCCTGTTATATCCTCTTTTCCCTGCATATATAGTCCGGCAGAGCCACTATTCCTTTTCTATCGCCAACTATCCCGACCTCCGGATTCCTTCCTGCCGTCACCGGTTTGGTTTTCCAGACGCAAAGTTGGACTGCCGCGCTTGATTCCGTCGCTTTGAAGTGCATTTTTATAAAATTCTTCCTTTCTGCGAAAGAGTAATTTTCCAAAAAAAACGTCGGAAATAGCTTGTTCGTCAGTCCCTTAAAGCATCTGTAAATCCCAAAAGCGGTTCAGGCAGAAAAAGAACCGAGCAAAGGGAAACAAAAATAAAATAAAAACAATTCAGGTAATGGCAGGACTAACCACCTTGCCGCAAAACATTTACAATTATGTTATACGTTCACACCATCGGCAGAATCGGTAAAGATTGCCAAGTTATCACAGGAGCACACGGCTCATTCATCGCTTTTGATATTGCAGTAGATGATTATTCACACGGGAACAGCGTTACCACATGGGTAAGGGTACGGAGTAAGAAAGAGAACCACATACGACTGTCTGAATACCTTACCAAAGGACGACTGCTGCTCATTGAGGGAACGCTCTCGGCTTCGCTATGGAAAGACAAGAATGAAGACTACCAAGTCCAGCTCTCCATTACAGCAGATGCGTTGCAGTTTATCAATACCGGGAAACGGGAGGGTGCGGCTTTCGAAGCTGGCAATCCGACGGATGCAGCAGACGATGTACCCGTACCTCCTGCCGATGCACCGCAGAATGACAAGGACGATCTACCGTTCTGACAAAGCGCGTACATCACTGATAACAAGCCTATACTAAATGTAGTATTTACTAATTATAGTAAAGCAGGAAATTAGCAAGCCTCCCGTTACAAAAGATAGTAGGTACTACATTTAGTCAGTTAGTATTTTAGTAAAGTAGTAAATACTATAATACTAAAATACTTTTTGTAGTAAAATAGTAGATACTAATAGTAGTAATTACTAAAAATAGTATTACCTTTGTATCAGATATAAAGACACCAAATTATGACAAGAATTATAGCGGTTTTGAACCACAAGGGCGGGGTCGGGAAGACAACCACCGCCATCAACCTGGCTGCCGCTTTGCAGCAAAAGAAAAAGCGCATACTGGCTATCGACATGGACGGTCAGGCGAATCTCACGGAATCCTGCGGTCTCTCCATTGAGGAGGAGCGGACGGTGTACGGAGCGATGAAAGGCGAATACCCTTTACCGATTATCGAACTGGAGAACGGTCTTGCCGTTGTGCCGTCCTGTCTCGACCTGTCGGCGGCAGAATCCGAACTTATCAATGAACCGGGACGCGAGTTGATACTGAAAGGGCTGATTACAAAGCTGCTTGACAGCCGGAAGTTCGACTACATCCTGATTGACTGCCCGCCCTCGCTGGGACTGCTGACATTGAACGCCCTTACCGCAGCGGACTGTCTGATTATTCCGGTACAGGCGCAGTTCCTCGCCATGCGCGGAATGGCGAAAATAACGAACGTGATCGAGATTGTCAGGGAACGCCTGAACCCGAACCTGAACATCGGTGGCATCGTCATTACCCAGTACGACAAGCGTAAGACGCTCAACAAAAGTGTGGCCGAACTTATCAGCGACTCTTTCTGTGACAAAGTGTTCAAGACGATTATCCGGGACAACGTGGCACTGGCCGAAGCCCCGGTAAAGGGAAAGAACATCTTCGAGTACAACAAGAACTGCAACGGAGCCAAAGACTATATGGCCTTGGCGCAAGAGATATTGAAATTAAAATAAATAAAGCGATATGGGCAAGAGCGATTCATTAAAAGACGATATGAAAAGCGGGTTGGACGGGCTGCTATCGTCCACGAAACGATCCCTGCAAAAGAAAGAGGCTGCACCGGCCAAAGCGGAAAAAGAGCCTGCGGTGCATTGCAACTTCGTCATAGATAAGAGCATTCACACCCGCATGAGGCTTCTCGCCATTGAAAAGGGAATGTCCCTGAAGGACATCGTGAACGAAGCAATGACGGAGTACCTGGAGAAAAACGGGAAGTGATGGAATCCGGTTGCCGTAACTGTGTCCGGACGGATGCGGCAACCTTGACTTCCCTTTTACATCCGTGCCGCCTCGTGCCTTTTCTATCCCCCAACCTGTCGTTTGCTGCATTCGCATTTCCCTTCAGGGAAACACATCTTCCTTTTATACCTATATCCTTTCCTTTTCTACCGGAGGTTTCCCGCCTGTTTTTCCGGCCATTTATAATCTGAAGGGAAATACTTCTCTTTTATTTATCCCTTACCACTTTCCCGATTCCTTCCTGCCGTCACCGGTTTGGTTTTATCAGATGCAAAGGTCTGCTGTCGCGCTTGATACGACAGCTTGAAGTGCATTTCCTGCAAATTCTTCCTTTCTGCGCAAGAGTAATTGGCAGGAAAAGCCGTCGTATGAAGCTGTTCCGACAGCCGTGTACCGCATCCATAAAACCCCAAAGCGGTTCAGGCAGAAAAAGAACCGAGCAAAGGGAAAATAAAAAAATAATCATTAACACATTAAAATTTTACAATTATGGCAACAACAGTTCAAATGACAGAGAAAAACATCGTATCGGTAGCATTGGCAAACGTTCAACCGAGTGACTACAACCCTCGTAAATATTTTGACGAGACAAGCCTTGCGGAACTCGCCGAGAGCATCCGTCAGCAGGGAGTGTTACAACCTATCGGAGTGCGCTCCCTTGCAGACACCGACCGTTTCGAGATTGTTTTCGGAGAGCGCAGGTATCGTGCATCTCTCATGGCAGGCTTGGAAGAAATTCCCGCAATCATTTTGAATGTTTCGGACGAGACAGCCGAAGAAATGGCGGTAACAGAAAATCTGCAACGCAAAGACGTGACCCCAATCGAGGAAGCCAACGCCTATCAGAAACTCATAGAAAGTGGTCGCCACGATGTACAGTCATTGGCAGTTCAGTTCGGCAAGAATGAGAACTATATCCGTACCCGATTGAAATTCATCTCTTTGATACCCGAAATCGCTCTGCTGTTAGAGCAGGAGGAACTGACAATCAGCGTAGCGAGTGAAATCTGTCGTTACGGCGAGGATATACAACGAGAGGTTTATGACAAGCATTTGACAGAGGATGCGACGTCTTATAACAGTTGGCGAGGACTGAAAGCCTCCGATGTGGCGAAGAAAATCGAACAACAATACACCACCGACCTTAGTCGTTACTCGTTCGATAAGACACTCTGCCAGTCGTGCCCCCACAACACCAACAATATGATGTTGTTTTGCGAGGGTGGTTGCGGCAACTGTGCCAATCGTTCCTGCCTTGCGGAAATGAACACCTCATATCTCGCAGAAAAAGCCGTGCAACTCATGGAGCAGTACCCCGCCGTATCGCTATGTCACCAAGAGTATAACTACAACGAGGCAGTAATTGAACGCCTTACCGCTATGGGTTACGAGGTCGAACGTCTCAAAGCCTATGCCACGGCATACCCCGAACAGCCCGAAGCACCCGAAGTGGAAGACTACGACACCACCGAGGAATACGAGGAAGCAACCAAGGAATACGAACAGGATTTGAACGACTACAAAGCAGAATGCGAAGAAATCGACAGTCAAATCGAAGCAGGCGAATCATCGCTCTATATCCGCATTGAGCGTAACGACATCGTCCTGTGCTATATGAGAAATGTCGCCTCTGCTAACGGAACAGAACAAAAACAGCTTTCACCCGTTGAAAAATTGGAAAAGCAGGACAAGCGCAATAAGGAAATCGCCCTTGAAAAGACCATAGAGGACACCAAAAAACAGATATTGGAGGTCGATGTAACGGAAGCCAAATTCGGTGCGGACGAAGACAAGATGATTTATTTCTTCCTGCTGTCATCCCTCCGCAAGGAACATTTCACAGCCATAGGAATAGAGGAAGAACATTCCTGCTACCTTTCGGACGAGGAAAAAATGAACATCATCAACAATCTCACGGCAAAGGAAAAGGCACTTATCCGCAGGGATTTCTTGATTGCCAACTTCAAAGGCGCATACGGCAGTAACGCCATTGCTTCTCTCTTGCTTGACTTTGCCAAGAAGCATATGCCCGATGAACTCGCCGACACCATGAATAGACACAACGAAGTGTACGAGAAACGCCACAGGCGTATCGAGGAAAAGAAAGCCGTCCTGCTCGTACAGGAACAGGCGAAGCAGGAAGCGAGCCAATCCGAAGAACCGCAACCCGAAACGGAGGTGCAACCCAAACAACAGCTTCCAACGGAAGAAATTGCAGCCTAATTGCCCAAACGGATAGAGGACGGAGAAATCCGCCCTCTTTTCATATTATAGTGAATATCCTCTGACCTTATAGACATTCCCCTGCCTATACCGCTCGGTGCGGATGTCGTTCAAGACCTCCACCCGCACGGTTATTTCCTTTTCTATCTCCCTCCAGCTCCACCCGCCCTCCACTCATTCTCCGGTAGTACGAACGTGCCGATTTCCTTTTCTATGACCTGATATTTCACTTTTATAGCGTTTTCCGGGTTCAGACCTCCGTGTCGTTTCCGCTCGGTTTTTATCCGATGCAAAGGTGGGCTGCCGCGCCTGATTCCGACACTTTGAAGTGCATTTCTTGAAAATTCTTCCTTTCTGCGCAAGTGTAATTTTCCAGAAAAAGCGTCGGAAAGGGCTTCTTCGACAGCTCCTTGGAAGCATCGTAAAACCCGAACGGCTCCGACAAAAGGATGCCGAACAGAGGGAAGAAAAATAAATCATTAAAATTCAAGATTATGGAAAAAGACATTCGAGAAAGCAAAGAGTATCAACTTGCGAAAGAGTGGGAAATGGCAGTAAACAGTTTCAGTTTCAATCCCAAACGGTTTGCAGCCGCAATTCCCGATATGCACCCGACATTGCAACAAAGCCTCTATCGGCTTATCAAGGCGTGCATCGAAGTGATGGCGGACGAAACACGCCGCTACGACGACCGCAACCGTGCATCGCACGAAGAAGCCAAGTGCATCATGGAATACCTCAATGCAAACGGGAAGTATATCCCACTAAAATAACGAGTATATGAAAACACAGGAATTGCAGTTTAACGGCAACACTTACCTCTGCCGTGTAGTGGAATCCAACGAGGGTGAAGAACTGCTTATCGGCTCGACAACCCTGCTCGATGCCCTCCATCCGGGCAGCTTCGAGGACGAAAACGAAGGCTTTGCCGATGATGAAGCCAAACGGCTATACGACGAAGTTTTCTACTTCACGGACAAGAAAAGCCTTAATCTGCCCGACAACGAGCTGATTGCTGAACTCAAGGAGAGCAACCCCGAATGGTTCGACTAAAAAAGAAATCAATCATCTAAAATTAAAGTTATGGACAAAGAGTATGTCATGCAGGTCGCAAAGACCATCAAAGAACAGTTGGTATCACTAACCCCTATGCCCGTCCTCATGTCGTGGGGTATCAAAGAGTTCGTAGCCACGCTATATGGCGATATGCCCGCACTCCGGCTCAAAGTAAACGGACGATTGCACGCTGGAAATGTCATTATTGCGCTCAACAGCTCCGATTATTACGAGGTCTATCTTCAGAACGCCAAAGGCACGGAGTGCATCAACGAGGAGGTTTGTTTCGACGAATTGAGCGATGTCATTGACCGCACTATCGAAAGCGGCACCGACAAGGAGGAATACGAGAATTTCTGCCAGCAACAACTTGCCGAGTTGTTGAACGGGAAGTTCGCCTGACCTGCCGGTAACAGTAACGGATACCGCCCGCATCCCGTGTGGGCGGTATCTTTGTGTGCTGTCGAAGCTGCACTATCCTTTTATATAAAATACTCCTTTGACTATTATAACCCGCCATGCAGATTATTTCGCCCCTCTCTTATTCTGCACATCCTTAATCATTTCCTTGACATCCTGTCCCACCTGCACGAAATTCTTATAAAGAATGCGTTCCCGTTCATCCCTCGACTTGAACGTGTAGAACCTCGGCAGCGGCACATAAGCGGCTTCTTCCTTTTTTATCTCCCTCATATCGAAATCCGTCTTGCAGAAGAACTTCGAGGTTTTGAACTCTTCCGATTCCTGAATGTTCATCGCGCCGCCCATGCCGACTTTCGTCTTCACGAAGTCACGTGCCGTCTGCCCGCAGATCCAGCCGGTTGACATATCCGAAATCTTCGAAGCAGGTACAAGGCTGTCCATGTTCTCGTTCAGGTTGATCGAAGTCTTGTCCCGGTCGATGGTCACGCCTTTCTTAAGCTGTACCACCTTGCCGAAAATGTCGTTCGAGAGCCACTCCAGCGTTTCTTTTGCGCGGGCCGAGCCGCTCACGACATTACCCACCGTTGTGATAATCTTCTGCATACCCACCTTGCCGTAATCGGCCTCCAACTGCGGCAGCTCTTGAAAGCCCAGTGTCACGCTCACTTTATTGCTTCGCGCCGTACCGATAAGGCGGTCGATCTTATGAAAGTAGAGCGTCGGCAATTCGTCCACGATGATGCTCACCGGAATATTTTTGCCCTGCCCGGTGTTCACCCTTGTTACAAGGCGGTTCAATATCAACGCATTCAACGCCCCGATGATGCTCTCCATCTCCGGATCGTTGGCGATCAGCAGGTAACTGGGATTCTTCGGGTCGCTCACTTTCAAGTCGAAATCATCCCCGTCCCGGTGAAATACCCAATAGCTCTCCTTGGTCGCAAGACGGGAGGTATAGACACGCAACGTACCGATCATACCCTCCAACTGTTCCATCGCCTTGTTCTTCAGTGCGGTCTGGAACGGGCCGAGCAGGGGCATAACCTCGTTGTCGGTCTCCAGTACCTCGAAAATCGTCTGGTAACTTTCGTTCAGGAACGACAGGATATGCGGCATATCCGAGTATTTCCCCAACCAATAGGCAGGCTCCACGATCTCGCCGTCCTTGCGGTCGCGCACGATGCCCGTCGGCTTCCAGAACTTCGTCTGCGGGTCTTGCCGCTTCTCCGCATATAGCATCTTGCCGTTGGCATCGTAGGGTTCCCGCTCGTAGTTCACGAAGAAGTAGATGCAGGCGGCAAGGAAGTTTACGGCCGAAGTCTGAAAGAACTGGTCGCTACCTCCGCCGCCCTCCTTCTTGCCTTTCTGTAGGGATTCCAGCAATGTTTCCGCCGTCTCGCTTGCTGCCGCAAGGTTGTTGATGTACTTCGCCTGAATGGGATTTACGCGCCGGGAATATTCCACGTCCACGAAGTTGATGATGTTGAACTTGCAACCCTTGGGCACTTTGCCGAGTTTCTGATTTTTCTTGTAGTGATAGTACAGTTTCGTGGCCAGCGTCGGAAACTTATAATCATAAACTACCAATGAAAAACCTTTTGCCGAATGCTGCCGGATAAACGGTTCGATGATTGAAAATGTCTTGCCGCTGCCCGGCGTTCCAACTACCCATGTTCCACGAAAACAGTTTGTTATTGAGACCCACCCTTTACGGAACTTACCCTTATAATAGTATCGCATCGGAATATTCACGCTGTACTCGTTCTCCATCAGTTCCTCGCACTGCTCGAAACTCTCATTCTCGAAGTTAAATCTGTCCTTCAGCAACCCCTCCTGGATGAACTTCGATATATTGTCCAATGCGATATGCACCAACACCACACCTACGAGGGACGCCGCCATGTAGAAAATAACATTCAGCGGCAGCATATAGAGCCGCACCGACATCGGGTAGCCAAACAACCACACGGAAAGAACGAGCAGGAGCAGGCCGCCCGTCAAGGGGTACACCACCTGCCTGCGAGCATTGAACTCCAGATGCTTCTTGTTCCGCGTCCCGATACAGGTGATACAGATAAGCAGCACCGTAGTGATCTTGCTGAACACGAGGTTGCCGTCGTTGTAGATTATCCACTGCTTGATGCGCCCGTGAATGTCGCAAAGTATGCCGCCCCAGTGATCCAACATCGCCGGGTCGATGGCATACTCGAAAAACTCCAGCAGCACGGACACATACACCACCGCACGGAATATCTTGTAAAACCCCTGTAACTCCTTACTCTCTTCCATCATCTTCTCCTTTCCCTCTGTTCGTCGTTATTTATTCAGCGTAATAATCGGCCGCACCCGATGCGCCTGTATTTTCGGTGTCTCCTGCATCGCGCCGCTACCTACCGAGTAGAGCCACGCTTTCGCCGTCTGCTGTCCCTCTACCTCCGTCGATGTCCAGTACCAGCAGTCATCGCCGGTCTGCGGCAACGGCTCGCCGCCGCATCGTTCGATGACAGGATTGACTGCCTCCCGGATCGCGTACAACAATCGCATTTGTGCCACAGAGGGCACGTAGGCACTCTGCCCGTACCGCCACAGGTCAAAGACCGCCTCGGCCATCGGCGAAGCCGTTTCCCGCGTGTCGTACAACGCGAACGTGTTCGTATTCCCATCGTATGCAGTAATATCAGCCGACGTTCCCTGCTCGATGCCCAGACTGTCGGCGAATGCCACCGGAGCAATATCCCACAGGTAAACCGCATAACCGGCTCCCTCCGCACCGTCGCGCCGTTCGGTGTCGAAGACCACGGCGATTGCCCGCTTGCCGGAGCGTTCATACTCGTTGTACGGCAACGCCGTGCCGTCCTCGCAAAGGACATGGCCGGGGCGCACTGCCGTGTCAGGCACATCTATATGCGCATCGCAGGCGGTGCACAGCAAAGCCGTCACCACCATAATTATCGAATGTATCTGTCGTATCATCTCTTTCCCTTATTTTATCGGTAGTTTCACACCCAGCACGACACCCGCCCGCAGCAAGTCCGCGCCCTTTATCATCACATCGCTCTTTACCTGCCAGTAAAGTGTCCATCCCGACCGCAGCGCATAGTTATGCTCGTAGCCGACGTGCAGCCCCGCAAGGAACTTCTTCGTGTCGCTCCCCGCCGATGCACCTATACGCAGGTTCCCGTAGTGGTTGCGTCCGCGTGTAACGCACGGCTTGTACGCTACCCCGAAGCCGTAAGTACGGTAGTTGCGCCAGAAGGATTCCGGGCAGATATGACCGCACAAACCGCACTCCGTCCATTGCAGGTAACCGTTTGCGAAGAACTCCCACGCATGGCGGTAGTTCATCTCGTGTTCGTATGCGAGTGTCACGTCCATGCCGTTCTTGTAAAGCAGCCCCACGCCGAGCGAGAGGCGGCCGCTGTTACGCTGTGCATGGGCACTCACGGCAAGGCACACACAGGCAATCATCAGGATTATCGTCTTTCTCATCCTCATTCCTCCTCCAGTAAGGTTGCGTTGAACGAATCCGCAGACAGCACATCCTCATAGTCGATGTTCAGGCTGATGTTGCGCCCGCTGATCTGTTGCTCTGTCATCTCGATGGTCAGCAGCTTGTCGTTGGGGAACGTCATCTTTTTCACGACGATCACATTGCGATAGCCGTGCTTGAACGCCTTGCCCTGCTCCAGCACGAATGCCGGTGCCAGTTCGATAGTCTGCGCATTGGTCGCCTTGGCGAGTTTCTTGTCCGCCAGCTTCACCCGTATCTCGTCGATGTCGAAACGGATGTTCGTCTTGTTTTCTATCGAGAAGTCGATGAAAAAGTAGTCGCCGACCGAATAGATGTTATTCAGCCGCATGACCATCCGGTGCGCTTTCGTGGCGACGTTGCGTACTTTCGCGGGCGAGTTCCAGATGCGCCGGGCGAAGCGTGTCATGTCGGCGGCAGACATCGAGACCGCCGGGTTGTTGTAGGCGTCCCGTTCTTGCAGCAGGATCTCCTTGTCGGTCACCGCCTCCCGCATCCGGGTGGTATAGACCAGTGCGTACTGCGTGCGGTATCGTTCCGTCACAATCGTGACGATGGCCAGTACCTCGCCGTCCTCGTGCCCCGCCTCCTTGGGCTTCAGGCGGATGATGTTTCCGATAGGCTGGTCGCCCGCCACCTTATCGGTGGAGATGTCCACGAAGCGCACAGGCTCCGAGGCCGTGATGACAGTCGTCACCTGCTCGTTGACCGTCAGTTGCTCCATCTCTTCGTAGGTGCGTTGCGCCTGCGCCTCGCGCCCGGCGAGCAGCCCCGCCGTGAGAAGAAACATTGTCAGTATTCCTTTTTTGTTCATATCGTATCTTTGATTCTATTGATATTTCTTGTTTCTTTATTTCCCCTCTTTCGTTCCGGTTCCTCCCTTTACTGTTTCTCACGCCCGTTCACTAAATAGACGAACGTTCCGTATTTCAGCTTCACCTTATTCTTCTTAATGGCCTTGCCGCTGGCGTTGCTCGTCTTCTGGTAAGCATTGTTCACGGCCTGCATTCCCCATTGGGCAAGGCTGTTTCCGTAGCCGCCGGTGTTCATGCTCATATTGCCCGACACCGCGCCGCTCGCCACGTCCTTGCTCGTTTCCCGAAACTGGCTGTTTGGTACATATAGCCCCTCCATGCCGTCCGTATCGTAGAGCGAAAGGCTGACCTTCACCAGTTCGTCGTTCATAAGAATACTGCCGATGCTCCCTTTTACCCGTCCGGACGAGAAGCCGCTCACGGTAGCGTACAGGTAAGTGCCGCGCTTGACCACACACTCGTTGATCTCTACGTCGTCGAGCAGCCGCAGCCGCACGCGCGAGCCGTCCACCGCCTTGATGTCCTCGTCGATAATCGCCTTGATGAGTTTCGGCTCCTGTGCATCCGTCGCCAGCGTATTAAAGTAATCCGAGGCGGTCTTTACCTTGCGTACCACCTCGCTGGTCGGCTCATCCGCTCCCGGTGCCTTCACCGAACGGCTCTCTTCGTCGATAGTTCCCGTCGCTCCCGTTCCCTGCGGCGGAACCGTTACGGTGGTGTCCGCCTCTGCCGGAGGCATTGCGGTGTTCTGTCCTTTCAGCCTCGCTTCGGCGAGTGCTTTTTCCAACTCCGCGAGAGCTTCCTGCTCACGCTTTTTGGCTGCGGCAATTTGCGCTGCCGCGTCCTTCTCCTGCTGTTGTTTATCGAGCAGGGCGAGGTCGTCCTCTGTGTATTGCGATTCATACGCTTCCTTATTCTCTTCGGGTTCATCTCGTTCTATGTTATCCACGGCGGAGTGATCCTGTATCTTTCCCCACGCCTTGGCCATGTTCTCGTACTTGCTGCCTATGCCGTCGTCCTTGATCTGTGCTCCCGGTAGTTCGGGATTCAGAAATTCGGTGGTCTGTAACGTCTTGTCCTGTATCTCCACCGTTTCGGTGTGAAACAGGTCGAATATGAAGTACGACGCACCGAGCAGAGGAATATAGAGGATGGCCGGAAGCATATACTTCGGTTGCCTGAAATTGATTTTCTCCAATATCTTCATTGTATATATTTAATTGATTTGTACATACTTGCCTTTAAGGACACAATGCCTTAACACCTCCGCATTGCGCTCGCCGAAAGCGATCAGGATGCTGCCGCAGCCGGGAGAG
>ULUW01000918.1_pt1 | contig 19001 bp, 17 predicted proteins | sample 1959041 | NCBI WGS metagenome assembly ULUW01 (sample SAMEA4835775, study PRJEB28245) | human gut metagenome | biome: gut microbiome; material: fecal sample | place: Denmark | collected 2008
GGCGATTACCGAATTTGCCTCGCAGGCAAAGGCGATTGCCAACTCCGCGAATGATACTTCAGATGTCGATTCGGTTGAAAACTATATGAAACAGTTCGACGAAATTCTGAAACAGATTGACGGTATCGCAAAAGATTCCGGCTACAAGGGTGTCAACCTTTTGGAGAAAGATCAGGAACTGAAAGTTGTCTTCAACGAAGACCGTTCTTCTTCTCTGACGGTTAAAAGTGATGATGCTTCCGCCGAAGGTTTAGGCTTGAATGCTGCTACAGGAGCTTGGACTGCTGAGGCTGAAAAAGGAAATGTAACAGAATTTAAGACCAAAACCCAGATTAACAATGCAGCTTATGTTTATGGTGCGGACGGAAAAGTTTATCAGGCCACAAAACAAATTGAGGCTGCAAATACTGACGATATTGCGGCCTTAGTTGCTAAGGGCGATTTGGTCGAGACCGATTATAAGCTTAATGACGATAAAAATAAGGCAATTGAAGTTACCATTAGCAAAGATAAAATCAATGCCTCAATTACCGAAGTTGAAGGTGCTGTTTCCAAACTGCGTAATATGGCTTCGGTATTCGGTAACAACTACTCGATTGTTGAGAACCGCGAAGAGTTCACCGAGAACCTGATTAACGTTCTTGAAGAAGGTGCCGATAAGCTGACGCTGGCCGACATGAACGAAGAGTCCGCAAACATGCTGGCTCTGCAGACCAGACAGCAATTGGCGATTAACTCTCTGAGCCTTGCTTCTCAGGCAGCTCAGTCGGTTCTGAGCCTGTTCTAAGACAGAACAATAACATTTTGAAAAGGCGGGAGAAATCCTGCCTTTTCTTTTTTATCATGTCCGTTTTTCTTATTTTTGTCATAGTCGGGCTTTTCTCTTTCTTTCCTGTCATTGTCGGGCTTGACCCGGCAATCCGTAGTCTGGATGTCCGGGTTAAACCCGGGTATGGCAGAAAGAAAAAAGAATGGCAAAAAGGACAATGCACTTCTCCCTCTCTTTATTTGTACAAAATTTTTGGCGCGTCGTTTGCATATAAATTCTGCATAACAAACCATTTGAACAAAATTTGCAGGCTTTATAAGAAGGTAGTTATAAACCGTAGGTTCAAATGGTATTGACAATTATTAATAAATGGTAAAAACTTTTGTTAATAAAAATTATAAATTTTGAGATAAGTTTTGGCTCGCCGGTGTGGTAAAAAGGAGCTGACACTGCAAAAATCAAGGCTTGTCGGGGATTAACAAAATATTTGGAGAAAACTATGGCAGATATTTCATTAACAGCAAGCATGCGTTCTAACCTGCTCTCCTTGCAGCAGACTCAGGACCTGATGGATATGACACAGGAGCGGTTATCCACAGGTAAAAAAGTCAATTCGGCGATCGACAACCCGTCGTCTTACTATACTGCGCAGTCTTTGACTAACCGCGCCAGCGACCTGAACGCCCTGCTTGACAGCATGGGACAGGGTATTCAGACCATTCAGGCGGCCAACGAAGGTATTGAGGCGATTACCGACTTCGTTCAGCAGGCGAAGGCATTGGCCAATACCGCCCGTGACAACGCTACCGTCAAAGGTACCACCTCCAGCGGTACATATACGGCGGCTGACGATACAAAAAACATTACTGTCAAAATTGAGGGCGTTGCTGATCAGGATATTGAGGTAACTCTGGAGGATACTGATAGCCTGGAACAGGCTGCAACCAAAATTGCTACGGCGCTGAATGACGGCACGGACGGTGTTAAGGATGCCGAAGATACCGTAATCGGCGGTTTTACGGCAACGGTCGAAAACGGCCAGATTAAAATCAGCAACTCCAAAGGTATTGTTGCCAATGTCAGCGGTACGATTTCCGGTATTACGTTTAACGGCGAAATCGGCAACAGCACCCGTACAACTTCCATGAAGCAATATAATGAAATTCTGGATCAGATTGACCAGCTGGCCAAAGATTCCGGCTACAAAGGCGTCAACCTGCTGCAGGGAAACAGTCTCAAGGTTGTTTTCAATGAAGATCGTTCGTCTTACCTGACCATTAACGGTACTTTTGCCGACACTTCCGACGAAGGTCTGAAAATCAGCCGTGCCGAAGACTGGACCAATCCTGACAATGAGGCGATTGACGCTTCTATCAGCGAGTTGGAAAATGCAATTACCTCCCTGCGTAACATGGCTTCCGAATTCGGTAACAACTATTCAATCGTGGAAAACCGCGAGAACTTTACCGAGAGCCTGATTAACGTGCTTGAGGAAGGTTCCGATAAGCTGACGCTGGCCGACATGAACGAAGAGTCCGCAAATATGCTGGCCCTTCAGACCAGACAGCAGCTGGCCATCAACTCTTTGAGCCTGGCATCCCAGGCGGCCCAGTCGGTATTGAGCTTGTTCTAATCCGGCGGCGGAGTTCAAAAAAGAGCGGTGGCGATTTCCACCGCTCTTTTTTATTGTGTTTAAACCCGATTCGACCTATAATCTATAAGTTAAGGAAGAAAACCGAAAGACAGAAGAATGCTTAACGATACGGAATTCAGCAGAAAAATATACAAAGAACTTTGTGAAGAATTCGGCGATAATTTTTTAGAACAGCCTGAGGAGTCTGTTTTTGAACGCGCCATTACCGCTAAGGACATCGTCAAATACAGCTCGGAAGAAATTGACGCCATTCAAAAGGAATATGACAAGGAAAACTGCCGCGAAATTTTTCAGGCCTATGTCGAGCACCGCATCAATCAGGAAGAGGTGCTGTTTTTGCTCAATTATTACCGCGACGGCATGAAGGCTTATCGCGAGGTCTACCGCGGCCTCTATGAAATTTACGGCATTCCGGAGCAGATTGCCTGCATGAATCAGCTCAACGGCGAACTGGAAATGCACATCCAGAAGATTCCGCATGTCGACGCTAAGAAAAACAGGATTATTACCGTTCGCGAAAACGTCGTTACCAATTACAGCCTTAAGGAGGTTACGCCTTTTACCTGTATGCGGCTGGAATACCGCGACAACGAAAACAATCCGGTTTACGTTATCCTTCCGGTTATGAAAAAAGCGCGCCGTGCGATTGAAAAAATTCAGGATTATCGGGTCGAACAGATGGCCGAAGTGCGCAAAATCAACGAGAGCTTTCAGCAGCACGGCGACATTGACCGTCTGCAGCAGGAGCTTGCCGGCGTTCGCGGCCATCTTGACCGCGTCAATGACATTCTGCGCCTGACCATTACCCGCAAATATTATACCGGTGTCAGCAAAACCCGCGGTACGCTGACGCGGGCGCCCAATCTCGGCGTCAATCCGGCCGAAACGCGCAGCCTGTTTTATGACAACGACATGAAAAACTGCGCCCAGCTTAAGAAAAACGGCAAAAACTATTATGACGACAAGTTGTATCTGCATCTTTCGCTGGGCGGCGGACGGGAATTCAAGGCCGAGGTTCAGATAAAAATTGACGCCTTTTATCGCGCCGACCTTCAGACACACTTGCTTTATGAAGAGCAGCGGGCTTTGGAAGAAAATCTGAAAGCAAGCCGCAAAAAGATGTCTGCGCAGGAGGTTCAGCGTGCCGAATACCGTATTGAGATCTTGAAAAAAGGCATTCAGAAAATCAATAAACAGGCCAATCACGAATATAATATGATGGTGCTGGAAAAAGTCCGTTGGCTGGAGGACGGCTACCGTGCGCTGCGTATCCCGCCCGATTATCGGGACGGCACCTACAAGGCCTGCCATGACCTCATCAAAAGCTGTTATATGGTGCGGCCGCATAAGATATTTGACGTTGAAAAGGAATTCGACTTCAGAGACAAGGACAACATTGCCATCGCGGCCCGCGGCAACTATGACCTGAAAAGCATCTATGAAATTTCCGGCCGCTATCGGGAAAGCATTTCGCGCAAATATTCGCCGCTGCACGATAAAATTGACGTAACCGGCAAGGACAGAACTTATCCGAACTTCATTTCGGCCCAAAAGTATGACCCGCGCAAAGACAAAAGCGAATGGGACGGTTATGGCAAAGCGCGCAAATTCCGCGTCGACATGAACCGCAACATTTATCGCGACAATTATGAACGGGATTACTGGCAGGATTATGACGCCGCCGAAAATGAGGTCGCAAAACGCGAAAAGAAATTGACGCGGCGCCAAATAAGAATATATCATAAGAACGTCAGTAAAGAGCGTGCGGAGATTGAGGTTCCGCTGAGCAACCGGTCGGAAGGCAGATAAGGGGGAAAAATGTGCAAATTGGTTTTGTTCTTGGTATCGTTGCTTTTTGCGGCCGAAAATGCCGCGGCGCAGGTGCCGGATATCGGGCAGAAAAAAGACAGGCCCCAGTTGAGCCTGACCGATACGGTTAAGAACATTGACCGCGGCGCCGAGACGGAAACCAAACCTGAAGACGAAGAGGACAAGGGTATCTTCTCGTTTATGAACTTTTCCTTTTCCAAAAAGAAAGAAAGCAAAAAGGTCTATGCCCGGCCGGACGAAAAGAAGGAATCTTTTGTGCAGCGCATAACCCGGCAGGCGGAAGAGGGCGACGTTAATGCTCAGCTTACTCTGGGATATATGTATCTGTATGGGGAAGAAGGCGTTGAAATTGATTATGACAAGGCTTTCCGCTACTATTCGATGGCCGCGGCCCAGAAAGACAATGTGGCCATCAACAACCTTGGGAGCCTGTATTACAGCGGTATCGGCACCGAAAAAGACTATTTGAAGGCCGCCACTCTGTTTGACGAAGCGGCCAAACTCGGCAATGTTGAAGCTTCGGTCAATCTGGCTTTTATTTATCTCAGCGGTTCCAACGTCGGCAAAAACAGCCGCGCCGCCATGGAACTGTTTAAGAAGGCTGCCGGCAAGGGCAATCCGACCGCCAAGTTTATGCTCGGCTATGCCTATTATAAAGGGTTCATTTACCCGCAGGACTACGGCAAAGCGGTCAAACTCATCCGTGAGGCGGCCAATGCCGAATATTCGGAAGCGCAGTACGTTTTGGCGGAAATGTATTTGAATGGGCACGGCATTACGCAGAACTACGGCAATGCGGTTAAGTTTCTGCGTTTGGCGGTTAATCAGGGCAATGTCAATGCCATGACCGAACTCGGCGATATTCTGGCGCTGGGCACCGCTTATCCGAAAGACATTTACCGCGCTCATGTCCTGTTTAACATTGCGGCGGTTCGCGGTGCGCCCAAAGCGGCCGAAAAACGTGACGCTCTGGCAAAAGTCATGAAGATTGAAGAGCTTTTGCAGGCGCAGACCGAAGCTGAAAAATATGTCGAGCAGCCCTCGGCGCTGACTTCTTACATTAAGCAGACTTTTGGCCGCGATATCCGCAGTTATATTGACGAAAATCTCAAAAACGTTAATAACCGCGGCCGCGCTTAAGGTCTCTTCCACAAAACTGTGACCGATTGTCTTTTCGGTTTGCAAATCTGCAAATTTTCGTTTATTTTGAAAAGCAGGAAAGGTTGGCTTTTCCTGCCTTTCTGGTTCTTGTAAAAGAAGCGGAGCCCTGAGAAGCTCTTAATCTGTAGTCGCCTCGTAAGCTTTAATTTTTGCAAAAAAAGCTTATGTCTTCTGACCCGAACCCTTGCCGGTCGGGGAGATTTTAGCGAATGTACAGAGATGTTTGTCTTAAAGGCTAAAATGTCATTTCTACAGATATGATTCTCAGCTCTCCGACCACCTTTTACAGGTGGTTTTTTTTATGACATATAGGAGGGCTTATATGCCAAAAGTCGGTGCAATAGATGTCGAACTGGGAAAAAGACTGCGCTTCTTCCGCGAACAGAACAATTTCAGCCAGGAGCGTCTGGCACGCGAAATCGGCGTCGTATTTCAGCAGGTGCAGAAATATGAGGCCGGCGTTAATCGTATTTCCTGCGCCCGGCTGTTAAAGATTTTGAGCGTGTTGAATATCTCGCTGGTCGATTTTTTTGCCGGCATCTGCGTCGATGAAAAAGTTTTGGTATCTGACGCCGAACTTTGTCTGGTTAGAGGTTTCCGCCGCAAGGATGAAAATGTCCGTCGCGCGATTTTGACGCTGTTGCAGTAACGTTCGCCGGCGCCATAATGGAGTTTTGAAAACAAAGCTCCTGGGAAGGACTCTTGCCGTAAATCAGTTTTTGACTTTGAAATCGTCAAACAGCAAACCGTAAACGTGAAGAATCAGCCGGTAGGCTTCCGGCCGCAAATTGTAAATTCCTTCCTCATAATCCTGAAGAATTTCGGGGTCGATATCGCAGAGTTTGCCCAGGGCTTCGAAACTCAGCTGCGCCTCCCGGCGGAAATCTTTAAGCAGCTGCCGCATGTCGTCTTGCGTGAGCAGAAACCCTCTTCGCCTTGGTCGTTGTGGATGATGGTGAGAGATAGTTCTTTTTCCATAGTTCCCCCTTTCCGTAATGTAATATAAGAGAGCTAAAGAAAAACCACCTTGGAAAAGGTGGCCGGGGAGTAGAACAACCATGATACACGAAAATGGCTTGCCCGTCGTTACCTCAGAGCCTCCCCGGCCATAAAAGACTTTTACAACCGGGGATATAGTCCTAATTGCGGAAAAAACCACAATTAAGTTTCAGAGTTATATCCAAACCCTGTCGTGTATCACTAGACGTGTTCTAAACGCCCGGACTATCTCTAGCCCTTCGATAACCGCCTCTTACTGCGGCTATTCTTCCGTTGACAATAATCAAAATTTTCAGCTTTGGCAAGTAAATATCATGCGTATTTCTATTTACTGTTTTTTTAGGTAAGTATAAAGAGCTATGGCTGAATGTCAAGTTAATTTATAGTCTTGTTATGAATAAAAGAGAAGCACAGACCATAAGCGATGAAATTGTTGGCGTTTTGCGAAAAAAACGCATTCAGCAGGGCATCAGTCAGTATAAATTAGCTCAGGAAACCGGGCTGAGTAAAAGTTCTATATTGTATATCGAGCGGTTAAAACAAAAACCGGCAATGTATACGTTGTTGATGATTACCGACTGTCTGAATGTTGATTTGTCCGATGTTTTGAAGTCGTTGCGCTGACTTTTATATTGTTTAGTTTTTATTGCATATAAAAAACCCGCCGTTTCCGGCGGGCTTTTGTTTTTGCCGTGACTTATTCGTGCAAATGCGGCATCTGTGCCTCTTTGACTAAAGCGGCGACAAAATCGTCAAGTTTAACCGTTTCCTGTTTTTCGGAACCAAGACGGCGGACGGTAACCGTACCGTTCTCTTTCTCTTTGGCGCCGACAACGGCAATAACCGGAACCTTGGCTAACGAATGCTCGCGTACCTTGTAGTTGATTTTTTCGTTGCGCAGATCCGATTTGGCATACAAACCCGCCTCTTGCAGCTTTTTGACAACTTCTTCGGCATAATCGTCAATGTCGCTGACAATCGGGCAGACCACAACCTGTTCCGGCGACAGCCACAAGGGCAGCTTGCCGGCATGGTTTTCAATCAGAATGCCGAGAAAACGCTCAATTGAGCCGAACAATGCGCGATGCAGCATAACCGGCTGATGTTTTTCGCCGTCTTCGCCGATGTACGAAATGTCAAAGCGCTGCGGCAGGTTCATATCCATCTGAACGGTTCCGCACTGCCATTCGCGGCCGATGGCGTCGCGCAGAATAAATTCCAGCTTCGGACCGTAGAACGCACCTTCGCCTTCGTTGATTTCATATTTGTAGCCGTTGTGTTCCAGAGCATTGGCCAGGGCTTTCTCCGAAATGTCCCAGATTTCGTCGGAACCGATGCGGTAAATGCTGTCCGGGCGCGTTGACAGATAAATCTTGACGTCTTCAAAGCCGAAGTCTTTGTAGATGTCCAAAATCAGTTTGATGGTCTTGACGCATTCTTCTTCCATCTGTTCCGGCGTGCAGAAAATGTGCGCATCGTCCTGCGTAAACTCGCGGACGCGCATCAGTCCCATCAGCGAACCGGAAGCCTCATAGCGGTTGACCATACCGAACTCGGCCACGCGCAACGGCAGGTCGCGGTAAGACTTAATGCCCTGTTTGTAAACCAGCAGGCCGCCCGGACAGTTCATCGGCTTGACGCAGAACTGTTTTTCGTCTTCGGTCTTGCCCGAGTAGTTGTGCGCGCCGTATTTGTCCCAATGGCCGGAAATCTCCCACAGAACGCGGTCCATAATACGCGGTGTGGCAATTTCGATATAGCCGTTATGCTCTTGGCGATTGCGCATATACTCAATCAGCTTGCGGTAAATCTTGTAGCCTTTGTCGTGCCAGAAAACCGCGCCCGGCGCATATTCAGGCTCAAAGTGGAACAGATCCATCTCGCGGCCGAGTTTGCGATGGTCGCGTTTTTCGGCTTCTTCCAGCATTTCCAGATAAGCCTTGAGGTCTTTTTTGTCCGCCCAGGCCGTTGCATAAATACGCTGCAGCATTTCCTTGGTAGAGTCGCCGCGCCAGTATGCGCCTGCGACTTTCATCAGTTTGAAGGCGTCGCCGATTTTGCCGGTGGAGGGTACGTGCGGCCCGCGGCAGAGATCCGTAAATGCTCCCTGACGATACAGCGAAATTGTTTCGTCTTCCGGCAGGTCTTCAATAATTTCGGCCTTATAATGCTCACCCATGTCTTTGAAGTATTTGATGGCCTCGTTACGCGGCATGACGATACGTTCGAGCTTTTCGTCGCGTTTGACGATTTCATGCATTTTAGCTTCGATTTTTTCAAAGTCTTCGGTCGTAAACGGTTCTTTGCGCGCAAAGTCGTAATAAAAGCCGTTTTCAATGGCCGGGCCGATGGTAACCTGAACGTCGGGCCACAGCTCCTTGACCGCCTGCGCCATGACATGCGAGCAGGAATGGCGCAGGATGTGAAGGCCTTCCTTATCCTTACCGGTGATAATGGTCACGGTTGCGTCGGTAGTGATGGGAGTGCTTAAATCCTGTGTTTTGCCGTTTACGGTAATGGCCAAAGCTGCTTTGGCCAGGTTTGGGCTAATCTTGTTTGCGACGTCAAATCCGTTGACCCCGCTTTCCATCTCTAAAATACTACCGTCAGGTAATTTTATCGCAACCATTTTAAAATTTTCCTTTTGTTAAATTAATCGTTTGGTTTATCCGAAGCCATAAGCTCCTCATAAACCTTGATAGTTTTAGCACACATAATTTCTTTTGTGAAGTTGTCTTTTACGTTTTTGACCGCCGCTTTGGCGATTTTTTCTTCCTCGCCTTCGGAGAGCGACAGAGCCCAGTCGATGGCTTCGGCTAAGGAAGCGGCGTTATTGTTGTAAAAGAGGCGTCCGGTTTTGCCGTCAATGACGCTGTCCAGCGAACCGCCGTGATTGGACGCGACGACGATTTTGCCCATGGCCTGTCCTTCAATGGCGATACGGCCGAAGGCTTCCGGTTCGATGGCCGTCGACAGGATGACGTTGGAAACCATCATCAGCGCCGGCATGTCCAGCACTTTTCCGAAGATGGCCACCCGGTTTTCCAGACCGTACTTGGCAATCAGTCCCTTAAGCTCTTTGACATACTCCTCGCGGCCCTGTTCGTCGCCGGCAATAATACAATAATAATTCTGATTTTTGACCTTTGACAAGGCCTCAATCAGCAGGTGCTGCCCTTTCCACCGGGTAATCCGGCCGCCGAGCAGCAAAACTTTTTTGTCGTCTGGAATATTATAGTCCCGCACTGTGTTTATCATTCTTTCCGGCGTAACCGCTTCCGGCGAAAATTTTTCGGTATTGACACAGCGGTGCACCAGGCGGATTTTGTCTTCCGAAATTTTGTAATTGGCCAGAATATGGCGCTTGATATGCTCCGAAATGGCAATAACGCGCTCGCCGTAGGTCATGACCCGGTTATAAAGCTTTTTCAGTCCCCAGGGGCCGAGTCCGTAAGTGCCGTGAAACGTGGTCATGTAATGGACGCCGGCTTTCTTTGCCGCCCAATAGGCGCTCCAGGCCGGTGCGCGCGAACGGGCGTGCACGATGTTGATGCCGTTTTCCCTGATAAACTGCGCCAGCTTGTCGGCGTTTTTGCGCATTTTGAAAATGTTTTTGGTTTTCAGCGGCAGCGTCAGATGCCCGACCCTGATTTTTTCCAGGTCATAAACCAGTCGGCCGCCCTGCGAGGCGACAAAGTTCGTAATGCCGTGTTTCTGCATGCCCCCGGCGATTTCGACCGTGCCGATTTCGACGCCCCCCATTTCCAGTTCGGGCAGAACCTGCAGAACAACCGGTTTGTTTTCTTTACCTTTGACCATTTTCCGTAAATCATCCTCTCAAAACATAACCAAATGCAGCGGCCGGACAGCCGCGGCAGACAATTAATCCTGACTTTACTATTATTTTTGCTTTCCGCAAAGAAAAATCTTCAAAATCCCACAGTTTATCCCCACGTCGGAACTGCTTACAAAAATACGCCCCGGCTTCTTGAAAGCGCATGATTGCCGCTTATTTAAACTTTGAGCTTAAACATAAAGTTGAGGGGTTGTAAAAAAATGGAATACGGGGAAGAAAAGAAAACTTACGGCGTTTTGCTGCCGGTTTTGCTGGTTGTCGCGCTGTTAATCGGCTATTTCTACCTTAAACCCGGCCCCTCAGACAAAGCTTCGCCGGAAAACGGCGGCGAACTGGTGCTGCACACCGCACCGTTGCAGCCTCAGGACGTAACGGTTGAAAAGACCTATATCGGTTATGTGACTCCGATTAGCGACGTTGACGTCATTCCCTATATCAGCGGTTTTCTCGAAGACATTTATGTTGAAGGCGGGCAGGAAGTTGCCGCCGGCGACACTCTGATTGTCATAAGGCAGAATGAATATAAGGCGCGGATGGATGCCGCCGCGGCGCAGGTTCTGGAAGCACAGGCCAATTTCAACAATGCGCAGGTCTATTACCGCCGCATACGCAGCGCCGGCGCCCGGGCGGTGTCCAAAACCGAAGTCGACAACGCCAAGGCATCTTATTTGTCGGCCGAGGCGCAGCTGGCCGCCGCCAAAGCCGACTATGAACTGGCAAAAGTCAACTATGACTATACGGTTATTCAGGCGCCCATATCGGGGATTGTCGGCAACGTTTCGCTGACGAAGGGCGATTATGTTTCGCCGTCCGGGCAGCCGTTGTTGAGCATTATCCAGTATAATCCGATACGGGTCGTGTTTTCGATAACCGACAAGGATTATCTGGAAGAAATCGGCAAGGGAGGACTTTTTGCCGGCGAAAAAATCCGGCTCCGCCTGGCTGACGGCCGCATTTTCGAACAGCCGGGCACTTATCGTTTCGCCGACAACCAGATCAATCGCAGTACCAACTCCATCGCCGTTTACGCCGATTTTGCCAATGCGGACAAAACTCTGATTGCCAATGCCTATGTTGACGTGCTGGTTGAAAGAAAATATACGGACGGCATCCTGATAAGGCAGAGTCTGGTCACGCTGGCGCCGGACGGCAGCTATGTCTATGTCGTCAACGGCAACCGCCTTGACAAGGTCAGGATTGACATCGTTGCGTCGGTCGGCAGCGATTATCTGGTGCGCAACGGTTTCCAAAAAGGCGACCGCATTGTTCTGGATAAGGTCGGCACCATTCGCAAAGATCAGAAAATCAGGGTTGTTTCCGCTGCCGGGCAGGAGGGTAAATAATGTTTTCCGAATATTTTATCGACCGTCCCCGTTTTGCCGGCGTCATCTCCGTCATAATGATTCTGCTCGGCCTGCTGGCGATAGCGGTGCTGCCGGTTTCCCAGTACCCGCAGATTACGCCGCCGCAGATTGTCGTTTCCACCACTTATCCCGGTGCCAGTGCGCAGGTTTTGGTTGACACGGTGGCCGTGCCGATTGAAAACCAGATTAACGGTGTGGAAAACATGCTTTACATGTCTTCTTCTTCCGATGACAACGGTTCATACAGTCTGACCATTACCTTTGATGTCGGCACCGATCCGGATATTGCGCAGGTTAAGGTTCAAAACCGTTTGTCGCAGGTTATGTCGCAGCTGCCGGCGCTGGTGCAGCAGGAAGGCATTGACGTCAAGACCCAGATGTCCAACATTCTGGGCCTGCTGGTGCTGCGTTCGCCGAACAACACCTATAATGACCTTTACCTCAGCAACTTCGCCTATACCGACATTCAAAATCCGCTGGCCCGTGTTGACGGCGTCGGTGACGTTTCCGTCTACGGACCGCAGTACAGCATGCGCGTTTGGCTCAACAGCGACCGGCTTTCTTCGCTGGGCCTGAGCAGTACGGATATCGTCAACGCTATTTCCTCGCAGAATATTCAGGCATCGGTCGGCCAAATCGGCGCCGCGCCGAGCGACCGAGATACGGCGTTGGTTCTGTCTCTGACCGCTAAGGGGCTGCTTAACGACGTCCGGGATTTTGAAAACATAGTCGTTACGACCGACAAGGACGGCGGTATCGTCCGCCTCAGCGATGTCGCGCGGATTGAATTGGGTGCCGACAACTACAACATGAACGCGCATTTTGACAACGCGCCGGCGGTCATCATCGGCCTCAGCCAGACCCCGAACTCCAATTCGCTGGACATCATGAAACGCGTTCGTGCCGAGATTGAAGAACTCAGCAAAGGTTTTCCCGACGACATGGAGTTCCGTGTTGCCTACGATTCAACCGATTATGTTCGCGCCTCGATTGCCAGCATTGTCGAAACGCTGGTCATAACCTTTTCTCTGGTCGTTCTTGTAACATACGTCTTTTTGCAAAAGTTCAAGACCACGCTGATACCGCTGATTACCATTCCGGTTTCGCTGATTGCCACCTTTGCTGTCATCTATCTGCTGGGCTTTGACATCAATATTCTGACTCTTTTTGCGATGATTCTTGCCATCGGTCTGGTTGTCGACGACGCGATTATCGTCGTCGAGCGCGTGCAGTATCTGATGGTCTATGAGAATATGGATGCGCGTTCAGCCTCGGTCAAGGCGATGCAGCAGATTGCCAGTGCCATTGTTGCCACCACTTTCGTGCTGCTTTCCATTTTTATCCCAGTCGGCCTTATGGCCGGTATTACCGGCAAAATTTATCAGCAGTTTGCCGTTACCATTGCTACCGCCGTTGTCTTTTCGGCATTCAATGCCCTCACCCTCAGCCCGTCGCTTTGTGCCATTTTTCTTCGCGGTGACCGCGAAACCGAACCTCATGGTTTTTTCAAATGGTTTGACGAAACCATAGATTTTTTCAAAAGCCATTACCTGAATACTGTCGGCTTTTTCTCAAGCCGGCTGAAAACGACGGCTTTGGTTACGCTCGGAACCATTGCCGTCATAGGTCTCGGATTTCTGGCAACGCCGACTTCGTTTCTGCCGGAAGAAGATCAGGGCATTATCTTTGCCAACGTTCAGCTGAGCGATACTTCGAGTATCAATAAAACCAACGGGGTAATGGCGGACATTGCCGAAAGGGCTATGAAAATCGACGGTGTCAGTTATTTTATTACCGTTGCCGGTTACTCCATGCTCGGCGGCGGAGGCGAAAATGTTGCATTCGGCGTTGTCGGTCTGGAGGAATGGGCAAAGCGCACCTCTAAAAACCTCTCCATTGAGGCAATTACCGAAAAATTGACGGAAGAGTTCGGTCAGACGCCCGGCGCCGAGGTCAACTTCTTTGCGCCGCCGTCCATTCCCGGCATTGGCAAAAGCAGCGGTTTGTCGCTGGAACTTCTGGCAACCAATGCCGCTTTTACCCCGTCGGACTTATATCGGGTCATGGGCGAGTTTCTCGGACGCCTGAATTCCTCTCCGGATTTGTCTTATGCCTTTTCCACCTTTACGGCCGATACGCCGCATATTTATCTGGACATTGACCGTACCAAGCTGGAGGCATATGATATTCCGGTTTCCAATCTTTTTGAAGCGCTGCAGAACAATCTCGGCTCGCGCTATGTCAACAACATCACGCTCAGCGGCCAGATTAACAAGGTAATTGTTCAGGCGGACTTTGCTTACCGCCGCAGTGTGCAGGACGTTGAGAATCTTTATGTTCCCTCAAAAACGGGAACCCTGATTAAGGTAAAGAGTTTTGCCGACGTCAAAACCACGATTTCGCCGAAAATCATTTACCGTTACAACCAATATACAGATGCCTCGATTACGGCACAGAGCAAAACCGGCGTCAGCACCGGCACTGCGATTGACGGCATTCGCGCCATGGCTGCCGAAGTGCTGCCCAAGGGATTTTCGATTGCCTGGACCGGCCTCAGCCTGCAGGAAGTTGAAGCCGCCGGGCTCGCTGCGTTTCTGATTGTTCTGGCGCTGGTTTTCTGCTATCTGTTTCTGGTGGCGTTGTACGAAAGCTGGATGCTGGCTTTTGCCGTCATGTTTTCGACCGTATTTGCCATTCTCGGCGCCGTTGTCGGCCTGCATCTGATGGGGCAGGCACTGAGCATTTACGCACAGCTCGGACTGATTATGCTGATCGGTCTGGCGGCAAAAAACGCAATTTTGATTGTTGAGTTTACCAAGGCTTACCGCGATGACGGCGATACGATTCTCGATGCGGCCAAAAAAGGTGCCGGCGAAAGGTTCCGCGCCGTGCTGATGACGGCACTGACTTTTATTTTGGGCGTTTTTCCGATGATTGTCGCCACCGGAGCCGGCGCGTCCAGCCAGATTGCCATCGGCACCTCGGTTTTCTACGGCATGATTGCGGCGACTTTTATCGGCATTATTTTTATTCCGGCGCTGTTTGCCCTGTTTGAAAGCATTAAGGAATGGGCAGGGCACGGACGTTATGAAGCTGAAATCCAAGTCGAAACCAAGGCCCGCGGCAACCCGCTCGGTATCAGGCTGGAACCGAAGGTTCCGGCTCCGGGCGAAAACGCGGCGAAGAAAAACGGCCGCAAAAACGGAGGCAAAAAAAATGAGAAAAAATAATCTGTTTCTGTTCTCGGCTTTTATATTGGTTTCCTGTACCGTCGGCCCTGATTACCGGGCGCCCGGATTTTTGCCTGAAAAGCAGATTGCCGCATCGTTGGAGCTTAACAACACGGCAGGGAGGATTATTCCTTCCGACTGGTACCGGCAGTTTAACGACCAGACGCTCAATTATCTGATTGCCTGCGGCCTGCGCGACAGTCCGAACGTTGCGGCCGCCGTTCGGCGCCTGCGGGAGGCCCGTGCCGGCTTGAACATAGCCAGGGCCGGTTATCTGCCGGTTCTGAACGCTTCCGGAGCCTATAAATATGACAAACCCGGCAAAAATATCGGCTACGAATTGAAAAACAACTATTATCAGGCCGGCCTTGATGCCAGTTGGGAACTGGACATCTGGGGCGGCGGCCGTCGGCAGAGTGAAGCGGCGCAGGCTTTGTTCAAAGCCGCCGCGGCAGACTTGGATAATGTCCGCGTGACGCTGGTTGCCGAAATTGCCGATACTTATATCGGTCTGCGTACGGCGCAGGAGCAGCTGCGTATTTCCCGCGAAAATTTAAAGCTGCAGCGCGACATTGCCGGATTGGTTGCCGAAAAATATCGTGCCGGCCTGACTGACGACATAGCCCTCAATCAGGCCAACTATGCGGTGGAAACCACTCAGAGCCTGATTCCGGCATTGGAGCAGCAGGTCTCGGCTTCCTCCAATGCGTTGGCGATTCTGACCGGTGTACTGCCCGGGCGTCTGTCGGTAAAACTGGAACCGGCAGCCGACAATCTGGTTTCCCGGCGTTTTGACTTTGACGTCGACGGCATGTTCGATATTCCGGCGCGGGTTGTCCGTGCCCGCCCGGACGTCCGTGCCGCCGAACAGCAGCTGATTGCCCAAAATGCCAAAATCGGGCAGGCGGTGGCTTCGCTGTTTCCCGATATAAGCATTTCGGCCATGTTCGGTTATCAGTCCATCCGCGGTACACAGCTGTTTACGCCGCGCAGCGAGGCTTTCAGCTGGTCGCCTGCTTTAACGCTGCCGGTTTTTCATTGGGGCGAACTGGTTAATAATGTCGAACTGCAAAAGGAAACCAAGGCCGAATATGTCGAATTGTATAAGCAGTCGGTATTGACGGCCGTCGGCGAAATCAAGGACAGCATGTCTGCCGTTCAAAACGAATATCGGAAGAATCGGGCGGATTACAAAGCGGAAGAAGACATGCGACGCGTGCACGAATATACTCTGGCTAAATACCGTCAGGGGCTTATCAGCTTCAGCGATATGCTTGATGCCGAACAGCGGCTGCTGAATGCGCAGAATGAACTTGCCGCCAGTAACGGCGCGATTTATCAGAACATTATTGCTTATTACAAAGCTGTCGGCGGCGGTTTTGAACCGGCATTGTACTGATTTAGTAGGCGCCGCGGTTAATCGGGTCGTCCTGCAGCACGCTCTGCGGCCGGTAAACGTATATGTTGGTCACGCTCGGCAGGTTGTAGGTACGGTGCCAGTAGCCGCGGTCTTCCATGCACAGGCGATATTTTCGCGGGCTGGAGTCAGAATCGTTGCGCAGGCTGTTGACCATGACCGGCATGGCGCCGGGGTAGGGAACATAACTGGCCCAAATGCCTTTTTCCGAATGCCAGTCGGCGCGGATGTTCATCTTGACCTCTTCCGAAAAGAACCAGGTCCGGACGTCGGGAAGCAGTTTAAAGTCTTCGGCCTGGCGCATACATTCCGAATGGTCGCGGGCAAATTTCTGAACGCCGGTGTTTTCTCTTTCCCAGTGATAAATAACCTGACCGTCGCCGTCCTGAAAAAGGGTGCAGGACGAGGCCAGAAATGCGGAAATCAGCGAAACGTAAAGTTTTTTCATTTTAAAAGTCCAGATTTGCATAATGTTTGGCAGGAAGAATTCCTTTGATGTTGTCTTTCAGAATTTCCTTGAAACTTGGCCGCGACTTTATTTTCGAATACCACAGCTTGGCGTTTTTGTAGCCGTCCCACGGAACGTCGCCCAGATAGTCGATAACCGACAGGTGTGCGGCTGCGGTAATGTCGGCCAGCGAAAAATCGTCGCCGGCCAGATAGTTGCGCCGTTCGGCCAGCCAGTCGATGTATTCGAGATGAAAGTTGAGGTTATTAATGCCGATTTTCAGAATTTTCGAGTCCGGCGGATTGCCGAAGCCGAAACGCTTGTGAACCTTTTCATAAACGATGTTGCGGTTGACTTCCCGCATGAATTTGACGTCAAACCATTCAATCAGCCGCCGGACTTCGGCCTTTTGTTTCGGGTCGGCCGGCATCAGGCGTATCTCGCGGTTAACCTCCTCCAAAAATTCGGTAATTGCGTAGTTTCCGGCAATGACGTTGCCGTCAAAGACGAAAACCGGCACTTCGCCGGAGGGGTTGAGCTTGTACAAATCCTGAGACGGTTTCCATGGTTCTTCTTCCTTGAGAACAAAGAGCATTCTCTTCTCAGCCATAATAATCCGGACCTTGCGCGATGCCGCCGAAACAGGATGATGAATAAGGAGTACCATATATTTGCCGCCTTTTGTTAAAGGTTTAAGTTATGTACAATTTAAACAATAAGTTCCCAAAGGTCAAGATGACGATGCCTATTTATTATGCTTATTTTCGCCGTCCGGGGGCCTGAATCATAATCATCGTGTTCGGCTGTTCGTCAACGACAGGTTCCGCAATGTCGGGCAGAGGCTTGTCACTGCTGAACGATGGCGGAACAACGCCTTCAGTTTCCTTTTCGACCTTTTTGATCGTATCTATCAGAATCTGCTCGATACGCTTGGTTGTTTCCGGTTTTTCCATCAGCGCCGTAAACGTGCGGGAGAGGAGTTTTTTGTGAATCGAGGTTTTCGAAATGCCGATAAACAGCGGCATGTTCCAGATTGACTGTTTTGAAAAGCTGACTTTGTTGTATATGCCGAGTTTCAGCGCTTCAATCATGCTGAAATAACGGCTGCCCAGAATATAGTCGATTTGTCCGGCAAACAGGCGTTCGTACATGTCGAGGCTTTTTTCAAACTTTTTGACGTTGTACTGTTTCAGTTCCTGCGCGACAAAGTCGCTGATATGCTCGTGCGTGCTCATGGCGCCGCGCAGTTTTTTCAGGTCGGCGCGTGATTTTACCTCATGAATGCGCCCCGGCAGCATGATGGCGACAATCGGATTGTTGACCGCCGCCGGAAAAACATATTCCAAACCCATGTACATCGCCGTTTCATGATACATGCCGAGCAGCATGTCGATTTCGCCGCGGCGTACGTCGCGAACCAGCGTCGAATAGTTTTTGGTAATAACGTAGGTTACTTCAAAATTCTGCTTGGCCGCGTAGTCTTCGACAATCGGCTGAAAAATGCTGCTGAAGCTGTCGCGGTACGGCGGGTTGGCATAGTTCCCGAACGGCGGATAGTCTAAAAACGCCGCCACTTTAAGCTCTTCCTTGACGCGGTTCTTTTCTTTCTTAAGCTCCACCATCTGTGCCGTTGCCGTTTCGGCCAGCAGGACAATCGTCAGAAAAAGGGAAATCAGTATCTTTGAAATTTTTATCATCATGACCGCCATAAAAAATTTGTATTATCGCAAAATCTATACTAGAATATAACCATAATTTAACTAAATTTATTTAAAAAGGTTTTAATTCAAAATTATTCAGAGTGGCAAAGATGAACGAATCGCAGAAATATTCCGCAAACGAAGTGTCTTCCTTGGGGCAGAACGAATTGGAAAGCCGGGCCTTTATCCGTACGGCTTCGGCATTAAACCTCATTAAGGAACATTGGGAGGAAAAAAAAGGCGAACTTCCCGAAGCCCTTGACAAAAACCGCCGCCTCTGGACGATTATTGCCAGTGCCATGCAGGAGAGCGACTGTCCGCAGCCGCCCGAAGTGCGTCAGAATATCATCAATTTGGCCATGTTTGTCTTTCAGCGCACGGTAAAAGTTCTGGCTGAGCCTTCGCCGGACAGCCTCGGCGTTCTTATTAATATTAATATGAATATTGCCCGCGGTTTGGCCGGCAAACAGGCTGATGAGAGCGAAACGGCCGCCGGTTTGTAGTTTCCGGTTTGTAGTTTTAAGCCCTCTCCAATGAGAGGGCTTTTTTGTATGACAAAAAAATTTTATGTAG
>ULUW01033787.1_pt1 | contig 18994 bp, 10 predicted proteins | sample 1959041 | NCBI WGS metagenome assembly ULUW01 (sample SAMEA4835775, study PRJEB28245) | human gut metagenome | biome: gut microbiome; material: fecal sample | place: Denmark | collected 2008
ACCGTCATAAGTTCCGACATACAGCTTATTATCATCGGAATAGTGCAGGCAATCTATCCATTCGTTGATTAGAGATGTCCGAGATTGTACGGATGTAAATTCTTTCGTTTTCAGGTCATAGTAGAACAAACCGAATCCCATTGTCGCAATCCAAAGACGCTTGTTTTTATCTTCTGCGAAATCATATACACGTTGTATATAGTTGTTGTTCTTATCTACCAGTTTGTACTGGTAATCGCATAATCCTGTCTGTTTGTTCAGCTTTCCCATACCGTTTATAAAGGAGCCGACCCAAATGTTGTACTCGGAATCTTCATATAGTTTTATAACTGTTGAAGGCACAGAATTAGGGTGATTAGTATGCGAGAAATGTTTAGCCGGTTCTAACTTTTCTGTCAGGGCATAAATTCCGTCATTGTCTGTTCCAACCCATAACATACCGTTGTTGTCTTTGCAGAATGAGGTTATACAACTGGAACCGATCATGTTTTTATCCATAGATTTATGTCCTATATACTTGAAACTGTTTGTTCGGGCAGGTATCTGCATGACTCCTTTCTGATAAACAGCCAACCATAAGTTACCGGAATTGTCTTTTAGGATAGAATGTATTTTTGAATTTTTTGAATCAAAATAGTTGTTGTCAAAATTGTATTCGGAGATTTCATGAGTTTGGTTATTGTAGACACTCATACCTTTACCATCAGTTCCGATATATAATTCATTTTGCGGTCCGGAATAGAGGAAACAGATAGGAAGTTCTCTCTTTTCTTTAAAATCAATAGGTATAAAGGAGTCTTGTCTTTTGTTATAGACGAATAGTCCTTTTCTCATACTTCCTACATAAATATTCCCACGTGAATCTTCACATATACTTTTGACATATCCGTTGTCTTTAGATAAATATAAAGTAAGTTGGTTATTAGAATCAAGACGATATACTCCTTCTTCGTCTTTTGCTATCCAGACATTCTGTTTCTTGTCTTCAATCATAAATCCTGTTGATGTCATGGGGATATCAATTTTTTGAACAGTCAACAGGTAATCTTTGATATTCAACCTGCATAACATATTTCCGGATACCCATATTTCTCCATTTCTCCTTTCGATAAAGGAAACAATATTGCTTTCAAATATTTCTCCATTGTCTTCCCTTATTGCAAGTGGGGTAAAATTGTCTGTGGCCGGATCATACATTTGAATTCCCATATATGTACCGATAAACAAATGACCTTTGCTGTCCTCAAAAACAGTACGAACAAAATTGTGGGCTAACGAATGTTCATTATTGGGCTCATGTTTGTATATGGTAAATTTAGCACCGTCATAACGGTTCAGACCATCTTCTGTTGCAATCCAAATGAAACCGTTCCGGTCTTGATATATTTGATTAATCAGACTACTGGAGAGTTCTTTGTCAGTAGTGAATAACTTAGGAGATTGTCCGTTGCATAACAAAGAAAACAATAATAATAGAAAAGTGAATACATTTTTCATAGTTATAGATCGTTGTTTGTTGTACAAAGAAAACTAAAAACCTAAATATAACCTAATAAAAGATGAATATTTTCATTAGGCTCCGGGAGTACAATCGGATGTTGTAACATCGTGTGTAAATAATGTAACATGAGAAAAGATTTATCCCTTCTTCTGTATTATTGTTTTCCTTCGATTGTATTTACAATATAGGTTTTACCCGGCTTTGTTTCGATGTCATATTCATAAACCTTCTGCAGCTTGGGAGATTGCGCACTTACCCCTTTGGCTACAAGAGGTTGCTTGATAGGAGTGGTGGCGAATAATCTGTTTGAGCACTCTTTCCCGTTTACTTGTTTTAAGCCTTTCCCTTTCAGGGGAACATAAGACCGGATGCGGAGCGTACCACCTATATTCGACCGGATGATCGCTTTATTTAACACATTGTTTTTCCAGTCCATATCGACAGTAAAGTTTCCACGTGCCACCAGCCCCTTCACACTTCCTTCTTCCCATGCATCAGGCAATGCCGGCAATAAATGTACGGCACCGTCATGACTTTGGAGCAACATTTCCGCTACTCCGGCTGTATAACCGAAATTACCGTCAATCTGGAAAGGCGGATGGGCATCCAGCATATTGGGATAGGTACGCCCGTTCGGATATTCTTTAGCCAAGTGATCGTTGGGCAATAGTTGAATCATATTTTTGATGATTTGGAAGGCATGGTTTCCATCCAGCATACGTGCCCAGAAATTGACTTTCCAGCCGATACTCCAACCGGTAGCCTTATCACCGCGTTGAAGCAATGTGTTTCTTGCTGCCTGGAATAACTCGGGATTTGAGTATGGAGAAATTTGATTACTCGGATATAGCCCGTACAAATGTGAAATATGACGGTGCTCGTCCTTGGAATTGTCAATATCTTCAAGCCATTCTTGTAGTTGGTTATGTTTTCCTATTTGCATAGGTGGCAACTTCTCTAGTGTTTGTTTGAGGGAGTCTTGGAAAGAGGGGGCTTCACCTGCGATGTATGAAGCCAATAAGGTATTATGCAGTGCATCAAAGGCAATCTGATTGTCCATTGTGCAACCGGCCGTGATGGGACCGTGTTCCGGCGACACAGAAGGCGACACTACCAACCATTTATACACTGGATGTTCTACCAAGAAATCCATGTAGAACTGCGCTGTTCCTTTCAGGATGGGATAATACTCTTTCAGGAACTCTTTATTTCCTGTAAAGAGGTAATGTTGCCAGATATGTTGAGCTAACCAGGCACCGCCGCTAGGCCACATGCCGGCTGCAGCAAAGTCTACAACTCCGCAAATTCGCCATAAATCAGTATTATGATGCGCCATCCATCCCCTACAATCATACATAGTTCGGGCTGTTTCTGCTCCTGTGACAGATAAATCTTTCAACATAGAGAATAGCGGACTATGTGTTTCACTTAAATTAGTGACTTCTGCCGGCCAATAGTTCATTTCTGTATTAATGTTGATGGTGTATTTACTATCCCAAGGTGCATGAGTACTGTTGTTCCATATACCTTGCAGATTAGCCGGTTGCCCACCCGGTTGCGAAGAAGAAATCAGTAAATAACGTCCATAATGGAAAAGTAGAGCTGCCATTGCCATGTCTTCCCCATTTCCGAAGTTTTCAATTCGTTTGGGAGTCTCCAGTTGGGAAGCTTTGCCTGCGGGTAATGTAAGGCGTACACGGTCAAATTGTTTTTTATAATAAGCGATATGGTTTTTGAGAGCTTTTTCGTAAGGTATTTGCATTGCTCTTTTCAGATATTCGCTGGTTCGGTGGGATTCATCGGCGCTGACATCCTGGTAGTTTACGTAGTTGGTTGCTGCCGATATATAAAGGGTGGCTTCTGTTCCTTCATTTATTTGGAGAGTATTTCCTGCTGGGCGGAGAGTGCCATTCGTTTTTACTTGGATTTGACATTCTGCCCGTAGTGCAGCTTTCAAACCTTCCTGCTCTTTCCCTCGACAGGTGACGGTCAGCTGATCATTCTGAACATTCACCTTATGTACTAGAGGGCAGTTATATGCAATAGTAAAGTTCAGTGCGTTTGCTTTACTTGCTTTGATATGCATAATAATGACATTATCAGTAAATGAAGCAAAAGTGGTGCGGGTATAAGTGACGTCATCCACTTGATAACGGGTAGTTGTCGTTGCATTCTCCAGATTCAGATCGCGGTAAAAGCCGGATGCGTTTTGGTGTTCCGGAAATTCCAGGTAAAGACTACCTAATGTCAGATAGCTCATTCCGTGTTGCTGGGTTAAGAAGTTGGCGTCAATGAGTCTTTGCGCTTCCTTGTTTCTCCCTTCAAAAATCAGTTTGCGTACAACCGGTAGCACATGTACGGCATTCGGGTTATTATTATTGTATGGAGAACCTGCCCAAAATGTTTCTTCGTTGAGTTGTAATTCTTCGCGTTCGATTCCGCCATATACCATGGCTCCAAGACGGGAGTTACCAATAGGGAGAGCTTCCGACCAATTTTGTGCAGGTTGACTATACCACAGTTTCAGATCCTGTCCTGAAACAAGGTTGCTTATTAATAGGAATAATACAAAAAAAGTGTTTCTGTTCATATTGTATGGATTTGTAGCAAAGGTAGCTCATTTTCCAATACAAAAGGCAAAAAACTGTTTCTGAAATCTACCTTGGAAGTAACTTCTTTCCATATTAATGTTACTAATATATATGGTGTATGTTCCATAGGATAAAATAATAGGCTGATAATAAGAACTGCAAAATTTGTATGTGAATACAATCAGTGATGTAGTTATTAACTCATCTCTGCATTGATTGGATTGAGCTTTTTTATCTACTTTCTCTCTTACTTTTCGATTCGTTCATAAACAGACAAGATTTCTTATAGCCTCCGTAGTCTACGACTAACTTTTCCAGCACGATACCCGGATCAAGAGGTTTGAAAGTGATTGTTTGCATACCGTCTGATGTATTCGGTACATTCAGTTTTGCTTTTTTCTCAACGATGCGTCGTGCGACTGTCGGATAGTATATGCTGTATACATTTTCAGGAAGCTCGTTTAAGTTATGATTGAAATTGATCGTCTGATCCTTTCCTCCTTCAAATCCGATACTATACTCATGTCCTTTGCGATCGTGGAAAGCAAGAGTTGATTTGACTATCACATGGACAGTCACCTTGTCAATTCCTTTAGGCAACTTTATCTTGTAGGAGATAGAAGCTCCGTCAGTTGGTTGTGTGTAAGGCATCAGAGCCATGCCACTAAGGGTACGCCCCATATAGGGAATCACTGTCCATTCCGTATCAGGCGCTGCTTTAGCGCTGTAGTAATGTTCGGCTTCTATGGCTATATATCCGTCTTGTCCGGTGAATACGTATCCGCCGACAGCCTTTTCCGGATTTTCGATTCGGTAGATTTTAGGCAGTGTATCAGCGGGGAAGTTATCATTCCATGAGGTATAACCGATATGTTTCTGAATCATCATATTCTTCCATTTGCCGCCGGACATAATGTTGTTATAATCGTCACTCAACGCTTTATCCCGTGCAAAAGCCTGTTCCACTTTATCTGCCCATTCGTTAGCTTGCGGATTGTTTTCTTTATACAATTTATGGTTCATGGCTTGTGCATAATACATTTCGTACAGGTTTGCCATGGCTTGAACGGGGAAGAGGATTAATTGCTTGTAGGCATCTTTATATTCCGGTTTCAGTGATATGTATTGTCTCAAAGCTTCCGTTTCCAGTTTCAGATATTCATCAGATACTTGTTTCCATTCGCCGGTTTCCAGGTTATAAGTATTCCGGTCGAGCATTTCTCCCGTCACGCGGCCGTTGTATTTGCTGTACAGGTTTAAGATTCGCATGGCTTCATCCGCCTGGTCTTCGCCAAACTGCTGTGCGCAGAAACGACGGGGATGCTCCAGCAAGTTGGAGACGTTGAATTGCTTGGGATTCCATGCCATATCCATGAAGAGCGTGATCGGATATTCCATTGGCTTTAAATCGCCTACATTCAATATCCACAGCTTTTCTACTCCGTAATCGTATGTGAGTTGAAGTTGCTCCCACATATTTTGTATAGGGGTTACGTTCAGCCATTTAGAGTTTCTCGGAGCACCTACGTAGTCTACATGGTAATACATGCCCCAACCGCCCGGATGCTTGCGTTCCTTGGCATTTGGCAGGCGGCATACATTGCCCCAATTATCATCACACAATAGCATGATAACATCATCGGGCACACGCATACCTTTATCGTAATAATCCAATACTTCTTTATACAACGCCCATACTTGCGGAGTCTCTTTGGCCGGACGTTTGGTGACTTCTTCAATAATCTTGCGCTGATTCTTGACTACATTCTCCAGAAGTTTCACATTGGTGCTTTTACTCATGGCTGCGTCACCGTCTCCGCGCATACCGATGGTTACGATATCTTCTGTACCCTGCATCCGTTCGATGCCTTCACGGAAAAACTGATCGATCACTTTTTGGTTAGTTGTATAATCCCATGCACCATATTCTTTGCGCTTGCGTGACCATTCCTGATGGTTGCGTGCCATCGGTTCGTGGTGGGACGTGCCGATAATGACTCCCATTTCACTTGCTGTTTTACTATTCTGCGGGTCGTCAGCATAGAAAGCCCAGCTCCACATGGCCGGCCAAAGGAAATTACCTTTCAGGCGTAGTATCAGTTCACACACCCGTGCATAAAAACGATGGTCGCCATAGTTGGTACCGTATGTGTGTTTTACCCATCGGGTAAGACACGGCGCTTCATCATTCAGAAAGATACCGCGATAGGTTACGGCCGGCTCTCCGTCCGAGTATTGTCCGGGTTTAATATATACATTTGCTTGTTTCATGACGGGAACATCTGCCCACCAATACCAGGGAGATACTCCCATCTGTTCAGAAAGCTCGTAGATACCATAAATAGTGCCGCGTCTGTCGCTGCCGATGATAACTACCGCTTCATCTATTCCCTCACAAGGATTGGCGATGACTTGCAGGATGTATTTTTCATTTTTTCTATCCAATTCCTTTTTGTCTATTTTGCCTGCTGACATCAGCTTCTTTATAAAAGGAGTGCCATAAGTACCTGCAATGATACACCGTTTCGAACTTGTGCTTGTTAAGAGTTCGGGCTTTTTTCCGCATACCTGCAGTATGTCTTGTTGAAGATTGCCGGCAGCAATCATTACCCCTTTGTCTTCGGAAGAATCTATGTATATCGGACAAGGAACTCCGTTGGCAACCAACGGAAAATGATTACCGGCCGGTGTGAATATTACAAATTGTTCAGCGGCAAATGCCGCTATACTCACAACAGAGAGGTAGAAGAATAGAAATAACTTTTTCATGGTTTCAATATTTAGTAATTTGTTGTTAATCATTGATCTTATGTTTCACTGTAACCGGATATTCTATTTGTTGATAATTGGTAATTGGAAGCTGGATGCAGGAAGTCCTTCTGTATTATAGATGGAAGAGGGTGGATTGTTTTCCCATGCATAGCGGATGCTTGCCGGTATTCCTTTTCCGTTCCATAAAGCAATTACTTTATCCCCTTCGGTATAGGCCTCTACAAATTTATATTTTCCATCATTGGCAGCAATGGCAATGCCTTCTAATGATTTAGCTTGCTTTAAAGAGCCTGTTCCTTGCCTGAAAGAGATAACGATCCGACCGTTTTCTTTTAATTCGGCAGCTTCAGCCATAGGCCCTTCCGCTACGATATTCTTCTCACCGAAAGAAAGTTTGTTCATTTGAAGCACACAACGGTGTGCCAAGTCTTTTTTGTTAAGTGGATGAATATCATTACTTTCACCTAGATCAATGGCAGTGGCCAGTCCGACATTCTTTAACTGGAGACTTGCCTTGCGTTGTGCTTCACGTACTTGTGCGTTGCCACTTTCTACAGGCACTTTGCTTCTTTGTTGGTAATTCGCAAGTTGCACAATGACGAAAGGCAGGTTTTTATTGTTCCATTGGGTACGCCAGTCGTTTACAAGATCAATCAGATGTCTTTCATAATGTTTGCTACCTTCAGGACCCGTATCCGACTCTCCCTGATACCAGATTATGCCTCGTATTCCGTAGTTGCGTAGCGGATGAATCATACTATTATATAGTCCGGTGGGTTCATTTTGGAATCCGATAGTGGAAGGAATACGCTTCATTGTACAGCCTATTTTATGCTGCCACATAGCGGTCAGCGGAATTGTCTGACCGGCTATTTCCAATTGGTAAGGCTTCCCTTTTACAAATTCCGGACGTCCGGCACTGCTGACAAGGCGGATGACAATCTCGTTTTCACCGGCACGGAGTAAGTCTGTCGGGACTTGGTAAATACGCGGAGGATATTGATAACTTGTTCTTCCTACACAGATACCGTTTATATAGGTAGCATCCGAGTCTTTTAGTGTTCCCACGCGTAAAACAGCTTGTTGTCCGGCTAATGATTCGGGTATGTTAATTCGCTGGCGGAAGTAATGGACTCCATTGAGAGGAGTGTTCCAGCTACCTCCCCAATTGGAGTTGAATACATCCACTTTTTTCCAATCTGAAGCGTCGAAACCGTCACTTGTCCATTTTTCTTTGTTCCCAAGGTCATTTGCCGATTGCTGTCGATGCCATTGATTCACTTGTTCTTTTTGGGCGTTCTTCACAGAATCCGGATAATCAGGATGGAAGTACTGTGGGGACTGGAGCTTTTCCCGGAATCTGGCATATTTCTCGAGTGACTGGCGGGTAGACCATGATGCTATGTTTGTCCCTCCCCAGCTACTATTGATAATGCCAATTGCAACTCCTTTTTCTGCCTGCATTTCTTTTGCAAAGAAATAACATAGGGCTGCGAAGTCCAACGTATTCTCCCGGGTACAGATTTTCCATTCATTATTGCTATCTTGTTGAGGCTCGATAAAGTTGTAAGCGTACGACGTCTTGGTATAACGGATCAGATTGTTTTCATACGACATGATTTCATCCCTGTATTTATCCATGACACGCTTTACGGTAAGTTCCATATTCGATTGTCCGCTGCATAGATACACGTCGCCTACGTATACATCTTGTATTATTTTCTGGTTGACTCTCAATTCGTAGGGACCTCCGGCCTTGTGCTTCTGCAGGTTGACCGCCCATTCTCCTGTTTGGGAAGCCCGGGTTTTGTATTGCTTTCCGTTGAATTCAATAACAACAGTTTCTTTAGGATCTGCAAAACCCCATAATGGGATAGGGGTGTCACGTTGTAAAACCATCTTGTCGGAAAAGATTCCGGGAAGTCTTACTTCTGCCTGCATTCCTATTGTATATAACAGCAGGCTCAAAATGATGCAAATGTTCTTCTTCATAAATATTATATTTAGCGAGATTATCTTCTTTGTGTCTTAAATTCCAAGAATGGTTTATTTTTCGTCTGTACTGTGACACGATGCAAAGATAGTTGGTATTGATAAGAACGGGCTTTGGGTATGTTTCAATTATTTATTCTGTTGATACCAATCTACTATTTCTTGAAGTTTTTTTCTTTGGGGATAAAATGAAGAAGTGTGAACAAACCGGTTTGTTCAATAAATGTTTTTGATTTTGTTTCAAAATCTTTTTGTATTGTATCTATGAGACTGTCGGATGAATAATAATGGTTAATGTGTCATATTCCGTATTAATAAGATTGGTATGTGATGCGTATAATATACTCTTGATTAAACAAGAGTAAGTAGAGATTTTAATGATCTTGAGAATATCGGTAAGCGTCAATCGCCTTTTTTACAGAACCGTGTAACAGCAATAATTTTTGTGCATGGTCATGATCTAATCCCAGTTCCTCCATAATCATTCTGGTTCCTCTTTCTACCAGTTTATGATTACTAAGTTGCATGTTTACCATCTTATTTCCTTTTACCCGTCCGAGTTGAATCATCACCGACGTGCTAATCATGTTCAGAATCATTTTCTGTCCGGTGCCTGACTTCATTCTCGAACTTCCTGTGACATATTCCGGACCGACAATCATTTCGATGGCGACATCTGCTTCTGCCGCCATCGGAGAATTCGGATTGCTGGTGATGCAACCTGTCAGGATGTCATGCTTGCGGGCCTCCCGTAAGGCACCGATTACATAAGGAGTAGTGCCCGAAGCGGCAATGCCAATCACTGTATCTTTTTGATTGATATGATATTCCGTAAGTTCTTTCCATCCCCGGCTCATATCGTCCTCGGCACCTTCTACCGGATTGCGCAGGGCTGTATCCCCACCGGCTATCAATCCGATAATCCAGGTAGGGGGCATTCCGAAAGTAGGAGGAATTTCGGAAGCGTCCAGCACTCCCAAGCGCCCACTGGTACCTGCGCCCATGTAAAAGATACGTCCACCCTGTTTCATGCGGGGTACAATTTGGTTGACGAGCTGTTCGATTTGTGGAATGGCTTTTTGTACGGCTAACGCTACCTTCTGGTCTTCCCGGTTAATGTCTTCTAATATTTCCCGTACGGACTTCTTTTCCAGATTGTCGTAGAGCGACGGTTGTTCAGTTATCTGCATATTGATAATGGCAATTGACTAAAAATACAAATTACAAGGATTGAGATGAAGCGGTATGATATAAAATTAGCCCTTCCATCGGACTTTGCAGAATCTTTCCGATTCTGATTCCTGTCTCTTGTGCAGCTTCTTGTAATATCTCCCTGTAGCAGTGAGCCACTGATCCGATAAAATGTACAGGGTACTGCGTGTAATCATATTGCATTACGTTTCTTCGGAAGAAAGCAATAAAACTATCAAGCACTAATTGTCGTATCCCCGGCTCTTCCAGATGTTGCGCTATAAAGGGGGAGAGACTTGCCAGAAAACGATTCGGGAAGGGTTGGCGATACACCCGGTCGATGATTTCGGGAGCTGTCAAGTCGAACTGTTTTAAGAAAGCTTCCTTGATGGTGGGTGGAAGCTGGTTCTTCAGGATGTCTCCTACCAGTAATTTGCCAAGGACAGCTCCACTTCCCTCGTCGCCCAAGATAAAGCCTAAAGGGGAGATGTTGTTGACAATCTCTTCACCGTTGTAGAAACAAGAATTGGAACCTGTGCCGAGGATGCAGGCAATCCCAGCTTCATGTCCGCATAGTCCGCGGGCAGCAGCAAGCATATCCGAATTGGCTTTGATGTTTCCAATGACGGGCAGACTGTCTGCAATGGCCCGTCGGAGAACGGGAGCTCTTTCGGGAGTGCATCCTGCACCATAAAAAAAGACGGAGTTGATCGTTCCTTCCGGTAGTTGTGGCAAAAGGGAATGTGTCAGCTCTTGTTGAATCTCTTCTTCTGATTGGAAGAAGGGATTGATTCCTTTCGTTCCAATTCGTTTGATTGGGGTGTCGTTGAAAACGATGCACCAGTCGGTTTTGGTAGAACCACTATCTGCAATGAGTATCATATCTTAATGTATATTTTCTTTTTGTATAATATATAGCCTATTGACCAGTTAAGTAAGACAAAGAGGATAGCATAGGCAAGAGAACCTCCTTCATCCCCGAAAACAGGTTGGAGGGCACATCTGTAGACGACTTGTTGGATGGGGACACTTTCTCCCTGATAAGTGACGGTGATAGCGCCTACCAAAACGGCGATGACACCTGCCATTACATAAATAAAGAGAGGATTCACTCCGAAAGATTCAAAGAAACGGCTCCATTTTTTACATCCTTTGATATCGATAATCCAGACGAGTAAAGCTAATAGGCTGGAGCCTAATCCGCAAGTGACCAGCACAAAGGTGGGCGACCATATCTTTTTGTTGAATGGGCAACCATAGCTAAATAGGAAACCTGCAAAAGTCAGGATAGTACCGATAAGGAAAAGCCGTTCCAATTTTTCATGTATATCTTTTACTTCCATGAGTAGTTTGCCGACGCAAAATCCGATCAATACGTGTGCGATAGAAGGAATAGTGCTAAGAAGTCCTTCCGGGTCAATGTGGTTGTCTTGATACATATGAGCGTCTCCCAAGATGCTGCGGTCGACGATGGAAAGAATATTCGTTTCGTTGTAGGCAAAACCATTACCGGTAATGAGAATAATGAAATAACCTACTAATAATCCCACAATCAGATAAGGTATATACTTGTGTTTCAATAGCAAGGCAATAAGTGCTGAAGCACCATAGCAGAGCGCAAGACGCTGCATGACTCCCAAGATGCGAATTTGCTCAAATGGGAGAGGATTGTGGGTGTAACACAGTAAAGCAAACCAGTTGAGGGCTATTCCGATAAGGAAAATAACAATGGTTCTTTTGATTATTTTCAGGGCAGCCGGAGTACTGAATGTAAAGTTATACTTTTTAAGTGAGATGTAGGTGGAGATTCCCATGATAAACATGAAGAAAGGGAAAACCAGGTCTGTGGGGGTAAGACCGTTCCATTGGGCATGTTTTAGGGGAGCGTATGCATGTCCCCAAGAGCCCGGATTATTAACCAGAATCATTCCTGCGATAGTAATGCCTCGTATTACATCGAGTGCCAAAAGGCGTTTGTTACTTGTTGTATTCATGACTGTCACTTTTTAATGTGTTAAGTTAATAAGTAAGTTTATTGTTTCTTTCCGAAAGAATCTTCCAGTCGGTTGCGGATCATTAATGAGGCGACGATACCGGGTAGGGTACAAATACAAACCCAAATAAAGAAGTTGGTGTATCCGAGATGCTCCTGTATCCATCCTGCAGGCATCCCCGGAAGCATCATACCAAGTGCCATAAACCCGGTTCCGATAGCATAGTGCGCCGTTTTGTGTTCGCCTTCCGCAATATAAATCAGATATAGCATATAAGCGGTAAAGCCGAAACCATAGCCCAGTTGTTCGATAGCTACGCAAATGGCTATAAATATAGGATTATCCGGAGTGGCGGCAGCCATCCATACATATAATAGATCAGGAAGGTTGATAGCTAACGCCATAGGTAATATCCATTTTCTGAATCCGTCGCGGGAAACGAGGAAACCACTGATGATTCCGCCAACTAATAAAGCTATGACGCCTATAGTTCCATAGATCATTCCGACAGTTGCGGTAGATAAAGCTAGCCCACCTTTATCGGTAGCATCGAGCAGAAAAGGAGAAGCTATTTTGGCTAACTGTGATTCTCCCAACCGGTAAGTGAGAAGGAAAAAGAACATGAGACCCAGGTTCTTTTTCTTGAAGAAGGTGACAAAGGTCAGAAGAAAGTCTCCCAACAATTTACCCGGTGTGAGTCCGGGACGTTTAATGTCCGAATCAGGATGGGGGAGAATCAGACGATGATAGATAGTAAGAGCAAGAAACAATCCTGCAAGAAGGTAGAATGTAATACTCCATGCCAAGGGAATATTGTTTTGTGATGTTTCCAACCATCCTGCCAGCATGACAAGAATTCCCTGCCCGAAAATGTTGGCAAGCCGATAGAAGGTATTCCGGATACCGACAAAGAAAGATTGTTCCTTATTATTGAGTCCGAGCATATAGAAACCATCTGCAGCGATGTCATGTGTAGCGGAGCTGAAGGCTAGCAACCAGAAAAAAGCAAGAGTCAACTGTACATAATGTGCAGTTGGGATAAAGAAGGCTATCCCTGCAAATCCGGCGGCGATGAAACCTTGCATGGCAATAATCCAAGCCCGTTTTGTTTTCACCAGATCGACGAATGGACTCCATAGAGGTTTGATAGTCCAGGGAAGATAGAGCCAGGAAGTGTATAAGGCTATTTCCGTATTGGATAATCCCAAACGCTTGTACATGATAACAGCAATCGTCATTACCGCTACATAGGGCAGCCCTTCTGCGAAGTAGAGGGTTGGTATCCAGCTCCAGGGATTTCTTTTTATAGTGGGTGTTGTCATGGCATTGTTCTTTTTTCATTGATATTGTTTTTCGAGCGTACTGCCGGGGTAATAGTGAGACAGTATTTCTTCATACTTATAACCTTGCTCTCCCATTACGGCAGCACCAATCTGACAAAGTCCTACTCCATGTCCCCATCCGGCTCCGGTAAGAATGAATCGTGAAGGAATTTTATCCTCTTTATGTTTCTTTTCTTCATATTCCTTGTCTATTACGAAAGCGGAACTATAAAGATGGGAAGTAGATAGGGTACGGCGTATTTCGAGTTCTTTCCCGATAATAAGTGTCCGTAAGGTTCCTACAATCTTCAATCGGACAAGGCGTCCCGAAGTACCCCGTTCTATGGGAATTAAATCCTGGATTTGCCCGAAATCAATCCCCGAACGTTGATGAATCAGTGTTGAAAGTTCTTGTTGGGAATAGCTGACTTTCCAACGATAGAAGTCTGTCGTTTCCTGGTCATAGTTGTTTAAAACCTGACTTAGAATCTTTTTGTCCTGCGTGTGGCAGAATGCGACAGGAGAAGTACGAATCCATTTATCAGCCTCCGTCTCTATTGTCAAATCGGGTAGTTGGTCTTCGATCTTACAATCCCGTTGACCGATGAGATAGGGGTGCTTTACGTTTTCCCAACAATTCTGGAACTCTTCAAAAGCCCCGCCGCAACATTTAGAGAAACGGGCATCACAAATCGTTCCTGCATACATCAATACTTCGCCCCGGGTAGCAGTGACTGCTTCGATAGCTTGTGGTGTTGAGGCACGTGTGATTCCTTGATACCGTTGGCAGTGATCGTCTGCGCATACGTCAAAGTTTTTGTGCGCTTCGTGGTCATACCATTTGATAAATTGAGAATCCGAAACGAAAGATGGAGAACAGGTTGCGCTATCCTTCTGTATAGACTTTCCTGTTTTCTCGTTCTTCATTTCCTGTTTTCTACTCTCTGTCTTACACTTATTCAACAGCCAACTTCGGGAAATAACAGCATGTGCCTTTAGTAGTTCTAAAGAAGCAGTAGCACTCATTTCTGATGAAATCACACTGATGAGATATTCTTCGATGGAAATAATATTGATAGCAGTAAGTTGTTCCCCTTCGATGATGATCTTTAACTCCCCTTTGAATTTTTGGACTTCTTTGCGTTCCCAATGGAAGTTGATTCCGATGGTCACATCTTTCAGTTCAAAGAAAGCAGGTGCACCTTGTTGGGGAGTGAAAGATAATTCATTATATTCTTTCCCTTGCCAATGAATCTTCCCATCCCGGTAAATAGCCTTTTGCATACCGGAGCTTTCCGTTTCGTCGGAAGAGATAAATTTTATAGGGAAAGAAAATTCAATCTCTTTCCCGGAAAGAATACCAACACTTATTAGGGGGACTCGCATACTACTTTATTACTATTTCTTTTTGAATAATTGATCGCATAGAGTATTTAATTGTTGGGGAGATAAACTTATCTCCTTGTAAATCTCTGTGAGTTTTTTGGCGTTTAATTTATCCATGTCTTCTTCTCTGACAATCGGGAATATGCCACCCATTTCTGCAACAGCCGGACTTATTAATAGCCCTTTTTCATTTGGGGTATAATAGCAATCGGGACGATGTTTTGAGCGTAGGAAAATGATGCAATTCCATACTTCTATTTCGTCACCTCCGAAATGGCTTATTTTATCGAGACCATACCAGGTTATCATGTTGATTAAAGGTTCCTTATCCGAATAAATGACGGAAAGATTTTTGTAGACCTTTTCAAATTGTTGCATTAAGTCAACTTTCAGACCAGATGTCATACCTATGCAAGTTGTGAATACATTGTCTACATAAGTTGTTACGCCGTTTTCATTTTCTAATATACTCTTCAAGAAATTCAGCGCAAAAGGATTAGTCAGTTCTTCTTCTTTTCCTGCTGCCTGGAAATGCATGTGGTCAGGGGCGGAAGCACCGCACTCCGGTCCGTTATAGAGTATATAGAACTCGTCCAGGTTTTCAGCTAAGTGAAGCATATCTTCAAAACGTCCTTTCATGCTTTGTGGAGTGTGTTCCTTGTCGATGATTGTCAAGTGACGCTGAAAAATGGGGTAGGGGTTGAGGCATACCTCATAATGTCCGAATGGTAGATATGTTTGCTCTGCGGGGCGGTTTTTTCCGCATAAGAAACAAGGCCTTTCCTGGATAGAACGACTATCTGTTTTTGCCATGGTCGAGAGGATGCGTTGAGGATTCGGGAAAATTCTAACTTTCATCTCTCTATCTTCTTCCTTCAGTTTCAATACTTTTTTCTTTTCCAGATTTTCTTCCAACGCTTCATAGTTCCTTTTCGCAAGTTCCCAGTTTTCTTTTTGGTTTTCTATCATTTCCTCTACAAGTTCTTGAAACTCTTCATCGATAGTATGCATCTGGATTCTGCCCTTAATTTCCCATGTGCGGATTCGGTCTTTGTAGAAGTTGTTCCGATTGACTTTTTCTGTGCTTAATGCGGCGTCAGAGTTACCTTCCCAACGGCGACAGAGGTATATTACATCATAGATACGTCCGATCTTATACTCCCGTGAGATTCGTAATCCTATGGCGTAATCTTCACCATAGCTGGTATTCGGCAATTTGATATCACGAAGAATAGGAGTGTAGAAAGCTCGTGGAGCACCCAAACCATTGATACGTAGAGCGTTGTTCTTTCCATTTTCCGGTGTCCACTCTTTGTGGTCAATGATACCGGGGGGGATTTCGTTCAGTTGGAAGTCGGTCATTAGATAGGTACCTATAACCATTGCGCAGCTTTCCTTATAAAAGGTGTCTACGATTTTCTGTAAAGTGGATTCATCTTTATATAAATCGTCGCTATCTAACTGTATAGCGAACTTTCCGCATTTTTCGTGACATATACCCTTGTTCCAGCAGCCTCCTATACCTAAATCATTTTCTTGGGGGATGATATGGATCAATCTTTTATCGCTACTTAGTTCCTGGAGAATTTCCGTCGTTCCATCGGTGGAATGATTGTCGATAACAATAATGTTAAAAGAGAAAGTGGTCCGTTGGTTTAAAGCCGAATTGACAGCATCGCGGATTGTATGAGCACGATTGCGTACAGGGATGATGACAGATGCCTCGAATTCAAAGTTTTCGCTGTGAAGATTTACAGGCCGTGAAGAAGTAGGCATGAAATAAGCATCAATACATTTCAGGTATTCGGTACAGGCAGCTTCCATTTCAATTTGTACTTCCCGATTTTTGGGGTTTACATAGTCGAATTGTTTCTCTCCGCTTTTTCTGGTATCTGTTTCAATTTCGGTGTATAGATATTCATTGATGTGCACAATTGAATATTTGTAAGAGATGAATAGACGCATAGCATATAGTCCTGCGTATTTGTACTCTTCACGCAAAGCATCTGCTATTTTAGTGAAGGCAGAAGAACTGAATAGAAGCATGGAACCGAAATCGAAATCATCCCGGACGCTTCCTAATTGGTAGTCAATGACAGGTGCTTGTTTAAGTTCTCCGTTAATCAGCTGATAGTGGTCGGCATAAACTATTCCATTCTTTTTATCGTTCTCTATGATTTGCACCATGCGTTCCAAGGCATACAGTCCCAGTTTTAATGGAGTTTGTTTCAAGTAGAACAGAGTATATTCCGTATTGGCATTGGCTGCAATTGTTTTCATTGTGTCTGTGGAATAGAACCCTTTAACAGAGAGATATTCACAACCCGGAAGAGCTTTCTTACCGGGCTCCGAACCTAATAAATAGATCTTATTTACTAGCTCTGACACTTGTAGTTCCTTTACTGTCTGCATGGTATCTTCCGGAGTGCCGAAAGGTATGAAGCAATTAATTTTCTTCTTCATCTTCATCTTAATATTAAAGAACTGTCGTATTGTCCATCGTTGATTTCTTTCGAATGAGGAAGCAAAGTCCGATGAAAGTAAATGCAGCGTTAAATAATAGCAGCTCGTAACTAATTTGGTAACCGTTGAACCATGCTTCCGAATTTCGTTGCAGGATATAGCAAAGAATAGGAGAAGCGATAGCTACCAACGGAATATATTTATCATAAACTTGTTTCTTGGTGAAGATGCCGAAAGCGAACAACCCTAAGATAGGACCATACGTATAACTGGCCAATGTGTAAATCGCATCAATCACACTGGTGTTGTTCAGCAAATTGAATACAAAAATGACTGCCCCCATCACAATTGCCATACCGATATGTACCTGTTTGCGTATCTTGCTAAGTGCCGCCTCTCCTTTTATCTGTGCATGTAAAATATCTACGGTAAAGGAAGTGGTCAGTGCCGTCAAGGCAGAACCCGCTGCAGAATAGGCGGAGGCTATCAGCCCGATAATGAATAATATTCCGACTATGCCGGGAAAATAATTTCCGGTAGCGATCATCGGAAACAACTCGTCGCTTTTTTCCGGATTCCCAATGCCTTGCTGTGCTGTGAACGTATATAGCAGTACTCCCAGCATCAGAAAAAGCAGAATGACAAAGAACTGTGAGATTCCACTGGTAATCATATTTTTCTGCGAGTCCCGGAAGTTCTTGCAGCTAAGATTGCGCTGCATCATATCCTGGTCGAGCCCGTTCATGGCAATAACGGTGAATACACCTGCCAGGAATTGTTTGAAGAAATATCGTTTGTCGTTGACATCGTCAAAAAAGAATGTCTTGGAAAAGTCACTATCTGAAATCGTACTAACCAGACCGCTGAAATTCAGATGCAGGCTGGAAGCAATATAATAGATGCAAAGTACAACCGACACTACCAGGCAGAATGTTTTTAGAACATCCGTCCATATCAATGATTTCACTCCACCGCGGAAAGTGTAAAGCCATACGATAAATACCGTAAGGATCACGTTCAACAGGAATGGGAGATGGAAAGGATCGAAGATAAGAAACTGCAATGTCAGGCATACGAGAAAGAGCCGGACGGCTGCCCCTAGCATCTTTGAAATAAAAAAGAACCAGGCTCCCGTCTTGTAGGAAGAGCTTCCGAACCTGTTCTCCAGATATTCATAAATGGAAACCAGATTCATGCGATAAAAGAGGGGAACAAGTACAAATGCAATGATAATTTGTCCTACTATGAATCCCAGCACCATCTGCAGGTAAGAAAAGCTACTTGCCTGTACCATACCCGGAACGGAAACGAAGGTGACTCCGGAAATGGTGGAACCGATCATGGCAAAGGCAACGATATACCAGGCTGATTTACGGTTTCCTACAAAGAATCCTTCATTGTCGGCTTTGCGTCCTGCTATATAAGAGATAGTGAACAGGATTATAAAGTATGCCACAATAGTAATAGATATAACGGCTGGACTCATATCTGCTGTTTAAATTCGTTTGAGGATAAATATCCGGAACTTGTTTACTTTGCCTACAAATGTAGGGAATTTATCATAGATATACATACTCTTACATATTTTTTATTCCGGGTGTGCCTCCGGTGGCATGTTTGGAGGAACGCCAGTTTTTGTTGAGCGAGGACAACTCCGGAGATTTCTTTTCAAGCGAAACGCCGGTTATTTTATCAATGGTGTGCATTTCATCTCTAAAACAACAAGTGTCAAAAGTATGTCCTGGTGCAGTCTCTTTACTACTTGAAAGTGCCAGATACCCG
>ULUW01011422.1_pt1 | contig 18256 bp, 17 predicted proteins | sample 1959041 | NCBI WGS metagenome assembly ULUW01 (sample SAMEA4835775, study PRJEB28245) | human gut metagenome | biome: gut microbiome; material: fecal sample | place: Denmark | collected 2008
CTCAAATAGCTGATATGAGAGGGTGGGAAACTTCAGTGAATAATCAGTTACGAGGAGTTCCAGACTCTATGGATATTATCTCATTGTGGGGAAATTTTAATAATTTGACACAGGAACAGTTATCTGATTTAAATGAAGTACGTGAAAAGAAGGGAACTCGGGTTATTGTGTGTTCAATTATTTCTAATATAGGTGATGGACAAACTCCACAAGAGGTTGATCAAGACTTTGTAGTAGATGGTATACAATATAATTCACGTGAAGAGGCACGTGCTGCTTACTGGGGATGGTATGGCAATTATGGAGATACATCTGAAGAAGGGATTAAAAAAGCAATTCAAAAATATGCGAATGCAATAGTTGCTCTTGTGGATAAATATAATTATGATGGTTTTGATATTGATCATGAACCTCATTTTGGCTATGGGGGAAATATTTGTAGTTATCCTGAAAGAATGCATATTCTAATTGAAGCGTTGGGTAAAAATCTTGGTCCTCAATCAGGTACAGAACGTATGTTAGTTGTAGATGGAGAACCTCAAGTATTACTTCCAGAATCGGGTAAATATTTGAATTATTATATTATCCAAGCTTATGATTGTGTTGGAGATTGTGTGGGGAGTGGTAGCTTAGATAGTAGATTTGATGGCTTGTATCGAAATTATCAGGAATACGAGGATGAAGAAACTGTTCTGAAAAAATTGATATGGACTGAAAATTTTGGAAAGTGGGCCGGTACTGGAGGGCAGCAATTTACGACTCGTGATGGAGAAGTGCTTCCTTATTCTTTAATGGGAATGGGATTGTATTATAGGGAGGGAATTGATGCTCATATCGGAGGATGTGGTGCATACCGATTTAATCTCTGCCGTCCTATTGATGATTATTTGAAAATTCGTGAGGTAATTCAATTAATGAATCCGGCCAAACGTTAAAAATAGAAGTTTTATTTAATTGTAAAATAGTTATGATAAAGAAATATAAGTTCTTGCGAATTATAATGTCAGTAGTCTGTGTATTTGCATTGTTAAATTGTAATGATGAAAAATACACTTCGATAGAAAATGGACTTTATATAGAAGAGGCAGCTCCTTCCAATAAATTTAATCAGCAGGTTGAAACTCAGTTGGTAGATGAAACAGATGTTTTGAAAACTTTGACTGTACGTTTGGCTCGTGCGGTAGATCAGGAGATAGATGTCCGGTTGGAAATAGATAGACAGTTATTGGATGAATATAATAAGGCTAATAATACAGCTTATCAGGTATTACCGGAGGAATATATGACCTTTGCTAAATCGGTGACTATTCCTGCGGGGGAAATTTCTGCACCGGTTGTTAATTTAATAATCAAGCCTTATGATGCTTCTAATGGAGAAACTTATGCAATACCTATACGGATTATTCCTTCGAATAGCTCTGTTCCTCTTATTGGAAATGCAGATCACATTCTTTATTTATTAACATCTCCGAATAAACAGAAATCTGTTATATTGAAACGTGGTGAAACTATAACTGCGTTTAAAACAGAGCTTCCGGTAGATGAGTGGACAGTTGAATATTGGATAAAAGTAGATAATATTACAGGACGGTCAACTGAAAATTGGGAAGGTGAAGCTAATAAGAGTTTGCGGAGTTTGATGTTTTATGGGAATTCGCAGCCGATTAGTTTTAATTCCGGGGAATCGATGTTGATGTTACGTTATTGGCCTGATGGAGCGAATAAGATAGCTCCAACTTTACAGTGTCAAATGACAGGTACATATTTTGATAGTTCTGAATTTTGGCGTCCTGATGTCTGGTATCATATAGCATATACTTACGATGGAAAAACAGTTCAGTTATATAAAGATGGTTCTCCGGATAGAAGTGGAACTGTAGATAAAGATTTTATATTTACTGAAATAAGTTTATGTAAAGGATTTAATAGTACAATGCAAGTAGAATTTGCTCAAATACGTATATGGAATAAATGTCTGTCTCAATCTGCATTGCAGGAAGGAATGTCTCGTCAGATTCCTGTTGATTCTGAAGGATTGATAGGCTATTGGATGTGTAATGAAGGCGAAGGAAATGTATTGAAAGATTGTACTTCTAATGCGAATGATATTGTTATAAATGCTCAAACTCCTAAATGGAGTGAAAAGAGCTATAACTTTGCTCATCCAAATAACTAAAGTAAAAATGTTATAGAAACTTAATGATAAGAGCTTTTTTTCATATGATAAGTTAATAGTAAAACTGAGGGCTATGTGAATAGCTCTCAGTTTTTTATTGCTCTGTTTTTATGGAAACATCAATCTATTTTGTCTGTGAGTATCCTTCTGCTTTCAACAACTCGATGATGCGTTGTTTGAATTCTCCCTGAATAATAATTTCTCCATCTTTGGCAGAACCACCCACACCGCATTTGGTCTTCAGCAGTTTTCCCAGTTCCTTCAGATCCTCTTCTTTTCCGATGAAGCCGGTGATGAGTGTGACTGTTTTTCCGCCACGCCCTTTCTTCTCAATAGATACACGGAGTTTCTGTTGCTTCTTGTCGAGGGTTTCGCAACTGTCTTCTTCGTTTGTTTCGTAGTTGAAGTCCGGATTGGTAGAATATACTATATTCAACCGTTCTTTCCAATCGTTATTTTTCATATACATGTTGTTTTTTTACAGCTTCAAATATACTTGATTCTTTATCATGAAGCAAGAAGCATTGATATCTGCTGGCCGTTTTTATTTGTGATATGTATTTATTTTCAATATTACAGGTCGTTTTCATTTAAGAATATTTTCGAAAACCTATGTAGCGTTACAAATAAATAGATTAATTTTGCAGATGAAGACAGCAAATCTATATGGCGGAACGTATACGTAAAAATATGGATAAAATTCCGGAGCCTACCTTGCGCAGACTTCCCTGGTATCTTTCGAATGTAAAACTGATGAAAGAGAAAGGGGAAAAGTATGTTTCGTCTACACAAATATCCAAGCAGATTAATATCGATGCTTCACAAATCGCGAAGGATTTGTCGTATGTAGCCGTTACCGGCCGCACAAGAGTGGGATATGAAATAGACCGCCTTATTCAGGTGCTGGAAGACTTTCTGGGGTTTACCAATCTTCACAAGGCCTACTTGTTCGGAGTAGGAAGCCTGGGAGGAGCCTTGTTGCGTGATTCCGGTCTGTCTCATTTCGGGCTGGAGATTGTAGGGGCTTTCGATGTAAATCCTAATCTGGTAGGAACGGAAATCAACGGTATTCCTATTTATCACTCTTCGGAATTCGAGAGCAGAAGACAGCAGGATGGAGTCTATATTGGAATACTGACAGTCCCCATTAACATTGCGCAGGAAATCACAGACAAGATGGTAGAGGGAGGTATTTGTGCCATCTGGAACTTTACGCCATTCCGTATCCGGGTGCCCGAACATATTGTCGTACAAAATACATCATTGTATGCTCATTTGGCCGTGATGTTCAATCGTTTGAATGAAACTATAAAGAAATAATTCTCATGAAAATTATAGCGATAGGCATGAACTATTCATTGCATTGCAAGGAATTGCATGCTGATGAGCCTGTACCTCAGGAACCGGTGGTTTTTATGAAGCCCGATTCGGCTTTGCTGAAAGACAGCAAACCGTTCTTTATTCCGGATTTCTGCCAGCAGGTAGATTATGAAACAGAGTTGGTTGTACGTATCAACCGCTTGGGAAAGAATATTTCCGAACGGTTTGCCCACCGTTATTACGATGCGGTGACGGTAGGTATTGACTTTACCGCTCGTGACTTACAGAAAAAACTTCGTGCCGGAGCCTTGCCTTGGGAGCTGTGCAAGTCGTTCGACAATTCGGCTGCTATCGGCGATTTTATTCCTGTCACCGAACTGGATAATGTGCAGCAGTTGGGCTTCCATCTGGATATCGACGGACAGACCGTGCAGGCCGGAAATACCAAAGACATGATTTTCCATATCGATACACTTATTGCCTATATCAGCCGTTTTATGACCTTGAAGATAGGCGATTTGATTTTTACCGGAACTCCGGTTGGTATCGGTCCGGTAAAGATAGGAAATCATTTGGAAGGATATTTGGAAGATAAGAAAGTATTAGATTTTTATATACGATGAAAATACGGGTAGGATTTGGTTTTGATGTTCACCGTCTGGTGGAAGGACGCGACTTGTGGCTGGGAGGTATCAAGCTGGAGCATGAACTGGGATTGCTCGGACATTCTGATGCCGATGTATTGATTCATGCAATTTGCGATGCGTTGCTGGGAGCTGCCAATATGCGCGACATTGGCTATCATTTTCCCGACAATGCCGGTGAATTCAAAAATATAGACAGTAAGATTTTGCTGGCCAAGACAGTGGAACTGATTGCTACAAAGGGGTATCGTGTGGGAAATATAGATGCTACAGTGTGTGCTGAGCGCCCGAAGCTGAAAGCACATATTCCAACCATGCAGGAGGTACTTGCCAAAACGATGAATATTGATGTGGAAGATGTTTCCATCAAGGCTACTACAACCGAAAAGCTGGGCTTTACCGGACGTGAAGAAGGTATTTCGGCCTATGCTACTGTGCTGATAGAAAAAGACTGATAGCTATTGCAATAAAAACAGAAAACTCAGCTTTCATTTCCGGTGAGGGAATGAAAGCTGAGTTTTTTTATGAAGACAGAGTCTGTTTACAATAGCAGCCCGATGGTGAGTAGCAAGGCAAACAGAAACATGTTTCTGGATGTTTCTCCCAAAATCAGATTCAGCTCTTTTCCGCGGTTGATGCGTGCCATTTTCATTGTGGTCAGAATATGCAGAAGCAGATAAAGCTGAGGGAGTATTACTGCATATATTTTTCCTATCCACAGGAAATAGAAACAGCACCAGCAGGCTATGACTCCAAGCAGGAAGTACGCAATTAATCCTGCACGGGCACCGAACCGTACTACCAGTGTTCTTTTTCCGCTGATGGCATCCTGCTCTCTGTCGCGGAAGTTGTTTACCATCAGCAGGGTATCGATAAGGAGTCCGCAGGCCAAAGAAGCAAAGGTTACAGAAAGGTTCCAACTGTGTGCCATGACATAGAACGTACATCCTACCGGTACAAAACCGAAGAAAATCAGCACCAGTACATCTCCCCATCCATGGTAGGCCAGCGGATAAGGCCCTGCAGTATAAAGAAAAGCAAAGAGTATACACAATACACCTACCGGAATCATTTCCCATCCTCCGTACCAAAGCAATCCTACGCCGGTGAGGGAAGCAAGGATGGTGGTCACAAGAATTCCTTTTTTCATGGCTTCGGGGCTAATCCATCCTTGGGCACAGGCACGTTCCGGTCCTAACCGGTCGGCACAGTCGGTTCCTTTCAGAAAGTCGTACAAGTCGTTAATAAAGTTGGCATCTATCTGCATAAGGCATGCAAACAGAAAACAGAGCACAGCTGGTATCGGATTGAAGAAACCGTAGATGTATGCCAGTGTACATCCTGTCATGACCGGAATGGCTGCTCCGGTCAGTGTCTTGGGGCGGGAAGCCAGCAGCCATGCCTTTATCGAGTTTTGTTTCATTGTTTTTTTATAATAGTTTCACGAAGACAAAGGTAGGATTTTTTCACTACTTTTGCTGCATGAAAAAAGTCTTATTCTTCTTTTTGACGCTTGTCCTGCTTTCTTCTTGTGCTACAGCCTCTTTTTCCCGTTATAAGGGAGTAGGCCGTATCAAGCAGTATGACATATACAGCACACAGTTGCCCGATTCGTTCGATGGATTCCGTATCGCTTTTGCTACGGATTTCCATTATGAAAGCCGTTTTACAGCAAAACGTCTGCAAGGGATGGTGCGTGCCTTGCAGGCTGCAGATGCCGATGTCTTGCTGCTGGGAGGAGACTACCGTGGGCGTAACGGCGGTAATCTGACGGAGCTTTTCGATGCATTGTCTGAGGTAAAGACTCCTTATGGTACGTATGCGGTAATGGGAAATCACGATAGGGGTGAAAACGGAGAATGGGTACGCCGTGAAATGGAACGTACGGGAATCTGCTTGCTGGAGCATCAGACCGATACGCTGTTTCGGGGGAATGCGTTCATTCTGCTTAGCGGAGTACGGAATCCCTTCGATTTGAAGCAGAACGGAGTGTCGCCTACTTTGGCTTTGTGTCCCGACGATTTTGTGGTGATGCTGGTGCATACGCCCGATTATGTGGAAGATGTCGATGTTTCGAATACCGATGTGGCATTGGCCGGTCATACGCATGGAGGACAGGTCAGCTTGTTTCGCCGGTATACTCCAGCTCATTTCTCCAAATACGGCAACCGTTTTCTTACCGGATTGAAACATAATTCGGAAGGGATACCAGTAATTATCAGCAATGGCTTGGGAACTTCGCGCAAGGATATACGTCTGTTTACACCGAGTGAGGTGGTAGTGGTGGTACTGCATAAGAAGTGACAGAATGTTACTTCGGTTCTTGTAATCCAAAGGCTTTGTTGCCCGATGACAATCTGTCAAATCAGATGCTTCTACACGGCTGTATTTGCACCCCGGTAAATAGTTGGTGAAAAAAATGCGCTTTTTTCGCGATTGACAGAATTTGAAAAGATAGCATATTACGCTTTTCTTTGTGTATATGAAGGAATAGTTTAGTGTATTTATTTCTTTTGTAATGGAATCCTTTTATTTCGTATGTTTTTGTCAGGTTGTAGCTGAGGCTGATGAAGAGGCGAAAAAGAATTCTGATTGTTAATTTTTGTATAAAATGAGCTGTCAAAGGGAGAAACAACTCCCGTTTGCTGCGGTTTTTCACACGAATAGTCACGCAATGCAACGCGACTAATCGCGTAACCCATCGATACTTGTATCATCAGCCTCTTTTACCTGTATCGTTTCCGGCTGTGAACGGTCGTGTAAATATGTTGAGCAGCATGTTTTATGGACGTTTTTTGTCCTGATTTTTCGCTGTTTTTCATCGTGAAGCCTTGTTTTGATAAAAAGTTGCGTTAGCAGTAATGCCTGTTTTTCCGATTTGTGTCAGCCGGAAAGGCTTTTCAGTATCTTTCTGATTCGGAATTTGAGCTGGAGTAGCAGGAGTCGGTGAAATAAAAAAGACCGTATTCCACCGGTAAGATACGATAGAAATACGGTCTTTGGTATAAGGAAAAGCAACGGTTTTTATTTGTTGCTCAGTGCCTCTTCAATCATAGCCTGCAGATTCTGGTAGTGACTTTTCTGTATGCCACTGCAAGAAGCAGCTGCGCTCTTGACGATAGAATTAATGGTAATCAGTTCGCCACGTGCCATGGCAGGAGCTTCCGAGTAGAAATAGTTTCTTTGTACTCCGGGTTTGGCAGGAGCTTGCGATTTGTCCAACAACTTAATCAGCGATTCTACATATACACGCTGGGTATTGCGTTTGTAGAGGTCGGCCTGTGCAGTACGGGTCCAGATAGTCTTTCTCAAATCGCTGAACATTTGCTGTGCCGTATAGGCTTTACGTCCGTTTGCAGCTTCGTTCATCATCATCTTGTTGAGCGTAGCTTTGCTGATCAGACGCGACAGGATATTGGCCTGTATCGTACAGATGGTATTGATAGGGTTGATGCCTGCTTTTTCCATCAATTCCTGATTAATCAGCCAGGTAGGAGCTGTGAACAACTGTTCATTGAGGAACGCAACAGCCCGTTTCTGGATAGAAGCAGGTACGAATTCCTGAGCTATCATGTCGGTTTGTTCTACCATAATCGGATTGCTGTAAATACCAGCTACGTTTTTGGTCACATGTCCCATGTATCGTGAATACTGGTTGACAACGTTTTGGTAAATCGTTCTTGCACCGGCATACGATTTGTTGGGTTCGTAAGACCACTTCAATATCTGCGGTACGATGCGCTGAAGATTTTTGATACCGTATGCACTTGCCAGCATTGCATCGTCTCCCAAATCCTCATTCTGATTTCTCGGATCGTTCGAGTCACTCTCTGTTCCGAATGTATAGCGGATATCTTCTTTCAGTTTGGCGATAATAGACTGGTTGGAGAAGGCTGTTTCCTCTTCGGGAGTCTTAAACTGAGGCAACCATCTGTATCCCCATTCAATGGCCCATTTGTCGTACATACCGATGCGTGGGAAAATACCGCTGCGGCCGATGCTGTCTTCCGGTTGGGCTACATAATTGAAGCGGGCATAGTCCATGATGGAAGGAGTATGTCCGTTGGCTTCTACCCATGCCTTGTCTCTTAGTTTTTCTACCGGTATGGTATGAGAAGCTCCGAAGTTATGGCGTAAACCTAAAGTGTGACCTACTTCGTGTGAAGAAACGAAGCGGATAAGTTGTCCCATCAGTTCATCATCGAACTGCATTTTTTGTGCAGCTTCGTCGAGTGTACCTGCCTGAATCATATACCAGTCGCGCAGCAGGCTCATCACATTGTGATACCAGTTGATGTGGGTTTCAATAATTTCTCCACTTCTGGGGTCGTTGATGTGTGGTCCGCTTGCATTAGGGATATCCGACGGCTTATAGACGATAGCCGAATGGCGTGCATCTTCCAGACTCCAGTTTGGGTCGTTTGCTGGAGCTTCCTTGGCATAGATGGCATTCTTGAATCCTGCTTGCTCGAAAGCAGCCTGCCAGTCGTTTACACCCTGAATAAGATAGGGAACCCATTTCTTGGGAGTCGCCGGGTCGATATAGATGACAATCGGTTTTTTAGGCTCTACCAGTTCGCCGCGCAGATAAGCTTCTTCGTCTTTAGGCTCCAGTCTCCAGCGGGTAATCAGATGCTTGTATTCAATTCCCTGTGGATTGGAGTCGAAATCGGTATATTCCACAGTAAAGAAACCTACGCGAGGATCGTACAGACGAGGCTTCATCGGTTTTTCCGGAAGCAGAATCAGCGAGCTGTTCAACTCGTAGGTCAGTGGAGTGTTGGGGCTTCCGGTCTCCAGTGGACTGATAGGTCTTTTTTCTTTTTTTACACAGATAAGTGACAGTAGTCTTGATTTCGATATTCTGAGGGAAAGCGGTCAGACTGTTGATGTAGCTGGCCGTCGGAATCATGTTAAGAAGTCCGATAGCCTCTTTTGAATCGCCGTCGATAGAGAACAGCGGATTTTCTTTCTGTATAAAACTTCCGGCTTCTATTACATAGTTGCAGCGCACAGAATCTTTTCGGATGCTTTCTATGTTGAATGTGGCGACAATAGGATGTATGTTCGAATTCATGACAGAAGTATACATTCCCTCTTTGTCGGTAGCACGTTCGCGGTACGACATTTCACGGACGAAGATTCTGTTTTCTCCGTTCTTCTCGAAACGTATTACTTTACTTCTCAAGATATCTCCCGGATAGCCTATTTTCGATTTGTTTTTTGAAGCGGGAGCTTTGCTGATTCGGTTGACAATCAGCACATCCTTTTGAAGCAAAGAGTCGGGTATTTCGAAATAGTATTTGTCGTTTACCTTGTGCACGGTAAGAAACCCGTTTGTAGAAGCAACTTGGGGAGTAATAATACTGTTATAAGGTTTCGGACCGGGCTTCATCATGCTCTGAGGTCTGGGTGGCATGACTTTTTCAGTCTTGGCTTTCTTACTTTTTTTCTTGATGAGTTTAGCTTCTGCACCGGTTACTGCTCCGGATAGCAACAGAGTGGCCAGTGCAAAGGCTTGTAGTTTTGATGTCTTCATACTTTGATGGTTTTGTTGTTATATCGTTTTATTTGTTGTATAGCTGGTGTTGCTTGATGAACCGGTACACTTCAGGATGAAGAAAGTAGCGTATGTCTTTACCGGAAGCAATGCTTTCGCGTATAAAAGTAGAACTGATTTCAAGCAAGGGCGTGTTTACAGCTTTGACTTGTGCGGGAAGTTCATGAGGATTGATTTCGTATCCGGGACGCGGATAAACCAGTATCCGGTGATTCCGGAGAATCTCTTCGGGAGATTTCCATTTGTCGAATGCAGCCCAGTTGTCTGCGCCGATGATGAGTACAAATTCCCTGTCCGGATAAGTCTCCGATAACTTTTGTAAAGTAGTGACGGTATACGACGGACGGGGTAATGTAAATTCAAAGTCGGAGGCTTTAAAGCGGGGATAATCGGCAATGGCAGCTTCTACCATTTTCATGCGAAGATGATTATCGAGCAAGGTCTGTTCCTGTTTAAACGGATTTTGTGGAGTCATCAGGAACCAAAGCTCATCCACCCAGTTCTCCTCGCACAAATAATTGGCGAGTGCCAGATGCCCCAGGTGGATGGGGTTGAAAGTTCCTCCGAATATACCGGTTCTTATAGGATTTTTTTCCATTTCTTGTAGTTGACAACTTGCCAGGCTGCCACGAGAATCATGGCTACGGCAATGATATATTCCTGTTTGGCAAGAGCTATTATACCCACTGCGATTGCTACCAGTCCGATGAGAATGCTGAGTAGGATGAGTATCTGTAATGTTTTCTTTGGATTTTTAGCCATAATTCGGATTATTGATTGATAAAGTTGCTGATGACTTGAAGCGCTTCGGCCTGTGCCTTGCTTAAATCATCATTCACAATGACTACATCGAATTTGTCGGCAAAGCTTAGCTCAAATTCTGCTTTTGCAATACGGCTTTCTATTACTTCCGGAGTATCAGTTCCACGTCCGTTCAGTCGGCGGCGGAGTTCTTCTACTGAAGGAGGCTGGATGAAAACCGACAACGCACGTTCGCCGTAGAATTTCTTGATGTTGCATCCGCCTACTACATCTACATCGAATATCACGTTCTGACCTGCAGCAAGCTGTTTTTCAACCTGAGCTTTCAGTGTGCCGTAGAATCGGTCCTGATAGACTTCTTCGTATTCCAGAAATTCGTCGTTGGCAATACGCTGTTTGAATTCTTCCGGAGTAAGGAAGAAATATTCTACTCCGTTCTGTTCGGTGCCACGGGGCGGACGGCTGGTTGCCGAAATAGAGAATGCCAGATTCAGATTCTGCGAAAGCAGGTAGTTGATAATAGTCGATTTCCCTGAACCAGAAGGAGCAGAGAATATGATGAGTTTACCCATATTTTTGATAGTTAAGAGTTGAATTTAAAAGGAAGAAGACGAAGAGGTCCTTACATCACGTTCAATACCTGTTCTTTAATTTGTTCCAGTTCGTCTTTCATCTGCACTACAATGTTCTGCATTTCCGCATGGTTTGATTTGCTTCCTGTAGTGTTGATTTCACGTCCCATTTCCTGAGCAATAAATCCTAATTTCTTACCTTGTCCATGTCCTCCGGCCATTGTTTCGCGGAAATATTTCAGATGATTGCTCAGACGCTGTTTTTCTTCGTTGATATCGAGTTTTTCGATGTAATAAATCAGCTCTTGTTCCAGACGGTTCTTGTCGTAATCTACGCTGATTGTTTTTTCAAGTGCATCGGTAATGCGTTCGCGTATTTTAGCCACCCGTTCTTTTTCGTACGGTTCGATGGAATGCAGCAAACGTTCGATGTTGTCTATCTTTTCAGTGAATTTCTTTTCAAGGGCAGCACCTTCCTGCTTGCGGAAATCTACCAAATGCTGTAGTGCTGTTTCAATAGCTGTGTAAGCCACTTTCCATTCTTCTTCCGACAGTTCCTGGATATCTACACGTGTCAGTACATCCGGCATACGCAGCAATGTAGCGAACCAGTCTTCGGGGGCGGGAATGTGACAAGATTCGGAAATTGTTTTAATCTGCTGGTAATAGTTTTCTACCAACGCAGCATTGATGGGAGTAGCAGCTTCTGCAGCTTCTTTTTCAATCCAGATACTGAAATCTACTTTTCCTCTTTCCAGTGTTTTGGTGATGAGGTTGCGGATTTCCATTTCCTTTTCACGATACAATGGAGCAATGCGGGTAGACAAGTCCATTGCCTTGCTGTTTAACGATTTGATTTCTACGTTTATTTTCTTATCTCCGAATGTGGCGGTAGCTTTACCGTATCCGGTCATCGATTGTATCATAATATTCAGTTTTTTATCGGGCAAAGGTAGGAAAAAGCCGGGAAAAAAGAAAAGCCAACTGATATTTCTTTTGGTTTCAGTTGGCTTTGTAGGGGATAAGGACTATATCCTATTGTCCGATGTCTCTTATTTGTTTGGATTTGTTACTTCCGGCAGATTCAACAAATATTCAATTTCCGGATTTTGCTTGATGATTTCACCCGATGGGCTGACGAGGAACAAAGCCGGTATTTGCCGTATTTTATAAGCTTGAGAAATGGCATTGTCATTGAATGGTTTCAACTCGCTTGTGTTGGTCCATATAATGCCATCTTCTTCTGTCGCTTTTACCCATTGTTCTTTTTTCTCATCCAGGTTAATACCACACATTACAATACCTCTTTTCTGGAGTTGTGGGTAGATGGCCTTTATCTCCTTGGCCTTGTCTCTGCACGGACGACACCAGGAAGCCCAAAAATCAAGCAGGACGTATTTCCCTTTGAAATCACTCAACTTTACCTGTTTACCGTGAATGTCGGTTGTTGTAAAGTCGGGTGCCTGGGTATTTTGAATCCATATTACACGTGCGTCTTCCATTTTTTCTTTTAGTGTCTTGAATGCATAAGAGTACGTATAGTTGAGAGTGTCAATGGTTTCGTATACTTCTTTCCATTCTGGATATTCTCTAAGTAGCAGGTTGCCGGCCAATTCGACTGCTGTATAACTTTGAGGATGTGCTTTGATGAAATCAATGGTTGCTTTTTCGCGTTTGAAGAAATTGTCATTCATTTGTTTCTGCAATGTGGCTAAAGCTTCCGGAGTAGAAGGGTTTTGTTTCATCAGAGACTGGCTTTCTTCTTCCAGAGGCTTAACTGTTTCCAGATACTGATTCATCAGCTTCTGTTCCACGCCTTGTTGTACACCGATGGCTCCGGCAGAAGCCGTATATTTTCCTCCGGCTTCTGCTATAAATTCATATCCTGACTGATAAGGACGGAACCGGATATAGTACTTGTCGGGGTGTTCGATGGCTTGAGTAAAAGAAAAACTGTTTGCTCCCGATAAAGTAATTGAATCTATATTTTGGTATTTCTGGTCAATATATCCCAAGTAAACAGTTCCGGTAAAAGGTTTTTCCAATGTTCCTTCTATGCTAAACTCTTTTTCTGTCTGTTGGGTACAGGCTATACCTGTAAGTAATATACTTCCCAATAAAAGATATTTTTTCATATTTCTATATTAACGAGGGTTTTGTACAATGTTACTATTTTTGTTGATGATGCTTTGTGGAATAGGGAATAAATAACGGTTTGATCCCGGAGACAGTGTATGTACTGTTCCGTCGGGAGTGGTTCGGGTCAGCGTCTTTGTATAAATACCTTCGTTTACTAAACGCTTCATGTCAAACCAGCGTAATCCGGAGAGAACTAATTCTCTGCGTCGCTCTTCCAAAACAATGTCAAGAAGGCTCTTGTCTGCATCTTTTGTCAGCATGGTGTAGTCTTCTTCTGTGAATCGGTACTTGCGCAATTCATTTAGAATGTCAAGAGTTTGACTGTCGTTTTTGCGTGCTAAGGCTTCCGCTTTGATAAGCATCATTTCCGGAACACCGATGTTGTAGTTTGGAGTTGTCTGGATGTAGCAGTATGTATTTTCGTCATAGAAATACTCTCCTTTGTTGTCTACATTCGAGAACCAGAATTTAAAGCGTAAATCTTTTTCATTCTGTTTGTATAATTCAAGCAAATCTTCGCCGATGGCCATTTGTCTTAATGCGCTGCTGCCATTTACATTGTGGAACCATATTTTTTGTGGAGAAGAAATGTCTGTCGGTTTTCCGTTGATACTTCCCGATGGAAATTCAGTAGGGAAGGACCATTCTCTCATATCTTCCAGTTGGCTGTTCAGCTCCAGTGCTTTTTCTGCTTCTGTGGCTGCTTCATCGTATCGTCCCATGTAAAATAACACACGTGCACGCATGGCATAAGCCGATGCACGGGTGGGTTTATAGTTATTGCTTCCTAAAATAGGTAGATCCTGGTCGATACCCTCTAAGTCGCTTAATATTTGGGCTGTAACTTGTTCTACTGTGGCACGTGAGTGTTTTGCTTCAAGGTTGGGCTCTGTAACCAAAGGAACGCTTAAGTCGGTAGCAGCAGTGGCGGCATTGTAAGCCGGACCATATAGGCTCTGCAGATACCAATAATAGTAAGCACGGAAGATTTTTGCTTCTGCTGCGATACGCCGTCTGTCGGTTTCTGTTCCTCCTGTAGCACTACCGATGTTCTCAAGAACTACGTTTACGGTAAAAAGATGGTTATAAGTCTGATTCCAATTACTGTCGTCTTCGCTGTCAAGATAAAAGGCTTCCATCCAAAAATAAGCTTTGTTGGAGGCGTTGGTCAGATTGATGGCACGGTTGGGAATCATCAGGTCGTCGGAGCAATAATAGGGTAAGGCATCATATCCATTAGATAAAGTCATGTCTTTCATTAAATTTCCGTAATCTTCTACCGTTGTTGGAATAACCTTTCCTTTGGGGAGTGTATCTAAAAAATCACTGCATGAGGAAAATAAAGCGATTGTTCCTATTAAGAAGAAAAAATTCTTTATACGTTTCATCTTATATCGTTCATTAAGGAAGTTAATACTAAAAATCAAGTTTCACACCACAGGTAAAGGCTATCGGATCGGTCAATGAGAATGTACCGCTTACAGGAGATACAGCTTCGGGGTCGTATCCTTCTTTATTGGCTGTCCATAACCATACATTATTGAGTTGGGCTGTGATAGACAAGCGTTTTACAGGGCTGTTGCGTAACCATTTTTTAGGAAGGTCATAGTTCAGCAATATTTCACGCAGGCGAATCATGTCTCCTTTTCGGATGCTGTTTGATGAATATCTAGCCAGTTCGGAAGTTCCTGTCTGATAAGTCATTAGATAGTTCATCATGTCGGAACAAATTGCTGGGATGTCTGTCTTGGCTTCATCGCCCGGTTGACACCAGCGATCGGCAATTCTTTCGTTTAATGCCGGAGAAGATCCGAAGGGGTTCATATCCGGATATTCTACACGGAATACATGTCCGAAATTGTAAGTGAACAGGAAGTTGGCTTGTAGATTCTTATATCTGAATCCGGTTGACAGGCTTCCTGAGTATTTAGGTTGATAAGTACCACTGTATTCCAGGTCTTCTACAGTAAGATCCTCGTAAGTTGTTACTTTGGTACCGTCTGCTTTGTATGCTTGAGGTAATCCCATTTCGTTCAATCCGGCCCAGCGATAGCTCCAGATACCTTCGCGGGAATATCCTTCTACAAATCGGGTTGTACCATGTACACGGTTCAGTACAGGGCTGGAATCGTGAGCGCTGTTTCGTATAATTTCTCATTGTAACCGAATACCCAACCTACATTCCATGTAAAGTCTCTTGTGCGGATCAAATCAGCGTCTAACTGGACTTCTACTCCACTGTTGTTCATATCGGCTGAGTTGATAAGTTGTTCGCTATATCCTACTGTTGGGTCGAGATGGGCTTCGCCTAACAAATCGTATCCTTTGTTATGATAGTAGGTAAGGGTGGTATTAATGCGGTCGAATAATCCCAAGTCTACAGACAAGTTGATACAAGTTGATAGAACGTGTACGTTCCCAACGGAGTAATGGATTGGGAGGAGTCGTAATACGCATATAGCCGCCACCGTCTACCAGATCACTGCTGATAAACTGTCCCACCATGATAGGAGAAGTTCTTCCGCTACGGTCGAAGTTTCCTGTTAATCCTAATGATGCACGTAGCATCAAAGCACTGATTGCATCACATTTGAAGAATTTTTCATTCTTGATATTCCAGTTGGCACCAAAAGACCAGATAGGGTTTCTTCTGTATTTATCGCTTACTCCAAACAGGTTGGATTTGTCTATTCGTAAACTTCCACTTACGGTATAGCGATTGTCGTAGGTGTATACTGCCGATAAATAATAAGAGATTTCTCTGTTTAAGATATCACTGAACTTATCGTAACTGCTCGCATAGTAACGCATGGGGTTACTGGACCAGGGTGGAGTTGTTCCGTTGGTTGCAAGATCAATTGCATCGATTGGAGACCATGATAAAGTTTGGTCGTTGTAACCTAACTTGCGGTATGATTCTGTGGTAGTATGTTTGCTGCGCGCTTCGAAACCGGCAGTGGCATTGACATAGTGCTGTTTATCTGCACCGAAATTGCGGTTTAAGGTAGCACCTATTTTCATGGTCCATGCTTCGACATCGGTTTGAGAATGGTCCAAGATATCTCCTTTAGGAATACGATAGCTTAATCCGTTTTCTCCGATGACAGTATGTTGGTTAATCAATTCTCTTACACCGTAACTGTTTATAGACTGAATGTCTTTGTTAATCGACTGATAACGTTCGTACTGATAATCTGCAGAAAGATTCAAGCCTTCTATTACACGATAATCTAAGCCAAACCGTGCTTTATAATCGGTGTTTTTGGTTGTATTGTTGGCCATATCTATTTCATCCAGCAGGTTTTTACCGAAACTCAGATAACCATATTCTTGGGTATATTTGTCGGCATCCATTCGTGAGAATTGTGTATAATCTGCAATACGGTTTCCTGCTTCATCTACGAGCATTTGAAATGGAAACAGGTTATAAATATCATTACTCAAATTGGTATATCCATTGTCGTTGTTGTCGAATGTGGCAGACAGGTCTGAGCGCAAAGTCAGGTTATGCAACAACTTGTATGATATCCGGGAATTGATATTGTAAGAACGTTCTTGGTCGCCTACATATTCTGAATGGCCGCCGATAAAACTTCCTGAAAGGAAATAATTGACACGGTCGGTGCCTCCGGAAACGGAAATCATGTGTTGCTGGCGGAAGGCATTGCGTAACAGGTAATCTTCTATCTGTTTGCGGTTGGAATAGGCTTTCAGCTTATTCAGACGAGCGTCCATTTCTGCCAACTTTTGAGGATCCATCGGTGAAACGGCACTAGTTTCCCAATCGATAATGACGTCCTCCCAATAATCGTTCAGAATTTCTTGAGATAAGGAATAGCCACTTCCTTCATAGCCGAATCCTCCCATCATTGAATTGTATCCGTAAAGGTGGGCTTCTCTGTCGTAGTCGATGATTTGTTCGCTGTTTGCACGGTGTAAGTCATCAAAATTGGGCTTAGCTGAAACCTTAAAGTTGTTGGAGTAAGATATTTTGAAGTCATTGGCTTTGCCTTTTTTGGTAGTAATGACAATTACACCATTGGCTGCACGTGAACCCCAGATAGCTGTAGCCGAAGCATCTTTCAATACAGTGATACTTTCTATCATGTCCATGTTTTCGGGAAGTTCTTCCACTTCGAAATCATCTACGATAAACAAAGGGTCGTTACCGGCATTCATAGATGCACCTCCGCGGATACGGAACTGTTCGTTATAAATATTTAATCCAGGTACGGAGCCTTCAAGGATTCCTGCCAATCCTACACTGCTTCTCAAAGAAATTTTATCATTTTTGATAGTATTGACGGAACCGGTTACATTGAACTTTTTCAATGTCTGATAACCTGTTACTACTACATCGTCCATGAGTACACTGTCGTCTGTCATGTAGACTTGTGTTGCTTTTTTACTTCCTACAGGAACTTCTACCGTTTCGTAACCTACATAAGAAATAATTAAAATATCTCCTGGTTTGGCCGTAATGCTGTAATTTCCGTTTACGTCAGTGATAGTAGCTGTTTGCTTGCCTTTTACGCGTACGGTACATCCAATCAATGAAGATCCGTCTTTACTGTCGAATACTTGTCCTGTAAAGTTCCGGGGAGTTGAATTTTGAGAGGTCGTTTGCTTTTGTGCATAGCTTCCTGTGCATAACGCACAGCCCAAGGCTACCAGACACAGACCTTTTCTCATTTTTTGAAGATGCGTTTCCCGATTTACTCTTCTCTCTTTAAAATTATTGTTCTTCATAAACCGTAGATTTGTTAAACTTAAACATAGAGTCTGTTATTTGTCAGTGTGCTTCATGTTTCCCTTCACAACTGACATGGATGCAATTTATATATTTTATTTTAATTTACAAAAATTATAATGAAAATGTGTAATATTTTGAAATTAAATCGCTGTTTTTGCTAAAAAAAATAAAATGCATTGTCTTTTGAAGATAGGTATAAATAGGGCTTGCATTTTGTGAAAAATAATAATTTATCTTTGGAAAATGACTTTTCAAAAGAAGAAATGAAAAAGTTATCCGATAAAGTCGTATTAGCCCAACTTCAACATTTCCTCCCCAAAACTTCCCTGT
>ULUW01009005.1_pt1 | contig 17517 bp, 16 predicted proteins | sample 1959041 | NCBI WGS metagenome assembly ULUW01 (sample SAMEA4835775, study PRJEB28245) | human gut metagenome | biome: gut microbiome; material: fecal sample | place: Denmark | collected 2008
TTTTAGGTAGTATGAAAAAGGTTGTAGTAGTTATGACCCCTTTATCCTGCGATAGAGAGGTCGACAGGAGATGCTGCACAAATAAAGCGCAGAACAGAACGGAAGCATTTGTTTTTACTTTACCCCTGCAGTCAGCTATATCACACCACATAAAGTAGAAGAGAGTTTATGACACTGGACAGTTCGAATTCTCATTTTACAGCCGACGAAATGAAGGGTATTCCATGCACTGAAAACCTTTCATTTCCAAAGGGCACAAGCATTCCTGAATCAGAAATACATTCTGGCTCAGGAATAAAGACGTACCCTGAAGTCAGCGCTGATTTAGCCTCTCAAATCCTTGCCGACCCATGCACATCGTGGTCGTACCTCTTTGTACACAATCAAAAAGTGCGCGCCATTGAGAGCACGTTGCGCGACGATCAGTTAACCTTTTTCGTACACAAAACCATACGTTACGTACCCCGTCGCGGAAGGAACAACACCCTGCGCGAGGTAGTATCGCCCACCGTCAGCGGACTGGTGTTTCTGCAAGGCAGTCCGCAGAAGTTGCAAGCCTATTTAGATGAAAAAATCCCCGGTTACAAACTTTGTAAAAATTGCAGTACCGGACGTGTAGCCACCATACCCTGCAGTCAGATGGAGCCTTTCATGCGCATAGCCGAAACCGACCCCGACCGCATCCGCTTTTTGCTGCGTCCTTTCGTTTACTATGCCCAGAACCGCACCCTGCTGCGCATTACCACCGGCGAATATGCCGGACTTGAAGGTTACGTTATCCGCATAGCCCGCGACCGCAAACTCGTGATGGACGTAGGCGGCATGAGCATTGCCATATCCGGCATTCATGCCGAACGCTTTGAAGAAGTCGACAAAAAGCCCGTCTCCCCCTCATCCGCTCCCGCCTTTTACCAGCGCAACCTTCACGAACGCAACGCCTTTGTCGACCGTTATTTTCATCCCGTCCGCACCCCCCAGGAAGTCACCGCTCAAACTGAAAACATCGAAATGCTTCGTCGTCAAACCCTCTCGGACGTACTCCGTAAGAAGTTAGACACGAAAGACGCCCTCGAAATATTCAGTTTCATCATCGAAGAAATCGGCTATTACTACGCCCCCTTCCTCGACCATTTCAAAGACAACCTCCTCCCCATCCTCGAAGCCGGAAAAAAAGTATTCCAAGAACTTTCCCACCTCATTTCCACACTCCCCGCCACCGACGATTCCCGCCAACGCAGCGAATCGGCCTACGACGAACTCCGCACAAACTATGGGTATTTGTTTGAGTAGGGGAGTACTTCTTGGCCTCTCCATTATAACTGATGCAAATTACCATTCAAATAGCACGTGTTATAACGTTCCTGATTTCTACAAGATAAAAGAGTAATCGCTTTATTATCTGATCTATTTAAAAAGAATTATATGTCAACCGACCCGCGAGATCAAATCATTGCGCATCTGATAACACAGCACGAAAGCCAGCGTTTTGATTTACGTGCGATGCGTGCAGTGTATGACGATATGAAGGAATTGTTGGCCAAAAGGAAAGCAGAATTGGCCAAAATGAACGATGAGTTGAAAGATATGCATGTGGAGAAAAATATCATTCGTGCTGAAATTCAGCAGGAACGTGCCTTAAAAGAAGCTTTGGAACGTGAAAACCGTCTTCTCGAAGAAGAATTGGCTTTATCAAAAGAAGTTTCTTCAAACTTTAAACGTTCAAAGTCGGGCAAGTCCAAAGCTGCCGGTGCTTTAGGTAATAAAACTGCTGGCAACAGGAGGAAGAATGCAGATTAATTCCGCTGATTTTTTGCACAAAAAACTTTGAGGGTTGCAGGGATTATTCCTCTCTCTTACCCTCTTGTATCGGACTTGAAAAGTCCTTAACGTTAAAAATCAATTTAAATTTTAACAAGTCAGTGAAGGTAGGCACCGAAAAGTGCCTACTCTTTGGGGTATAGGCCTAAATTGACTGGTTACTAAAAAAAGAAGTTATATGAAAAAAGTAATGTTAGTTTTCGGAACTCGCCCGGAGGCTATTAAAATGTGTCCTTTGGTAAAAGAGTTCCAGAAACATAGAGATGAGTTTGAAACCATTGTATGTGTAACTGGTCAGCATCGCGAAATGCTCGATCAGGTATTAACTATATTCGATGTGAAGCCTGACTACGATTTGAATATCATGAAGCAAGGTCAGGACTTGTACGATGTTACGGCACGTGTGCTCACCGGCATGCGCGATGTATTTAAAGCGTGCAGACCAGATGTTTTGCTTGTTCATGGTGATACTACGACTTCTACAGCTGCAGCCTTGGCTGCTTTTTACCAACAGATTCCCGTAGGCCATGTTGAGGCCGGACTGCGTACACATAATATATATAGTCCTTGGCCCGAGGAAATGAACCGACAGGTTACAGGCCGTATTGCCGAATATAACTTTGCACCCACTCCTCTTTCTGAAAAGAACTTGTTAGAGGAAAAGGCACAGGGGAAAATCTATGTAACGGGAAATACGGTGATTGATGCCCTTCACATGGTGGTCGAAAAACTGAAGGATGATGCCGACCTCGCCAAGGAACAGAATAACATTTTGCTTCAAGCTGGTTATGATGTCAATCGACTCAATGCAGGCAAAAAGTTGGTACTGATTACCGGCCATAGACGCGAGAATTTCGGTGATGGATTTATTCGCATGGTCACAGCCATGAAAGACTTGTCTGAAAAATATCCGGAAGTGGATTTTGTTTATCCCATGCACCTGAATCCCAATGTCCGCAAACCCATTCATGAAGTGTTTGGTGAAGACTTGACACGTTCCAACTTCTTCTTTATCGAGCCCTTGCAATATTTGGAGTTTGTCCACTTGATGTCAAAAGCTACTATTGTATTGACAGACTCGGGTGGTATTCAAGAGGAAGCACCGGGACTTGGAAAGCCAGTTCTCGTGATGCGTGATACCACTGAACGTCCTGAAGCATTGGCAAGTGGTACTGTTCATCTTGTTGGTACAGATTATGACAAGATAGTCAATGAAGTAAGTACATTGCTTGATGATTCTGCTGCGTATGAAGCTATGAGTCATGCTGTAAATCCTTATGGCGATGGTAGGGCTTGTAGTCGCATTGTGCATATCCTTAATGGATAGAATATTGAATGTTATGAAATCTAATAAAATTTAAAGAGCTGATGAAAACTCAAAATTGACTGCTTATAAAACAAATAAGGAATTTGAACATTTTAAAGCATATAAACAACAAACAGATATTATATCAGCATATGGTGAACCAATACTTCGGTAAAAATTACCGAAGTATTGGTTATAAATTAGGGTGTCCAGTTTGATGTTCCAGTTTTTAGATCAAAATAGATATGACACAAGTTTCAAAGCACTGATAATCATGTATCTTCAATATAAGTTGACCTAATGAATTAGCTACACTTTTTATGTGTTAAAATTGCACCTAAATACAACACTGTTCTAGTTTATAATCAACATCTTAAGTTGTTAGATCAATGTCAAAAACTAGAACGTAGAACTGGATACCCTAGTTATAAATAAAAAAATATTAATAGTGGCAACAACATTAACTAATCTTTTCTGGAAATTTTCAGAGCGTACTGCAGCGCAAATGGTCTCTTTGGTAGTTTCCATTGTACTTGCACGTATATTAAATCCTTCAGACTATGGCTCTGTTGCTATGGTCATGGTTTTCGTTTCTTTGGCAAGTGTTTTAGTTGAAGGAGGTTTTTCAAGTGCATTAATTCAGAAGAAAGATGCAGATAAGCTAGATTTTAGTACGGTCTTTTATTTTAGTTTAGTTTTTTCCATATTTCTGTATTTAGTCCTTTTCTTTATAGCACCATATATTTCACAATTTTATGGTGAAGGCTATGAAATACTCACCCCGGTTTTAAGAGTAATCGGTTTTCAGATTATTATCTATGGAGTAAACTCTGTACAACAAGCGTATGTTTCTAGGAAAATGATGTTCAAAAAGTTTTTCTGGTCAACACTTATTGGAACTATTCTTTCAGCTATTGTTGGACTGACTATGGCATATTTAGGATATGGAATATGGGCTTTGGTAGGTCAGCAATTGACGATGGTTGTAACCAATACTGTAGTGCTTTATATTGTGACAAGAAAACTTCCAGGACTTATGTTCTCTTTCAATCGTCTTAAGGGGTTGTTTGGATATGGAGTAAATATTCTTGGTACTTCAATTTTAATTAATTTGTTTTTGAATATTCGATCTTTAATTATAGGTAAACTCTATTCAGCAAAGGATTTAGCCTATTTTGATAGAGGTAATCAGCTTCCAAGTCTTCTTGTTACCAATGTCGATTATTCAATAGCGGCTGTTCTTTTTCCCAAGATGTCCCAAGAACAAGATGATAAAAGTCGTATTAAGCAAACCTGTCGTAATTCCATCCGGTTTAGTTCATTTGTGATGATGCCATTAATGATGGGTATGATTGTATGTGCAGAACCAATGATTAGAGTTATTCTTACTGACAAATGGATAGATACTGTACCTTATGTTCAGTTGTTTTGCATAACTTATATGTTTTATCCCATGCATACAGCCAATATGCAAGCAATTAAGGCGATTGGTAAGAGTGGAATGTATCTAACATTGGAAATCATAAAGAAAATAATAGAAGTGGTATGTTTGTTATTAGTAATGAAAATCAGTGTACAGGCTATAGCTATTAATATGGCAGTTCTCAGTACTTTATTCTTATTTGTGAATGCTTATCCTAATCGAAAGTACATTAATTATTCAGTTAAAGAACAATTATGTGATATTTTTCCATCTTTAATTATGTCGTTAATTATGGCAGTTTTAGTGTATAGTATACGATTCATTTTGCCTTTTGCAGATTTGACCATATTATTAATTCAAATTATAACAGGATGTTTTTTCTATATTATGACTTCACATATAACTCATAATAATGAGTTTATATATATAACTAAGTTAATAGTAAGTAAGTTTAATCGTTAGTGATATTTTGGGTTATTAATAAATTTCACTTAAGACATATCTATTTGATGAAAGGTAGTGGATATAAAAAGGTTGTAAATATGAAAGTATTAGATATCTTGTACGTAAGATACTTTAAGGAAGATGGCTCAATCTTGTCAATTGGAGGAGTAGAAAGCTATATAACTCAGTTAGGTAAATTAGCTGTTTCTTTAGGTATCAAAGTAAGAGTTTTTCAATATGGAACTCATGATTTTTATAAACAAGCAGATGGTATAGATGTATATGCTTATTTCAAGAAAGGTAAACATAATGGTGATTTTTTATTGAAAAAAGCAATGGAGTTTCATCAAGCTGGAGATAAGGTTTTGACAATCATTGCAAATGATACGCTTATTCCTAAACAAAAAATTATCAACAGTATTGTCATTCAGCATGGTATTGGTTTTGACAGTTGTTTTGGAAAAAAAGAACCTTTGTTCATGAACTTTTGTAAGCATTCCATTTCTGCATTTTCAATCATCAGTCGTTTACAAAATGTGGATAAGGTTGTGTGTGTAGATAACAATTTTATAAGTTGGTATCGTACACAGACTTCTTTTAGAGACGTGAAACTTATACCAATAATGAATTTTGCGGAAATAGGACCTAGTGAATCTAAACCAATTAATGATAAAGTAAAGATAGTTTTCGCTCGTCGGTTTGTGCAGATTCGTGGTACCAGATTATTTGCTCCTGTTGCAAAGAAGTTGCTTGCTAAGTATAATAATATTGAAATAACTTTTGCAGGTGGAGGACCAGACGAACAATTTTTAAAAGGTTGTATAGGTGAGAATTCACGGGTTCGTTATTGTAGTTATCAATCGGATGAAAGCATTAATTTTCATAGACAGTTTGATATTGCTGTAGTACCTACTATTTATTCAGAAGGTACATCTTTATCTCTGCTTGAAGCTATGTCTGCGCAATGTGCTGTTGTTTGTACAAATGTAGGAGGTATGACTAATATAATTCTTGATGAGTATAATGGTCTTATGATTACTCCATGTGAAAAAGAATTATATGAGGCTCTTTGCCTACTAATAGAAGATTCTCTTCTCAGGGAAAAACTATCAAGAAATGCTTATGAAACAGTAAAGGCATCTTTCTCATTAGAGAAATGGCAAAAGGAATGGATAAAGGTTTTAAACGAATATTTCTGTTAATGATATGCCCAAAGTTAGTGTAATTATCCCCGTGTATGGGGTTGAACAGTATATAGAACGTTGTGCACGTTCGCTTTTTGAACAGACTCTTGATGATATAGAGTATATCTTTATAGATGATTGCACACCAGATAATTCAGTTGTAAAATTACAAAAAATTCTTTCGTTTTATCCTCATAGAGATAAACAGGTTCATATTTTGAGGCATGAAAAGAACTTAGGACTTCCTTATGCTAGACAAACAGGTGTAAAAGTTGCTAATGGTGAATATGTAGCGCATTGTGATAGTGATGATTGGGTAGATATTCACATGTATGAGGAAATGTATAAAAAAGCAAAAGAAAAAAATGCAGATGTTGTACTATGTGATTATTATGAAAGTGATGGGGTGTCAAAGAAATTAATGAATGATTTTCTTCCCAATAAGGTTGAAGATACAATGTCTTCTACATTGTTAAAGAAGACTAGGTCTGTGCTTTGGAATAAACTTGTTAGAAGGTCCATTTATAAAAATAATATAATGTATCCTGTGGCAAATAATGCCGAGGATTATACTTTGCTTGTTCAGATTGTTTATTATAGCAAAAGTTTTGTTTATCTCAATAAACCTCTTTATTTCTACTATTATAATACGAATTCATTAACTAGACTGAAAACTAAAGAGAATATTATAAATATATTTAATCAATCTATGTTGAATATTAGAATTGTAGAGAATTTCCTAAACGAAAATAAATCTCTTTCGAAATATTCCGATGAATTGGATTGTATAAAAGTTATAGAAAAAGAACTATTAATAAGTTATTCTTTTGATAAAACTCTTTATAAAGTCTGGAATGAAGCATACAAAGAAATTTTTCCACGAATCCTATTTAATAATAAAATTACTCTTCGAAGAAAACTTCGTTTTTTAAGTATTAAATATCGTATGTATCCAATAATTAGGTTTATGTTAAATCAAAAGATAAGAATAAATGAAGGATAAAATGATTAGTAAATTTTATCAATTAATATTGATATTTTTTTCCATAGAGTACATTGGTGATGGTGTTTTATCAGTGTATAGATTGATAATATTCCCTTTGTCTTGTCTATGTTTGTTATTATTGTTATCTAAACCAAAGCAACGATACGTTTTAAGTTTGTCGTTTTTTATCTCTGTAGTATTAGGATGGTTGGCTATATGTCAACTCTTCTTAAATGGAAATGTATTTTCCCCATTATTTACATTACCTTTTGTATTATGTATTATACAATTTATAGGATTAAAAAGACATTTAGTTGTCAATTATAGCTTGATTTTTTCCTTATACTCTATTCCACATATATTATCTGTTTTATTTAATAAGTATGAATTACTAGCGGGACGATTTTGTGGGCTTCATAATGATCCCAATTTTTGTGGAATTTATTTATCAACAGCAATTATAGGCGCAGTCTTTTATATTATTAATAGAGAAAATAGTAAGGTTTTTAGATTCTTGCAAATATTAAATATCATAATTAGTGTGTTGCTTCTTTTTTGGACAGGTTCTAGAGGAGCGATGTTGATTTTTTTAATTGTTATTGCTTTATATTTCTATTCAAGTCGGAAAATTCATGTCGCTGTGAAATTTGTTGTTACAGCTTGTGCAATATATTCATTCTTTTTTATAACAAGGTATATAGAATCTCTTCCTGTGTGGGTAGATCCTGACATAAATCTAATAGATAGTATTCTTTGTAGGTTTCAATCAGAAAAGATGGAAAGTGGAAGTCATAGAACAATGTTATGGCAAACGGCATTCTCAGAAATGGAAGCAAACAATGCATATATCTATCCTATTGGTTCAGAATATGCTATGCGCTCTACTCCCAATGGCTATGCTCATAATACATTCATAGATTTTCTTCTTGAAATGGGACTTATCCCAGGTTTTTTATTTGATATAGTAATATTTGTAGCTATATTTAAATTATGTAAAAATATTTATTATAAGAAGTATGATAATGAATTACTAGTGTTATATTTTCTTTCTGTATTGGTGCTTTTTCAGTTGTTCCTCTTATCAGCATATTCACAGAAGATAACATGGCTAGTTATTATTTTTCTTTTTTCTTCAATAAAGAGTAAGCCACAGTTGATAAATGGCGCATTTAATAATAAATATAAAGTATAATGTGAAAAAAAGTGGTTATTCTCTGGGATATATTCTAAAATGACTGCTTACAAGTGTAATGATGTTATCAATAATAATACCAGTATATAATGTAGAACGATATGTAGAAAAATGTATTCGTTCTTGTGAAACGCAAGATGCTACTGATTTTGAGTTAGTAGTTGTGAATGATGGCTCTACAGATAATAGTCTTGCTATAGTTGAGCAAGTTTCTAAAGAGTTTGGAAATATAACTATTATCACTCAAAAGAATCAAGGACTGAGTGCTGCTCGAAACGCAGGCTTGCAGGTAGCACGGGGAGAATACGTGTGGTTCGTAGATTCAGATGATTGGATTGAGCCAAATTGTCTTGGTAGAATCACAAAGAAACTGAAAGATGGTTTGGATATTTTGCAATTGCAATACCGCAATGCGTATGAAGATGCTTCTTTAAATAGTGATGGTCCCTATGTTTTAATAGATGGGATAAAGTCTGGAAAGGAAGTAACTATCCATGGCGGCTTGCCTGCGCCTGCTCCGTTTTCTATCTACAAGTCTGTTTTTTTAAAGAAGCATGGACTGAAGTTTAAAATAGGTATCTATCATGAAGATTCGGAATTGAAGCCTAAAATTACCTATTTGGCAGAACGAATAGCCTCAGATACCGAGGTGAGCTATAATTATCTGCAACGGACTTCGGGTAGCATCACTTCTAAGTTCAGATTGAAAAACGGCATTGATATCATTTATGTAATGAACAGTTTGATGGATTTTGTCAAGCAACAGCAGATGGACAAACCTTGTACCGAAGCCTTTTACCGTCAAGTAGGCTTATGTATGAATACGTTGCTTTTCGGTTACAGACAGCTTTCGAAGTCTGACCAATCTGGTTTGTATAAAGCACTTACGTCGCAAAAGCATTTGTTTCGAGCCATGATTAAGAGCAAGAACCTTAAGTATCAGTTAGAGGGGGTTGCATTTGGTTTAAGTTTAAAGTTAGGCTTTTTTCTACATAAAATGATAAGATGAAATGTAACTATTTTATGAAGATATCTGTTATTATACCCACTTATAAACCCCAAGATTATCTTTGGGAATGTCTGAATTCATTGGTTGCTCAAACTTTTCCTAAAGAAGATTTTGAGGTAATCTTAGTGTTGAATGGTTGTTGCGAACCTTGGAAAAGTAACATTCAGCAGTATATAGATGCTCGAATGCAAGGGATGAATGTGAACTACATTCAAACCGATGAGGGCGGAGTGAGCAATGCACGCAACATAGCCCTTGACTTCGCTAAGGGCGACTACGTGACGTTTATTGACGATGATGACTTGATTTCTCCTACTTATTTAGAAGAGTTGTACGAGAAAGCTGCACCCGACACCGTATCGCTGTGTTATCCGTATGCTTTTAATGATGGAAAAATTGAGGAGCAGTTACCTTATACCATTACAGAGGCATATAATTATTGTATAAATAATCAGTGTAAAAGCCTGTCATCCAGGGTTCGGAAATTCTTTTCCGGACCCTGTATGAAGCTCATTCCAATGAGCTTCATACAGGGAAGAAGGTTTGATGTGCGTTTCAAAAACGGAGAGGATAGCCTTTATATGTTTTTAATATCAGATAAAATTCACAAGGTATCTTTCACTTCACAGCATGCAATCTATTATAGAAGATATAGAGAAAACAGTGCATATACTGGGCATCATACATGGGGCTATATGTTCAAGAATGGATGGCTTATGGCTTACGCCTATACTAAGATTTATTTTTCAAAACCTTTTGATTATAAATTGTCATATTATTTCGTACGATTGCTCGGTGTATTGAAAACTATTATAGTGAAAAAATAGCTTAGCATGTTTTGTTAGTAGAATAATTAGAAAAAACAAGGTTAATGAATAAAATACTATTAACCACATTGTTTTCCGGCTATAATTATGGTTCAAGTTTGCAGACTTATGCCACAAAGTGCATTATCAAAGAGTTGGGCTATGACTGTGAATTAGTAGCAAGGAAAAGTGTGATAAAAGGACGAGATGTTAGGCTTGGAAAGTTGCTGACTATATTGTGGCGTACACTTTTGACAGCTGATTCAAAGACTTTAAAAGCCTATAAGAATTCGTACCAAAAGTCGTTGGTGGGAGACTCTGTGCAAAGGTTTGAGGATTTTGAAGAAAATTATCTGCAACCCCAGCGTATGAGTTGGAAGTTGCTTAAGGAAGAGGCTAAAATAGCAATAGCTTGTGTGGCCGGCAGCGACCAACTTTGGAATCCTACATCCTTATATGTAGACCCCATGTATTACCTGCGTTTTGCACCTGAAGGTAAACGAATTTCCTTTGCTACCAGCCTAGGGCATGACTTTATTGCTCCGTTCAATGAAGAAAAGTTGAAAAAGTGGATTAACGAGGTGGATTGTATTTCGGTTCGAGAAGATAGCGGTGTAAAGTTAATCAAGAACGTTTGTGGAAGGACGGCTTTGCATTTGTTAGACCCAACACTGCTGCTGGATGGCAACACGTGGAGAAACTATTTGGTTATTCCCCGACAAAAGAGTAAGTACATATTGGCATACTTTCTGGACGCTCCGTCAGAGCAGGCAAAGCAGTGTATCGGAAGATTGAAAGAAAAATTTCAGTGTGAGGTGATAGCAATTCCCTACGAACATACTGATATGAGCTATGCCGATAAATTGGTGCCAAGTGGACCACTTGATTTTCTGAGTTTGGTGGATAATGCCGAGATGGTTGTGACCGACTCATTTCATGGTACTGCTTTCTCAATCAATCTGCACACCCCATTTTTTGTGTTTGACCGAAACTATGGAGCTGCTCATTCGCAAAGTAGTAGGGTTGTTTCGCTGTTGAAAAAGTTGCATTTGGAGTATAGATATGAACCTCAATCTGAAAATGCGCAGGATGAAATTATGGACTTTAGTAAGTCGGAAAGTATTCTGAATGCCGAAAGAAAGGTGGCAAGGGAGTATTTGAAAGCATCAATAGTTTCGTGCGCAAAGACAGCCGATAAGTAATGAATCAAGTATAGGTATATATGGATTTTAAAAATAAAAGAGTTGTCGATTTTCAAGCTAAGGACTGTTCAGGATGCGCTCTTTGTGTTGATATATGTCCTAAAGACTGTATCACAATGCAGCCCGACGGGCTAGGGTATTTACGTCCGGTGATTGACGATGCTGTATGCATAGATTGTGGCCTTTGTGCCAAAAAATGTGTGATAGTAAACCCAGAAACGACCATTATTCCGCAAGATACTTTTGCAGCAGTTCGCACAGATTCCGAGAAAATTAAGTTGTCGTCTTCGGGCGGTGTATTTGCTGCTATAGCTGAGTGTTTGATAGAAAAAGGATGGATGGTAGCCGGTTGTATTCTGGACGAGAACCTAAACCCTAGGCACATATTAACAGATGAGGTAAGCAAGGTGAGATTGATGTATGGTTCGAAGTATGTTCAGAGTTATACAGATGGTATCTATGCCCAGGTTGCTACTGCATTGAAGGAGGGATATAATGTGCTTTTTTCAGGAACTCCTTGTCAGGTAGCAGCTGTAAAACGATTTACCAAAAATCATGAAAATCTGTTGACCGTAGAGGTTATCTGTCATGGCGTTCCCAATGTGGAGATGTTTCACTCTGCCCTTGAAGCCTATGACAAAGCAGCAATAAAACATTTTGTTTTCAGAGATAAAGGACAAGGTTGGACTTTCAATAACTTGATAACTTATAAAAATGGCAAAGCTAAGAAAGTGAATCATCGCTTGTCTTCCTATATGACTTATTTTCTGGAAGGAGAAACTTACCGTGATTCTTGTTATGTCTGTCCGTATGCCAAACAGGAACGAGGAGCGGACATTACGCTCGGCGATTTTTGGGGCGTGGTAGGCAGAAGAGAAGACCTGAAAGAAAAAATTAATATTGAAAAGGGCGTTTCTTGTTTAATTGTCAATACCCCGAAAGGAATGTCGGTTATTCAATCATCTTCTATAGAAACATTTGAAGTGGATTATGAAGACATCAAGGATGGAAATGAGCCCTTGAATCATCCTTCGCGCCATACAGATAAAAGAAAGGTCGTTATTTCGTTGTGGAAGCAAAGCAAAAGTTGGACGGACGTACATACTTATTGGAAGGCACATGACTATAAAGTGGCATATTCAATATGGAGCTTAATACCGATGACACTTCAGCATAGAATCAGATTGTTATTAGGAAAAAGATAGATTTATGAGCTATACAGTAGCAGTAGTAATCCCCACTCTCAATGAAGAAAAGTTTATAGCTCGTTGTTTGGATTCTGTCATTGACCAGTCGTATCCGTTTGTAGAGATGGATGTGATGGTGGTAGATGGCGGAAGCAAAGACAGAACGAGGGAAATAGTGGAGGAGTATGGCAGAACATATAAGAACATCCGCTTCATTCATAACCCTGGACGCATACAGTCGATAGCCTTTAATATAGGTGTGAAAAATTCGGAGGCACCTTACATTGTGCGCTTGGATGCACATGCTCTATACAATAAAGACTATATAGAAATGTGTGTTAAAGGTTTGGTTGCTGATAGTGAAAGAGGTAATGTTGGTGGGCGTTGTATCATTCTTCCCTTTAATGATAGTTTATGGGCAAAAGCAAACGCCATTCTTAACTATTCACGTTTTGGCATTGGGGGCTCAGCATTCCGTGTAGGCTTGAAACCTGATTATGTGGACTCAGTTCCTTTTGGTTGTTTTCCTCGTAGAGTATTTGATAAGGTTGGTGGTATGCGTGAAGATTTATCTCGTGGAGAAGACAATGAGTATAACTCGCGTATTCGAAAAGCTGGATACAAGGTATATTTTGATCCACAGATAATAAGTTCATATTATGCTCGTCCAACATTGAAAGCTTCATGTAGACAAATGTATGCCAATGGAGAATCTATCGGACATTTATTCTATGTGGACAGAGAGTCTATTGGACTTCGACATTTGGTGCCTTTGCTCTTTGTATTAGGTATAATGTTCGGATTCTTGCTTTCATGGATACACGTATACTTCGCTTACGCACTTGTTGCAGGATTAGGACTATATTTTGCTTGCGACTTGGGAGCCTCGTTTATAGCAGCTAAGGAGCATGGATGGAAGTATTCCTTTCCCCTGTTCCTGATGTTCTTTTGTGTACATATTTCCTATGGTTGGGGAACAATTGTAGGCATGTTTACCGGAAGAAAGTTAAAAAAATAATGAGTAAGCAGCCAATAAAAGAGTCAGTTCGAACCTTGTTGCTTTTACTGGATATAGCTCTCAATCTACGAGTGCAGAAAATTGCAGAAAAAGTGGATTGGTCGCAGGTGATGCAACTGGCGAAAAATCAAGGTGTGCGCGCATTGGTATTTGAAGCCCTGGAACTATTGAAACAAGCTGATGAGGCTTGTGATAACTTTCCTGATCGCATGACTGTGATGCAGTGTTATGCGCAAACGGCCTTTGTGGAAAAAATGTATGCGCAGCATTTGACATTGGCTAACGAGGTAGCAAGACTTTGGCAGCAACATGGGGTGAAGACCATCGTGTTTAAGGGGGTGGCGCACAGCCGCTATTACACAAAACCCGGGCATAGAGAGTTTGGCGATTTGGATTGCTACCTGATTGATGGGCAAGGACATTGCGCCTACCACATTGGCAATGATGTGGCACGTACCATGGGGTTGGCTGTAGACGATGGATGGTATAAGCATTCGCACATTCAGTACAAGCAACTGACGATAGAAAACCACCAGTACTTTACAGCAGCCAGACGAGGCGGTGCAGACAAGTGGCTGCATGATTTTATGGTTGAGGTTATAGACGATGGTTGCCATCTAGAAAAATTGGATGGAACGGAACTTTACGTTTTACCCCTTGAAGCCGAAGGGCTGTTTATGCTCTACCATTCGCTGCTGCACTTTTTGGTAGAAGGCATCAATCTGCGGCATTTTGTGGATTGGGCTTGCTGGATAAAGGCAAATCAAGACAAAGTGGTGTGGGCTGATTTCTATGCGCAGTGTAAACGCTTCAAGTTGGATGGTTTTGTGGATGTGTTGAACACGATAGCCGTGAAGTACCTTGGTGTAGAACTGCACGACCCGACGATATTTGCCGACAGTGCGTATGCTGAACGAACCATAGAGAGTGCGCTGTATGATGACACCGCTATATATAATAGGAGTAAAGGCATCTGGTATGAGCGTATGCATGTGATTGGAAATGCATTCAAGCATTCGTGGAAGTATCGCGACGTGGCACACTACAGCATGGTGGGGTATGTGTGGCAGTTTGTGTATGGCTTCCTGAAAAAAGGGGAAGAAGATTAAGGAACTGTTTAAAAATTAAAAAGCTTCAAAGAGCTTTTTGGTAGGAATTCCAGTTTGTATGAATTCCATAAAGATTAAGCAATAAGATAAGAGCAGAATGTTGAGCTCCAAAGACCGTAAGAGGACTTTGGGGCTTTCTGTCGTATCCAAAAATCAACAAAAACAATACGTTATGACAATGAAACTGCGTAATGTGCCTTTTTCACCGCCAGATATGACGGAGGCTGAGGCTGATGAAGTGCGTGAGGCCATTCTGTCGGGTTGGATTACCACCGGACCGCGCACGAAGAAATTGGAAAAAGAAGTGGCTGAGTTTGTCGGTGCTGATAAGGCCGTTTGCTTGAACTCACAGACTGCTTGTGCCGAAATGGCCCTGCGACTGCTGGGCATTGGCAAGGGCGACGAGGTGATTGTGCCAGCCTATACCTATACGGCCAGTGCTTCGATTGTGGAGCATGTGGGCGCTACGCTGGTGTTTGTGGATGTGCAGAAAGACTGCCTCGAAATGGACTATGAGGCTGTGGAGGCTGCTATCACGGAACGTACAAAGGCGATTATCCCCGTAGACTTGGCCGGTATTCCTTGCGACTACGACCGCTTGAAGGCCATTGTGGAAGCCAAGAAAAGCCTGTTCAGACCGGCAACGGATTTGCAGCAGCAAATTGGGCGCGTGGCCATCTGTTGCGACGCAGCTCACGCATTTGGCGCGGAGCGCAAGGGCGTGAAGGTAGGAGCGATTGCTGATTTCACTTCATTCTCATTTCACGCGGTGAAGAACCTGACTACTGCTGAAGGTGGTGCGATGACGTGGAACTTGCCTTTCGGCAACGAGCAGGTGGTAAAGACGCTGGACAAGCAGGAGGGTAACACGTTCTGTGGGGTGCCCGAAATTGAGGGTGAAACGTGGAACGAGAACCTTTACCGCAAGACGCAGCTGCTGAGTCTGCACGGACAGAACAAGGATGCACTGGCCAAGACGAAGCTGGGTGCATGGGAGTATGACATCATCGGTACATGGTACAAGTGTAACATGACGGATGTGGTGGCTGCCATCGGACTGGTGCAGATGCAGCGTTATGAGGGTATGCTGGCGCGCAGACGTGAGATGATTGCGCGTTACGACGAGGCGCTGAAGCCTTTGAACGTGGCGGTGCTGGATCATTACAACGAGGAGCATACGTCGTCGGGTCACTTGTATCTGGTGCGTCTGTTGGGCCGAACTCGCGAGGAGGCAAACCGTGTGATTGAGCAGATGGCTGAGCGCGGCATAGCCACGAACGTGCACTACAAGCCGCTGCCGATGATGACTGCTTACAAGAATATGGGCTTCGATATCAAGGATTTTCCGAATGCTTACCGCATGTTCGAGAACGAAATTACGTTGCCGCTGAATACGCGTATGACGGATGAAGATGTGGCTTACGTGATTGAGAATTTTGTAGACATAGTATCTAATTTATAAGGAGTAGCATTCCTTCAAATCAAAGGCTTGGAGATGAAAATTCCGTGTTTTTGTCTGCAAGCCTTTTTACTTTAATTATACATGAAAAGATTATTCGACATGGTTGCATCAGGCTGTGGCCTGGTGGTTTTAAGTCCCTTGTTTCTGATTCTGGCTATTTGGATTAAACTGGACTCGAAAGGTCCGGTGTTCTATCGTCAGGTGCGTGTGGGGCGCGGTAATAAAGACTTTCGCATCTTTAAGTTCCGCTCCATGCGCGTGGGTGCTGACAAAGGTTCGCTGGTAACGATTGGTGGCCGTGACCCCCGTGTAACGCGTTCGGGGTATTACATACGTAAGTATAAGTTTGATGAACTACCTCAGTTAATCAATGTGTTCATTGGTGATATGAGTTTGGTGGGACCACGTCCTGAGGTGCGCCATTATGTGAATTACTGGACACCGGAACAGATGCATGTGCTAGATGTGCGTCCGGGCATCACAGACCCGGCGAGTATTAAGTTCCGCAACGAGAACGAACTGATGGAGCAGGCTGAGGATCCGGAGGATTACTACATTCATGTAATCATGCAGGAAAAAATTAAGCTTTATCTGGAGTACGTTGAGAATAGCTCGTTTTGGTATGACATCAAGTTGATATTCCAAACGTTTAAGGTAATTGTAACGGAGCGATAAGTGGAGGAATAGGTAATGAAAATGGATAAAGCATTTTTGGACGGCTTGTTGGTTCAAGCCCAGACTAATCCGCGTTTGCGACAGCATTATGATTTGCGCACTTCGCCGGCAGATACGAGTCAGCGTTTGCTGAATGCATTGATGCCGGGTACGGTGGCACCTATTCACCGGCATGAGGATACTTCGGAAACGGTAATTTGCCTGTGTGGCAAACTGGACGAGGTAATCTACGAAGAGGTGGATGCCTTGCTTTCGCCTTTGACGGCGGATGAGGCAGCTGCTTTTGACCGGAGAATGGATGCGCAGGAGGTGACGCAGGAGAAACGCTTCAGAGAGGTGCAGCGCATTCGGCTTTGTCCGGCTGAGGGACAATATGGCTGTCAGATTCCGCAGGGAGCTTGGCATACGATTGAGGTGCTGGAGCCGAGTGTGATTTTTGAGGCTAAGGATGGAGCTTATAAGTGATGCGTAGGTGGTGAAGCTGCATGTACTTGGGGATATGCATAGCCTTGGAAGTGGTTTGCAGAGGTAAATAATGCATATCCCTATTTCACTTTTTTCTTTATTGAAAATTGGTTCTGAAATGATTGAGAATCAATATGTAAGGTGGTGTGTAGATGGGGTATAAAAAAGTGAGGTGCGATATCAGGTGCTCGAAAAATTTGGATTTCGGGGTGTTTAGGTTGTATCTTTGCTT
>ULUW01004342.1_pt1 | contig 17333 bp, 12 predicted proteins | sample 1959041 | NCBI WGS metagenome assembly ULUW01 (sample SAMEA4835775, study PRJEB28245) | human gut metagenome | biome: gut microbiome; material: fecal sample | place: Denmark | collected 2008
CCCCCAACGCCACCAACACCTATCCCCAGTCCTCAACCGTCATGCAAACAACTGCTACTCAGCATATTGCAACCCCAAAGATACGCCCGCCGCAAGCCCACGCGCCTCCTCTCGTCCGCCCGCGTGTTCACCTTCGTTAACAAAAAACCTCCTTCCCCACCCTCTTCTCCGCTCAAAAAACAGGGAAAAGCGCGTTGGATTCACACAAAAAACGCGTATTTTGCGGGGGTCGGAGACTGCATCGGCGGGGGCAAAACAGGGGCGCGGCAGTCGCTATCGCCCCCAAATCGGGAAGATAGCAAGCTATCAACATCACAAATAAAGGGCAAAGAGTATATGATGCAATGGCCCTTGGGTGACGAATTCCACTTATATCGTCTATAAAATCAAGTCCCCCCCCGAGGTTGGGAGAGACGCATGAAGTTGTACGTGAGGGGTGATGATGCTGGTCGCGTCTCTCCCTTTGCTACGTCTATTGGGGAGGATTGCTGCGCTAACAAAGGATAAATATGCGGGCATGGAGTTAAATAATGTGAACGGGGGGGGTAAATGAATTGATAAAAAAAGTTCTTTTTACTTTTGCACTCTCATTAGAACGCTCTATTGCGCTCATGACAAGCGTAGATTGCTAAGTCGGTATGGTGCTCAGCCCCAGCGACTTCATACCTTGCTCCCGCGGCCTAAGGGAAGAGAGAGATGTGTATAAATAAAGGTCAATGGGGGGATGGGTATTCATCGTCTCCTTCGGTCTTATGTGACCTCGCTTGCTGATACTAACTGTCTAAATCAATGTCTAATCGGGATGCAGAGGAGACATTCCAACTCATAAATAATTAAAGATATGAGAAACTTTACATTACACAAATTTCTCGCCATGCTGTTGATGGCAGTATGTAGCGCGACGCTGAGTGTGGCGCAGAATGTGGCGAAGATTGGAACCACGGAGTATGCCACGCTGGAGGAGGCGGTCAATTCGGTAGCACAAGGTGGGAAAGGCTACATATATATTCTTGCCGATGCGTCTTTTGACAATCTCAGCATTGACGGAAAACAAATCATCATAAATCTACAAACACATACTGTTAAGGGCAATGACATTGCCGTTAAAGGAGTAGACGGAATCACAGATACATATCTGAAAATCCTTGATTCCAAAGCTAATCGTCTTAGCGTTAGTACAAAAAACAATTATAAAGTTTCCTATACTAATTCCGGTACTCTTGAGTTGACAGGTAGCATCCGTGCGTACAATGGTGCTGCTATTAAGGTCGAGAGTGGAACCGTTGTATCGACCCAAAGTGTTGCTCTTTTTGCTGTAGGTGATGAAACTGGGCAAAAAGACATTGCTTCGTCTATCGAAATTACTGGTAGATATGTCAAGGCACAGGAGTTTGGTGCCAGTCCTCAAGGACGCGGAGCCTCCGTCACAGTGAATGGCTTTGCTGTGATAGAGTCGTTGGACAATGCTGCCGTAGCAGGCAATGGTACTAATAGCCCTGAAAAGAAGCTGGGTGGAACGTCCATCACCATTTCGGGTAAGTGCTGGCTCATCGGACGCATTCAGAGCCCAGGTTATGCCGCTTGTGGCATCTATCATCCCCAGCAGGGCACATTGACGATAAAATATAGTGCAGGCATTCCCAACATTGTTGCCATCAATGGCGCTGGTATCGTGATGCGTGGTGGAACACTCGATTATAAAGCAGGAAATATCATCGCTACTGGCGACGCCAACTTCGTAGGCAAGGTGGGCGATTCGCGCGTAGTAGTAGGAACCAGCGGTATCGTCTATGACCGCGATTGTGACTACTATGATGCTGCCAATGTCAAGATTACTATACCGAGTTCTGGAGAAAAGAAAGTCGTGGGCTCCAAGGCTGCCATACAGGTAATCAATGACAAGGCGCAAGACATCTCCGGTGTGTTTGATATCCAGGGAGGAAGTTTCTCTTCTGATGTGTCTGCGTATGTCAATACTAAGGAGCGTGAAGTGTTTGAGCACGAAGGAACCTACTATGTAGGTAAGTTCAAAGCCCAAGTTGTAGGCGGCTTGAAATATGAAATGGCCTCGACGGCTATCAGCAAAGCCCCAGCTGGTTCTACAGTTATTCTGTTGAATGATTGTGAAGAAAGGAACCTCGGACCTAGCGTGTCAAAGAACGTTACGATAGACCTGAATGGCAAAAACTTGGTATTCCAATGTATTACCGTTGACATACATGGTAATCTGACTATCAAAGATAGTGGTAACGGCGGCACGTATAACGGTACGTATGTTGACTATAGTGTTCGTGTTAAGCGAGGCGGCATCTTCAACCTTGAGAGTGGCACGCTTACCAACTCTTCTACTGATTCATTAACATCTAATGTTGTTGTTTGGGTAGAAGGTGGTACCGCCAAAAAACCTGCTGCCTCTACCGCCAATATCAAGGGTGGCAAGATTGAAACCAAGGGTACGCCCGTCTTCGTCCGCGACCCAGGCGCTACGGTCAATGTCTCTGGTGGCGAACTTAAGGGCAGTGGACTCGCTTGTATCGCAGGCAATGGCTCTGAGGGTATGGGCGGCACCACTATCAACGTGAGTGGCGGTACGCTTACTGCTAAGCCTTACGATGACACATCGGCTGCTTGCGGCATCTATCATCCCAATGAGGGAACGCTCAATATCACAGGTGGAACCATCAATGTGGCCGACGGTGTGGGCGTGCTCATGCGTGGTGGCGAGATGACCATGACTGGTGGTGAGATCAACGCCACAGGCGATGCTACGAGAACAGGAAGCGTGGGCGACACGAACCAAAAGATTGGCGTGAGCGGCGTTATCTTTGATCGAGATGCCAACTATCCAGCTGTTGCCACAACCAGCATAAAGATTGATGGCGAGGCTAAGGTGAGCGGTGCCAAGGAAGCCGTAGAGCTGATAAACGACAATAATGTGGCTGATGCAAAGAGCGCCTTTAAGTTGAAAGGCGGTACCTATAGCAGCGATGTTACTGCTCTGCTCGATGAAAACTCTGTAGCCGTGAAGCAAGGTGAAAATTATGTTGTCACCACTTACTACGCCCAAGTAGGCGAAACAAAGTATGCCACGCTGCAGAAGGCTGCAGATGCAGCTGCAGCAGGACAGACCGTGAAGGTGCTCAACGATGTAGACATGACTAAGGACGGCAACCTTATGGTATATGCAGGGAAGGATATAGTCCTTGATATGAACGGTCATTCTATCAAGGGTGCAAATGCCGATCATAAAAACATTATGGTATGGGGCAAACTTACTCTTAAGGACTCCAAGGAGAACAGCACGGGTAAGATCTATTCGGAGGACCCATATAAGACTGGTGTTGATTAAGCATTGATATATGTAGATGACAATGGTGAGTTTGTTATGGAGAGCGGCCATATCAACACCGTTCTTCCTAATTCTGTTAAAAACGGTCAGTTTGCTATAGGCTCATTTGGGAGCAGCAAGGTCACCATCAATGGTGGTACTATTGAGGGAGGATATTCTGCCATCACAGGTTATGGTGATCCGAACGATAATACTACCATCACCATTAACGGCGGCACACTCATCTGTCCGATGGATTATGCTATCTATCATCCGCAGCCTGGAAAGCTTACGGTCAATAAAGGTGCAACGATCTATGGCGGCGCTGGTGCAATTTGTATGAAAAGCGGAGAACTCGAAATAAACGGAGGTACGCTTACCAGCAAGGGTAAGGGCAACACAGGCAACTGGGGCGACGGTACAGGCGGTCTGGGCAACGCAGCCCTCAACTTCTGCAAGCCTTATGGTGACGTGAAGGCTATCATCAAGGGTGGTACCATTACCGCCGAGGGTGATGCTGTGCTGATAGATGCCAAGCCTACGGCAGGCAAGACGGTGGCTCTCGCCATCGAGGGCGGCACCTATAGCAGCGATGTGTCTAAGTACTGTGCAGCTGGATTCACCGCTACGCCCAATGCTGACGGCACTTACGGTATCACCAAGGTAGGTGACCTTAGCGTAATGGTAGCCTATGACAAAGCCTATGACAATGTAGAGGCTGGCGGAACCGTGGATATAAATATGGACACGGTCAACAAGATACTGGTGGCAAAGACCGAGGTGGCTAACGTGACCACCACGCTGACCAAGACCTTCAGTTCCACGGGATGGAACGCTTTCTTTGTGCCCTTCGACTTCACGCTGACCGCTGAGATGCTGAATGACTTTGAGTTTGCCAAGCTCTATGCAGTTATCGCTGAAAACAATGCACCCGTAGTGAATTTCAAGACAGTAGCAGCCAACGACAAGATTAGTGCTTATTCCCCCTATCTGATTAAGGCTAAGACTGCTGGCAGCCATTCGCTCAATGTAGGTGCGGTTACCTATAAGAGCAATGCAGGAGAACCACCGTACACTGCTACTATCGATGAGATTTACACCTTCTATCCTGTGATGGAAAACACCTACACCGCAGTCGAGAAGGGATATTACCTCGACTCTGAGCAGAACAGCTTTGTCTATAGTGTGAATGAAAAAACTTATGTACCGCCGCTCAGATACTACATGACCATGTGGGATAAGAATGCCAAAGACTATATCGTGCCTACCAGTGGTGGCGCCAGCAAAGTTAAGTTCTGCGTGATCGGTGAGGACGAGCCTACTGGCATCACGGATATGGTAGATGATGCAGCCAACGCATCGGGCAAGGTCTACAACCTGCAGGGTGTAGTGGTAGGCAACACTACCGAGGGTCTGCCCAAGGGCGTGTATATCAAGAATGGACGTAAGATAATCGTAAAATAACAAAACAATATGAAAGAGAAAAGAGAAAATTATGTAAAGCCCCTATCGTATGTCATCGAAACGGAGCAGCCGCTGATGGCAGGCTCCTCGATAAATATCGGTATCTCGGGAGAAGCTGTGGACAAGCCCGGCCGTAAGGGCGTTCGCCGCTATGAGGACTATGAGGAAGAGGAAGAGGACGACTGGAGCAAGTAAGAAAGAAGTCTTGTGTAAAATAGGGATTGTCGTTCAATCCTAACAATTCAATATCTATAGACGAGGGTATGCCTTCTGAGGTTGCCCTCGTCTTTTTTTTGGGGGGAGGTATTGTCTTATGCAAAGACATAAAAAAACAAGCGCACGATTGAAGGAAAGATTATGCGTGTGGTGCAGCAGGGCGAGGCCTTCGCTGTGCAGAGTCAGAAGAGCGAGACGGGACAGGTGAAGAAGTGCAACATCCTGCTGCAGGAGCTCGGCGGTCAGCAACCTCCAGCAGCTCTGCCTCCACGCCGTCCGCATCAACAGCGGCTACCGCTCGCCAAGGCTCAACGCCGCCGTCGGGGGCGTAAAGACCTCGGACCACACGCGGGGCTGCGCCGCCGACATCTTCGTCCCTGACGCCAAGACGGGGCGCGAGTGGTTCGCCTGGATGATGGACAACCTCGAGTTTGACCAGCTCATCTGGGAGACCGCCTCCGCGGGCAAGGCCTGCTGGATACACGTCGGCTACCGGGGCGCGGGCCGCAACCGCCAGCAGGTGATCGGCCACCTCGTGAAGCGGTAGGCCGCCAGCTCAGACAAGTCCCCTACTCCGCCTCATCCTAATAGACGCACGACTGGCTCGGCACATTTCCGCCGCCCAGTCGTGCGTTTTTGCTATCTCAGGGCAATTTTACAAAACACCATCAACTGAATGTTTCATGCGCTATCTACGCACCTGCCTAATAGACGCACGACTGGCTCGGCGCATTTACGCCGCCAAGAACGGACATGTTTTATGTAATGGTAAAACTCTGAAAGAGTTTAAGTTACAGTTTGCTCACCTCATTAATGAAGCGAGCAAAACAACCCAATTTGGCTTTTCCAATTTTGGAGACAATGTCCACAAAATTGACATGGAGCCATTACTACGAACTGATAGAGTACGCCCTAGAGGGTATTATAACTAGGTTTACGTGATATATTTTACACAAATAACTGACAACGATGACAGATGCAGCCACCATAGTTACATTGTTACATGTTACATGTTACATTAAGGATTTCGCATCCACCTCACGCAGTTCGGCCTCGTGAAGCGGTAGGCCATCCGCCCAGACAACTTCCCTACTCCAACTGCCCATGTTCACATCCTTGGCTGATAATGAAAGGCTAGCCAAAAAAGCCATAGTTAGAATGATTCTTCGTATCATAATTTTGAATGAATAGGTTTTAAATCACTACAAAATTACGATTCATACCGAAAATACGGCATAATTTGAAGAAAAGCATCCTTCACTATGGCTTTTTAACCTATTTGGGGTCTGGCGACTGCCAGATGGCGGTTTCTAGAAGAGATTTACGATGCGGTCGATGTCAACCGAAAGTCCCACAGAGAAGGTGCGACCGGTGGTCATCGCCGAACTCCAATAATACTTCTCAGGTGTATAATCGAAAAGATTATCTACCGTGAAATTCAGATTGACGGCATCCAGGAATCGCTGCTGAAGCGTGAACTTCCACAACTGATATGCCTGGTCATGCTTCTCGATGTCCGTATCTGGAGAGGACAGGTATCTACCTGACAGAGCGGCATTGATACGATAGAACGAACAGAGCTGGCGATCGTAGTCGAGACGCCAGGTGGCGGTATGAGGACGAGGCTGGGAGAACTGGGAATCTACGCTTCTGCCCCCCACATGGAGATAGCTGTAGTCGAGTTTCACGCCGAGACCCATATCCGAACGGTACTGGGCACTGAAGTCGATGCCGCTCACCTCTACTCCATCCTCGTTGCAATAACGGGAAGCCACATCCGGCTGACCGGTTCCCGGGGTATAATCGGCATAATCCTCGGTAGTGATGCGCTTATCATACTTATTATAATAGCCCATGAGGGTAAGACTATACTGACCAGTCAAGAAGCCTGCATTCTTCACTCTGCCAGTATGCTCCAGCGCCAGGTTGAAGTTGTTGCTCTTCTCCGGCTTCAAATCCGGATTGCCATAAATCATCTGCATACCCGCCATATCAAAGTTCATATACATCTCCTTGAGGGTTGGGGCACGGAATCCACCGGCATAGTTGGCACGGATGGAAAAGCCCTTCCACTTGGTCATCAGAGCCAGACGACCGGTGGTGGCATGCTGGCTGGATGCTGAGAAGTAATCATGGCGAAGACTTGCCACGATGTTCAACCACTGCAAAGGATTGTAATCGAACTGGGCGAAGGCATCGTATGAATTCTGAGTCTTGGAGCCATTGTTGGCAAACTGATAGGTGGTGAGAAAATCGTTCAGGAAATCAGCACCTGCCGTCAATGTATTCTTGCCGAAGATATGGGAATAGAGGGCACGGATGATGTTCTGACGATTGGTATAATCGTGATCGTGAGTGCGCTCATTATTCACAAATCGGGTCTTGTCATACTGGTCGAAGCCGTATGAAATCTCCAGATTATCATTCTCCGAGAGATTCATCACGGTCTTCAGTCCGGCAGAATAATCCTTATAGTGGTCATCGTAGTTGCCGCGATTGCTGACACGGGCGAAATAGCCGCCACGACCTATCAGCTTCACCTTGTCAGAGAGCTTGTAGGTAAGTCGCTCCTTCACATTGAAGGTCTCGCCACCATAAATATGGAGGATGTTGGATTCTGTATCGAAAGGACTGGTGAGCTGCACCTCATCTGATGTGGTGCGCTGGATGCTGGTCTGCGAATTCCATTTTCCGGCATTGAAGCTGAAGCTTCCACCGTGGCGCCACTCCTTGTTGAAGTTGTTGTAGCGGGTATTGACATTGGCAGTCCAAGGCTCGCTGTTTTCACGGGAGATGATGTTGATGACACCGGCTACGGCATTGGCACCATAGAGCGCCGAAGCTGCACCCTTTACTATCTCGATACGTCCTACATTATCCAAGTTCAGACGATTATAATCTACATTATCCATGGTTTCACCAGCCAATCGCTCGCCATCTACGAGGAAGAGCACGGCGTTTCCACCGAAACCATTCATGTTGAGCGAAGTCTCCTGATTCATGGCATAGCCGAATTCCAGACCCGGCATCTGCTCTGTGAGGAGGTCCTGGACATTGGTAGCATCGGCAATCTTGATATCATTGGCGGTAATCAGACGGGTTACCACAGGAGCATCCTTCAGCGCCTTCGGAGTTCGGGTTGCGGTAACTACCACCTGGTCGAGGGCAGTAGCATCCGGTTGAAGGCGAAGCACATGCTGCTCACCTTTTCTCTCATCCGCTTTCAGTACGAAAGTCTGAGTCTGATAGCCCACAAAGCTCACCTTCACTCTCACCGCTCCATCCTTGCTGTAAGGAATGCGGAAATATCCGTCTTCATCAGTTATTACCCCACCCTTTGCATGCAAAATTTGGACGGTAGCACCCGCCAGCGGTGCGCCCGAATCATCGAACACCCTACCCACGACATCGCCCTGGGTTTCGGCTTTCAGATTCAGGCACAATCCGCAAAGGATCAGGAATAGTGCGAATATCTTTTGTTTCATCAAATTATATCAAAGATTATCCAGAAACAATCCTTTTATCTTGTACAAACAAACTTAGCAATCATCGGCATAGGCATCTTGCCATACTGAATAGAATAGTTGACGGTCAGAGTCTTGTCCTTCAAAGTACCCTGCAAGGTTACAGTGTAGTTCTTCTCTGCACCTTTCACGGTAACAGTACCAGCATAATTTTCCTGAGCGAATGCATAAGCACCATTGGAACCAGAAACCTTTACAGCAGGAACCACCAGGGCAGGAAGAGCCATCATGCCTTCGCCACAAGCAGGTAAGGTAACCTTGACGGTAGCATCATCAACAGCCTCAATCTTCATAGTAACATGATCGTATGTAGAAGTCTCGCCCATTACGGTCATATCCAGAGAGCTGGTGTATGAACCGGCAATCTCCTTGGCAGCTGCCACTGTTTCATCCTCATCGCTGCTGCAAGAGCTGAATACTACACACATAGAAACCAAAGCCAACATCATGGCCATCATTGTCTTAAACTTTTTCATTTTTCTTTTCTTTTTTTTATTTAGTTACAAAAATATTTTCTGTTTGAGGGGATTTGCAATCCCCGTTTATTTATCTTCCGGAACATAGATGATTTCACCATTCTCCAGCTGGTAAGCGATGCCCACCTTCTTTCCTTTGTTGCCAGATTTATTGCTCTGGTCTTCAGAAGGAGTATAGCGATTGATCTTCTGTCCATCCTTGGTAATGATTTCCATATTCTCCTTGCCAGGGTTCTTCACCATCGTGAAGTTATCCTTGCTGAACATTTCCGTCATATTATAGCGCGAAACGAGGGCTACCATCAGGGCGAGGGCAAATACCATCGCCACATCGAAGAGGTTGCTCACTACGCTCATCGGATCATCATCCTCGCCATCATGCGAGAGACGACTTCTACGTCTTTGTCTCATAAATTATTACTATTGAATACTTCACTCTTCGTTCTTCACTCTTCACTTACAAGGTCTGCCATAAACTCGAGGTTACTCATATCCTCGGTATACCAGCGGTTCTTGGTCTGCTTGGTTACGAAACCGATGGCTGCAGAGAACAATCCCACTACGGTGGTAGCGAAAGCCACCTGCATATTGTAAGCCATCGAAGCTATATCACCGGTAGAAAGACCTACCAGGGCTGGACCCATCGGAATCAAGGTACCCATCAGTCCGAGCATCGGACCCATCTTCAGAAGAGTAGATGGAAGAGAAAGATCCTTCTCAACAAACTGGGCATACTGGTCGAGGATACGGTTCACCTGCGCCTTGCTCTGGCGGTTGTCCACGAGTTTCTTCATATAGGAAACGATGACAGCCTGCTTGTTCTTCGGCAAGCGATCGCCCAAGGTATCGATGTTATCGAGTGTCAGGGTGTTCATCTGTTCACGAATCTCCGCACCCGTCTTGCGCTTTACAAGATACTGTCCGAAGAAACCTCCAAGGAGCAGCAAGGCTCTGAGGAAGAAGGAAATCAACAAAATAATCACAGGAACCAGCATGCCTGTGGAAATCCAAAACAATACGTCTGAGATGTAATTCATCTTTATTTTATAATGTTAAGTGTTGAATATTAAATGTTAAATGTTAAGTTGGGGCTTGCGCCTTTATAACTTTTGGGATAAGCGCTGCATCTTGATGCGATAGCAGCCCCATCCGATAGCCATTCCCACGATGACGATGGCGATGACGCCGAAAAGCGAGAGGGCATCGAAACTGTTGAATCCTGCCACGGCTGTCCTGCCATTCACCGTACCGATGATGCCCATCAATCCGAGCAACACCTCTACCAGGAAGAGCAGTTCCAAGCGGATTGGTCGCTCCGGCAAAAGCCATCTCAAACCGTAGGTGAATACCGGAGTCAAGAGCAGCAGTACTACCGCAAGCACCCATGCCACCACCTGGAACGATACGCCAGGAAGCAGGAAGATGGTCATCACCAGAACACTGAACAGCACTGGGAAAACCAGCAAACCCGGGAAGTACTTCAGGAAGATGAAGAACACCCATTTGCGGCGGCTCACATGTTCCGAAGTCTTCAGATCTACGTGGTGCACACAGAAAAGCATCGTGAGTGCCACGTCGATACTCAGCAGCACCGCCATATCGAGCATCAGCTTCTGGTCGGCTATCCAGGCCGCAATCTGCGTCTTCGACTGTTCGATGGCGAATGGCCAGGTCATTCCCACGAAGAAGGCTACGAGCACCGAGATGATCATAATCTCCTTCACTCCGTGGAAGGTCTGCTTCAGCACAAAACTGAAGCAAACCAATATCATCATTACTAAAACTAATGTCTCCATTTCTATTCAACCATATTCTTTCTTCTTCGGCGAATCAGGACAGCCAACAGCACGAAAGCTACGATGACGATGACACCTACAACGATTCCGCTCACCACAGTGGTGGTCTTCTGAGCTTCCTCATTCAGCGTCTCCTTCTTCATCACCATACCCTTGTCGCTGCTGTTCTTCGCAGCCTCAGCATCGCGGATCTGCTCTACATTCTGCTGATATTCCTTGGCAGAAGCAGCATCGGTCTTGCTGGCTATATAGTTGCGGAGCTTGGCATTGTTGCAGACGAAACCGGAGCATGAAGGCTTATACTTGTTCACGGTCTCGGTATGAAGCTTGGCGATGTCCCTGAGCTGCTGAGGAGTAGCCTTCCACATTCCCTTGCGGGCACTCTCCATCATCACGGCGGTCATCTCCATCAGCGCAGCCGGATTCTGCTTGTCGAAGAACTCCTTGGTTCCGAGATGGTACTTGTCCTTGACATATACATTATAGATCTCGTCCCACATCTCCTTGTCGATAGCCTTTGGCTTCATCACATTCCAGCCGTAGGTATTGGTTACGATTTCGGCGAATGTGCTGGCACTGCTGGCTCCACCCTTCATCTTCTCCTTGATATAGGCAGGATTGAAGATGGTGGTTCTGCCCTCGATACCGATAGCCTCCTTCACCTCCTGCATTCTCATATTGCTATGGTTGCGATAGTCGGCGAGATAAGCATCCGGATCCTTTCCGGTCACGTTGCGCACAGCAAGGTTCATACCTCCCATAAACTCATATACATGGTCGAGACTCAAGGCACCCCAGGTGTTGCTCTGTCGTGGCTGAACCACCACATCGGTACGGGTCAGCGCTGCCTCGAAAGCAGTCTTGCGAAAAGTCTCCCAGTTTTTCTCATCACCATAGAAGGCTCCCATATTGTTCATATAAACCTCGGCAATCTGACTTTCCTTATCCCAGCGGTCGCCTGCGGTTACCATCTCCTGGATACCGGTGCCATAGTTGCCGTTTACGCCACCAAACACTCGATACATACTCACCTCGCGTGCCTCCTTTGGCGACATGCCCTTCTCTACGAGCAGTCTTTCGGATTCGGTAACACCGGCTTTCACCAGGTTGTCGTACTTGTCACCCTTGGCATTTGCCGCCATCTCTATCGCCTTGTTGATGAGGAAGAGACGGGATGCTGCCAGGTCGCGGAGCTGACCGGAAGTCTGAACCACGACATCGATGCGAGGACGGCCCAACTGCTTGGATGGGATGAGACGCAGATCGGTAACACGACCGAAGGCATCTCTTACCGGTTCTACACCGAGCATATAGAGAATCTGGGCGATGGTAGCACCCTCAGTTTCGATAAACTCGCTGCTCCAGAGCGTGTAGCTCACCTTACGAGGATATTCACCCTTATGTCGCTCGCAATACATCTTGATGGTATTGTCGCAAAGTTCCTTCGCCTTCTCCCAGGCATCCTCCGAAGGTGTATTCTCCACATTGATGGAGAAGAGGTTTCTACCGGTAGGCAGGGTATTCGGATTCACAATCAGATCACCACCAGGAGAAGGAGCTGTAAAGCCGCCATTCAGGGCATTCATCAGAGAAGACATCTCGTTGAGCGGACTCTGACGGAGCGCCTCCGAATACTTGCCCACATTCTGCAAGGCATGCTCTACGGTAGTAATCGCCTGAGCCAGACGAATCTGCTGACGGGTATATTTAGGTGCCTTCGACATCATCATACCCTTATCTTTAGAAGATCTTCCGGTCTGAGATGACTTGCCCTTGCCGGCTTTCGCCATCTTTGCCCTTTTCAAATCTTCCTGATACCATTTCTGTCCCTTCTTGATGGCTTCCATCATCTTGTCAGGGAAGCGGCCGGTCTGCTCCATCTTCTCGAAAGCCTCACGGCTCATCTGCGGAACCTTCTTCTTATGAGAAACCTTGGCTGCACGGAGCTCGCTTACCGTACGGTGGTCCACCTTCTTTGGCTTCGTCTCCTTCGCTCCACCTATCTGGTCTGCCATCTGCATCATCATCTGGATAGGATCCGGAGCAGACTGCATCGCCTCAACCTTACGTGCCATCTGGAGTTCGGCAGGAGTGATTCCTACATAACGGCAGATGTATTCATCTGAAACCGAGGCGGAACCCAGAAGCTGGGTCACAGTGTTGCGTGCCTTGCTCAGATAAAGACGGTCGAAAAGCTGCTTGTGCTTCTCCACACCCTCCTGGGCACGGCCTTTCAGCTTATCTACTGCCAAAATTCCGTAGGCAATAGGATCTGTAGCCATCGCATAGACACTGGTGCGGATATCATCGTTATCGTATGGCACACCCAGAGTATAGAGTTTACCGGTAATTTTCTCATTAGCCAACTCTTCTGCATAGTTCTCTACTCGTGCGATTTCATCTGCAGAATAAGGCTTGTTCATCTGCTTGGCATCGAGTCCCAGTTCACGGGCGATTCCCATCTTCACGGTCAGCGCCTTCACCTTGAGCGACTGTTCGGCAGTTGCCTTCTTCTCGTATGACTGGATGGCATCACTCAACTGCTTATAGGTCTGGCGCAACTCGCTCTCCTTGAAAGGAGGAGTGAGATAGCTCTGGGTCTGGGCATAGGTGCGGCGCTTGGCAATCATCGCCTCGCCTACATTGCCGATGGTATATATATAAAAATGTGGAACCACACCAATCAATCGGTCACTCCAGTCGTTGCTGCCGAGTGCCACCTGCTTTCTCGGGGTATATTCCAGCGAGCCGTGGGTTCCGAAATGGATGAGCGCATCGGCACTGAAACCATAACGAGCCCAGAGATAAGAGGCAACATAGGTGTAAGGAGGTGCCTGGTCGGTGCCATGCACAATCTTGAAGGAGTCGCCTCCCACGCCTGCCATCACCTGTGGAAGCAGGACCACATTGCCAAACTGCAGTCTTGCCACCGCCAACTTACCATCATCGGTAGCCATATATTTGCCAGGGAATGAACCATAGAGCTGGTTCATCTCCTTGATCATCTTCTTAGACAAAGCCTTCTGGGTCCATCCGGCAAACTGCTGGGCGGTAACCAGGGCAGGATGTCCAGACTGGAGGAACTTGGTATAGGCTCCCTCGGCATAGGTTCCGAAGACGGCACCCTGAGCCTGGATCATCTTTGCCAGTTCCTGAGGATTGGCTGGCAACTTGCCTACATTGTACCCTTCATTCTTCAAACGAACCAGGAGATTGTAGAGCGATGGAACCACTTCCATTCCCGAAGCGGTAAGTGCATTTTGACCAGGACCCTTGAAGTAGAAGATGGCGATACGCTTGCTGCTGTTCTTCTTGTTCTTCAGATTCACATAGCCCTGCACGCTCTCCACGAAACTCTCCATTCTGTCAGGGATGCCGTAAACCTCCTGTAAGCCCTCCTTGTTGATGCGCTGTCCGAAAACCACGTATGGACGGATGGCACCATCAATCTCTGGAGTCACAATGCTCTGCGACATGAAGCCGCCGTTCATTCCCTGCTTGTCGCTCTCCCACTCGGTGGTCAAACGGTTGATATTAAGAGGTGAGAATAGTGGAATATTCTTCTGCTTCAGAAACTCTACGAAGTAATCGCCCAGTCTGCCATGCGCCATATTTACTACGGCATTCGCCTGAATACTGTCGGCATGATGACCGGCGATAAAGCTCTGAAGCTTATTGATGCGATACACCATGAATCCCTTCTTCTCGAAAGCCTTCTCCATATCAGGAGCCGCACCCATAAAACCGGTGAGCAAGATGGTAGGAGCACCTTCTTTATATAAACCGTTCTTTGCCAGGAAGGCATTGTACTCGCGGATGCTGTTGAAGCCCAGTTCATCGCCCTTTTCATCCTTCGGGTCGAAATGAGTCAGGAGATAGTCTGGTCGCTCATTTACACGTTCCGGCTCTGGAGCCATGAACTTCTTACCGTCGATAAACTTACGGATATAAGCGAGCATACTGTGATAATTCTTCTTGCCGCCGTTCTCGATGTACTGCATCAGATAATCGGCATCGAAGTTATCTACTGATACGATATTGTTGGCCGGGTTGGTAGCAGCATGAGTCAGTGTCGGCACCTTGTAGGAAGCCTCTTCCAACTGCTTGCGCTGGTTCTCGTCGATTCGGAGACCCATACCATTCACGATAATCATATCGTAATCATCCAGATGATCGAAATCATCGGTTGTGATTTCACTCAGTTTAATCATCGCATTGTCGTTGGCATGCGAAATCTGTCCCAGCGCAATAGCCTGATAGTTGAGGAAAGCGATGCGGGTAGTACCCACCCAGGCAGAGTAAGCCTTCGCCAAACCTCCCAGAACAATCACGGCCAATAAGGCCAGAAAGATGTGTTTCTTTTTAATCTTTCTAATTATTCCTAATCTTTTTTTCATATCCATTTCTTTATCGGGGTGCAAAGGTAGGGGGTATTTAGAAATTGCACAATACCGAGAAATTGTGATTTTTCACATTTTTTATACTTAGAAGTTGGTATCAGATTGATAGGCTCAGATTCCCATGTCCTAATAAAGTAAAGGTTCACCACCTCCAAATGTAATTCCACCATCTGTAGTTGTAAAATAAAGACTGTCAACCTTTACTATGTCTAAAAGTTCTTGTGGAGAATAGAATGAAGAAACTTTTGGAGTATTATGACATTGCGGATTTAAGCAATATGAACGGGGGTTAGAGGTTCGAAAGCGGGGTTTATAAGAAATCTCACCATGGGGAGATGCAGCCACCATTGTTACATTGTTACATGTTACATGTTACATGTTACATTAAGGATTTCACATCCACCTCACGCAGTTCGGCCACCTCGTGAAGCGGTAGGCCGCCAGCTCAGACAAGTCCCCTACTCCGCCTCATCCTAATAGACGCACGGAGAGATATTGTCACACTCGGAGAGTGGAAAAGCAAAAGAAGGAGCACGCCCAGCAAAGAAACCGGTGTACTCCTTCTTCTTATATCTCGGATGAGATGATCGTCTTTTATCTCGGATGAGATGATGTCTGCATAGAGCCTGCGCGCCCTACTTGTTGAAAGTCTTCATGGTCTTGCCGTTCTTCATCAGCAGCATGTTGAAGCCGCGCACCTTGGAATCAGCATTCAGACGCTTGCCATCAGCAGAGAAACGGGCAACTACCTTGCCGGCTCCCTCGGATGCCGGTGCTGCTGCCACGTCGTTGGTCTCGTACAGCGTGTCGAAGAGCCAGGTCGTCATTCCACCAGTTTTCTCGGAATCTTCATCGGCAGTCTCGCTATCGACAAAGGCGAATCCGGCAATATAGCGACCGTCGGCAGAGATGCCGCAAGGAGAGTTCATACCGCCAGCGTCGTATTCGGCGAATTTCGCAACCTTGGGGAAGGCCTCAGCGAGCGTTTGAAGCGTCTCGCCCTTCTTCCAGATGAAGCCCGTGCGGCCGGAATAGAGACTGCCGCAGCATCCTACGATGGTACCGTCGTCGGAAACGGCAAAGCCGTACAACTCACTATTCTCCATGCCCTCCAGTTGGCTTGCCATGAAGTATTCGACGAGGTCGTTCTCCGTATTGTAGCGCGCTACGCCAAACTCGGAGCCTCCATCGTCGAGAAGCTTCTCCACATTGAGCACGACGTATTTTCCGTTGGCGCTCATGATGGTCTGGTCGCAGCTGAATATGCTGTAGGGCATCGTTGACTCATAAGAGGAAGCGTAATAGCCGCGCGAGAACGGATAGGCCGAGAAGGTCTCGCCGTCGCGATTGGGTGCCCACAGGAGTGCGGGACGGGTGGCCATAGCGTCAACCCAATAGCCGGTGATGATGGAGTCGTTGGATACGGAAAGCGCAGAGGCACCCGCGCTCTCGGCACCCAGGAACTTGTTGGAAGGCTGCGGCAGGTCTGTCGGCACGCCCTCGTTGAAGAGGCATGGCGTGCCCTCGTCGTCGGTACCGTCGTAGCGCGCGCCCACGATGAGTTTTCCGTTCGGACTGATGCCCGTGAAGAGATACTGTTCGGCTTCGCCGTAGGTGGTGCATTTCTCGCTGGCGAAATCGAAGATGGCAGCAGGACCGTTCCATCCCACAGCAACGCCATTGTCGGCGATGCCCTTCAACTGGACGTCGGTATCGGGATCGGGAGCTGCGTATTTCACCATCTTCTGTTCCCGGACGTCAAAAATGAATCCCGCGTTCTCGCCATAGCACACGCCGCCGATATACTTACCGTTCGGCGACAGTACCGTACACATAAACTGCGAACCATCCGGATCGGGGATTTCAGTCAAACCGTTCTGAGCCATTGCTGCATGGCCTGCTACGAGCAATGCCACCATTGAAAGAAACGTCTTCTTCATAAGCTTTTTCTCCTATTTTTTGGGTTATTACTTAATTTAACGTATGAAAACTCCAGACATGAGTGATTGAATCACTACGGCAAAGGTATCAAAAATTTATCGAATAGAAAAATCTTTTCTGCGATTTTTTTTGGTTTTTGCACCCATTCGGTGTTATTTAGACAGTACACGGTGTTATTTAGACAGTAC
>ULUW01015800.1_pt1 | contig 17329 bp, 9 predicted proteins | sample 1959041 | NCBI WGS metagenome assembly ULUW01 (sample SAMEA4835775, study PRJEB28245) | human gut metagenome | biome: gut microbiome; material: fecal sample | place: Denmark | collected 2008
CGCTGGAAACTCTCCGACATTGAGCACGTGCTCGCCGACGTAGCCGACATGAGGTCCGCTGAATCGACGACGCTCTGGTACTTCGGGCCGATCTGCTTCAGGCGTGACAAGGACGTCATGCAGATCTACGACGGCCAGCAGCGTCTCACATCGATGCTTCTCGTGGTCTCGGTGCTGCCCGGACGGCTTCAGGCGGACGGTGCAAACCTCGGACTTTCAGAAGAACAGGCCGAAAGGCTGCGAAGCGCCGCCGAAGGCGCCGCACGGTTCAGCTACGAGCGTCCCGCTACGGTTGATGCCATCATGCTCATGGCAGAGCGTTTGCGCAACAGGTTCGGCGTCAACAGGACAGCGGAGGCAGCTCAGTTTGACGTGAGAGAGGATGCGAAACGCGTCGTCTGGATGCTCGATCACGTCTTCTTCAGCGCCACCGTTTTGCGCAGCGACATCGAGGCCGCACAGTATTTTCAGGGCGAAAACAACCGTGGTGCATCGATGCAGCTCGTCGACCTCGTCAAGTCGCTGAACCTCAGGTTTGTGCCTGAGGCTGATCTCGAAAAGTATGCGGCTCTCTGGACGAATCTGGCCGAACAAAGAACGCGGGGTACTTTTCAGGGAAGCGATGCCGTCGAGCGCGTGTTGCTTCCGTCCATGCTCATTGTCCGCGGGCTCTGGACGTTCGAGGCCGAGGCGAATGATGCCGACGACTACAGGCACTTCATCAGCGGCCGCGGCGATTTTGCAAGGAAAAGGATTTCGGACTCAAGGGCCGGTACTCAGGGCGAGGCCACGTTTCCGACGCTTTCCTCGATGCCGCGCACGGGTGTTCCGTTCTTCAGGACACTTGTCTGGAGCGCGGTTCTGCTTGCTGCCGTGAGGCGGACGCTCGACACTGAGGCAGATGATTATCAGCAGTACATCACGGGCCAGGAACTCGAGCCTCTGCTCTGCAACGGACTTGTTTACTGGGCCGACGCCTTCGTGACCGACGCCGACGGCAGCATGCCGAATCGTTTCGAAGCCTTCATGGCGTCGGCACTCGAGGATCCTTCGCAGGTGAATCCCGACCTCCTCGCCGAGGCGGACATCGTCAAGGAGTGTGCCGCTCGTCTTGCGCGCGATCCCGCCTATGAAGGATGGCGCGAAGCGCTCCTTCTCGTGATGGAGACGTTGAGACTGTTGTGGGAGAGGCTCGACTGGCGCCGCATCGTCAGGGCGCTTGCGCTTGAAAGGACCGGCGAATGCCTGCTGCTCGTGCCGTATGCCTGCGGCCGGGCGGAGGAGACGGTTGCGGAGCTCTTCAGGCGAGTCCGATATCGCCCGTCGTCGATGACAGGTCCGAACGGGCACAACGGGGACAACGAGGAGAGCAAGAAGGAAAAGAAGAATCATGCGCACCAAGTGAGCAAGGCAAGCAAGATGGTTGTATTTGATCTGTATGAGGCCTGCGGGAGTCGTTCCGAAAGCATCGCCGCCGTGTTCAATTCGTAGGAGTTTTTGATGATGAAGGAAAACACTTTTGCCGTTAGCCTCACCTTGGAGGACCTCAAGCGCCGTCGTCTTGTGATTCCGTGCTTCCAGCGTCCATACCGCTGGACCAGAGATGAGGCCGCAGTCCTCTTCGACGATCTCATGGCTTTTCAAGAGGTCGCGAAGCTCGATTCGTCGATCCGCTATTCGCTCGGCACGATCGTGACGGCAAGGCTCGATCCCAGGGGCGAAGAACTCTTCGTTCTTGATGGGCAGCAGCGACTGACGACGGTCGCGCTTCTCGAGAACGTACTTGAGAGCCATCTTGACAAAGAGATGGCTGACGAGAAGGCGCCGCTTCCGCCGAAGTGGCTTTCCTACAGGAATCTGCCTGAGGGAGCGTCATTCCCTGGCAGGTGGAAGAAGGCGGGACGGAAAGAGGTTTTTGATTCCAACGGCGTAAGAGACGCCTTTGAGGAAAGGCTGTCGATGTCCAAGGACGATTCGGTGGGGCTGGATCCCGAGCGCGTTCTCGAACTGCTTCGCAACCGCGTCTTCTTCAATCTCGCTGAGGTGCCGCTGGAGTCTCTTGCGCAGACGAATGATCAGGAGGTGCACATTGAGGCTGCCATGATGTTCGAGAACGTCAACGTCCGTGGCGTGCCGCTCACCGACGCCGACATTCTCAAGGCGCAGCTTGTCGAGAGAATGGATCCCGACGATGCGGACTTCTACGATCAGACATGGAGCGCGGTCCTGAAGGCGCTCGCTCTGAACTCCGTCGAGGCCCTGCCGGATCTTTCGAAAATCGAGGTCAAGGCGGTGAGCACCACCCATGGCGGCCCGCTGTCAGACATCCTGAAGCGATCCCGCGGGCAGAAGGTCCGCGTGCTTGCGGGCACTGGTTCGGATGAAGGGAAGGGGGGACGTAGTTCTTCGACACATGCGGCGCTCGATGCGACGATGCTGCTTGTCACCGCCCGCGTGCTGTGGAAGGCTTTGGTGAATCAGGACGTCGACGACTACCTGACGCGCGAGAAGTTCCAGCTCCGCTTCAAGCCTCTTCTTGACAAGGATGAAGCCCGACGTTGTGGGAACGCCTGGCAGTTCCTGCACCTGATGCTTGTCACCGCTCGCTTCGTGCTCGAATGGTGTCCGAAGTCGGGCAGCGAGGGCTTGTCCTTCGACAATGAGACAAACGCAAAGCTTCTCGGCGATGTCGGCGTGGAGCTTCTCGAGACGCTTATGGCCGAATCCGGCGGCGCCACGGGCCGATACTGGATCGTCCTCGGCGTGCTGCTTTATCGCAACGCCATCGTGAAGAACGGCGGGCGCGGGATTGAGGACGTGACGTCAAGAAACGAGCTGAAGCAGGCTGCGCATGCTCTCAAGCCGGGCGCAAACAAGGGCTTCGCAAAGGATCTCGTCGATCGTCTCAAGGCGTGGGGTGCCCGCCTCGCATTCGAAAAGGGGATCGTCCCCTCCGTGGAACTGGCCTCTCAAATGGCGAACGAGGAGCCGCAGCCTCTTCCGGACAACTCTTCGACGGAGCACTGGCTCTATCCCGGCCGCCGTTATCTATTCTGGACGGACTGGCTCATCCGGTGCGACCGCAGACAGAATTTCGATGTGATGAAGAAGGTCTTCGCCGATTTGTCGACCAAGTTCTTCGAAGATCCCAATTCACAGGTCAAGTTCTTCAAAGATCTCGGGGACAGGATTGAAAAGAGCCGCATCACCTTCAGTGGTCAGGTTGAACACTGGGTCCCGCAGGCTGACGACAGGGCATCCCGCCTTCTCGCCGGGGAAGCCCGTCATCTCGATGAAGAACCTCGCCAGATTGATATTTTTGGGAATCTCGCCCTCATCGACGCCTCGCTCAACAGCAAACTCACCCGTTGCGGCAGTAAGAAGAAGGCCGAAATCGTCAAGCAAGCCGGCGGCAACCTGAGCGTGAAACTTCTGTGGCTCACCTGCTGGTCGGAGCTGTGCCAAGGGGATCTGGACATGACGAAGGACCTGCCCGTCCTCAACGCGGCCTGGAACCAGTTCGCACTGGAGGCAACACGGAAATACGCCGCCAAAGCAGGCCAGTGATTAAGCTGTGAACGGTACCGCATGCGGTGAGGAAGGTCGAGGAGATGCACTGAGCGGCGGGCGCTTTTCTTCCTGCCGTGTCGGTGCTCCGGCGTCGATATAATTTTTTTCATGGGCCTGCATTTCGCGGGCCGAGCCTTGAGAAGGGAACGGAGCCTTGACTGAGCCTACTGATGCCGAACATGGGGAAAGGTCCATCGCCGTGACGCTCGGCGAGGTGCTTGCCGGACTTCAGGGCATGGCGGAAATTCCGGGAATGCCTGAATTGGCGGAAATGCCGCCTGCGGGCTTCACGTTTCAGATCCCGCCGTGCCAGAGGCCGTACTGCTGGAAGCTCTCCGACATTGAGCACGTGCTCGCCGACGTGGCCGACATGAGGTCATCAGAATCGACGACGCCCTGGTACTTCGGGCCGATCTGCTTCAGGCGTGACCAGAATGTCATGCAGATCTACGACGGCCAGCAGCGTCTCACATCGATGCTTCTCGTGGTCTCGGTGCTGGCCGAACGCCTTCAGGCGGACGGTGCAAACCTCGGACTTTCAGAAGAACAGGCCGAAAGGCTGCGAAGCGCCGCCGAAGGCGCCGCACGGTTCAGCTACGATCGTCCCGCTACGGTCGATGCCATCATGCTCATGACAGAGCGCCTGCGCAACAGGTTCGGCCTCAACAGGAAGGCGGGTGCAGGCCAGCTTGACGTGAGAGCGGATGCGCAACGCGTCGTCTGGATGCTCGACCATGTCTTTTTCAGCGCCACCGTTTTGCGAAGCGACATTGAGGCCGCACAGTATTTCCAGGGTGAAAACAACCGTGGTGCATCGATGCAGCTCGTCGACCTCGTCAAGTCGCTGAACCTCAGGTTTGTGCCTGAGGCTGAGCTCGAAAAGTACGCGGCTCTCGGGACGAATCTGGCCAAGGAAAGACCGTGGGGAACCTTTCAGGGAAGCGATGCCGTCGTGCGCGTGCTGCTTCCGTCCATGCTCATTGTCCGCGGGCTCTGGACGTTCTGGGCCCATTGGAATGATCCTGCCGACTACAGGCACTTCATGAGCGGCGGCGGTGCTCTTGCAAGGAAAAGAATGTCGGACTCAAGGGGCGGTACTCAGGGCGAGGCCACGTTTCCGACGCTTTCCTCGATGCCGCGCGCGGGTGTTCCGTTCTTCAGAACACTTGTCTGGAGCGCGGTTCTCCTTGCCGCCGTGAGGCAGACGCTAGACACTGAGGCAGATGATTACAAGAAGTACATCACGGGCCAGGAACTGGAGCCTCTGCTCTGCAACGGACTTGTCTACTGGGCCGACGCGTTCATGACGGACGGTGACGGCAGCATGATGAAGCGTTTCGACGACTTTATGGCGTTGGCACTCGAGGATCCTTCGCAGGTGAATCCCGACCGCCTCGCCGAGGCGGACATCGTCAAGGAGTGCGCCGATCGTCTTTCGCGCGACTCCGCCTATGAAGGATGGCGAGAGGCACTTCTTCTCGTGATGGAGATGGTGAGACTGTCGTGGGGCAGACTCGACTGGACCCGCGTCGTCAAGGCACTGGCGCTTGAAAGGACCGGCGAATGCCTGCTGCTCGCGCCGTATGCAGGCGGTCGGGCGGAGGAGACGGCCGAGGAGCTCCTCAGGCGAGCTCGACTTCGCCCGTGGGACCTGGCAGGTGCGGGCTGGGAGAGCAGGATGGCTGTTTTTGAGGCGTATGACGCTTGCGGGAGCCGTTCCGAAAGCATCGCCGTCGTGTTCAAGTCGTAGGAGCTCTGATGACGACGGAAAACACTTTTGCCGTTGGAGGCTCAAGAACCGTCATCTGGTGACTCCGTGCTTCCTGCGGCCGTGTCGCTGGACCTTTTTCATCCTTGACGGGCAGCCTTAGCGCGAAGCTCCTGTGGCTCGCCTGTTGGTCGGAGCTGCGCGAAAAAGATCTGGACAAGACGGAACTGCCCGCCCTCAACAAGGCCTGAAATCAGTTCGCACTGGATGCGACCCGGAAATACGCCGCCAAATCCGGCCGGTGATGAGTCAGGGGACGGGCCTTTCGGAGCGCTTTCGGATCATCGCCCGTCCCGCCGTTATTTTCATTTCAGGTCCCGATCGCATCCGAAAATGCTGTCGAAAGCCTCTGGTGATACACTAAGGTAATTTGCATAGACGAAGTGAGTTTCTAGGCGGTATCTCCTAAGACATACTGCCCGACCTAGGCAGTTTGCCATCCCGTATTTGCGGGTTTTTCAAAAATCTCTGTGCCGCAGGCATGCGCACGGAGATTTTTTGATGCAACATCTCCATGTTTCCTCTCCGCCGGCCCGTCGGGCGCTCCCTTTCCCGGATGGAAAACAGAATCCCCCAAAAATAGAAACACTGGAGAGCCAGGTTATGACCCGACAGAAAGAGGAGGCCAGGCGCGAAGCCGGCCTCAAAGGGCTTTATCGCTCGGAACTCGAGCACGACGCGTGCGGCGTGGGTGCCGTCGTCAACATCAAGGGCAGGGCGTCGCACAAGGTCATTGAAGATGCGCTGCTGATTCTGCACAACCTCGACCATCGAGGCGCCGTGGGCGCCGATCCGCTCTGCGGCGACGGCGCGGGCATTCTCATTCAGATTCCGGACGCCTTCTACCGCGAGGAGATGCGTGCGCAGGGCGTTGAGCTTCCCGCAGTCGGCGACTACGGCGTCGGCATGATCTTCCTGCCGCAGGAGGCCGCCTCCCGCGCCGCCTGCGAACAGGAGCTCGAGCGCTCGGTCAGGCGCGAAGGCCAGGTCGTGCTCGGCTGGCGCGACGTTCCCGTCTGCGAAGTGATGACGATGAGTCCGACCGTGAAGGCGAGCGCGCCCGTCATCCGCCAGATCTTCATCGGCCGCGGGCCCGACGTGATGGTCCAGACCGCGCTCGAGCGCAAGCTCTACGTCATCCGCAAGACGGCCTCCCACCGCATTCAGGCCCTGAAGCTCACGCACGGCTCCGAGTACTTCGTGCCGTCGATGAGCACGCGCACCGTCGTCTACAAGGGCCTGCTGCTCGCCGATCAGGTCGGACAGTACTACCTTGACCTGCAGAACGAAAAGGTCGAGAGCGCCATCGCCGTCGTGCACCAGCGATTCTCGACCAACACCTTCCCGAGCTGGGCTCTTGCGCATCCGTACCGCTACATCGCGCACAACGGCGAAATCAACACGGTCCGCGGCAACAACTTCTGGCTGCGCGCCCGCGAGCAGGTCTGGCAGTCGCCCGTGCTCGGCGGCGACATCCGCAAGCTCGCCCCGATCATCTACGACGGCCAGTCCGACACGGCGAGCCTTGACAACGCCATCGAGCTGATGGTGATGTCGGGCTATTCGCTCGCGCAGGCGATGCTCATGCTCGTGCCCGAAGCCTGGGAGAAGTCGACGACGATGGATCCCGACAGGCGCGCCTTCTACGCATATCATGCCCCGATGATGGAGGCCTGGGACGGTCCGGCCGCCATCGTCTTCACGGACGGCGTGCAGATCGGCGCGACGCTTGACCGCGACGGCCTCAGGCCCGCGCGTTACGTGCTCACCGATGACGACACGGTCGTGCTCGCGAGCGAAGTGGGCGTCCTGCCCATTCCCGAAAGCCGCATCCGCCGCAAGTGGCGCGTCGAGCCGGGCAAGATGCTCCTCATCGACACGGGCCGCGGGCGCATCATCGAGGACGACGAGATCAAGAACCAACTCGCCCTCGCCAAGCCCTACCGCGAGTGGGTCGACCGCCTCAACCTGAGGCTCGCCGACCTCGCGGGCGCCGCCAAGGCCGAGCCCGACGAAGCCGTCGGCCCCGAGCGCGTCCGGGAGCTGCAACGCGTCTTCGGCCTCACCCAGGAGGACGTCGACCTCATTCTCGTGCCGATGGCCAGAAAGGGAATGGAGCCCGTGGGCAGCATGGGCAACGACGTCTCGCTCCCGGTCCTCTCGAAGAAGTCCAAGCCGCTCTCCCATTACTTCAAGCAGCTCTTTGCTCAGGTGACGAACCCGCCGATCGATCCGATCCGCGAGGAGCTCGTCACGAGCCTCATCAGCTACATCGGTCCGAAGCCCAACGTGCTCGACGTCAACGACGTGGAGCAGACGAGGCGCATCGAGGTCTCGCAGCCCGTCCTTACGGACGCGGAGATGCGCAAGCTCCTCTCGATTTCCGACTACACCTCGGGCAAGGTGAGGAGCAAGGTGATCGACATCACCTATCCCGCCGCCTGGGGCAGCGCGGGCGTCGAGGCCTGCCTCGCGGGCCTGTGCGCTCAGGCCGTCGACGCGATCAAGCTCGGTCACACGATCCTCATCCTCTCCGACGAGGCGGTCTCGAAGGACCGCGTGGCGATTCCCGCGCTCCTGGCGACCTCGGCCCTTCATCAGCACCTGATCGCCGAGGGCCTGCGCACGACGACGGGCCTCGTGGTGAGCTCGGGCTCCGCGACTGAAACGCACGACTTCGCGCTCCTCATGAGCTACGGCGCCGAGGCGGTGCATCCCTACATGGCCCTCATGACGCTCAAGGATCTCGCGCCCAAGGCCGGGCTCTCGCCCGACGAGGCCGTCGCCCACTACGTCAAGGCCGTGGGCAAGGGCCTCACCAAGGTGATGGCCAAGATGGGCATCTCGACCCTGATGAGCTACCGCGGCGCGAGGATCTTCGAGGCGATCGGCCTGCAGTCGGCCTTCGTCGAGCGCTACTTCACGGGCACGCCCTCGCAGATCGACGGCATCGGCCTCTTCGAGGTGATGCAGGAGGCGATCAACCTCCACAAGGCCGCCTACGGCATCGGCGCCGCCCCCGGCCGCGACCTGCCCACGGGTGGCGAATACGCCTGGCGCGCGGACGGAGAGGAGCACATGTGGACGCCCGAGGCGATCGTCAAGCTCCAGAAGGCCTCCCGCGAGAAGAACTGGAATTCGTACAGGGAATATGCGGACATCATCAACGACCAGAGCCGCCGTCAGATGACGCTGCGCGGCCTGCTGAGGTTCAGGACCGAGGGCTGCACGCCCGTGCCGCTCGACGAGGTCGAGCCTGCGAAGGACATCGTCAGACGCTTTGCAACCGGCGCCATGAGTCTCGGCTCCATTTCGGCCGAGGCCCACGCCACGCTCGCCGTCGCCATGAACCGCATCGGCGCGAAGTCGACTTCAGGCGAGGGCGGCGAGGATCCGAGGCGCTATGAGGCCGAGATGATGACCGGCCTCATCTCGCCGCCTCCGCATCACGACATCTACTCGATCGAGGACCTCGCGCAGCTCATCCACGACCTCAAGACCGCCAACAGCGCGGCCGACGTCTCGGTGAAGCTCGTCTCCGAAACGGGCGTGGGCACGGTGGCCGCGGGCGTCGCCAAGGCGAAGGCCGACCACATCGTCATTTCGGGGCACGACGGCGGCACGGGCGCAAGCCCGCTCTCGTCGGTGAAGCACGCGGGCAGCGCCTGGGAGCTCGGTCTCTCCGAAGCTCAGCAGACGCTCGTCGTCAACGGCCTGCGCAACCGCGTTGCGATCCAGGTCGACGGCCAGATCAAGACGGGGCGCGACGTCGTCATCGGCGCCATGCTCGGCGCGGACGAATTCGGCTTTGCGACAGCGCCGCTCGTCGTCGAAGGCTGCATGATGATGCGCCGGTGCCACCTCAACACATGTCCCGTCGGCATCGCCACGCAGGATCCGGAACTCAGGAAGCGCTTCCGCGGCAAGCCCGGCGCCGTCATCAACTACTTCTTCTTCGTGGCCGAAGAGGCCCGTCGCATCATGGCCGAACTCGGCATCCGCCGCTTCGAGGACCTGATCGGCAGGTCGGACCTGCTCGTGCAGCGCGACGACATCGACAACTGGAAGGCGAAGGGCGTGGATCTCTCCCGCATCCTTCACCGTCCGAGCGCCGAGCCTTGCGCCATCCGCCACACGCTCGCTCAGGACCATCAGCTTGAGAAGAATCTCGACCATGCGCTCCTGCCCCGCTTCGCCTGCGCGATCGAGGGCGGCGAGACCGTCTCGATCACGACTGCGGTGAAGAACACTCACCGTTCGGTCGGCACGATGATCTCGCACGAGATCGTGAAGAGGCACGGTGCAGCGGGCCTGCCCGACGACTCGATCAGAATCGCGCTTCACGGCACGGCGGGCCAGTCCTTCGGGGCCTTTGCGGCGAAGGGCCTCACGCTCGACCTGTCGGGCGACGCGAACGACTACGTGGGCAAGGGCCTCTCGGGCGGGCGCATCATCGTGAGGGCGCCTGCGGACTTCCACGGCAGGCCGAGCGAAAACATCATCGCGGGCAATGCGACGCTCTACGGCGCCACGAGCGGCGAGGCGTACTTCGCGGGCGTCGTCGGCGAACGATTCGCCGTGAGGCTTTCGGGCGCGAGCGCCGTGATCGAGGGCTGCGGCGACCACGGCTGCGAGTACATGACGGGCGGCACGACGGTCGTGCTCGGACGCACGGGCCGCAACTTCGCCTCCGGCATGTCGGGCGGCGTCGCGTTCGTCTTCGACGCCGACGGCAGCTTCGAGGCGAACTGCAATCCGTCCATGGTCGCGCTTGAACGGGTCATGAGTCACGAGGAGCAGGTGAGGACGAGCGATCCGCGCACCTGGCACATGGGCTGCACGGACGAGGAGCTCCTCAGGCGCCTCATCACCCGCCACCAGCTCTTCACGGACTCGACGCTCGCGGCCGAGCTGCTCGAACATTGGTCGAGCACCCGCGCGCGATTCGTCAAGGTCATTCCGCTTCAGTACCGCGCCGTGCTGCAGAGCAGGGCTTAAAGGAGATTGCCATGTCTGAAAACCAACGCATCGAATTCGGCCATCTCCCGGTCGAGGAACGCATCAAGAGCTTCAGGGACTTCACGATCCCGCTCAACGACGACGAGGTTCATGCGCAGAGCCTGCGCTGCCTGCACTGCGGCACCCCGTTCTGCTCGAATAACTGTCCGCTTCACAACCGTCCCGTCGACTGGAACCGCCTCGTGCGCGAAGGCGACTGGGAGCGCGCCTGGGCGTGCCTCTCGGCGACGAACTCCTTTCCCGAGTTCACGAGCCGGGTCTGTCCCACGATCTGCGAGGCGGGCTGCACGAGGTACCTTCTCGACGACGCGGCCGTCGGCATCCGCTCGATCGAGCGCGCCGTCATCGACCGCGCCTGGCGCGAGGGCTGGGTGAGGCCCGAGCCTGCGGCCGTGAGGACCGGAAGGCGTGTGGCCGTCGTGGGGTCGGGCCCTGCGGGCCTTGCCTGCGCCCAGCAGCTTGCCCGTGCGGGCCACGACGTCACGGTCTACGAGAAGTCCGAGCGCCCCGGCGGTCTTCTTCGCTTCGGCATTCCGGGCTTCAAGCTCGAGAAGGACGTCGTCGAGCGCCGCATCAGCCAGCTTGAGGCCGAAGGCGTCAGGTTCGAGCTCTCCGTGGTCGTGGGCAACAGGAAGTTCGAGGCGGGCGTGCACAACGCCGCCAAGCGGAGCGTGAAGGCCGCGGACCTCCTCGGGGAGTACGACGCCGTCGTGCTCGCCTGCGGCTCCGAGGTGCCGAGGGACCTCAAGGTTCCGGGACGCGAGGGCAGGGGCGTCTTCTTCGCCCTTGACGTCCTGCAGGAGCAGAACCGCGTCGACGAGGGCCTCGTCAAGAAGCCCGCCTTCGACTGCAGGGGCTGCGACGTCGTCATCGTGGGCGGCGGCGACACGGGCAGCGACTGCGTCGGCACCGCCCGCCGTCAGGGCGCGGGCAGGATCTGGCAGCTCGACCTGAGCCCCATGCCGCCCGAGAAGGACGACAAGTCCTGCTGGCCCGCCTGGCCGAGGAAGCTTCGCACCTCCACCTCCCACGAGGAAGGCTGCGAGCGTCTCTGGGAGGCCTCCACGAAGGAGATCCTCTTGAACGACAAGGGCGAAGTGAGGGGCGTGCGCTGCGTGAAGCTCAAGTGGAGCCTCGGTCCCGACGGCCGCTTCACGCCGTCCGAGGTGCCCGATTCCGCCTTCGAGATTCCCTGTCAGCGCGTGCTGCTCGCCATGGGCTTCATGCATCCCGCCGCTGCGACGCTCAAGTCCTTCGGCGTCGAGACCGATGCCCGCGGCAATGCGAAGGCGGGCGTCGATGGCTCTGAAGCACCCTTTGCGACCTCGGTGCCCGGCGTCTTTGCCTGCGGCGACACGCGCAGCGGCCAGTCGCTCGTCGTGCGCGCGATGAGCGAGGGCAGGCGTTGCGCCCGCGCCGTGGACGTGTTCCTCACGGGCGACTCGGAGCTGCCGTCCTTCCGGCCGTAAGGCATTCGGGTTGAAGGGACCTGCGGGGGCGTCTTCCTGTCGATGGAGGCGCCCCCGTTTGGCATGGGGTTGAAGGATGTGTTCGCAGGGACGCCGAGCTTGATCGACTTCTGAGAAACGGCTGCTGCGACACGTACAATAAGCTGTCGAAAGTCTTTGCATTCACGTCAACCATGTCCCGCAACGTCAACATCTACAAGAGCTCGAACGGACGGCAGTATGTCCGCGTGAGCGAAAGCTATCGAAATGCCGACGACGACATGCTCGCCGCCTTCGGTCTGAAGCCTCTATGCAGGCTCGAGGAAAAGGCGTCTCTTCGCAGAAAGCTGAGGCTGAAGACCTTCCCGCCGATGGCGTGACGGAAGGCCGCACTTCGGGTCAGGCCTGAGCATCGTGCATCGTTTTCCGCTCTCGCATAGGGTCTTTCACGAATATTGCCCCATTCGGAGCGTACGACGGGGTTACAATTAACAATTTTTCTGTCCCGGAACGCTTCCGCGACAGGTGGTTCAAATGTCCGCAGCAGGCCTCGTGCCTTCCTTCGGCACGCTCAATCGGACGCTCCATGAATTCGCTGCAGCTTCGCACAGCCTTTCGGCGCCTTTTCGCGCAGTGGTACCTGCTCGGCCTTGCGGCGCGGTGCCTGCAGTTCACGCTCATCTTCGAAGCGGTCTCGCACGGCGTGGGTGCGGCCTGGATGGGTGCCGTCATGGCGGCGAGTTCCGTGGCCTGCGCCGTCTTCACGATCTATGCGGGGCGGCTCTACAACCGCTTCGGGCCTTCACCGCTCAACCGCTGCGCAGCGCTCTGCTGTGCGGGCGCGGGATTTCTGGCGACGCAGCATGAGGCGCCTGCTGCGCTTGCCGTCGCCTGGATGCTCACGGGCATGACGCTCATGCTCGCCGCAACGGCAGGCTATCGCGGCATCGGCGGACTCTTCGGCGCGGCGGACCGCGTCTCGCGCTTTTCGAGAATGTGCCTGTTGAGCAACGTGAGCGAGATTGCCATGCCCGTCGCGATCGGTGCGCTCTTCTCGCAGGCTCCGGACCTCATGCCCTTCATCGTGCTGGCGGTCTCTCTGGCGCTTTCCTTCCTTTCCTCCGGCGTTTCGCGTTCGGACCTCAGGGCGCACGGCCTTGTTGAGTCGACGGACCTGCTTGTGAACATCAGGCGACTCGCGGGCTCGGGGCCGCTGCTGGCGGGCGTGGTGGCGGGCTCGGGCGTCAACGCGCTCTTCTGCATTCTCGACATTCTCGTTCCCACGGCGGGCGGCGGTATGGGCCTCACGACGATCCAGACGGGGACGCTCCTTTCGGCGTGCGCGCTCGCGCAGGTGGCCGCAAGCTCGCTTCTGTCCGTGCGCGCCAATCACAGGACGCTTCTGCCTCAGCTTCGCAACGCGCTGCTTCTGGGCGGCGTCGCGCTCTCGGGCGCCGCACTGGCCGACGGATTCGCGTCCTTTCTGCTCGTCGTGTCGGTGGCGGGCTTCGGATTCGGTCTGGTCAAGCCGCTTTCGATGAGCACGCTCTTCCAGTACGCGCCGCCCGAATCGGTGGGCGACATCGTGGGCATGAGGTTCATGCTCAACAACCTCGGCCGAATCATGATGTCGCTCTTCATGGCGGCGGGCGTCGGCGGCTTCATGTCCTCGACGGTCTTTCTCAGCACGCTCGCCCTGATCGTGCTCGTCGTGACGATCGGCGCTTCGATCAGGAGAGGACCTCAGGAGAGACCTCAGAGGTGACGTGCGCGGAAAGCAGGTGGGGGTGTCGCTGATGCGCCGAACTGTACCTACGTATCCCGGAGCCTACAATTCAAGAGGAATGCTTGACACTTGAGGAGCCCCATGTCCGACGAATTCAATCTTGTGAACGATCTCGCCGAATCCCGTGCGCAGGTCTACGGCGCATATGCCGACTTTTTCTCCGGCAACGGCTCTTCGGGCTTTGCCGGCAACTGGTCCGAGTTGGTCCGCTATCAGACGGGTGTCGAGGCCCTGCTTGAAATGACGTCCGGGCCCGCGCCCGAGCCGCTGCCCGAGCCCATCGTCATGGACAGGCTGTATGCGAGGCTTTTTCAGGGCGTTGGCGAAAGAACCGTGCCGCTTTGCGCCTCGGCCTACACGGGCGAGCACCGCATGATGTGCGGCGCCGACTGCCGTCGCCTGCTTGACGCCTACAGGGCCTTCGGCTTTCTTCCTTCCGAGGCGGACGCGCCCTTTGCGGACTCGTTGGGCGTGGAGCTTGCGTTCATGTCGCTTCTCGCGCAGATGAAGGCGCCCGCAGGGAAGCAGCGGGAGTTTCTGACCGCATGCTTGATTCCGCTTGCCTCGACCGTCGCGCATGAACTGCAGGGGCTGGAGACGGGGGCCGTCGGAGACGTTCTGGCGATGCTTCTTCGCACGATGAAGTCGGACGGAATGCTGCTCGAGCGGGCGGACGCCTGCTGATTTCGGACGTTCAGTCGTCCATGTCCCTGATGAATGCCTGGAGTTCCTCCAGGCATTTGACGTTCAGGCGGCGGTAGGCCGCGGAGCGATGGGCCTCCACGGTGCGCTCGCTGATGCCCAAGCGGTCGGCGATCTGCTGGTTCGCGAGACCTGCGGCGGCGAGCTTCACGATCTGTCGCTCGCGGTTGGTGAGTCCCTCGAAAAGGCCGCAGACTTCGTCGTGGTGGTGCCGCATGCCTGCGCGGACCTTCTCGAGGCTGGTCTCGACTGCGGCGATGAGGACGTCGGGCGCAACGGGCTTCTGAAGAAGGTCGCAGGCGCCCTGCTTGAAGGCGGTGATCGCCATGTCGACATCGGCATGGGCCGTCATGAAGATGACGGGCCAGCGCCAGCCCTTGTCGAGCAGCTTGCGCTGGGTCTCGATGCCGTTGAGTTCGGGCATCTGATAGTCGAGGATGAGGCAGCCCGGAACGGACGGATCGTCCTGCTCAAGGAACTTCTCGGCCGACGCATGAACGACGGCCCTGAGCCCCTTGCTCAGCAGAAGAAAGCAGATCGCGTCTGCAAAAGGTTCGTCATCGTCGACGATTCGGATGAGCATCTGCGTTTTTTCAATCATGTTCGCCTGCGTGAGGAAGGATCAGTCGTGCCTCAAGGCCGCCGCAAGCGGCGGGAGACAGCCTGAGATGGCCGCCATGGCCGGTTGCGATGGAGTTTACAAGAATCAGGCCGAGTCCCATGCCCGAGGACTTGGTCGTGTGCAGGGGCGCCGTCATGCGGGCGACTTCATCCTGCGTGAGCTGCGGGCCGTTGTCGGAGACGACGACCGCAAGCCTCTCCTCCGTGCGCTCGATGCGGATCGTGATCCTCGGATCTGCGGTGCCTGCAGAGGCGAGGGCGTCGACGGCATTCTGCATGAGGTTGTGCAGCGCGATGCTGATTTCAAGGGGCGAGACGCGCACGGTGAACTTTTCGGACGATGCGGGCGGCTCCAGAATGATTTTGCCCTCAAAGCGCGTGTTGCGCTTGAAGGGCCCGACCGCCTCGTCGACCACGTCTCGCAGATCGGTCGTGATGCGGTCGACGGCATCGGTCCTTGCATAGAGCCTCACGCGCTCGACAATGTCCGACACTCTTTCGGCCTGCGCGTTGATCTTCGCGAGGACGCCCTCGGACATTTCGGGCGTGAGCGAGCCCGAGGCGCAGAAGTTGCGCAGTCCCTGAACGTAGGCGAGGATGGCGCCGACGGGCTGGCGGATTTCGTGCGCGAACATCGTGCTCAGCTGTCCGAGAAGCCCGACGCGCAGAAGTCGCCTGTAGCGTTCGTCCGCCTCCTGAGCCTCGCGGCGCAGGCGCCGCTCGTTTTCCAGCGTCCGCTTGAGCTCGCGGGTCCTGATCCCGACCATGCGGCGCAGAAGGGCCGCAAAGCCGAAGCAGAGGAGGGCTGCGGCGAGGGGCACGGCGGCGAAGAGCCAGTACTTCTCGACGAAGTCGCTGAAGCTTCTTTCGTTCATGACGTCGTAGACGCCCGTGCGGAAGGCCTTGAAGACTCGGTCGGTGCTCTGGAAGTCGGTGGTGATGCTCCAGCGCACGCCGTCGGGTGATGCGGGCATGCCGAGAAGCGTGAGCACGACTTCGCGCGTCGTTTCGGGATCCGCGCCGCGCACGGCCGAAAGCGTCCAGTTGGGATGCTGGTCCGTCGAGCGCATGCAGGGGGCGGCCGCCTTGAGGGCCACGGGCTCGAGATTGCGGCGGGCTTCGGATACCGCAGGGAAGAAGTCCTCGAGAATGCAGCTCGCGACGATGCCGACGTCGGCGCGTCCGTCGAGCACGGCCTGAACGACGTCCTCGGCGGACTGCATCAGAAAGCGCTGCGACTTGAAGAAAGTGGACGCGTCGTAGCCGGCGCGCTCGATTTCGCCCATGCCGACGAGGTAGCTGTACGGGCCGTTCGGATGGTTGGCGACCAGGGTGCGGCCGCGCATGTCCTCAAGGTTTTTGATTCCGCTGCCCCTGCGTGTGAAGAAGAGCGAGCCGTAGGACTTGTTCGGGTCGGGAAAGCGGCTGTCGGTGATGGTGAGGAGGTCGCGCGAGCCTTCGGACAGATTGCGGCGCGAGACGCCCGACGTGGAAATGAAGTAGTCGACCTCGCCGCGCTCGAGCATGTGACCGAGCTCCGTGAGCGTGACGCGCTCGCGGATCGTGACGTTCGAGGGGCCGAACCTCGCCTCGAGCGCCCTGACGGACTGGTCGAGCGGCTTGAGCGAGGTGGTGCCGTGCCCGCCCGACGTGACGGCGATGCGCACGGGAGTCCCGGCCAGAGTCGGGGCGCACTGCAGGGCGAGAGCGGCCAGCAGGACGGTGCAGGTGAGGCGGCTCATGTTTGCGATGGGAGGTGCTGTACTTAGGTATCGGAAGTTATAACATGAAAATTGAGGAAGTCATCTTCGCAGTCCCGGACCAGGACGGTCGGAGGTGTACAGGAGACCTTTGAATTTCATTGACCGAAAAGGAGTAAAGCCATGAATGACCCCCATGGACTCGCTCTCAACCGACGCGATCTGCTCAAGTCGATCGGCACGCTTTCCGTTGCGGGCTCGACCGCCAGCATGTTCGTTCCGATTGCCGGAGCCGCCGAAGCCACCAGGGAGTGGACCGGCTATTCGATCTGCGACCACTGCAACCACGTGCCGTCGTGCGGCATCAAGTTCCATGCACGCGGGAACGTGATCGAATCGATTGAAAACTGGAAGGAGAACCCCCGCCACATCCTCTGCTCGAAGGGGCTGGCGACGCTCCAGCGACTCTACAACCCGAATCGTCTGCTCCATCCGATGAAGCGCACGAATCCCAAGGGCAGCGAGGATCCCGGATTCGTCCGCTGCTCCTGGGAGGAAGCCTACAGGATGATTGCGGAAAATCTTCTGCGCATCAGGAAGCAGTACGGTGCTGACAGCGTGATGTTCTATGCGGGCGACCCGAAGGAGCCGCGTCCGCCTATCATCCGTCTTGCCCGTCATTTCGGCTCCGTGCACTGGGCCAACGAATCGTCGG
>ULUW01064530.1_pt1 | contig 17022 bp, 12 predicted proteins | sample 1959041 | NCBI WGS metagenome assembly ULUW01 (sample SAMEA4835775, study PRJEB28245) | human gut metagenome | biome: gut microbiome; material: fecal sample | place: Denmark | collected 2008
GAGAATTGCTCTGTCAATAGAAGAAAAGACTTGACAACAGAGAATGATTACATGTGATAGGAAATGATCATTTCAATTTGCAACAGTGCAGATTTTTGTTTTACTACTGCTTATTATTTACTCACCCGATTGCATATATTTAGATTCTGCAGATGAACTCTTTTTAGGGCTTTTCCTGCTGTTTCATAAACTTAGGGAATGTTTCTTTTTGATGGTCAATTGTGTGAGTAGAAATCCTGAAAACAGCTTTTTGTATTCTATAAATGACCAATATATTCTTTCATATATGTATTTTGCCTCTTTAATAATTGGAAGGCATAAATGATGACTTATGAAAAGTAATGTAGAAGAAATAAAAAATGCTTTTGTAGGTGTTTATTAGGGTTTCTGGTAAGTTTTTTCTTTGTAAGAGTACTCTTATACTTTTTCTTGTCTTTTCTTTAAATAATCGAGTAAAAATAGCCCTAGTGCTAATCGAATTATAGGTTATGAGTTTATATAATAAAAATATCCTCTTATTTATATACTTCTCAATAGAGTATTTCAAACAAGAGGATATTTTTATTATATAATCAGCAAGTAACTGCCCGATACATTAATCTTTCTTTTCCTTGTGTGGATAATCGATGGTATAATGTAGTCCACGGCTTTCTTTACGCTCCATAGCCTGACGTGTAATCAGATAACCTACATTAATCATATTACGGAGTTCACAGATTTCTCTGGAAGCTTTTACGCGCTTAAACAGACGTTCTGTTTCTTCGTACAAGATATCAAGTCGGTTCCATGCACGTACCAGACGAAGATTGCTTCGTACAATACCCACATACGATTCCATAATCTGATTCACCTCCTTCATACTTTGGGTAATCAGGATTCGTTCTTCTGTGCTGATTGTACCCTCATCATTCCACTCCGGAATATCGGTATTGAAATCATAGCGGTCGAACACACTCAATGCATGCTGAGCAGCAGCTTCTGCATACACAATTGCTTCAATCAGTGAATTAGAAGCCAGTCGGTTTCCTCCATGCAGTCCGGTACAAGAACATTCTCCCAATGCATACAAGCGTTTGATGCTGGACTGTCCATCCAAATCCACCTTAATACCTCCACACAAATAATGAGCAGCCGGAGCTACCGGTATATAATCTTTTGTAATATCGATTCCCAGGCTGAGACACTTCTTGTATATATTGGGGAAATGCTTTTTGGTCTCTTCCGGATCTTTGTGTGTCACATCCAGATAGACATGATCATCTCCTCGCTGTTTCATTTCGCTGTCGATGGCACGCGCAACAATGTCTCGCGGAGCCAATGAAAGACGAGGATCGTATTTCTGCATGAATTCTTCTCCTGCCAGATTCTTCAGGACAGCTCCATATCCTCTCATCGCTTCAGTAATCAAGAAGCTGGGGCGATCTCCCGGATGATACAAGGCAGTAGGATGGAACTGGATAAACTCCATATCCTTGACAACTCCTTTGGCACGGTATACCATTGCGATACCATCTCCGGTAGCAACCAGCGGATTGGTAGTATGAGTATACACTGCTTCACATCCCCCTGTAGCCATGACTGTCACGCGCGACAGGAAAGTATCTACCTCACCCGTTTTTTCGTTCAGTACATAGGCACCAAAACATTTGATTCCCGGTGTATGACGAGTAACAATAATACCCAAATGATGCTGTGTGATGATTTCTACCGCATAGAAATTGCTGAATACAGTAATATTGGGATGTTGTTTTACCGCTTCAATCAAACTGGTTTGTATTTCAGCTCCCGTATTGTCTTTATGATGTAAAATGCGGAACTCAGAATGTCCCCCTTCTTTATGCAAGTCAAACTCCCCATCTGGTTTTTTATCGAAATTTACTCCCCATTTGATAAGTTCATCTATTTGAGCAGGTGCATTTCGGACTACCTTCTCTACCGCTGCCGGATCACTGATCCAGTCGCCGGCTACCATTGTGTCATGAATGTGTTTTTCGAAATTATCTACCTTAAGATTGGTAACCGAGGCAATTCCTCCTTGTGCGTAGTAGGTATTGGCTTCTTCGAGCCCGGCTTTGCAGATCAGTGCAACCGAGCCTTTGTGCGCTACTTTCAGCGCAAAGCTCATTCCGGCAATTCCTGAACCGATAACGAGAAAATCGAATTTTCTTACCATAGCATTATGTATATATATTGTTGCAAAACTACAAAAAAACTGATACTGCTGTATGTGCTTCCTTTGTTTTTTCTAAAAGTATTCCGAATTGTATAGTTTTCGATGATAATTTGTTATCTTCACCCAATAAATCTCAATGTAGAAACAATGAACAGAACATTTCATTCTAAAGTCGATTGGTGGTACTGGTTGCTGATAATTGTGACCGCCTTTCTATTATTTGATTTCTTTTGGTTTCATTATACGCTTCTTACCCTTCTATTGTCGGTAGTCATGATTTTTGAAATAGAGATGCTGATTCATACCTGCTATATCGTAACGGGAGACGGTAAGCTGAAGATTGAAACCGGACGTTTTATTCCGAATTCCACCATCGAACTGAATTCCATCGTGGCCATACACGAAACAAAAGGATATTCTGTAGCCCCAGCCTTGTCTGCATCCCGTGTCGAGATTGTATACCGTCTGGGTGAAAAGAATCATACGGTACAGATTTCTCCTAAAAACAGCAGTGAATTTATCCGCTGGATACAGAAAAAAACAGAACAATAAGAAAGGAGGTATACAATGGTACAAGTATTTAAAAGCCGTACAACTGCACTTCAGATAACAGTCTTTGTGCTGGTGGTTGTAGTGTGTATACTTGTTCCATTGCTGGATGCTGCGCACAGCTGGAGCTGTTTGACACTATTGACTCCCGTAATCTTATGGACAGACCGTTTTCTGACACGGATTGAGGTATACGAAAACGGAGACGTATGGATTCGTCGCGGATTTACCGGAATCACAAAACTGCACGGAATTCTGCAGTTGAAATACGATTCGAAAAAATGGAAGAGCCAGCAAATCCTGCTGCATCACACAAAAGGATACTGTACTGTTGATCCGATGGACCGGAAAGCTTTCATTGCATACATGCAAAAAGTCAATCCGATGATGGAATGCATTGAAAAATAGATTAACCTTAAAATAAACTAAGATGAAATACCAAGTAGCGATTATCGGTGGAGGGCCTGCAGGCTATACAGCAGCCGAAGCAGCCGGAAAGGCTGGTCTCAGTGTAGTTTTATTCGAGAAAAACAATGTAGGTGGAGTTTGTCTGAATGAAGGATGTATCCCCACTAAAACCTTGCTTTATTCTGCCAAGGTATTCGATTATGCTCGTCATGCTTCCAAATACGCTGTAAAAGTACCGGAGGCTTCATACGACCTGGCAAAGATTATTTCCCGCAAGTCGAAAGTGGTACGCAAACTGGTATTAGGAATCAAAGCCCGGCTTGCTGCCTGCAATGTGACATTGGTAACCGGAGAAGCGCAGGTTGTCAATTCCCATACAGTACGTTGTGGTGAAGCCGAATACGAATGCGAACACCTGCTTCTTTGTACCGGTAGCCAAACATTCATACCTCCTATTGCCGGTCTGGAAGAAACCGGATACTGGACACATCGTGATGCCCTCGACAATAAAGAACCCATCCATTCGCTTGTCATTGTGGGAGGAGGAGTCATCGGTATGGAGTTTGCTTCTTTCTTCAACAGTTTGGGTGTACAGGTTACCGTTATTGAAATGATGGAAGAAATTCTGGGCGGAATAGACCGTGAACTCGCTGCCTTGTTACGCACCGAATACACCAAACGCGGTGTAAAATTCCTGTTGAATACGAAAGTCACCGCATTCAGAAAAGACGCAGCCGGTACCATCGTATCCTACGAAAATGCAGAAGGTACAGGTGATGTAACCACCGAGAAAGTCCTGATGAGTGTAGGACGCCGTCCGGTTACGCAAGGATTCGGACTGGAGAACCTGCAACTTGCTACCACCGAACGAGGAAACATCCGTGTAGACGAATACATGCAGACTTCCGTACCGGGAGTTTATGTGTGTGGCGACTTGAACGGTACTTCCCTTCTGGCTCATACAGCCGTACGCGAGGCAGAAGTCGCCATACACCATATTTTAGGAAAACAAGACCCGATGAGCTATCGTGCCATTCCGGGAGTTGTATACACCAATCCCGAAATAGCTTCTGTAGGAGCAACTGAAGAAGCTCTTCAGACATCTGGCACCACCTATCGTGTCATTCGGCTCCCGATGACCTATTCCGGTCGTTTTGTAGCCGAAAATGAAGGCATGAACGGCTTCTGTAAAGTACTGGTCGACGAGAACGATGTGCTTTTAGGTGTACATCTTCTGGGAAATCCTTCGTCGGAACTGATTGTGCTGGCCGGTATGATGATAGAAGACAGAAGACGGTATTCCGACTGGAAAAAGTACGTGTTCCCTCATCCAACAGTAGGAGAAATATTCAGAGAAATAGACTAATTGTATAATAGCAATATGAAACGGGTACAGTGGACAATATTCATCTGGTTGTGTAGTCTGTGTGTGTTAAGCGCACAGACTCTTCGTGAGCGCTTGGACGCATTGGTACAGTCGGCTTCTGTGCTGCAAAGGTCGGAAGTCGGTATTACCGTGTTCGACCTGACTGAAGGAACCTCCCTTTATCAGTATCAGGCCGACAAACTATACCGTCCGGCTTCTACCGAGAAAGTCATTACAGCCGTCACTGCCCTGGCCCGCTTAGGAGAAAATTATTGTTTTCGTACCCACTTGTCCTATACCGGAACCCTTTGTCAAGACACATTGAAAGGCAATCTTTACGTGGCAGGAGGCTTCGATCCGGAATTTACGGAAGAAGACCTGGACCGTTTTGCACAAGCCGTATACGATGCCGGTATTCGTACGATAGAAGGAGACCTGATAGGCGATGTATCACTGACCGATTCCGTATACTGGGGACCGGGATGGTCGTGGGACGACACTCCGGAGTCTTTCCAACCTTATCTTTCCGCTTTGATGCTCAACCGGGGATGTATAAAAATAACCGTTACCCCTCAGTCGAAAGGAGAGTCTCCCCAAGTAGAGGTTAGTCCTGTATCCGATTATTATACAGTAGACAATCAGGCAAAAAGTTACGATGCAACCAGTGGAAAACTGCGTATTACCCGCGACTGGCTTCATAACGGGAACACCATCCGTATTTCGGGCAATGTCACCAGACAAACCACCCGTGTACTGAATCTGTACTCTTCCGAGAATTTCTTTCTGCAAACCTTCCGCTGCCGTCTGCGTGAAAAAGGAATTACCTTGCGTGCAGTATCAAAAGGCCTTTGTCCTTCAGGCACCATTTCCCTTGCGGTATGCAGCCGTCCGATAGACGAAGTGCTGAAGCGTGCATTGAAAAAGAGCGATAACTTGTCGGCCGAAGCCCTGTTTCATCATGTCGGAATTCAGGAAGCCGATACACTCTATGTAGGGTTCGAGGAAAGCCAGGAAGCCATCTGCCAGTTTATGAAAGAAGAAATCGGCCATTTACCGGAGCGCTACCGGATTGTGGATGGAAGCGGAGTTTCCCTGTACAATTATGTTTCGCCGGCTTTGCTGCTCGCTTATCTGAAATACGCCTATTACCATGCACCGGTATTTCAGCCTTTTTACGAAGCTCTGCCGATAGCCGGAATCGACGGAACCCTTCAGGGGCGTATGAAAAAAGGAAAAGCCTTTCGCAATGTACGTGCCAAGACAGGCTCTGTGACCGGAGTAAGTTCGCTGGCAGGCTATGTACATGCTTCCAACGGTCACATGCTGGCCTTCGTCATTATCAACCAGAATGTGTTGAAATCCCGTGAAGCCCGTTCGTTTCAAGACAAAATATGCGAAATCTTAGCCCGTTGATTCTCGCTAAGATTCCGCATATTCCTTTATAAACTATTTTTTCAGTCGAATACTTTAAACTGATATCCCTGTTCCAGCAACCACTCGATGGAGCGGGGCAATGCATACTTCAAGTTCTGTTCCGACTTCAATGAATCGTGGAAGGTTATGATAGAACCGTTCCTTGCATATTTCTTGACCTTTTCGAACACCTGTGGTCCGTTCAGTCTTTTGCTATAGTCGCGGGTAACCAAATCCCACATCACAATCCGGTATTTGCTTCTGAGTGTCCGATACTGTCCCCATCCCATGTGTCCGTGTGGCGGTCGGAACAGGTCCGTATGCAGATACTCGTCGGCCTTATCGGTATTTGCCAGATAACTTTGGCTCTTATACTCAAATCCGCGGATATGGTTGAACGTATGATTTCCTATCCGATGTCCGCGTTCTACCACTTTCCGATATTCAGCAGGATATTTGCGCACATTGTCGCCCACCATGAAAAAGGTAGCCTTGATGTGATACTTATCCAGTAAGTCGAGTACCCATTCGGTTATTTCCGGAATCGGTCCGTCATCGAAAGTCAGATACACTGCTTTCTCCTTTTTATCCATACGCCATAAGGCGCGTGGATAAAGGAGACGTATCAGTTCAGGAGGTTGTTCTATAAACATACGCTTATTGGGCTGGTGTGTTACTTCCTATTCGTTTTTCCAGTACAGAGTACAGCTGTTCAAACTTCTGTGCATAGTGCAAAGCCGATTTCACTTCTTTACCGTCTTTGGTCTTCAGCTCGGAAAGACTCTTGCACACATCATCCAATATATAGAAATTACGCATGCAGTTTTCGCTCGACGAAGCAAAGCGGTCGTCGTCAAGACTCAGGTACCACATGGCATATTCAGTCGCGTTGTTAGCCAGTTCATCATAAATCGCTTCAGCCTTTTCCGGATGTCCCAGTTTGGCATAGCAGTCAGCCATTTCCTTCGAACTGCTGTACAGATAGTCGTGGCGTACGTTGCTGCTTGGTATCATCTTCTCGCAGTAATCCAGCACCTCAAGCGCCTTGTCGTTCTTGCCTTCTTTTATCAGCTGCGAAGCCAATGTCACAAACAGGCGGCGATGTGTATCACACATGCGCAATACCGTTTCGTCCAGATAGATACCCGGAGCATCGATACCTCCAAACTTAAACTTATGCATCAGGTTATCGTACATCTTTTCAGTATCAATGTGTCTGCCCAGTTTGGCATTGTTGAACGGAGTGATGCGGTAAGCCAAGCCTTCCTGCAGGAAGTTGTTGGTCAGATTCAGATGATTGTCCGAACCCACTGTAATTGCCATATATATCGGGCGTTCCCAGTTGGTATTGGCAAGCATTTCCAGCATCATCAGCTCTGTTTTTGTCAGCATGCGTTTACCCTTCAGTGAGATAGTCATATAGTCTGGAATAGAATCCGGAATCAGCATATTCGAGCGTTTGATAGCCTCCTTGTCCAGTGTCATCACGATACTGTCTGTAGGAATCATCTGCAAACCGTCTTTCGGAGCACGTACCCAGTATTTCATGATATTCTTCAGTTCGTACGGATTTTCACCGAATTCCTTCTTTGCTTCTTCTGGATTCTGCTTGTAGAATCCTTCGATAGCCTTCATGGCCTCCGGACGTACATATACTATTTCATTATGTCCCGATACATAGTCGATACGATCCCAGTTGATAGGTACAGACGGAGAATCGTAAGCCGGACGGCGCATCTGGTCGATGTACCAGTCAGTCTGCAGGTAACTCAGGTTGCAGACACGCACATCGGTACGGAAACCTTCTGTTTCCTGGTTGTACCAGAGCGGGAATGTATCATTATCTCCGTTGGTGAAGAGAATCGGGTTACCTTCTGCCTGCACAGAGTTCAGATAATTCTGTCCGAAGTCGCGGCAAGTATATCGTCCGCTTCTGTCGTGGTCGTCCCATGTCTGGCTCACCATCTGTACCGGAACCAGCAGACAGACTACACTTGCCAATACCGATGCTGGTGTCTCTTTCATCTTCTTCCACAGATATTCGGAGATGGCTGCCACACCCAGACCAATCCAGATGGCAAAGGCATAGAACGAACCCGCATAAGCATAGTCGCGTTCGCGCACCTGTTGCGGCGACTGGTTCAGATAAAGAACGATAGCCAGTCCGGTCATGAAGAACAGGAAGAATACAATCCAGAACTGCTGGATACCTCTTTCTCCCTTATACGCCTGCCAGAACAGACCAATCAGTCCCAGAATAAGCGGCAGACAGTAGAACACATTGTGTCCCTTGTCGTTTTTCAGTTCACCGGGCAGCAGACTTTGGTCGCCTACCAGATAATTATCGATAGACGGAATACCGGTAATCCAGTTGCCATGTTCTATCTCGCCCTGTCCCTGTATATCATTCTGTCGTCCGGCAAAGTTCCACATAAAGTAGCGCCAGTACATAAAGTTCAGCTGATAAACAAAGAAGAACTTGATATTCTCCCACTGGGTAGGAATCTTCAGCATTACTACTTCTCCTGCCTGGTCGTAAGGCACCTGACGGCCTTCTACACCGCCCAGCCAGCTTTCGTAGGCCGCTGCATGATCCGAACTCCACATACGTGGGAACAGCATATTCTGTGCATACTTATATTCTGTTTTGTGGCGGACTATTTCGTAGCTGTCTTTTTCGTCGGGACGCTCTTTCTCTTTACGCTGATAAACCGGAGCTCCTTCTACCACATCGTACATATAACTGCCGTTTTCTTCCTTGATGGCCGGTTTCGAAGCATAAGTCTGACCGTAGAACAACGGACGTGTACCATACTGCTCGCGGCCCAAGTATTCACCCAGTGTAAAGATATCCTCCGGTGAGTTCTGGTCCATCGGTGTATTGGCAGTAGAACGGATGACAATCAGTGCATACGAAGAATAACCTACAACCATCATCATCATACACAAGAGTGCAGTATTCAGCGTGCGGGCGCTGACACGGAACTTCTCGCTCAAATCGGCAAAAAGATACAGTCCGATAAGAACCAATGCAACTACGCCAATCAGTATGCTGCTCCATCCATGTCCGTAGAACGGAATACCCAGCAAGGCGATGGTAGTCAGGAAAGAGATGTTCATCCGCTTGCGGCTTACTGCCACATAGCTTTCGTATACACCCCAGATAATGCTGGCTGCAAGAATAATGATGTAGACAATCAGTCCGGTATTAAACGAGAATCCCAGACTGTTGACAAAGAACAGTTCGAACCATCCTCCTACCTTCACGATACCCGGTACGATACCGTACAGCACTGCTACAATCAGTATCATAGAGCCGAAGAGAGCCAGGAGGCTTCCTTTCAGATTGGCATTAGGATTCTTTTTATAGTAATATACCAGTACGATGGCAGGGATACAAAGCAGGTTGAGCAGATGCACACCGATGGAAAGACCTGTCAGATAGGCAATCAGCACCAGCCAGCGGTCGCTGTGTGCCTCGTGTGCCCGGTTTTCCCATTTCAGTATCAGCCAGAATACCAGTGCGGTAAACAGGCTGGAGTATGCATACACTTCTCCTTCTACAGCACTGAACCAGAACGTATCGCTCCATGTGTAAGCCAGTGCACCTACCAGACCGGAACCCATGATGGTAATCATCTTTCCGGTTGTCATTTCCTCGTCTTTGGGGCAAATCAGTTTCTTGGCCAGATGCGTGATGCTCCAGAAGAGGAAAAGAATACAGGCGGCACTCATCAGTGCACTCATGATGTTCACCATCATAGCCACTTGCGACGGGTCGCTTGCAAACTGGCTGAACAGGTTGGCTGTCAGCATAAAGAAAGGAGCACCAGGCGGGTGTCCTACTTCCAGTTTATATCCACTTGTGATAAATTCGGGACAGTCCCAAAAGCTGGCAGTCGGCTCAATGGTCATGCAGTAGGTAAACGCTGCAATGGCAAAGGCAAGCCATCCCACCAGATTGTTGATTTTGTTGTACTGCTGTTTCATGTAAACTATTTTGTATGCTTGTTTGTATTCAATAGTCGCAAAGATACGAAATAGTTGTCATACAGCATTTATTTTGTTTTCTGAATCAGCGGTGATACGTTTTTTTAACGGATGAAGGAGAAATGACAGCGGTAATACAGGCTTTGCTTTCTACCTATATAGGTGTCGCCCTTTGTCGATATAGATATCATCGGCTATTGATATTAAAATCTCCCGTAAATTCACTTGAATATAGTGATTTACGGGAGATTTTTTATTTTATACAGTCTTACCTATTACGTTTGTAACCAGTACTCCATTCCTGATTCCTCCGTTTGTCCGTTTGGTTCCATTGAGTACTAATTTATGTTCTCCAGCCGGTAAGTTGATCTTTACACAAATCTGTCCGAATGCAATATTCTGTTTGATTTCATCCGGAATATCCGGGTCATTCTCAATACCTCCACAGCCGTAATCTTTGTAATACAATACGTTCCATCCAAAGGGTTCTCCTTTCATGATATGCAGTTCGGTGAGAGGGAGCTCAGAGTATGTCGTATGTATAATAAGCTGCATTTCTTTTTGCAGTGTGATCTTATAATACACATGATTCGCTGCCGGTTCATCTGTATAGATAAGATTTCCGTTTTCGTCTGTATATTTAAAGATCTCGTAAAATCCTCCATCGGCCGTGTCGATTGTATCCGAAATGGTAAAGTCCTTATCATATGTTCCTAAATTATAGGAGAAGTAAGGATCTCGTCCCCGGAATATACCTTTTCCTTCTATGGTCAGTTTATCTCCCTGGGCTTGGGATATATCAACTATGAAGTAATATGTGCCACCTGCCATGTCTTTGATATTGATTTCCCCTCCTGTATCAGAAGTGGCTATTTGTTTTTTGTCTGAATTGTAGAATACGATTGGTAGAAATTCAGATTCACTTAGAGCATTTAAAATAAAACATACATTTTTTTCTGTATGAAACCGAAAATACAATTTTTGTATTTTCAAATTTTTATGCGCTTGTATATCACTTAAGAATGCGTTGATATTGAATTCATGTTTTGTAAATGAACCTAAGTCGAAAGCAGTATCAAATGAGTTTTCTGTTACAGTCTGTCCTATGACATTAAAATTAAGGTCTCCATTGTATAGTCCTCCGTTCGATTTTTTGATACCGTTCAATACAAAGCGGTATTCTCCGGCGGGGAAAATCCGTTTTACATAAGTCTGTCCGGCCCAAAGCGAGTTCAATATCATGGATTTCAATTCCTCCGATACTTCCGGATCGGCTTGTATTTCTTCCATACGATAGTTTCCTCCGGTTTCGTGATACAGGACTTTCCAGTCATAAGGTTCTCCTTGCATGATGTGGAACTCTGTGCTGACCTTCGAACCGGCTGTATGGAGTATCAGCTGCATGGGCTTTTCCAATGTAAGAATGTAATAAGTATTATTGGTTCCGGCTACCGAACCGACAGATTCGCCTTGCTCATTCTTATAGTAAAAGCTGTCATAATACGTTTCCGTGTTTCTGCAGTCGCTGAACTCAAAACCGTTTTCATCCGGTTCTATTACATAAGGACGGGTTGGGCTACTGCCGCCAATGTAGCCATTGGATATTATTTCCAGCTTGTCGGAATGATCACGCTCTACATCCAATACCATCATATATTCTCCTTGCGGCACATTTTCTATAGTCATATAGGTATCCGATGCTTCGTGCGTGTATAATGGTGTTTCCAGGTCTTCATCCTTTCTGTCGTATATCCGGAATCCCAAGCATTTCTCTTCTGTACAGAACGGGCGTATATACATGATGGTAGTTCTGCGTTCCAGTGTAAAGGTAAAAAACATTTGGAAGGTTTGCAGGTCTCCTACATATTTCGCCATGTCGTATGTTCTGCCGCATGTAAACTCATGTTCTTTGGCTGAGAATAAATCAATGGCTTTGGCAGGTTCCAGTCCGGGCAATGTATCATACGCGATGGTATGCAGGTTCGATACTTCTCCGCAGTCGTTCGATACCTTCAGGCGCAGCTTGATTTCTCCCCGTTTGTTTCCGGGAATGGTGGTTTCTACTTTAAACTTCTTATCCGTTTCTGTAACGGTAACGTATTCTGCATCTTCGCCCTCTATGGCATAGGATATGCCTCCTTTGTAATGGAAGAACTCATTGCTTGCGTCTATGATAACCGGGTTTCGTTCTGTCATTACGTGGGATGTTTCAAGGTCGGTGTTGATAGTTGGTTTTCCAGCCCAGACTTCGTTTGAGTTTAATGTGATGCTTTCATTATTCTGAGAGATAGTGGCTGCTATTTCTATATAGCCTTGTTCTGTAACTTGAAATGTTGCACTTTTTGTACCTTGTCCGCTATAAAGACTTGTATGTCGTAAAGCTTCCCATACAATCCGTTCGTTTCCTTGTAAGTTTTCTATCTCATATGTAATAAAGTTTCCGACACAGACAGATGATTTATTAGGTTTTAGAGTGTAAGGTTGCTTGATTTGAATTTGTACTTCTCCTTTTACAGGGTCTTCTTCTATTCTTTTGTCATCGTTGTTCATTGATACTTTTACTCCAATGTTTGTGATACCTGCTTTTAGAGCTTTTAAGTATATACTTGTAGATGTTTGAGAATCTGCCTGTCGAATTTTTTGGAAGAAAGTATTATCAAAATACCATTCAGGTTTGATGCGACCTTTATTTTCAAATTTATATAAAGTGCTACAAACAAGTTCTTGTCCAGGAGTAACTATAGATAAACTTGGTTCTATAGTACATGGTTTGCATGCTACTTTGATATTGTCTAAATGATATCCGTCTGTGCCTTCTACGGCAGCAGAAATAAATACATTGGAATATTCTTTCGCCCAATAGATTGTAAAATCAAAGGTCTTTTTCCCAGAGCCATAAGTGTTCATAAAACTTGAAGGGCGTCCAGCTTCTAAAGACTCTTTAAAGAAACCGATATTAGGCGGTGTCATGGTAATCACAATATTCCCGGTAAAATTCTTGTCGAATTCTAAAGTGTATTTACTTTCTGTGCAAGTAGTAACATTTTTATCTCCTTTTATCTCTTTCATACTGTTAAAATTTAAGGGTTAAACTCTGATAAATCAATTTCTATTTTGGTTGTTTTATTTTTATAAATAGTAGTGGGGAAATTCCCTAAATCATATTCTTCAGAAAATTCGCTATAACAATATCGAACATTATAATAGTCTATGAAAGAAAAGTCATCTGGTAGTCCTTCTGTTTCATTCTCCGGAATGTAGGAATAGGGAAATACAGCATTTGCATCTTCTTTTGTTAAATTGTATTCAGCCCACCACCAATCCGGTATTTTGCTGTTGAAAAAGAATGAAATTCTTAACAATCCGCTATTAAAGTTTTTGATAGAGAACTGCACAAAGCCAAAACATCTTTTCATATCAAAAGAAACCACATCGTTCTTTTTAGATTGATATAGAGGTACGTATCCTTTGTATAATTGCTGTTCATGGATTCTTGGCTTGTCAAATAAATCGAACCAATATCCTGTTTTGTATAAAAATGTATTTCCAAGATAGGATTGTTCTTGGCTATTAAAAAATATACCTCCAAATAGTCCTGTAGATACATCCAAATAGGCGCATGATTCTTTCGATTCCGGTGCTGCTACTATACGGATAGTATATTTTTCATTTCTTTTTAGTTTTAATCTAGCTTTATTTATATCATCAAATAAGCCATAAGCATAGGGGGTACCATCTTCCTGTCTTACATCTATTCCGTATAGGTCGTTTACACCATGCGGAATGGGGGATCTTTGGTCTTCTGTCCACTCTCCGTTCAGTTGGAATGTAATCTCTACATATTCATTACACGGACACTCTTCATTTTCTTTGCATGCCCATAGCAGCAAAGGCGTCAATAATAATATAAGCAGTTTCTGTTTCATGGCTTTTTTATTGAGGTAAAGGTAAATAATCTTCTAAGTCGAATTCTATGGTTGTTGTTTGCCCTTTATAGATACTTGTAGGGAAACTTCCTAACTCTTTCTCTCCATACCCTGTTTCCGGATTGTAGTATTTGGAATAGACTTTATAGTTATTGGCAAAGGAAATATCATTGGGAATTTCTTTATCTTCCGATGCAGAAATAAAAGAATAAGGAAGTTTTACGTTTGTTTGCTCCGATGTCAGCCGGTAATTGACTTGTTGCGGATTTTCTTCGTTTTTGGGAAAGAAACAGAATCTTAAATCGCTCACAATGAAATTATTGATAGAGAACTGAACGAAGCCAAAGCATCGTTTCATATCAAGCGAGATGATATTGTCTTGTTCCGTTTGGTACACGGGTAAATATCCTTTATATAGTTGTAGAGCATAGTGATAGTTTGAGTTAAAGCGGATAAAATAATTTCCGGTTTCATATAAGAAAGTGTTTCCCAAATAGCTTGGTTCTTTATCGGTGAGAAATACTTCTTCGAATCTGTCTGTAGATACATGCATATATGCACATTCTTCTTTTGATTCCGGTGCAGCGATTACCCGAATGGTGTATTTTTCATTTTTCTTTATTTTTAATATGGCTTTGTCCATATGGTCGAACAGTCCATAAGCATAAGGAGTGCCATCGGCCAGTCTTACATCTATTCCAAACAAATCATTGAGACCGTATGGAATGGGTTCTCTGTTATCTTCCGTCCATTCTCCATTCAGTTGGAATGTAACTTCTACGTATTCATTGCATGGACATTCCTCGTCTTTACATGCCCATAGCATGAAAGGTACGAATAATAAAATAAGTGCTTTCAGTTTCATAGCTTTGTAGTTTTTGATTTGATTGCAAGGTAGATAAAGATTTTGAGATAAAAAAATCAGATGCTTGGTTTAACGCGAAATAATGTGTTGGTTTGAGTAGTGGATATTTAATAAAGTTTAGTATATATATTAATAGTCTCTCCTCGTTTTATTTCAAAGTGGTGTCCGATGTCATAAGCTTTGCCTCCAATCTGAATCCCTACATAGTGGTCATGGTTAAATTCAGGCATCCATCCGAATGTGTGACAATCAGAAACTAATGAAATGTTTAATATTTGTTCTTCATTTGCTGGAAGATATGGAGTGAGTCTATGAGGTTCACTGTACTTGAATTTGAAGAAACAGAATTCTGCATCTTGTAGCAGTTTTTCATCGTATTCAAACCGTATGGTTCCGAACATTCTTTTCATATCAAGCGTAATTATATGTTCCGATGAAGGGGTGTATAGAGGGATATGTCCTGCATATATTTTATAAGGATAGGTATATAGTGGGCATTCCAGTTGCCAGAAATGCACTTCATTGTCATAGATGAAGTTATCTCCTACTTCACTACACCGACGTCTTCCTTCAGAATTTATTTTGTTGAGCCAGAAGATGTCTGTAATTCCGAGACAGCCATTTAATGAAACGGGTATTTTCTCTCTTCCATCTGGTACAAGCATAGCTCTAATGATGTACTGCTCGTTTGGGTATAGTTTGATTTTAGGGCTATCAATATCATCAAACAGACCATATGCATAAGGCGTTCCGTCTGCATGCAGTACTTCGATACCAATGTAATCCATAAATTCTTCAAATTGAGGGTAATCCTCTGCCCATTCTCCGGTCAGTTGGAAGGTTGCTTCCACATAGTCCTTGGCCGGACATTGTTCCTCGTCTTTGCACGACCATAACAGCAAAGGGAAAAACAGTAAAAAGAGTGATGTCTGTTTCATAAGTCTGATGATTTAGAACTAATTTAAAAGATAAGAAAAAGAATTGACAATCAGTTTTCTTTATCTCTTTTTAACGGTATATTTAACCAATATTTATCCGGTTTTAGCTTGAGTTTGTAAACTCATTCACGTCCAGCAAAAAGATGTTCAGTTCGTCCCTGTGTCTGTGTACAATTACGGATTTATCCATCCATCAGTCGATTGATCGTTTTTCGATTACGTATCTGCTTTTTCTTGAAAAATAAAATGTTTTGAAAATCCAGTTTTTTCTTTCATAAAGTCTGATTTTTCGTTTTTCCGCTAACTGATACTTTTGAAATTTAATGAATTTTAACAGGCAAAAAAGAGGAAATAAATCAAAATAAGGACTGTATACATGCTTTATAACATGTATTTAGGGGATGAAACAAAGGAAAAAAGGACTCGTAAAAGAGGGTTTTGATACTTGTATCGGTGGGTGACGATACTTGTATCGTGAGCTTACGCTATTAGTAACACATGCCAACGGTATTAATAGTGTAAAAAAAGGGGATTAAAAGAGGTTTTTATTCCTGTTTTTAGCAGAGTGGAGTGTTTTTTCTTCTCTTTTACAAGATGTATATCCGGTGATAAAAAGATGTGATTCTTGTTGTGTGAGAAGATATTTGTTGTGTAATGCATATGTATTGTGTGACCTGTATGGATAAGTAGTGAATTTTCTGCCTTTTTGTATTTGGGTATACCCCAAAAAAAGTGGAAATTTGCAACCGGACTTGCTTTGAGTCTAAAAAGGCTTGTTTTAGGGGACTTGAATTGACATTTTGATAAATGTATATTCCGCTGAAGTAAGACACTTTCATTTTGTCATTTTACGAAAGAATCGGGAAGAGAAAAATATCAATGGGGGACTTTATTTGTCCGATTAAGCTTTTGTGTATATCCAAAATATTATATCTTTGTTGCCGGAAATGGTTCCGTGTGTCTGTTCGGACAAGCGGATTAAAAGGGAATCAGGTGAAATTCCTGAACAGTCCCGCTGCTGTAAGCTCCTTCAACTCTTCGGAAATAGCTTATGCCACTGATAACTGAACAATATCGGGAAGGCTCCGGAGAGGGGGTAAGTCAGAAGACCTGCCATCGTACAAATTTAACTGCACTCGTGGGATAGGCAGTTAAGACTGAATTTATACAATTAATTTTATCAGGTAGGTGTGACCGGAAATTTCTGGTCTTCGTGCTGCTGTGTGTATTTCTGACAGGGAATACTGTATGCCTGTGTGTACAAAACAGGCGGGATGGCTTGTGCTGATTATTGCCGGCGATTTTGGAGGATTGATTGTGTAATGTCATTATTTATAAAAACAGATTTTTATAAATAACTGAAGTTTCCCACCCTCTCATATCAGCTATTTGAG
>ULUW01020994.1_pt1 | contig 16906 bp, 7 predicted proteins | sample 1959041 | NCBI WGS metagenome assembly ULUW01 (sample SAMEA4835775, study PRJEB28245) | human gut metagenome | biome: gut microbiome; material: fecal sample | place: Denmark | collected 2008
AAACTTCCCTGCATTTATCTTGGTAGATGATAAGGGTAACGACTTCTTCAAACAGTTGAAACCGTGGAATTGCAAAAAATAATCGGTTGATACCTGTTGGGATAAAACTATAAGAAGAGGCTGTAAATGCCTTGAATTAATAAAGGGGCTGTCTGACTATTTTATTGTTAGACAGCCCCTCTTCTTATTTTAAGGACTTAAAGACTTTCCGGATATTTACTTTTTCAGTGTAAATATCAACCTTTCATCAGTTATGATTACTTATTCTGTTCTTTTTTCCATTTTTCATATCTCTTCAACACCTTGCTTCCATCTTTGTTATACCAACTATAACCATTTCGGCGTTCGTGTCCGATTTCCGATATATCATATTTTTTAATGCCATCACGGTCGCAGAAAAAAGGCCGGTTTGTTTCCAGATCATAAAAACGTGCCCAAAGAGTAGGACAGTCTTCACAGGGAACCATGCGATAGTCTTTTTTGCCATCACTGTTGGTGAAATATTCCTTCTGTATTCCTTTTATTTCAGACTTTTGGAACCATTTGATAGCACCTTCTATGGATTTTACAACGTCTGCAGATGGATGGGGAAGTGACATCAACAGTAATACAATATTGTCCGACTCTTGTCCGCTTAGTGACGGGAGTTCATAGGCACGTGCCTTGCAGGGTTCCAAAGTGACACGGTCATGTTGGGCGCACCACACTGTTAACTCTCCATTTTGGCGCACCTGCGTTTTGAGTATACACTCTATCCCTTTATTAAATGCATTACGTGCTTGTTCACAGATATTGTCAGGAAGGAAAGTGTACGGAGCTTTCTTTTCGTATATGCTCCGAAGTTGATTCATGACTCTCACCATTGCATTGTCATTGTAGGTGATTTGTACGTAATAACCTTTGGGACGCGGATAAAATTGAGGCCATCCACCGTTTTCATACTGCGATTTGAGCAGATATTGAATACCGTTCAGCACTCCTTCTTTATATTTCTCCTTTTGCGTAGCCAGATAAAGCCGTGACAAATATTCTATTTCTGTCGTGGTGGCATTGTTGTCGATGGTGCTTTGGTTGGTATCTTCTTTAGCTTTTAGTGCCGCATTATATTCTTGTTCCGTCAGTTCTGCCGGCATATAGATATTCTTGGGCCAGCCTCCGGTCGTTTGTTGATAGAGTAACACGTTGTCACCGATGCGTTGGGCTTCTTCCGTCTTGAAGAAATCATCGTCAAATTTAGGGGCGATGTGTACCCATTCTTTGTAGTTCTGTTGTTTTCTGTAATCTGTTGCTTTTTGGGCTGAGGCGTTTGTCAGGATAAAAAGTAGCAGTAAGAAAAGACTTAGTTTTCTCATGGCTTTTATTATTTAATGTTTTTATAGTATGCAAATGTAGGAAGAAAGAAAAACATCGGTATGTAATAACTGTTTTTTATACAGTAAAAATTGGGTTAACCCTCCCGATAAGAAGATTAACCCAATAAAAAAATAAATGGAAACTACTTCCTTATTCCAGATACTTCGTAATCTTTCCGCTGATTTGCAACAGGGATATTTCGCAAAGTTTCGTGTTATATTCAGCAGAGAGGATGCGTTCCTCTGCATCTAACAAACTTTTTTGTGCTTCGCGCACTTCAAAACCGGAAAGGTCCCCCTGTATATAACGGTCCATGGCAATATCGTGATTATCTTTGGCGGTTATCAGGTTTTGACGTTCCAGATTCAGCAATTGAAGATTGTTGCGATAGGCTTGCCATAGGTTACTGAGATCAGAGCGGAGTGCTAATTCCAAGTCCTGTCGTTCCAGGCGACGATTTTTGAAAGCCAGACTTGCATTTCTCTTTTCGCGGCGGCGATTACCGTCGAATATATTAAAACCGACAGTTATTCCGGCATTGAAGCCCAGTTCACCTCTTCTGCTGTTTGCATTGATGTCATACTTGTTGAACGTATATCCATATCCGGTATTTAATTTGAGATATGGATAGTTGCGTGAGTTTATTTTCTTGTAGTCCAATTGGGCAAGTATCGTGTTTTGATCGGCCTTGAGCAAAGAAGCATTGGTTGCTAACGTAGAATTCCACAAATCATCAAATTGCAAGTCGCTGTGTACGTCGATGGTGGAATCTTTGATAATAATGTTTTGATTGACATTGTTGTTAGCCATCAGTTCATTCAACTGGATGCGTGAAGAATGTAGCAATTCCTGTTGTTTGATGTATTGGGCACTGTCTGCATTGAAATCCACCTTTGCCTGCTGATAATCCAGCCCTGAAAACTTACCGACCAGGTGACTAGCCTCGGCTATGCGCAAACGCTCTTTGGAAAGTGACATTGCATAATGAAAGTTTTTCAGACGGATCTTCTGCTGGATAAAATTATAGTATTCGGAAGTCAGGGCAGCAATAAAATCTTCAATAGCAATACGCGTGTTGGTTTCCCCCTGACGTTCCAGCTCTTTCAACTGTTTGTAGGTGGTACTGATATTGAATCCGTCGAAAATAGTCCAGTTGAGGTTAAGACCGACATTAACCGTCTGATCGTAGACTCCGTTATGCTTTGTTATTTCCCCGGTAGCACGCGCCTTGGTCTCAATATTGTCGAGGTTTCCGGTATATCCGGCAGAGAAGTCCAGTGTAGGCAGGTATCCCGCATTTCCCAACGTTGCGTTGTTTTTGCTGATCTGCTCTTCGTTATGGATGATACGTAAAGAGTAATTGTTTTGCAATCCTTCTTCCAGACACTCCTTGAGAGTGAGAACTTGTGCCTTTGCAAAAGAGACTGATAAGAAGGCACATGCAATGGTGATATAAATGATGCGTTTCATGCAAATTCCTTTCTGTTTCATTCTTGTAGTTTTTTGATTCGGTTAGTCGAAATGTAACTGTAAATAGCCGGTACAATGTACATCGTAAGCAGAGTGGATACGACCATACCACCCACTACCGCCGTACCCATGGCAATACGCTGGTTACAACCTTCTCCGGTGGCAAATGCCAGCGGGATAAGTCCCAAAACCGTAGAGGCACTTGTCATCAGAATCGGACGGAGGCGTTGAAGGGCAGCATCTTTGATGGCACTCATTTTATCCTCTCCGGCTTCCTGTTTCTGATTGGCAAATTCTACAATAAGAATACCGTTCTTCGCCACCAGACCGATCAGCATGATAATACCGATCTGACTGAAAATATTCATCGTAATATCTCCGAAATACATGAAGACCAAAGCTCCGGCAATAGCCAGCGGCACTGTCAACATGATAATCAACGGATCTTTGAAACTTTCAAACTGGGCTGCCAGAATCAGATAAATCAAAAGGATAGCCAGGATAAAGGCGAACATCAGACTGGAGGAACTTTCACGATATTCTTTCGAGTCTCCCGACAGGGCAGTGCGGAAAGTGTCATCCAATGTTTCTTTGGCAATCTTATCCATTTCATCCAAACCTTGCCCGATTGTTTTGCCGTCTGCCAATCCCGCAGAGATGGTAGCTGACACAAAACGGTTATAACGATACAACTTTGGAGGTGCAATACCGCTTTCCAATTCAATCAAGTTGTCCAGCTGAATCATATCCCCGCTACTGCTACGGACGTAAATAGCTTTCAGGTCAGCCGGTTTGTTTCGTTGCTGGCGGTTGATTTCACCAAGAATTTCGTATTGTTTACCGTTCATATAGAAATATCCCATACGCTGTCCACTTAATCCATATTGCAGCGTTTGAGCAATGTTTTTGGTACTTACTCCCATAATACTGGCCTTGTCGCGGTTGATCTGAATACGAGCTTCCGGTTTACTGAACTTCAAATCAACGTCCGCCATCTGGAAAACAGGATTCTCATATACTTTAGCCATAAACTTGGGCAACACTTCTTCCAGCTTTTCCAAATTGGTAGCCTGAAGTACATATTGTACAGGCATGCTTCCACGACGTCCGCCGAAAGAAGACTGCTGCTGTACGAATGAACGCGCCATTGTTTTCTTCTGTACCGCTTTTGATATTTTCTCTGCCACATCCATCTGGGTATAATTACGTTCATTCATATCCTTCAGCGTGATGCGCACGTTTCCGCTACCGCTGGATACACGGGCAGTTACAGCCTCTGCATCAGGCAAAATGGAGTCTACCAGTTGATTGATGTCTTCTGTGTAATCCCTGATATATTCATAGGTGACGCCTTCCGCTCCTCGTGTATTGATACTGATTTGCGAACGGTCTTCAAGTGGGGCCATTTCCGCAGGAACTGCATTCCATAGAATACCAATCAGGCAAATGGTGATGAAAGTAAATGGAAGAGCGATCCAGCGTTTGCTAAGAAAAGCGGCAAGCGAACGGCTGTATAGCCGATTCATTCCTTCAAAGAACGGTTCTGTTTTTGCATAGAACCAACTTTGTTTTTCTCGTTTAATGAGTAACTTCGTTGCCAACATCGGAGTGAAAGTCAATGCGGCAAATGAGGATATAATCACCGAACCCGAAATTACGATACTGAACTCACGGAATAATCGTCCCGTCATTCCATCCATAAAGACGATAGGGAAGAATACCGCTACCAGCGTAATAGTGGTGGAAATAACGGCAAAGAAAATTTCTTTGGCTCCTTCTATTCCCGCTTCTTTCGGGGCCATTCCTTTCTCTATACGGATGTAGATATTCTCTGTCATAACGATGGCGTCATCTACCACCAGTCCCACCGATAGTACGATGGCGAGCATGGAAAGCACATTGATGGAGAATCCTGCCAGATACATAACGAAGAAAGCACCGATAAGGGAAACGGGGATTACGATACAAGGCACCAACGTGACGCGCCAGTCACGCAGGAAGAGGAAGATAATGATGATTACAAGTACAAAAGCTTCATATACAGTGGACTTAACCTCATTGATAGACGCACGGATAAACTTGGTATTATCAAAACCATAATTATAGTGTACATCTTCCGGCAAGTCTTTTTTCATTTGCTCCATACGTTGGTATACAGCATCCGCAATCTCAATGTGGTTGGCTCCCGGCTGTGGGATAACAACGACGCCCACCATCGGAACACCGTTCATTTTCATATAACTCTTGATGTCGGCAGGTCCCAGTTCGGCACGTCCGATATCGCTGAAACGGACAATACGGTTATTCTCTTCTTTGATAATCAAATCATTGAATTCATCTGCGGTATGCATCAATCCCAGTGTTCGGATAGTCAGCTCGGTGGTATTTCCTTCGATACTACCGGAAGGAAGTTCCACATTCTCATTGTCTACGGCGTTTTTAACGTCGATAGGAGTGATTCCGTAGCCGGCCATTTTAACCGGGTCGAGCCAGAGACGCATGGAGTAACGCTTTTCTCCCCAGATAGATACACTACTTACATCGGAAATGGTCTGTAACTGTTCTTTTACAGTCAAGTCCGCTATTTCACTTAATTCCAACAGGGAACGTTTATCACTTTGAAGAGCAACCATCAGGATCGGTTGGGCATCGGCATCCGCTTTTGAGACAGTCGGAGGGTCACAGTCGCGAGGCAGATAACGTTGGGCACGTGAAACCTTGTCACGCACGTCGTTGGCTGCTGTTTCCAAATCGACGGACAACTCAAATTCTACTGTAATACGGCTTTGTCCCTGTTGACTCACACTGGACAAAGAACGGATACCGGGAATACCGTTGATATTCTGTTCCAACGGTTCGGTTATCTGGTTCTCGATAACATCGGCATTAGCTCCCGGATAAGAGCAACTCACGGAAATGATCGGATTATCCACTGACGGATATTCGCGGACACCCAGATAGTTGTATCCAATGAATCCGAAAAGGAGGATAATGATCGTTAATACTGTGGCTAATACCGGGCGACGTATACTTAATTCGGATATATTCATAGGGCGCTGGTATTATTAATCAATATTGTCAAGTGTGACTGCAAGTCCGGTGCGGAGCTGTAGTGTTCCTGAAGTAATGATTGTATCTCCTATGTGCAGCCCTCTTATTGCCTGTACTTCAGATGCCGTGCGGATGCCGGTAATAATATCTACCGGTTCGGCTTTTCCTGATTTATACAGATAGACTTTATCCTTACCCATTTCCGGCACGATTGCTTCTGTAGGGATGGCTATCGCATTAGGAATTTCTTCTTTTTTCAATAATACGCTTGCGTAACGGCCGGGAAGTAAGGTATGATGAACATTCGGGTATAATGCACGAGCGGTAAATTGATGCAGATTCGGGTCGATAGCCGATTCTACAGCGTATACTTGTGCACCGAAAGCATCCAACGTTCCTTCCACACTGAAGTTGAGGTTAGTTCCCTTCTTGATTTGCTTGGCATAACGTTCCGGTACGGAGAATTCCACTTTCAATGGAGCGATTTTAGTCAGTTTGGCAACCACTGTAGTCGGAGAGGCATACGTACCGACACTGACTTGTCGAAGTCCGATAATTCCGTCAAACGGAGCGCGAAGTTCAGTCAGTTCGATATTGGTTTTTATAATTTCTATGTCGGCGTTCAGGGTAGCTAAATCCGTCTTAACCTGTTCGTAGGCTTCTTTACTGACAGCATCCCGTTTCAACAAAGCGTCCTGACGGAATACACGGTCTTCTGCCAGTTTCAATTGTGAAACCAATCTTTGCAATTGCGCCTGTAACTGTCGGTCGTTTACCTTGGCTAGTAATTGACCTTTCTTTACAGCCGTTCCTTCTTCGAAGTTGATTTCTACAATTTTGCCCGAAGTCTCGAAAGATAAATCCACCTCTTCGTCCGGCAGAAGCACACCGGTAGTAGTAAACTCATCTGTCAGGGATTGCGGTTTTATGACCTTGGCATTTACATTTAGTACTTGTTTTCCTCTTTTCTGATTGCCACTCATTACTTTGTCGGCGGCTGCTAGTTCGTCGTTTTTTTTCGGTAATTGTGAGTAGATTCCTCCACCGATGATTCCGGCACCAACAAGAATAATGATGCCCCACTTAGTCTTCTTATTCATGGTTTAGTATTGTATATAGCAATTATATTATATGTCATCAAAGATTAGACTTCTCCCAAAGGGAAAGGTTTAAAGAAGAAAAAAGTAAAAAAGAGTTAATCAGTAGGCGGCCCGGTATTTCCCTTCCTCTTTATCTTCCAACATATTTAGATAAGAGGTATAGCGGGATTCGCTGATGAGATGTTCTTCCACTGCTTTGCGTACGGCACATCCCGGTTCATGACGGTGGGTGCAGTTACCATATTTGCAGTCGGCAGAAATTTTGAATATTTCAGGAAAATAGTGTCCGATCTCTTCTTCCTCCATATCGAATGTGCCGAAGCCTTTGATGCCCGGAGTGTCGATAATATAACCGTTTCCTTCTACGGGAAACATCTCGGAGAAAGTGGTGGTATGCATTCCTTTGTTATGGTAAGAAGAAATCTCGCCGGTTCTGGTTTCTATGCCCGGCAGTATGGAATTGATAAGAGTTGATTTGCCGACTCCCGAATGTCCGGAGAATAAGGTGATTTTGCTTTCCAGAGCTTTCTTGATTTTCTCCACTCCATTACCGTTCTTTGCGGAAACTTTGAAGCAGGGATAGCCGATCTGTGTATATAAGTTGATGAGTGCGTCCAGATAGCGGAGTTCGTCCTCGTCGTAAGCATCTACCTTATTAAATACCAGTTTGACGGGAACACGATAGGCCTCTGCGGATGCGAGGAATCGATCAATAAAAATAGTGGAAGTTTCGGGATAATTGATCGTTACCACCAGCATACACTGATCGAGATTGGCGGCAAGGATGTGGGATTGTTTGGAAAGATTGGAAGAACGGCGAACGATGTAGTTCTTTCTATCTTCTATTTCGCTGATAAAAGCAGTGCCTTCCTGATTAAGTATAATCTGAACACGATCGCCTACTGCTACAGGATTAGTGCTGCGAATCCCTTTCAGTCGGAAATTACCTTTGATTTTACATTCGATAGATTGTCCGTCATCGGTTTTCACCTGATACCAACTACCCGTATTTTTGATTACTAATCCCTTCATTTATTTAGTTGATAGTTAATAGTTGATAGTTGAGAATTGGTTGCATTATCCAGTAACTGCATAGTAACTATCAACTCTCAACTATCAATTCTCAACTAATTAAACAGTCATAATTTCTTTATCCTTTTCAGCCAGCATATCATCGATTTGCTTGATATACTTATCATGGATTTTTTGCAGTTTGGCTTCCGCATTCTTCTGTTCGTCTTCTGCCAATCCGTCTTTTACAGCTTTCTTCAGTGCGTCGATACCGTCACGACGAGCGTTACGTACACTAACTTTAGCTGTTTCACCTTCTCCTTTACACTGTTTTGCCAGTTGTTTACGACGTTCTTCCGTCAAAGGAGGAATACCGATACGGATCATTTCACCATTGTTTTCAGGCATGATACCGAGGTCAGAGTCGATGATTGCTTTTTCGATGACACGGAACATGCTTTTATCCCACGGCTTGATTACGATACTGCGGGCGTCCGGAGTAGTAATTGCTGCTACATTGCTGATAGGCACCATACTTCCGTAAGAATCTACGCGGATACCATCTAATAAGCGGGCACTCGCTTTTCCAGCGCGGATATGTGCCAGTGCTTCTTCCAGATACATGATGGCCATATCCATTTTTTCTTGTGCATTGTCAAGGCAAGTCTTTACGTCTACCATATTTTTTGAGATTTAAAATTGCATTTTGATTGATTAAGTAGCAAAAGTATATTATTTTTTGTTCATCTGCAACAGCATTCCCATCTTTTTTATGAGTGACTTACCGATGATAATTAAGGTAACAGCGGTGATAATCATTAAAATACCTACCATTAACCGGGGAGTCAGTTTTTCGTGAAACAGGAGAACACCGAAAAATAGAGCTGTTACCGGTTCCAGAGCACCCAATATGGCTGTTGAGGTAGAGCCTATATAATGGATGGCGAGTGCGGTACAGATCAGAGATACGGCAGTTGGCAGAATGGCCAGTGTCAGCACGTCGGCCCAGAGCCAGACTGACGGTATTATTTGCAGTTCCGTACAAAAATTTAAACGGACGATATAAACCGATAGTCCGAACAAAATTGCGTAGAATGTGAGCTTGGTGGTCGGCAGGTTTTTCAGCGTCGAACGGTTCACACCTACTATATATATAGCATAAGAGAGTGAGGACAGCAGAACAAAGATAATTCCCAAAGTCGACAGCGGTTTGTTTCCGTCTCCCTGATAGAGCAAGGCGATACCAGAAAGTGCCAGCAGGATGGAAAAAACGGTAATTGTGGAAATCTTTTCTTTGAAGAATATCCCCATAATGACTGCTACCATCACCGGATAGACAAAGAGAATGGTAGAAGCAATACCGGCATCCATATAATTATAGCTCATAAACAAAAGTAGTGATGAAAAAGAGAATAGCAATCCCATAATGACTAAGGGCAAGACGTCTGCCTTATGAAGCGCAAAAGACTGGTGCTGCATTTTCATCAGAATACCCAATACGATTGTCGCAAAGAAGTACCGGTAGAATAAAACGGTATCGACACTCATTCCGGCTGCATAGAGCGGAAGTGCAAAAAGAGGATTCATACCGTAGCTGGCAGCGGCAATCGCTCCATAGATAAAACCTTTGGTTTTGTTGGTCATTGTTTTGCTTTTTTTTAATGGCGTGCAAAAGTACGCAGTTCACCAATGATAAACAAGCGTTTAGGCGGTTGGTAGTATAATTTAATCTTTCGTATGCTAAAAACTATTTCTTAGTGAAGAGGATACTAATCTTGTTTATGCATAAAATTAATCGTCTGACAGTTGATTCTTTTTCGTCTGACAACTGTCAGACGAAAGTTCAACAGTAGTCAGACGCAAGTTTAACAACTGTCAGACGATTAATTTTATTCGATCGGGAGATTAGTTATACGCAGTCTGAGGAATAATTAACAGGCAATAGTCAATCAGGTTTTTGCATAAACACTTGCATATATCTTGGATTTTCCCGAATATTGTATCCGAATTATCGAAAAACACAGATGACCAAAGCTAACTTTCTTGTTATTTATTGCCTGTTTATATCGGGACTTTGTTGCATGGCAAATGTGACGAAGGATATCAATATGCGTTTTAAAGACGTGAGGCAAGGACTTTCGCATCAAACGGTCAATTGTTTCTATCAGGATGAATTCGGATTTTTATGGATTGGTACTCAAGACGGACTGAACCGCTTTGACGGTCGTAAATTTGAAGTCTTCAAACCGGATAACGCCAATCCCTATTCAATCAATATAAATAATATCCGGCAGGTTTGCGGAAACAAGGAAGGATTGCTTTTTATCCGTAGTTTGCAGAGTGTGACTCTTTATGACATGCGTTTGAACCGCTTTAAGGTGTTGCGTGAAGGAGAAGTTGCAGGAATCTGCTATGCGCACGACGCATTGTGGATAGCTACCGGAAAAGAAATCTACCGTTATCGTGATCTCAACCAAGTGCCCGAGTTATTCTTTTCATTCCCTTCGGACGGAGAGGATATATTGATGAACAGTCTAATGGTTCGTCAGAATCAAACCGTGGTGGTGGGTACTTCTTCCAAGGGTATTTACTGTATCGATCAGGCTGCTCATATCACCCGTCATATTGATGTGGGGGCTGTTAATTCGATTACGGAAGACAGAGACGGGAGCATCTGGATAGCTACCAGAAATCGGGGACTTACCCGGTTGGAGGCAAATGGGGAGCTTACTCATTACAGATATAATAAAGTGGCTGATAATACAATCAACCATGATAATGTGCGTCATGTGACACAAGCCAATGATAGTCTTCTGTATATCGGAACTTACGCCGGTTTGCAGACTTTAAATCTCTCTACCGGAGAGTTTACGGATTATGAATATGACTTGAATGTGGAGGCAGCCGATATACGTTCCATCATTTCGATGCATTACGACACTTCGGGAACTTTATGGCTGGGCACTTTCTATCAGGGAATACAATATTATAATGTAGCGAATGATGCTTATCACTTTTACCGTTCGTCTACGGCTGTTGGCGGGCATTTGAATTCCTATATCATCAGTTCCATTGCCGAAGACTGTTCCGGGCGGATCTGGTTTGCAAGTGAAGGAAGTGGATTGAACTACTATGATAAACATGCCAAACGCTTTTTTCCGCTTAAACATTTATATGCTCAAGAGCTGTCTTTTAAGATTGTGAAGTCTTTGTATTATGAGAAAGAACCGGATTATCTTTGGGTAGCTTCGCTTTATCAGGGCATCAATCGGATTAACCTGTCGACCGGACATATAGAATCTATTACGGAAAATATCGATACTCCGGAAGGAAAAACAGTCGACAGGGCCTATAATCTGGTAAAAATGATAGAGTTTGCCGGTCATGATTCCTTATTGATAGCAGCCAAGGGTGGGCTGCTTGTATTGGATAAAAAACATCTCCGGTTACATCATTTCGAACATCCTTCTTTAGCTTCCAGACATTTGTCGCAGGTTTGGGATATGACGTTTGATAAAGAAGGGGATTTATGGTTGACCACTTCTTTTGATTTGATACGGGTCAATTTGAAAGCGGGTACTTCCCGTAGTTATCCTTTCTCCCAAATAGCGCAGAGCACGGCACAGCACCACATTAATCATATTCTATGTGATAGAAAAGGACGTATATGGCTGGGATCGACGGGATCGGGAATTTATCTATTCGATAAGAAGAAAGACACCTTTGTAGGATACGGAGCGAAGCAGGGATTGGAGAATGGATTTATCACCGGATTGGTAGAGAGTCCGCTGGACGGTTCCATTTATGTGGCAACGAATGGCGGTTTCTCTAAATTCAATCTAGCCACCACCACATTCGAGAACTATAACAGGCAGAGTGATTTTCCCTTGAATAACGTGAATGACGGAGGGCTGTACATTACGTCCGACCACGATATTTATGTCTGTGGACTGGCAGGTATCGTTTCCATAGCCCAGGAGAAACTGAACAAGCAGTCTGTGGATTATAATGTGTTCGTAAAACGAGTGCTTGTGGATAATACGGAAATACAACCACTTGATTCGTTGGGACTTATCAAGGAAACGGTATTGTATGAACATCAATTAGTATTGCCGCCCAGGTATTCTTCCGTCACTTTTGAGATAGCGAGCAATACCCTGAATAATATTTCCAATATCGGTCTGGAATATAAACTTGAAGGATTTGATAACGAATATATGAAGGCGGGAGATAATACGATGGTTACTTATACCAATCTTCATCCGGGGCGTTATACTTTTCATGTTCGTGGCGACCAGTTGCGCATTCACGACCAGGAAGCACCTTCTGCCAGTTTTGAGCTGATAGTGGAGGCGCCCGTTTATCAACGAGCATGGTTTATTTTGCTGATGATATTGGCAGGTATCCTTATTGCAGGTTATATTATCCGTATGTTCTGGATACGGAAAACCTTGCAACATTCTCTATTGGCCGAGAAACGGGAAAAAGAGTATATCGAAAATGTGAATCAGTCCAAACTACGTTTCTTTACCAATGTATCGCATGAGTTCCGTACTCCGTTAACGCTTATATCCAGTCAGCTTGAGATGCTCCTGATGCATAAAGACATGATCCCCGAGGTGTATAATAAAATTTTGGAGATTTATAAGAACTCCCGCCGGATGAATAATCTGGTGGATGAAGTGATTGATATCCGTAAGCAGGATCAGGGATATCTGAAATTGAAAATTTCCAAAGAGAATATTGTTGCGGTGATAGAGGAGATTTGTTGTTCTTTCTATAGTTATGCGCAGCTGAATAAGATCGATCTCCGCTTTTCTTCCACTTTGAAAGAAGCGGATTTGTATATTGACAAGACGCAGATAGAGAAAGTATTCTATAATCTATTGTCCAATGCTTTTAAATATACGAAGCCCGGTGACTGGATTTCTGTAGAATTGGTAGCGGAAGGAGAGAATGACATTGTGATTTCAGTCAATAATCTAGGTGTCGGTATCGAAAAGTCCAAGATCAAACATGTATTTGAACGGTTTTGGCAGGATGACTCGGCAACAACTACACAGACAGTCAAAGGATCGGGTATCGGGTTGGCAATGGCGAAAGGAATTGTGGAATTGCATCAGGGAACTATCGGAGTGGAAAGTGAGCCGAATGGAATAACGTCTTTTATCGTTACTCTTCACCGGGATGCAAATGTGAATGTGGAAGCATCTTCCTCTGCAGATGAACGCGTTGCCGGACATTATGTAATAGAGCCTCAAGAGATCTCGGAAATGGTGAAGCCGGATAAAACGGTGAAAATACTGATTGTGGAGGATAACCCGGAGATGCGTAAGGTGTTGGCACAGATTTTTGAACAAATATATGATGTATATACGGCTGCCGACGGGCAGGAAGGATTGGAGCAGGCTTCTTCACTACAACCACAGATGATTGTGAGTGATATTATGATGCCCGTTATGTCCGGCCTGGAGATGTGCGAGAAGTTGAAAAGCAATTTGCAGACCAGCCATATTCCTGTGGTATTGCTGACTGCCCGTAACCGGGAAGAACATACCTTAGAGGGCTTGCAGACGGGAGCGGATGATTATATCTCCAAACCTTTCAATATCAAGATATTGGTGGCCCGTTGCAACAATATCATCCAGACTCGTAAACTGCTCCAGCAGCGGTTTGCCCGGAATGATGAACCTAAAGTGGAAGACCTTCCGTTTAATCCGATCGATAAAAAGATGCTGATGGATGCTACGGCGATTGTGGAATCTTATATTGATAACGCAGACTTTGACGTAGCCACTTTTGCACGTGAGATGTGCATGAGCAGAACTTTGCTTTTCACCAAACTGAAAGCATTGACCGGACAGACCCCGAATGACTTTATTTTATCTTTGAGACTGAAAAAGGCAACAGAAAAATTAATCAATGATCCCAATGCCCTGATTGCTGATATAGCATTTGATTACGGTTTTTCTAATCCAAGTTATTTTATCCGATGTTTTAAGAATGCTTATGATATTACTCCGGCTGCTTACCGGAGGAAATACACAAACGCTTAATATATAGCGTCTTATGTATTTGTCTCCTGGTGAGAATTGTACTATTTGAACTTTTATACGGACGATTCTATTATTCGAAATCACTAATTATTTGGATTTTTGCACTGTAATCATTCAAATTATTACATAGTATGAAAAACATCGTAATTAAATGGGCTGTGTTCCTGACAGCCTTTCTTATCTCTTTAGAGGTTAGTGCTCAAAACGTCAGAGTTTCTGGAGTTGTGACAGACGCACTTGGACCAATCCCCGGAGCTAATATTATGGAGGAGGGGACTACTAACGGTACAGTGACGGATGTAAATGGAAAATATTCAATCAGCGTATCTGCAAAATCTACCCTTGTTTTCTCTTGTATAGGATATAAGGAACAGAAGATACGTGTCGGTACGAAAACGGTACTGAATGTGGATATGGTAGAAGAGTCGAAAATGCTCGATGAATTAGTCGTTGTCGGCTATGGCGTTCAGCGTAAAAGTGACGTGGCAACTTCGGTAGCCTCGGTCAAAGCGGATGAAATGAAAACCTTTCCTGCCGGCAATGTGGCTGATATGCTGCGTGGACGTGCCGCAGGTGTGAATGTAACGAGTAGTTCCGGACGTCCGGGATCGACTCCTTCGATTACCATTCGCGGTTCCCGTTCTATCAGTGCGGACAATGCTCCTTTATATATCATAGATGGTTCTCCTTCCAGTGCAACGGAGTTTAGCACGTTGAGTGCGGACGATATTGAGTCGGTTGAAATTCTGAAGGATGCTGCGTCGCAGGCTATTTATGGGGCACGTGCCAGTGATGGTGTGGTATTGGTAACTACCAAGCGCGGTAAAGCCGGAAAGGTGGAAGTCAGTTATAATGGTTATCTGGGTATCCAGTCTCTCTGGAGGAATTTTGATTTCTATTCTCCCGAAGAATATATGCAGCTTCGCCGTGAAGCGAAAGCACATGATAAGGGAATTGTTGATGCACGTGAGATTTCGATAGCCGAGGCATTGGAAGACGAGGTTATGCAGCGGGTATGGGCCAGCGGAAAGTTTATCGACTGGGAAAAAGAAATGTTCAGAAATGCAATTTACCATAATCATGATGTCAGTGTACGTGGAGGAACAGAAAAAATCAAAGTATCGGCAGGTGCCAACTACTTTGACCAACAAGGAATGGTGGTTACCGGATCGGGGTATCAGAAGTTTTCTTTAAGACTGAATCTGGACTTTGAAATAGCTAAATGGATTAGTTTCGGTATCAATTCTTCTTATGCGATGACAAAACAAGATCGTGAGGATGGTAACTTTAATGATTTTATTACCAGTTCTCCATTGGCGGAGATATATGATGCGGATGGCAAGTATACAAAATATATCAACTCGGAAGGAAATTATAATCCTTTGTACCGTGCCGAACATTATGGACGTGAAGTAACTCGTGATAATTACCGCCTGAACTTTTTTATGGATGTGAAACCTTTCAAGGGATTCAATTATCGTCTGAATACTTCTGTTTATAATCAGACGTCTGAAGACGGTTCTTATAAAGATTCCCAATATCCGGGAGGCGGAGGAACGGCTGTTCTTGACGAATCGCGTACACAGAACTGGCTGGTTGAGAATATTGTAACCTATAAAGTGCCTATCCGCAACAAGAAACACCAGTTGACATTGACCGGTGTGCAGTCTGTCGACCATAATGGCTCGAAGTCTATCGGCTATTCAGTAGAGAATCTTCCGGTAGATAAAGATTGGAATTTCATTTCTCAAGGTGAGTTTACAGGCAAGCCCCGTCGTCAGTTTAATGAAAATAATCTGGTGTCGTTCATGGCTCGTGCACAGTATTCGCTTTTAGACCGTTATCTGTTGAATGTGGCTGTTCGTCGCGACGGTTCCAGCCGTTTCGGAAAAGAAAATAAATGGGGTACATTCCCGTCAGCTGCTTTTGCCTGGCGTGTCAATCAGGAGAATTTCCTGAAAGATGTGTCGTGGATTGATAACCTGAAACTACGTGTCAGTTATGGTATTGTTGGTAATCAGAACGGTATCGGCAATTACACTACTTTGGGGCTGGCAGATAATAAAGGATATGAGTTTGGAGATACTTTCCAGATGGGATATTTGCCGGGTAAGGAGCTTTCTAACCCGAACCTGAAATGGGAACAGTCTGCAACGGCTAATTTAGGTGTTGATTTTAGTTTCTTCAATGGTCGCCTGAATGGTACGGTGGAATATTACAATACGCATACGAAAGATTTATTGGTGGAACGCTCTTTGAATGCATCACTTGGATATACCACTATGCTGGATAATCTGGGAAAGACAAAATCCAGTGGTATCGATCTTTCTTTAAATGGTGATGTGATACGTACGAAAGAGTTTACCTGGTCGCTTGGAACTAATTTCAGTATGTATAAGAATGAAATTGTCCGTATTGACGATACGCTCGATGAGAACGGAAAACCGGCAAGTCAGGTAGCCCAGGGATGGATTATCGGAGAACCGATCAATGTATACTATGATTATCTGATAGACGGAATTTTTCAGTATGATGATTTTGATATCACTCGTGATGGTACGGGAAATCTGGTCTATACACTGAAAAACACCTATGATAGTGATAATGACGGTGTGGTCGACAGTCCGATTAATTACGGTGGCGCTATTGAACCGGGAATGGTCAAGGTGCGTGATAACAATGGAGATGGAAGGATCACAGCAGATGACAGGGTACCTATCCGTAAAGATCCGAAGTTTACACTCTCTCTTTCTTCTACATGGAACTGGAAAGGATTTGACCTGTTCATGGACTGGTATGGAGTTTCCGGCAGAAAGATTAAGAACGGTTATTTGTACGAGTATAATTCCGGTGGTTCTTTACGTG
>ULUW01026532.1_pt1 | contig 16901 bp, 9 predicted proteins | sample 1959041 | NCBI WGS metagenome assembly ULUW01 (sample SAMEA4835775, study PRJEB28245) | human gut metagenome | biome: gut microbiome; material: fecal sample | place: Denmark | collected 2008
CTATGTGATAGATACTGTTTGTTTGGATAATATCTGTATATTCGACATTACTTGTAGTCGATGTTTTAAAACCATGAAAATTAGAGGATAATGTCGATGAATTTTCTTGGAGAGGCTGGCAGATATACTGTTTTGTAGCTTGTAAAGTCGGTGATACAGTCTTGAAGAATTTGGCATATTAAAGTTATTATATTGTTTTCGGGTGTGGGATATTAAAGAATTCAAGATGCCTTTATCCCCATATAAATTTAAAATCAAGGAATGATGAAATTATGGCAATTTTTATCTGTTATTTTGATATTGTCGATATCTCCTTTGGAAATATCGGGTCAAAATAACAGTGGTATTGTTTCCGGTAGTGTTTTTAATTCGGGACAAGAACCACTCGTGGGAGTGAGCGTCTTTGTCAAAGGAACAAATATAGGAACGATGACCGATGCAGATGGACGTTTTTCTGTAAAGGCAGAGGACGGACAAAGTCTGGAATTTCGTTATATCGGTTATGACACCAAAGTGGTGACCGTGAATGGTAAAACGATGTCGGTTACGATGTCGGAAAATCAAGTTATCTTAGATGATGTTGTAGTTATCGGGTACGGAACACAGAAAAAAAGCGATTTAACCGGTTCTCTCTCTTCTGTAAAGGGAGAAGATATCGTAAAAACAGGCGACACGAATATTACCCAGTCTCTACAAGGTAAAGCTCCGGGAGTTTATGTCACGTCCAATTCTGGAACTCCGGGGGCAGGAGCTACGATTCGTATTCGTGGCTATGGTTCTATTTCAACCGATTTAACCCCGTTGTATGTCGTGGACGGGCAACCTATGGAAGAGAGCAGTGTGAATACTATTAATCCTATCGATATTGAAAATATTGAGGTATTGAAAGATGCTTCGGCCACTGCCATTTACGGTTCTCGTGGAGCCAATGGCGTTATTTTAATTACTACGAAGAAAGGTAAATCCGGTAAAACCAGTATCACGTTTGATGCGTCATTCGGTTGGTCAAATGCAATTAATCGAGTGCATATGATGAATAGCGATCAGTTGTATGGCTTTTTGGAAGAGGCGTATGAAAATGACGGAATGCGGATGCCTAGAAATATTACCCGACTTTATCATCTCGATGGAGAAGGCTTGGGCCCTGTTGACGAATATGGCGAACCGACGGATATAAATGTCTATGATACCGATTGGTGGAATGAAACCACTCAAACAGCGTTTAAACACAGCTATAACTTATCGGTCAGTGGCGGTACGGATAAATTGACCAGCCATTTCAGCATAGGTTATTTGAATCAAGAGGGTATTGTAATGACATCGGATTATGAGCGTATTACATTGCGTGTGAACAACGAATATAAGTTTAATAAATGGATAACGATCGGTCAGACCTTAGGTGTAGCCTATGTCAAAAGTCATGATTTGAACACTCCGATTAATGAAATATTGTTACCGGATCCGTTTTCACCGATTTATGCCAAAAATGCAGATAAGCAGGATCCTAATTATGAATTTAATAAATATATGGGATCTCAATACAGCTATTATTCGAATCCTGTTGCAAAATTGAACCGACAGAAAAAGGAACATTTGAATCGTAATATCGACGGTACGGCCTACTTAAATATCAATTTGGGATTAAAGGGTCTGGACTTTAAGACTATGTTGGGTTTTGAGTTACCGGAATATACCTATACCGAGTTTAACCCGTTTTTTGATTTGAGGCCGAATGATACTCCATATAATATGTGTACGAACGTGGAGAGTAAATTTTTGTTGGAAAACAGTGTCGCCAATACGAGTTCTACGGAACTGAATTATACATTTCAAAATACGTTGAGTTATAATAATCAATTTGGGAAACATTCTATTTCGGCGGTGGCAGGTTTCACGTGGGAAGCCTATACCGGTCGTTCTTTTACGGCAGAACGGTTGAATACGCCGAGCAATTCCGATGCTTTCCAAATCGTGGGAGCCGGGACGAAAGAGGGAACTTCTACGGGTAGTCGTTATGAAAACTATTTGATTTCTTATCTTGGGCGTATAAATTACAACTATGCAGACCGTTATTTGGCGACTGTCAGTGTCAGAGCCGACGGTTCCTCGAAATTTGCACCGGGTAACCGTTGGGGGACATTTCCATCTTTTTCTTTGGGTTGGCGTATAGATCAGGAGGAGTTTTATAAAGATTGGAATCAGAATGTATTGAGTGCGGTTAAGCTGCGTGGTGGTTGGGGCCAAATCGGGAATCAAAACATTCCTTCGTTCGCTTATGCCGATGTCGTTTCTACTTATGATACATGGGTGTATGGGTTTAACAGCGGTTTGAATCTGTTGAAGGCTTATGCCTCTACATCTAAGGGAAATAAAGATATTAAGTGGGAAACAGTGGAGCAAGGCAATATAGGAGTCGACTTGGGCTTCTTTAAGAACTCATTGACATTGTCGGCAGATGCTTACATTAAGACGACACGGGATATGTTAATGCAGAATCCGTTACCGGGAATGGCCGGTTATCCTACAACCCCGTGGGTGAATGCCGGTTCCGTAGAAAACCGGGGTTTGGAATTTTTGATCGGGTATCAAGGGAAGGTTGGCGACTTCCGTTATTCTGTGAGCGCAAACTTTACTTTCCAAAAAAATAAATTGGTAGAAACCGGAACGAACGATCCGATTTGGGGTACTGTCTCGAAGAACGAAATCGGAGAAGAGTTCGGACGCTTTTATGGATATGTTTATGATGGCATTTTCCAGTCGAAAGAAGAGGTTCTCGCCCATGTAGGAGCCGATGGGAAGACTTTGCTTCAACCTCTTGCAGAACCCGGCGATGCTCGTTTCAGGAATCTTAATGGCGATAATACGCTGGATAGCAATGACCGGGATTATATAGGAAACCCCAACCCCGATGTGATTTATGGAGGAAATATCGAATTGGGATATAAAGGAATCGATTTTGCTCTTTATTTTCAAGGTGTTGCCGGTAATGATATTTGGGTAGGGACAAAAGCTCTTCTCAGGCAGACGAGTATAACGAATTTATTAGCCGAAACTTACACAGATGCGTGGCGGAATCCCGGTGATAAAACCGATGTATTCGGAATTACCAGAAAAGATGATAATGATAATTATAGAAATTCGTCATGGTATGTGCAGAACGGTAGCTTCTGTAAAATAAAAACTGTACAGATTGGCTATACATTCCCGAAGAAAATAGTCGAAGCTACGAAGGTGTTTAGTTCTTTGCGATTATATGTGAGCGGAGAGAATCTGTTTACATTTACAAAATTCAAATATATGGACCCGGAAGTTCCAAATGGCAATGCTTTGAATATGGGTATAGAGAATTTGGGGTATCCTAATCCTCGCACATTTACAGTAGGGGTCAATGTTCAATTTTAAACGATTACAGTTATGAAACTAAGGTGGAGAATACTATATATATTGTTAGGCTCGTTGTTCCTTCTTCCTTCATGTACAGATGAGGATTTGGATACGACTATGTACGGAGGTCGAGAAGACACGGAATTTTACAATAATCTCGAAGAGATAAATCAAGCATTGACGGCCTGCTATTTCTATATGAAGGATAGTTGGAACGATATGAGCTTGGAGTTGATGTTTATCAACGATTGTGCATCCGACGATTGCGAGAAGGGTGGCAGTGGCCTTACCAATGAGGGGGATATTTATCAGTTGGAAACATTCAATATATTTACGACGAACAGTAAAGTGAGCCAGTTTTGGAACATGGCGTATAGAGCTATTTACCAAATAAATACACTATTGGACAAAAGCGAAATATTTCGTTCTGCGAATACGGATTTAACGGAAGAAGATAAGACGTTGCTTACGCGCTATGAAAATGAGGCGCGTTGGTTACGAGGCGTTTGGTATTTTAATCTGGCTTATTTGTGGGGTGATGTTCCTTTGTTTTTGCATGCCGAACAGCCTGCGGATATATATAAACCCCGGACACCGGTAGCCCAGATTTGGGAACAGGTTATAGCCGATTTTACTGTGGCTACGGCTTTGCCGAAACGGAGCGAGTATTCCGAGGAAGACACCGGGCGCGTTACGAGCGGCGCGGCTTATGCCATGTTGGGTAGGACATACTGGTATAATCGTGATTTTGAGAATGCTTATAAAATGCTCTATGTTCTGGTTGAAGGCGAGCAAAAAGGAGAGTATGAATTGGATCCAGATTTTGCGACTCAATGGTTGAACCCAAATTCCAATTTGAGAGAGTCGATTTTTGAGATACAATATGTCACCAATGGAAAGAATTGGGATGAATCGACGGGGTGGAACGGAGTTTGGTTTATTTCCAGTAGCGATGGCGGCTATGGATTTCATTTACCGACTCAACATTTGTTGGATGCTTTTGACCCGGAGGATCCGCGAATTACTTGGACATTTGTTCGTCAAGGCGACCAATTCGTCGGGAATGATTTTGTGACAGGAGATGCGAATTATCCCAGTCGTTTTTTTGACCGCAAGCATTTTGTCCCCATGAGCGAGACTTTAAATGCGGTGTCTCCGGTCTATCCACAAGATGTAGAAATGACAGTTTATGTCATTCGTTATGCCGATGTTTTGTTGATGTATGCCGAGGCTTGTTTGGAAAAAGGCAATATCGTGGGTGCGAGAAAGTATTTGAATCAAGTGAGAAAACGAGCTCGCGAATCCAGTCCGTTGGATGCGAAACGAGTCATTCAAAAGTATGTGCCCGACACAAAGCCGACATCGTTACCGGACATAACTTCCGATAATGTGGCGGAAGTGCGATTGGCTATTTGGAACGAGCGTCGCTTTGAGTTCGCTTGTGAGGGAATCCGCCGTATGGATTTGATGCAACAGGAACGTTATGGAGAAATTATGACGGCTGTATATAGTAACGGCTATGCGACAGAAGATGTCGATAAGGGACGTTATTATACAAAGGAAAGAGAACTTTTCCCCATTCCTCAAAATGATATAGATTTAAGCCGAGGTGCATTGGTTCAAAATCCCGGATATTAGATCGTCTTTTTTAGGGAGGGTAAATATTTGATAATTAAGAAAGTAGATAATTATATATGAAAAGATTGATATATTTGATTTTACTCTTGTTCGGATTGTCCGGTTGCAAGACAGAACAACAGGAGGTTCAGAATCCGATAGTTGTGGATACCGATTTCGTGTTGCAGGAAAACTATTATGGAGGGGCGATGCAATGGGAACCCAATGACCGGGATTCGATGACGGAGGAGCAATGGGATCGTTTGTTTAGACGAGTCGAATTTATGAAACTTGGGTATATTCGTTGTTGCATAATGCCCTATTTCTACTGTTTCGGTTATGACGGGAACGACCCTATATTGCTTTGGGACATGGATTCGACGAAAGTCGATGCCCGTTGGTATGCTAATTCTCGTCGATTCATGAACGACTTGTATCGTCAGCTTCAATTTTGTAAGGATAACGACATCGATGTGTTGCTTGGAGAGTGGTGGAAGCCGATGAATCCGAATTGGAAACAGGCTGTCCCCGTCGATATGCCTAAGTATACGATAGAATTGGACGATTCCCGATATGCCGTTCAAGTAACTGAATTGGTTGAATATTTGGTTAAAGAGAAGGGTATGACTTGTATCAAGCAATTTAACTTGGGGAATGAAGTAAATTTGGTGGCCAATGATCCTCGAAACGGTTATTCATGGGAAAAATGGAAGAAATCCATTCTTAATCTACGCTCGGAACTGGATAAACGGGGATTGAATGATATTGAGATTGTGGGACCGGACGGAGGTTATTGGGGGACTGATGTTTGGTTCAATAAGACATTGACCGAATTGGATAGTGTGGTTCCTGTCATCGATTATCATTGGTATATCAATAAAGATTGGACTTTTACGAATCGTGTGGAAGATGAGACACGAATGTTTCGTTTCTTTACACAAATGCAGGACAGCAGCAAAGTGAATATTTGGGGCGAAATGGGTATTCGTGACGGACATAATGAGGTGCTTGACCAGCATACGTTGATTCACCAGTGGTGGTATGGAACGTTCGTTGCCGATGCCTTGATTCAGACTTTGCGCTCCGGTTGGTCGGCTGCTGCGGCGTGGGGTATGGATGATGCCATGCATTATAAGGACGACCTCGATGAACAGAAACGTTGGGGATTTTGGAATTCAATCGCAGAACAGAAAAATAAACCGGAAGAAGCGAATATACGTCCGTGGTTTTATACGTGGTCGTTGATGTCGCGTAATATCCCGAAAGGGTCGAAAATTTTGTATTCCAATTCTTATAGAACTCAGAATTTGAATGGTGTAGCCGCATTGACTCCGACAGGAGATTTGACATTTGCGATTACAAATACAGCCGATTTTGCGCAGCGTGTAACCGTACAGATTCCTACCGTCGTAAACGATCCGATAATCAATAAATATGTGTATTTCGAGGACGATTATCCGGTCGATACAGCAGGCTTTCCGGTTGTGAAAGAAGTTCTGAAAGATGTCGATCTTCAAAAGGGGATAGTTATCGATTTTCCCGCGAAAGGTTTTGTTCTGTTGACTACGATTGGAGGTAGCAAACCGGAGATTGTAAAAAATGATAAATATATGATGGATCCGATGGAGGGTGTCCAACGTATGTATGATCATTCCGACAATTTGGGATTAAACGGGTTCCCTAAATTCTATGACGAATGTAACACTGCTGCTCCCGATTTCCAGTTCTTCAAAGTTTTGGAAGATTGCGGTACTATTCACCCTTCGACCAATGAAGAACATGCTTATATAACTTATAAGTTCGACGGATTTAATCATTTTGAAATCAAAGTGTCGGGAGTGGAGACCATAACCGACCGTTTCAAAGTGTACGTCTCGCCGGATAATTGCGAGTGGAGAGAGGTCGAATTGTCGTTTACCGGACCCGAAATGTCTGTTTGGCGTTTTGTTCATTCGACCATAACACCGAAAACAGAACTCGATAATTGCAATTATTTAAAGATTGAAATGCTGCCGAACGGTTATTTCTCCAATACTCGTATTCGTGAAGTGAAAATAGAAAAACGGTGAAATGTTAGTACGGGGAATATAAAGAGGGCATACTCATTGTGAGTATGCCCTCTTTCTGTTATTACAATCGCTTTGTTATAATGAAAAGGTTCGGTCTTTCATCGGATACAAAGTAAAAAGTGCAGATGTTTACTTTTAATGTCGGTTACGAAAAATCTCGACAGCTCGATAAAATGCATTTATGTTTTCGAGGGAGACACCCGGAGGAACATCGCAACCCGTTGAGATAATAAAGTTGTCGAAATCGGTAGTAACATGCAGCAGTCTCTCCGTTTCGTCGTAGACTTGTTTCGGAGATGACGATTTGAAAATACCGACCGGATCAAGATTCCCCATAACAATGCGATCGGACGGTACTTGTTGAAGGGCGGAGACGATGTCGCATTGATTACCGAAGTGGAGAGCCCTTGCTCCTGAGTCGATCATGGATTGCGTACAGTGCCCTGTGTTTCCGCAGTTGTGCAATACGAAAAGGAAGTTTTCATTTTGTACGGTCTCGACGATCGGTTTTATATAATTAGTCGAGAATATTGTGGCATCGTCGTTGCTGAGTAACCCGGCGGCAGGCTCGGCCATGATGATACCATCGACTCCTGTTTCTTTCAGAGACCGAATGTATTTGAGAATAAACTCTGAACATTTTGAGAGTAGTATTTTTGCTAAATCGGGTTCGACGTAAATAGCCATCATCATTTCTGACATATCGTAAAGTTGACCTGCCAAAGAATAAGGTCCGATACAACCTGCAAAGACCGGGCGGTCATTGATTCGTTCTGCCGCAAGTCTGTTTGCTTTCAGATATTCGGGAATACGGGCGGTATCGGTATCGGGAATGCGGAAATTTTCCACTTCGTTCCTGTCGTGAAGCAACCTTTCGGCAACACTGGGTACGTCGTTTTCGGAGAAATGAAGTTTTGCCCCGAAAGCTTCTGCTTCGACGGTAAGGTCCATGATGACTGTCGCCGCATCGGAAGGAGTATTTTCTGACAAGGCGATAATGGCATCGGCATGTGTCTGGCCGTCGGTAACGGCGGCTTTTACAGTTTTCTCGATGAGCTCGATTCCCGGGTGTGTCATAATGGGAATAGCATATCGTTTATTCCGATTGAGATTGAGTTTCATGATTAAATGATTTTTTAATTCGTTTCTTATAACAGTTGTCCAGTTCGCAGAATTGACAACCGTATTTGCGGGTATCGACATGAAGTCCAGAGCCTATCACTCCGCTGATAGATTTTATAGGATACATCAGGGCACTGCTATTGAGAGTGATTCCGCATACATTATCGGGTAAGAGTGAGAAGAGTAATTTCTGTTCATTCACATGCCACCCGCAATAACCCGGACTAAAACGGTTAGTATGGGGTATTCCCGGCAATTCTGTTTCCACGAACTTTTCCATAATGTCTCCTGTCGCTTCGGCAATACAACTACCGAGGGTATCCCAGATGAATAGTAGCAATGCATCGTCTGCATTCGATAGTTTATTGTGAAAATCTTGATATTCCATACCGGCAGTCGCAGCGAAAAAAACGAATCTTTCGGAGTTTTTCAACAGTGTGGCGATAGTCTGGTTAACGTGAAATATTTTTTGATTACAGCATATACAATCCTTGTTTACATACCCGTCGAACATTCGAAAGTAAAAACGAGGTCTTACTATGTTGTTTGCAACGAGGAACAGGTTGTCGACTAAATCCCGAACATTTTTGTCGGGAGATACTGCTCCATACCCCATTTCTATATATACGGTTTCTTTTGTCAAGTTTAGTTCTTCGAACCGCAGTGAATGTTCCATTTCTCTTATTTGTTCAATAATTTTCGGGCGAGAGTTACAGCGGCATTGGCATTGTCGCTATATCCGTCGGCTCCGATTTCTTTGGCAAATTTCTCACTGAGTGGAGCGCCTCCAATCATGATTTTGACATCGTTTCTGATTCCGGCTTTTTCAAAAGCTTTGATAACTTCTTTCATATAAACCATTGTGGTAGTCAGAAGTGCCGACATACAGACAATGTTCGCTTTGTGTTCTTTGGCGGCTTCGACGAATTTTTCATCGGAAACATCGACACCGAGATTAATTACTTCGAACCCACAGCCTTCCAACATAGAGCTTACGAGGTTTTTCCCGATGTCGTGCAGATCGCCTTTAACCGTTCCAATGACAACTTTCCCGAGAGAGATTGTATTTTTGTCATTTTCCATGTAAGGTTTAAGAAGTTCCAAAGCTCCTTTCATAGCCCGGGCACTCATCAACAGGTTGGGAACATAGGCTTTTCCGGCTTCGAATTGAGTCCCGATTTCTTCCATTCCTTTAATCAAATAATCGCTGATCAATGTTTGCGGGTCGATATTTTCTTGAAGCGCTTCTTGGGTTGTACTGACTGCCAGTTCGAGATTCCCTTTTACGATTGCATTATGTAAATCTGAAAGTTTTGCCATTTTCGCTGGATTATTAGAAGTTGATTATTTTATAAGAAGTATTGCCTATTTTAATGAGATGTACTCCATTCTCTGCCGGAATGGAGTAACTCCCGTTTACGTTTTCTGCAAAGTGCAGTAATTTACCGTCGACAGAGAAAAGATAGACAGGCATGTTTTTAACGCCTTCAATATAAATATATCCGTTTTCGGCGGTTACCGAGATGTCGTTGTTTGTTACATATTCGATTCCCGAAACTTCTTCGGCGCTAAATATAAAATTGTCGAAGAAAGAAGTGTCGAGAACGTTCAGCCGGTCTGAATAATTTAGATTGGGATAGATGTCGATGCTTGTAATGATTTGACCGACATGATTCGACAAGTTCAGGCCGTACCTAAACCATTCTCTTTTCTCGTTACAGGAAAAGTGTCCGACAGCTTTTTCTCCCGAAAGGAAATTGACGACTATCTTGATTTCGGATTGTCCTGTCGGGCGGTAATATGAGAAGAACAGGTTGTGGTTACTTTCGGGAACTTGTACAAATGGATATAAATTTAATTGTGCGGACAAGTCTTGATCGGCATCGCTTGTTAATATATTTATTTGGCAGGCTTTATCGCTGGGATTGTTTTCTTGTATTTTGGGATTCGAAGCAATGGAAGACATTATGGAGGAATTGGCCGGAATAACTTTTACAAAAGAATTCAAATATTCGAAGTCGATGTCCAGAATTTGTCGGTATTGTTGGTCGTTGTTTGTTGTAATTTCTTGTAAATCGATAGGGGAATTTTCTGTATTGGATAGAAAGATGTTGTCAAAAATCAAAGATTCGGTGTCGAGAGTGGAAGTCGTCGCTGAATCTCTATAAGGATATATGATGATGTAATCCAGTGTTTTACCGATTAGAGGCGTTAGGTTCAGTTGTAATTCCCTCCATTCTCTGTGAGGAATTTCGAATTCGTAACCCAATAGCCTGTCTTCATTTTGAACATGTAAGGCAATGGCGATTTTTGCCGGTCTACTTCTGTACAACTGAATATTGAGCAGTGGAAAATCTTCACTGATTAGGATTTTATTGAGCGGAAATATAGTACTGAAACAATCTCGGGGATTGTATTCGTCGTTAATTAGAATTTCGGAGTATCCGGCATTGTCGCTGGTATTAGGGTCTCGTTTGCGGGGATTAGAACCTATGTAGGTTCTAATCCCTTTGTTATAGTCGCCGAGAAGCATATACCCGTCTTGCGATTCAAAGTCGATGGTTAGAGTAGACTGTGTGTCGGACGTATTTGTCTCCAACGGTTCCAAGGTAGTGATGAATATACCTTCTTCCATAGGAACTTCCACCGTGATTCCGGTAGAAAGATTTTGATCGGTTATTTTTTCATACGGAAGAGACAACGCAGCGCCATCTCCGTAACTGTTGCGGTTGAACCGATAAATGTAAAGAGGTTTGGTACAATCGACCTTAAAGGTAATGGATTGTGTTTTGCTTTGAGCATCCATACGTCGATTGACTACGACAAACGAGTAATCTTCGGAGCCGATACGGGCTCCGAGTATACGAATATCTTTGCGCCCTTCCAGTTCGGTCATTTTGAGAATTTTTGCTCCACGGGGAAAGTAACGGCACATCAGTTGCCATGTGTAGTACCAGGGACGTAAAGTCATACCGCCATAAGTTCCGGCATTGTTCCACATGCCGGCATTTTTATTCTGTTCCAGCCCGTCGAGAGCCCAAGCCAATCCCGATGCCATGCCCGAACGGGCAAGTTGTATGCCGTAGTCCCAAAAACCTAATGCATATTCGTAGGTGTCGATTCGACAATGAGCCGGAGCGTCGGCAACAGGCCAGTCGATAAAAGGGACTCCGATGGGAGCCATTTCCGACACATGGACGGGTTTGTTGGAATTGTCGTATTTATAGACATTTGCGAGATAGTTTGCAAAAGTCGTTTCAATGGTGCGATTATATAATTGATTGTAAGTATCGTCGGGTGTATCGTTCAGGTAGTTATGGAAATCATAGGCTGACAGTTGATCTGCGTTGTATTGTGCAGGTTTCCATATCCAGTCGCTCCATGAATCGGCTCCTGACAGAAAATTTGTGGGTAAGCCGCGTTTCTCCAATTCGGCGTAAAGTTTTTTTATCATGATACTCCAATCTTCGTAAGAGATACCTACTCCCAAAGGCTCGTTCGAGGGCGCATAACTGGTAATGATTTTATCGTAACCTTTTGTTCTAAAAAGATACTCGATGAGGTCGGCTTGCAGTTGGGCACATTCGTCGGTTGTGTAAAATTGTTTATAATCCTCTCCGTTATATCCGACCCCCCAGAAACCACTCATAACTTTAATATCGTGTTCCTTATAAAGGTCCATAATTTTGAAATAGGCCTGCATGTATTTGCTATCCCAATTATAAGTTCCGATGGGCAGATTATTCCCATCATCATCTTTGTTGAACCAATCGCGGATTACCGGTAAGCGGACTAACGAAGGTTTGATGGCAAGGATCCGTTCTGTCGTGGTTTTCCATAAATCATCGGACCACGGCTTAAAGGTGTTACCGTCGCTTTCGCGGGCGAATCCCCATTGATTGTACCCGAAGCCTTCCCACGGTGTTTGTAATTCTTCCTCAACAGTCGATTCGAATGCTTGTAAATTCGCAGGGACAATCAATGTTGCAATTACAAGGGTGAGTAAAATAAATTTTCGTTTCATGTTATCAAAAGTGTTATAATTTAGAAAACGTGTGCTTCAAATATTTGCGTGACTTATCTTGTTGTGATGAATTCAAATTTTGAGTCGGAGGAACTGGGATAATGGCTCCCAACCGCAATATAGATAAATCCTTTTTGTTATTTTTCTTTTCTTCGAATTTGTTTGACGGCATCGATCATTCCTCTGAATCCATCGACAGAGACATAAGAAGCGATGGAATTACCCGAACCTAATCCGTAACCCTTGCAAATGCGCCGGTATTCTGTGCCTTTTTTCAATACTTCGTCATATACGGATTGATAGGTTCCCAACGAAAGCAGATTTACATCGAAGCCTCCAAAAAGTCCTATTTGACCGTTATATCGTTTTATCCATTCGTCGAAAGGAGCGATCTGGTCTTCGTTGCTATGCTTTGCGTCGATTCCCAAAGTTATGATGTCGGGCATTATTTCGAATATGTTACCGCAACTGTGCAGAAGAAATTTTTTTTCTGCATGATGTACCAAGTCTATTATACGCTTGGTTTGAGGAAGTATGTGGTTAATGATGGTTGTCGGTTCGAGCATAGTCGATGTGCGGTGTCCCAAGTCGTCGCCCATACGGAAAAAAATGAAGATGTCGCTGTATTCTTGTATCATTTTGGACCATAATTCGACGTATAAGTCACCGATACGAATAAAAAGGTCGCGGAACAAATCGGGGTCTATGTATTGCATGATACACAGATTCTCGTAACCTACCAAATCTTGGGCGGATTCGAAAATGCCATACCCGCATCCTCCATATGCTTTCATTCCTGTTGGCAAGACTTTTCTGATAGCGTCGAGTTTGGGTTTGTTCGCTTCCCAAAACAAATGGGGTATTTCGTCGAAGGGATAGCGCTCAAAATCGGATCGGGTTTGAATGGGGCCTAATTTCCCTCCCATAATTGCACCGTGCTCCGGGAAAACGTCGCAGATTGGAGCTTCGAAGTCAAAAGCATCGTAGGTATTGTTTTTCCAAAACTCCGTTACTTTTTTGAAAAAGTATTCTGGTTCTGTTTCTTGGTAACCGATAAGTTCTTCTCCTGTAAATTTCTCTATAAATTCGATATCGATGTGATGTTCATATAGAGGGAGATACTTTGGCTTTTTGTTATAAAGGACATCGAGAATGTTGTTTGCATTCGGCTGAAACTGTTCCATGTTTTGAGAGAATTTTTAGTCGTTCCAATGGATTAAACCGGCTTTGATATTTTCCAGTGGCATATCGGGCCCGGCTTCGAATTGCCCGATGAGGCCACCATTTACCCATAGAGCTTCTTTCATTTTGTGTACGGCGTCGATTACATCTTCGACACTTCCTTCGGGGAGTATGTGCTGACGACATATTTCGCCCCAGTTTGTAATACGTCCGTTGCATTTTTCGGAGACTTTGTCTAATCCCATGCACCACACTTGACTATTGATGGCATCTACTCCTATCTCGATCAAGTCGTCGTATAGTTCCAAAATGTAGCCGTCGCTATGCATAAAAACGAATTTACCGGCAGTATGGACTTTGTCAAAAAACCGTTTGTATAAAGGTTTATATTGTTTCCTCCATGTTTCAGGCGAGATTAGTAAAGAGCGTTGTGAGCCCCAGTCGTCTCCGAAAATTATTCCGTCGACTTCTAATTTGAGCCATTCGTCTAAATAGGTGTTATAAAAATCTTCGACAATTTCCATTAGTTTGAAATATTCCGGAGACTCAATCAACGTATCCATGAAAAGGTTTTCTGTACCACGAAGGTATTGCATACGTTCGAACAAGCTAATCCAACCGCCTAAGATAAATTTGTCTTTATGAGTGTCGATGAACGCTTTTGTCTTTTCAAATCCAGAGATGCCTGATAAAAATAACTTTTTGGGACTTTCATAGTTCCAAACTTTATTGAAATCGGCAAAAGGATATTCTTTTACTTCTCCGATAATACCTGCTTGGTGATTTACCCAAGTCGATCCCCAACAATCGGTATAGCTGCCGATTTGGTAGTGACGTGCGTCTTCGGTGGAGTCGTCGAACGGGGCGGAGAGAATATCGATTTCGCAGCGATTGATGATGTCGTCAAGCGCTTGTCCGTATTTTAGTTTTGCGGCGGGCAGTTGCCACAGGTTTACCGGAATCCATTCCGGATTGTCATGTCGAAGGGTTCGTATTACATTTTCTTTGGCTGTCATCATAGCGGAATGGGTAGTTATATATTACATTTAAATGTCTTGTCGCCGATTTGTATTAAATAATTGCCATTGTTGAAATAGATATTTTCATTATCGGTCGAGATGTTTTGTCGATATAGTAGTTTACCGGATAGATCGAAAATATTGACTTGCTCTCCGATTGCATTTTTGATTATGATTTGATTGGATACAACGGAACAGTCGATTTCGTTGTTCCTTAATTCGTTAATAGTTGTGGGATCGCCTTCGTTTTTGAATAGAAAATATTCGTTGTCGGCTATATCGGAGGTAGAGGCCGTTATAATGTTGTCTTTTTGAGACAAATATTTTCCGTTAGCCAAAGCCCGTATTGCAGCTTTTTCACCTTTGTCTATGTAGAGGAATTTTGAGGCGGTGTCGAGATTCGATGAAAGTTCCAAAGCGCCGGTAGCAGCATTGACCGATAGATATGAATTGTTTTCGTTGAAGGCGATATATCCGTCGTCGGTATGAGAAACATTAAAACCTGTACCGTTCGGATTCATCGTAATGTCATTGTCGCTGATCGTTAACCTAAGATTGTTGGCAACGTTTTCCAAATAGTATCGTCCGTTCCAATAGCTTCTTTCCCCCGAAACGGCAATACATACAATTTCGAATTTTTTGTTTTCCAACAGTTTGATGTGGAGTATATGTTCTCCGATTCCCAAATCGGTCAATACGATTTGGTCGATGTGTTCTCCGTTAGAGCCGTCAATGACTACGGCCGGATTGTCGTCTACCCAAATTTGGGCCGTTCCGAAATTTTCGTTTGCCGGGCGTTTCCAATATGTGACGGCAGCAACGTCTCCGTTAATTTTAAATTGAAGTTCACTGTTTGCAATTTCGCTTCTCCAACCTTTTCCTGTGCCGAAATCCCAAATAGAACCTCCCGCCGACCAGACACCTGTTTGGACCGGGGTTATATCGGTTTCGTTCAAATAAAATGCATCTTCTAAAATGTTACTATATAGCGGAGCTGGTAGTGATGCCATTCGATCGATGTTCGATGCTTTTTTCCCTTCAAGAAGTTCGGTCGCTATTAGGTCGGCGATTTTTTGATGTGCGGTTGTATTGGGGTGTATGCCATCACCGCCGATGAGTGTAGAGGTTTGGTAATAGTCCAGCCATGTTTTTTCTCCTTTGATTATTTCGTCTTTTATGGCATCGTTGTAACTGACGATCGGAATTTGACAATGTTGAGCGATGGGATATTGACGTTCGATTTTTGAAATCCCAGCTTGCGTGCATAGCATTAGCGATATAACGGCTGGCTCACCCGGGTTTTTCCAGCATTTCCGTATCAGGCTTTCGTAAGAATCCAGATAAATATCTTCGAGTTGGTCGTTGCAAGCATATTCGATTATAATTAAATCGGGGTTGAATCGTAATAGTTTCTCTTCGGCACGGATACACCCGAAATAGGAATTCGTAGAACCGATACCGATATTGATGAAATTGACATTGATTCCAAAAGTCGATTCGAACCAAGCCTTTAATCGGGCTCCGTAACAATTGGTCTCCATCGGTTCGGCGTTGGCTCCGGCAGTCATCGAACCACCTATGACACCGATGGTAATGTCATTGCCGCTTTCAGCTTTTTCCAATAGCTTTTGAACCCGGTAATAGTTCGTTTTTTCGTTGTAATTCTTCGCTTGATAGCCGTCTCCATAATATACTATATTTCTTAATAATTCTATGTCGGATTGGGCATCTAAATAGATAACGACCTGAGTCGCATCTTCCGGTATCAAGTTGTCTTTTAAAGTGCATCGATATAGTCCATGCCCTTTATCCGTTATTTCTGGATAACCGTTGTCCCAACCTTCCACATATTTGGTTTCTTCTCCGGCCGAATTTTTTACGGCCAAAGTGGGACGTAGTCCGGTCGGAGAATAGTAATCGACAATTACTTCATGAGCAATTTCATTTTCGGGCAATTCATAAACTAAGAATGAGTAGTTTGATGGATCGTCGATTTTCAATCGATAGATGTCTCCGGCTCGTTGTGCCCAATCGTCGGTCGTTCCAGAAATCAATTTTGAGTTACCAATCCAAGTTATTTTATAGGTATCTTCGAATTCGTCATATATGCGTCCTGCGTATAGTAATTGGATACTGCATAGTAATAGAGATAATGTTAGGCATTTAAATATGTTCACTTTCATGATAGGTAGTATTAAGTTTTTGTTTTATCGTTTGTATGTTTTTTATGCAAAATTAGAATGGGTATTTGAAATATTATGATATAATTGAGTTAAAGGGTGATATTTTTTTGAATAGTTTATTGCTTAATGATGAAGTAATATTTGATTTTCAAAATAGTATTGTATATGTTCTAAATAGAATTAATGGGTATAGATGGAAGATATGAAGTGTTTTTTCGTTTATTATTTTTATGATTGATGGCCGATTTACAATGAAATTTTTTATAATTTAAAATATTTGTGTTGCTTTATTTTGTAAAAT
>ULUW01003446.1_pt1 | contig 16856 bp, 19 predicted proteins | sample 1959041 | NCBI WGS metagenome assembly ULUW01 (sample SAMEA4835775, study PRJEB28245) | human gut metagenome | biome: gut microbiome; material: fecal sample | place: Denmark | collected 2008
TCATTGGTGAGGGTCGTGTACTTACTGTTCCAATCATCGTTGCCATAGATCAGACCGAAATAATAGGCACTGTCTGGAACATATTCCTCAGAGCACCAAATGCATCCCCAATAACCGTCGGCTGCAATTTCGTTCTCTTTCAAGATTTCAACCGTTGCGATAAATTTTGCTTCTTCCATACCGCCCCAATGTTCCTTCAAAACACCTTTGGACGGCAGAAAACCGGGTTTGCCGTTTAAGCGCATCTTTTCGGCAAACTTTTTGACTTTTCCCCATGTGGTATCTGAAACATTGTTTCCCGAACCGCATGTTAAGGCAACCATCACGCCGGACAACAGCTGGATTCCCCATAACTCGCTCTTGCGGCTCAAATTCAACCCGTTTTCAACCGTCAATTCATTTCCCCGGCGATACACCAAAGGCAGTTCTGTCGGTATCAAACCGGTTTTATCCTTACCCCGGTTGTTAAACCAGTTTGTCAATTCGTTTTCGCTGATTTCCAAGGCTGCAATAACGGCTTCAAGAGCGTTAATTTTATTTGTCTTCATAATTGTAAGTTTTTTAGGTAAATATTTTTGTTTATTAACTCGCTCAAATGACAAAAGTCATAAGTACTGTTTTACCACTCAAGCAAGATTAATAACCGCAGATAAGCCTAAAACTTACATACAATTACAAAAACTTCCCCGAATAATAAAACAGATGCTTATGATTACAACTATAGTTGTAACATATTTTCGGAAGAAAGTAAATACAGATTCGCCTGGTATAGACAATTTTGTCAAATTTATCTGAGACCGCCAAGTTTTTACAATTTGGCCAACAGCTTTTCGACAACTTCCAGCGACTTTATCGGCGCCTCATCCCAAAAACTTTCATACTGTTGCTGATGATTCTCAATCCCCGGCGTATCGCTGATAATGCGCAGGCTCAGAAAAGGCACCCCGTACATATGGCAAACCTGAGCCATGGCCGCCGATTCCATATCCACGGCCAAACCGTCCGGAAACTTAGCCTTAATCATATCCAGTTCCGCCCGTTCGGTAATGAATTTGTCGCCGGTACATATCTGTCCGCCGTAAACATTGACCTCGGCACCAAGCGACGTTACCGCGTCAAGAAGCTCGCGGCTGCCGGCAAAACAAGCCGGCAGCCCCTGCACCTGTCCATACAGATTCGGCTCGCCGCACCAAACGTCGTGATAAACCACACTCTCGCCGGCCACCACGTCCATGACCCGCGTTTTGACGTCAATGCCGCCGGCCACGCCGGTATTGATAACGCAGTCCGGCGCAAAGTTCTTAATCAACTCCAGCACGCCGACCGCCGCACAGACTTTTCCCAAGCCGCTGCGCGCCAGTACAACGTCCTTTTCGCCGATTTTTCCTTCAAAAAACTCCAACCCCTGGCACGAAACGTCGCGCCCGCCGGACATCAACCCCCGTAGCAGGCCGAACTCCTTGTCCATTGCCACGGCCAAACCGATTTTCCTCATCTTCGTTCCTTTGCTGTTTTTTTGCTATTAAACACGGAGATTGTTTTAAATACAACATTGAAATTGGAAAAATTCAGCTTAATATTAGCCCTTATGAAAAGAAGAAAAAACATATTCTCGCTTCGTACCGTCGCAAGCTATCAGTTTCTGGCCCTCTGGAGCAGCTTTTACATCGCCTGGCATTTTTCCGCGCCCTGCGGCGGCTGTTCCTGGTTTACCGGCGCCGCAGTTTTGCTTGTTTCCTATGCGTTCTTCAATACCTTTTGGCTCATGGTTGCTTCGCTGCGCCGCAAAATTACCCTTTCGCGCAGCATTTTCAATTTGTCATCGCTGGCGCTCGGCTTTACATTTTTCCTTATGCTGCTGTTCATCGTCAGCGATTTCCTGCTCAACATTCCCGCCTATGCCAACCTGTATTTTGCCCACCCGGACGCCGCTGCCTGGGGACTTGCCGCACTGGCTGCGCTTATCAGCCTTTACGGCTTTTTCAATGCGCGCCGCATCCGCGTTACCGCTTACGAAATCCGTACAGAAAAAACCGGCGTCGACTTTACCTTGGCGCTGGTTTCCGACCTGCATATCGACAATTGCGGCCTTGGCCTGAACCAGATGGCCAAAATTATTGAAAACATCAACCGTATCAACCCGGACTTTACCGTTTTCGCCGGCGACATTATCGAAAGTGCCCCCGACCATTTCTGCGCGCTGGACTTCGCCACCGAATTCAGAAAAATCAACAGCAAAACCGCCAATCTGGCCATTGTCGGCAACCATGAATACTATGGCGGCAAAATCAACGAAAACATCAAGGCGCTTGAAAACGCCGGCCTTACCGTCCTCAAAGACTGCACGCTCACTTTCGGCAACATAACCGTCGCCGGCCGCGACGACAAGTTCGTCAAAGACCGTTGCCCGCTGAAAAAACTGCTTAAAGGCACCCCGAAAAAAAACTTTGTGCTGGTGCTTGACCACAACCCGACGGACATCGCCGAAGCCGTAACGTCGTCAGTCGACCTTCAGGTCTCCGGACATACCCACAACGGTCAGATTTTTCCGTTTAACCTGATAGTCCGCAACATTTATCAGAACGGTTACGGACATAAGCAAATCGGCAACACCCACACCGTCGTCAGCTCCGGAGCCGGCAGCTGGGGACCGCAGCTGCGCCTCGGCACCAAAGCCGAAATCGTCTGCATCAAAGTCAAATCTGTCAAGGACTGAATCTCATGAACAAACAATACAAAAACATCGTCATTCTGACCGGCGCCGGAATTTCCGCGGAATCCGGACTGGCCACCTTTCGCAGTTCCAACGGCCTGTGGAACAATCATCGGGTTGAAGACGTCGCCTCCGTCGAAGGCTTCCGGCGCAATCCGGCACTGGTACACGACTTTTACAACAACCTCAAACTCGAAATTCAGAAAGCCAAGCCCAATCCGGCGCATTTGGCGATTACCCGCCTGCAAAACGAATATCCGGCCGAAATTTCCGTCGTTACCCAAAATGTCGACACTCTCCACGAAAAAGCCGGCAATAAAAACATTTACCACATTCACGGCCAGATAAATCAGGCCGTCTGCCTCAACTGCGGGCATATTCTGGAAACCTTCGGCGACGTTGACACCGAAACCGTCTGCCCTCAGTGCGGCGTTGTCGGCATGATGAAACCCAACATCGTCTTCTTCGGCGAAAACCTCCTCTGCATGGACAAAGTCGAAATCCTGCTCCGCAGCTGTGACCTGTTCGTCTCCATCGGCACTTCCGGCGTTGTTTTTCCGGCCGCCGCCTTTGTTCAGACTGCCAAATACTACGGCGCCGATACCATTGAGTTCACGCTTGAACCAACCTCAAACAACTTTTATTTTGACAGGCATGTCTACGGCCCGGCCGGACAAACGCTTCCCCCTTATGTCGACGGACTGGTAAAATCCGCGGTCCGGCCTTAGCTTGCCCAAAGCCCCGGCAGAAGGTCCTTCTCTAGCAGCCTTTGTGAAAAACCATCGGCAGGCCTTCTCCGCTTTCCGGAATTTCAAAACGGCTGACAAACTTGTCAAAACAGGCTTCGTCGACAACCAGAGCCTCAGCATCGTTTTCCGTGCGGGCCAAAACACGCCTCTTTGCCGTAGCCATATCACATTCGACAACGTCAAAGAGCACCCGCTCGGCCAGTTCGGACGCCTTAGCATATGCCAGACGCCGGTCTTCTTTCGACCAGAACCCCATATCCATAACCGCGTTGCCGCCGGCACGGCAGATTTCGCCGCAGAGTTTCCACATCAAATCCGCCACCGGCCGCATATACTTTCGAAATTCGGCATCAGGCAAATTACGGCCGAACAAATCGCGCATAAACTCGTCATGTGTCAGACGCACTGCCGGAAGCCTTTTTGCCAGTCGCTTTGCCAGCGTCGTCTTGCCAAACCCCATATAACCGCAGACCATATGTATTTCAGACATAACCCTCTCCTCATGTTTGGCTTTGATGATAAACAAAAAACCCCGCCTTTGTAAAGCGGGGTTGTCCGGGTGCCGCAATTTATTTTTTGTCGGCCTTGGCCTCGTCTTTGCGCAGCTTTCTGTCTTCTCTTCTGTGTTTGCGCATTTCGTCGTGTCTGGCCTTCATTTCTTCCAGGCGGGTCTTCTGCTCAGGCGTCAGAATTGCCTCAAACTCTTTCATGTTTTCCTTGCGCAATTCGTCTGCTTTGCGGCGCAGTTCATCCATCTGCTTCATCAGCGGTTCAACCTTTTTGCGGCCGTCCTCGCGGATTTTGTCAGCCTTGGCTATCTGTTCTTCCGACAATCCTAAATCTTTGGCGAAACGGTCGGCCAGCTTCTTGTGCATTTCCCTGTCAAATTTCGGCCCGTGAGCGCGCGGACCCTTATGCCCGGGACCAAACTCGGGAGGCGGAGGCGGCAGCATCTCATGTCCCGGAGGAGGCGGCGGCAGCATTTCTTCCTGAGCGTTTGCCGAAATCGAACCCAGCATGACCGCCGCGGCGCAAACCGCTGTCAACATCAATTTTTTCATTATCTGTCTCCTTTCAAATGTTGTAATTTTTCACTTAATGTTTTTCTGGCGTTAAACAATCTTGATTTAATGGTTCCCACCGGCTCGCCGGTTTTTGCGGCAATCTGGTCATAGCTCATTTCCTCAAACTCGTACCAAACCACGACCTGGCGCATTTTGCGGGGCAGTTCGTCAACGGCTTTCAGAATCTGTCTCTGCCGGGTCTTGGCGTCCAGAACTTCTTCCTGTCTGCCGCCGACCCGCACATTTTCCAAAATCTCGTCGCCGCCGACCTGCCCGGCCTCGATTTTATACTGCCGCGATTTGAAATAGTCGCGGCAGACGTTGGCCGTCAGCGCCCCTATCCATTGGCTGAATTTTCCCTGCTCCTTATAATGATCCATGTTTCTCCAGGTTTTGATATATACTTCCTGTTCGATGTCCTCATTATAGGAACCGGTCAGTTTTTTGATAATCGCCTTAATCAGGCCTCTGTTCTGTTCAATAATGTCTTTCATCAGCCGACCATCAGCAAACCGTATTCGTCAACCGGAAGCCCCATTTCTTCAATGACGGACGAATTCTCGCTGACCGAAAATTCCGTACCGAAAAGATAATAGTCATAACTCATCGTGTAACCCTCGCTTTTCGGATAAAAACTTCCGATACCGAGCAGCAGAACCAGCGAACACAAAGCCGCCTTGATGCGGTTGTTGCGTTTCTTGCGGGCAAAGTACAGCGGCTTGGCCTCTTTTATCAATGCGGAAATGTCATCCATTGTTTTTCTCCTTACACAACTTGAAACGACGCCTTGCCGCAAAAAGTTCATTTTTATTTTAAAATAATTGCCTATATCTTTACATACCGTTTACAAAAAATACTTCTTTACAAAAAAATTTTACCGTCTTATAGATGACGACGGTTTAAAATAAATGACGCATTTTCAGAAAGAAGCTTAACAGAATGATTCAGGATTTAACTCGCGGAAATCCCGCCTCGCTTATCGTAAAATTTGCCTTGCCGCTGCTCATCGGCAACCTTTTTCAACAGCTCTACCAGGTTTCCGACATCATTATCGTCGGCCGTCTCATCAGTGTCGACGCATTGGCCGCTTTGGGCGCTTCGGCACCGATATTTTTCGTTATTCTGCTGGTAACGCTCGGTTTTACCGGCGGCCTGACCGTTATTACCGCGCAGCGATTCGGTGCCCGCGACGAAAGCGGCGTGCGCCGTTCCGTTACCCATTCGCTGAGAGCCTGCATTATCCTCAGTTTCATTTTTACCTTGCTGCTGCTTGTTTTCCTGCACCCGATTCTCCGCTGGATGAACGTCCCCGAAAACATTATGGACGACGCCTATAAATTCATGTTCGTTCTCGGACTGGCTCTGCCCGTCATCGTTGCCTATAACCTGCTCTCAGGTTTTATCCGCGCTTTGGGCGACAGCAAAACCCCGCTCTATTTTCTCATTGCCACGACGGTCGTCAACGTGCTGCTCAACCTTTTCCTGATATCCGTCTGCAAACTGGGCGTCGTCGGTTCGGCACTCGGTACGCTTATTTCCATTACCGTTTCCGGCATTTGCTGCGCCGTTTACATCGGCCGCCGTTTTCCGATTCTCCGCCTCAGCCGCGAAGACTGGAAATACAACCGCGCCTTCATGAAAGAACATCTCAATATCGCCGTACCGATGGCCATTCAGTTCTCGGTTCTCTCCGTCGGTCTCCTTATTATGCAGAAAGTCTGCAACTCTTTCGGTTCCGACACCATCGCCGCCTTTACCGCAGCCCTGCGTATTGAGCAGCTGGCCACTCAGCCGCTGGTCGCCCTTGGCATCGCCATGGCCACCTTTTCGGCGCAGAATTTCGGCGCCGGCATGATTAAACGCATTCGCCGCGGCGTTCTTTACAGTTCGCTCATGTCCGTCAGTTTCAGCGTTTTCATTGCCCTTCTGGTGCGCTTTGTCGGCGAAAACATGATTACGGTATTCTCCGATGACGTTACCGAACAAATTGTCTACACCGGCCGACAGTATCTGAACATCAGTACCCTGTTCTACATTTTTCTCGGACAGATTTTCATCTTCCGCAACACTCTTCAGGGCATGGGGCAATCGGCCATTCCGCTGATTGCAGGCTTTACCGAGCTGCTGATGCGTTCTTTCGCCGCCATCTGGCTGGCCGGACACATCGGTTATCTCGGCGTTTGCTGGGCCAGCCCGATAGCCTGGTTCGGCGCCGCCGTGGTTGTTTCCGTCGGCTATTTCGTAACCATTCGCAAAATGAACCGGCGCTATCTGCGTAACAATCTGCGCATGGCGGCCCACAAAATCGGCCTGTTGAAACCGGAAAAGGAACGCCCGGTTCTTACCCCTGCCGAATAACAAAAAACCCCTCGCAAGAGGGGTTTTTTGTTACAGCAGAGCCGGCTTGCCGATATTACCCTTCGCACAGCCGTCCGTATCCAGAAAACCGCGAACCCGCGTCCATATTCCGGCAGCCTGCTCCGAAGCATAGGGCCTGAAACAGAAATCGACCCTGTACGCCGCAGCCTTCACTTCCGGAGCTTCCGCGGCAAAACACAGCGGCCGCTCGTCAAACAGCATAATCTGGCAGTCGCGTGACAACGCCTTGTATCGAACACCGTTCCGGGTCAGCTCCAGCCACTTTTCGCCGCGCGGACAATCGGCGCAGGCATTGGAACGAATGCAGTCGGCGCTGATAAACAACGGCACATCCGCATAAACAGGCAGAACGACGGGCAACGGCGATGCTGCGGCCATGGATTTCATGTTGCGCAAAACATCTTCCGGCGAAAGCGTTACCCTCGCCGCCCCCATTTCTCCGGCCATCGCCGCCGCCTGTGTATTCAGCACATACAACGGATAGTCAAAACTGAGATCAATGCCATTTTCCGGTAAAACTTCCAGCCCCCAGTAATTGCCGATTTCCCATTTTTTGTAACCGGCCGACAGCATGGCGTTAATCGTCTTTTCAAAAGTCTTCGGACGACGGCAGACCGTTGGCAGCGCCAACCTGACTTTGCTTTTCGGCAAAGCCGACAACGTTTCCGTTTTCGTATTCTCAGAAAGCAGAAAAACGATTTCCGCCGCTTCTTCCAGATTAATTACGGCAAGCGTTTCGACCTTGTCGGTTTTGACAATCCATTTCGGCGCACCGCTTTCCCGAACCTTTTTCACGGCAGGCAGCACGCGCGGCTCTTCTTCAAAAACAACCTGCCCGTACAAACCGCGCCGCAGTTCATTCAATAAAGATGCCGGAGCAAACAGTCCCTGCGGATTTTCTATTGTCAGATTGCCCAGCACAAAATCCGTATCGCCGGTTTTGCCAAAAGCTTTCCGAACCGCATCCGCCGTTTTGTCCGGATTTTCGGCTTTTGCAAATTCGCCGGTAACGGCAAAGAAAAACTCGCCCGTCGCTGCCGAAAGCTTTCCCTTTTCAATCATTACCGAAACATCGAGTTGTCTCCGCTGCCTGAACGCTCCCGGTTTTGGTTTTTCATAAGGATAAGCACCTTTGACTTCGCTGGCGGAAGCCAGATAAATGTCCCAGCCTTTCTCTAATCTCGGCGCATGCGGCGGCAGTTTGACATCGACCGTCTCGCCGGCCTGCGCCTCAAACACGTTGCGGCCGTTTACACGCAAACTTTGCAATGAAAAGCCAAAAGGCTTTTCCTCGCCGGGAACATCTATCTGAATACCGTCGTAGCGGGCGATTTTATGCGTTGTCCGAAACTGCAGGCTGTTGTTGCGAAGCGAGCCGGTTCTGCCGATTTTCAGACCGCGGTGTCCGACAAAATCGCGGTCAATGACGTCTTTGTTCCTGCCGTTGAAATGAAACTTCGTCCACGGACGCGAAAAAATTTGCCGGATATTCTCGGCCCTTTCGGCATCATCGCCCCTGCCGTCCAGAATCCGCCGGTAATAGTCGACCGCAGCAGCCACATACAGGGCCGTCTTTTTGCGACCCTCTATCTTCAGCGACGTTACCGGCATTTTTAAAACCTCGCCCTGCAGCGCCATATCCTTCATAGAAAAATAATGTTTTTCGCCGTCACAGCCGCCGAAAGCCGCCCGGCACGGATACAGGCACTTGCCTCGGTTGGCGCTTTTGCCGGTTTCCAGAGAAGAGAACATGCATAATCCGCTGTAGGAGTAGCAAAGAGCGCCGTGGATAAAAGCTTCAGTTTCCAACCCCGGAATTGCGGCAATTTCCCTTATCTCATTCAAAGTCAGCTCCCGAGCCAGCACCACGCGGCTGAAACCGATTTTTTGCAGCGCCAGCGCGCCTTCCCTGTTATGTACGGCCATTTGCGTGCTGGCATGCAGTTCCAGCTCCGGATAAGCCTCGCGCACGACGCGCGCCACGCCCAAATCCTGTACAATCAACGCGTCAACCTTATATTTGGCGCACAGGTCAAGCGCCTTCAGCAGTTCCGGCAACTCGTCCTCTTGAAGAAGCGTATTGACCGCAACATAAACCTTTCGCCCCAGCGAATGAGCATAACCGACAAACTCGTTCAGATCGTCGGCGCCGAAATTGGCGGCTGTCGCCCGCGCCGAAAAATGCTTTAGGCCCAGATAGACCGCATCTGCGCCGTAATAAAGCGCCGCATAACCGGCTTCCGTGTCGCCGGCCGGTGCCAGAAGTTCTTTTTTCATTTTCTTTTCCGCTAAAAATTTTTTATCAGGCTATTGCAAGCACGCCGTTTTGTCAAGTTCGGAAATCACGACGAGCCTACCGCCGAACATCTCTCTGACCGTCCCCGCCGCGGCGGCGGCAATCTGCTCCAGCAGACCGGGCAAACCGGCGGGCAAAATGCCGTTTTCTTCAAAAACGACGGCTTTCTCTTCTCCAAAATCAACCGCTGCGTCAAGAACCGCACCAAAGCTCCCCGGCGTACACAACAACACAAAATCATAGAAGGCGGTTAAAGCCCGGCACTTATTCTCAACAAAAAGCGGTACCTTTTCCGGCACTTTGACGAGCAGATTGAACCGGGAAGTGTCCATTTTTTCCAAAAGTTCAAACCGCTGCCGGTAAAAAGCCAGATACTCCCGAAATGCCCGCTCTTCATCTTCCGGAACCACACCGCCCTTAAACATCTCGGATACAATCAGCACCTTTCTTTTAATAACGGGTAGCTTGGCCGGCAGATACCGGTCATAAATAATCCGGCGTGCCTGTTCGGCATCTTCGCTGTTGGAAATCCGCTTAATTTCGTCCGAATCGTTATACAGGGAAACCACGCGAGGAACAAATACCGGCACATATTTTCGACTGTAGCGCAGCATCAGCTCCCAATCCACAAAACGCTTCATGCTTTCGTCAAAGCCGCCCAATTCGTCATAAAGGCTGCGATGATGAACGAAAGCATTCATGTCGGCCAGACACCACCGGCAGAACGCCCGTGCGTCATAAGCCCTGCCGACAACCCGCCGATTGTTCAAATGCTTTATCTGGGCATAATAACACTTTGCGCCTCCCGTCCGAACGGCATTTTCAAATACCGCAAAATAATCGGCACACATCCGGTTGTCCGTATCCAAATATCCGGCCCATTCCCGCGTCGCGGCACGCAATCCCTTGTTTCTGGCGGCACTGACTCCCTCATGGCCGCTTTGCAGATACTTCAGGCGTCCGCAAGCCATTTCGGCGCCGTAACGTTCTTTCAGCAGCATATCCGTTCCGTCGGACGAACCATCGTCAACGACAATCAGTTCAAAATCGGGATAATTCTGCATCAGAACGGAATCAACGGCTTCACAAATGCAGAAAGCGCGGTTAAACGTCGGCATAATGATTGAGAAACCGGGGCGCAGGCTCATTTTTTTCCCGTTCCCCAGCCCATCAGCCTGCTGACGTCTTTTTCCGCTGTCCCGTCATTAAACACCAGCGCGTTGATACCCAGCACCTGAGCCGCTTCGACATTTGCCGGCTTGTCGTCAATAAACAGAATTTCCCCGAACGCACAGCCGAGTTTTTCGCGCACAGTCTCATAAATCCGCGGATCCGGCTTCAACAGTCCCAAATCAAAAGAGCAGAAGATGCAGTTCTCATCAATCAGGCCGAAAGCGTCCGCCGTATCTTTCAGGTTCGGTAATGCGTTCGACAAAATTCCGTTGACGATCCCCTTTTTCTTCATCTGTTCCATCAGGCGGCGCGTCGTTTCCCTAAATTCGCCGATGCCGTCGCGAAAAGCCAGATTAATCTGTGCATCAATTCCCGGCTGAAACTTAACCGCGCAGTATTTGCACAACTGGCGGCAAAGCGTTTCAAAGCTTACCTTTCCGAGCATAAAGGCATCATAGTCGAAACCGACGGCACCGTTGTTCTCGTTAAATGCCGCCATATCCTCGGTTCGGCTTTTCATAAACTCGTTCACGAATTTCAGGGTATACGGATAAATGACGCCGCCGACGTCCCAAATGCAGTATTTTATTTTCAGTTTTCCGGCCATTGTAACCTCGTTCGTTTATTTTCCGATAATATGATATCCGAATATAAATATATTGCAATCAGATAAAACAAAGCCCCGCCGTCGGCAGGGCTGTTGCTAGAAACGGAAATCCCTCTTTCCGCCCTCTATTTCGCCGATATGTTCGCGGCAAATTTCCCGAACCTTGTCTTTCGGAATATTGTCCAGTTCTTTCTTAATCAGCGCCTCGCCGATCTTACGGGTTTCCGGACTGGCATAATCGACAAGATATTCCTTAAGCGTCATCAGCGCATTTGGCAGACAACAGTTGTGAATCTGCAGATTCTTGCATAAGGCCATAAAGCGGTCGCCGGTACGCCCTTCGCGATAGCAGGCCGTGCAAAAACTGGGAATATACCCAAGCTCCATCAGCCATTTGACCACATCGTCAAGCGTACGCGTGTCGCTGACCTCAAACTGCGCCGAGCTTTCGTCTTCCGGCTCCGGCGTATCATAACCGCCGACGCTGGTTTTGGAGCCGCCGCTGATTTGCGAAATGCCGTAATGAATGACTCTCTCCCGGCAGGCTTTGCTCTCGCGCGTCGACATAATCATTCCCGTATAAGGCACCGCAATACGGATACAGGCCACGATTTTGGCAAAAGTATCGTCGTCGATGCCGTTGTCAAACACGTCAGGATCAATATCGTCCGCGCGGCGGATTCTCGGAACCGAAATCGTATGCGGCCCCACGCCGTGAACCGCTTCCAAATGCTCGGCATGCATCAGCAAACCGGCAAATTCGTAACGATAACGTTCCAGACCGAACAGAACGCCCAGCCCGACATCGTCAATTCCGCCTTCCATCGCCCGGTCCATCGCTTCGGTATGATAGTCGTAATTATGCTTCGGCCCGGTCGGATGCAGTTTCTCGTAACTCTCTTTATGATAGGTTTCCTGAAACAGGATATAAGTGCCGATCCCGGCTTCTTTAAGCTTGCGGTAATTTTCAACCGTCGTCGCCGCAATATTGACGTTTACGCGGCGGATTGCACCGTTTTTGTGCTTAATGCCGTAAATCGTCCTGATACATTCCAGAATATATTCAATCGGATTATTGACCGGATCCTCGCCGGCCTCAATCGCCAGACGCTTGTGCCCCATGTCCTGAAGCGCAACCACTTCCCGCGCCACTTCTTCCTGCGTCAGCTTGCGGCGCGGAATATGTTTGTTCTTGGCATGATACGGACAATAAACGCAGCCGTTGACGCAGTAATTGGACAGATACAGCGGCGCAAACATCACAATCCGGTTGCCGTAATAATCTTTTTTTATCTGCTCCGCCAGTTCAAAAATTTCCCTGTTCTTTTCGGGAATGTCACAGTCAAGCAGAATCATCGCCTCGCGATGGTTCAGCCCTTTGCGTTCTCTGGCTTTGTTCAGCACCTGGTCAACAAGCTGCGGGTTGTTCCTGTTGGCGTCGGCATAGACCAGCGTGTCCAACACTTCCTGATGGCAGATAAACTCTTCCGCCTTTAACGATTTCGGATTATACATTCAGTCACTCACTTTCTTTCAGGTCAGTCAAACTTCCCTGTCAGGTTAACAAAATTTTAGGTCATACTATCCCTGGAGCCGCCTTTTGGCAAGTCCGAAAAAGCTATTCGTCGTCTTTTGTGCAGAAATTGGAATAGGCGGTTTTGGCGCTGACGCCTTCCAAACGTCCGATTTTCCCGGCTAAGGCGCTGATAAGCTCTTCCGGCGCGTCAACCGCAATCGAAATAATGCTGACCTTTTTTTCCCGGTACGGAATTCCCATACGCCCGATAACATACGGCGCATATTCGTGCAAAATGGCATTCAGCCGTTCCGTTGCTTCCATGTTTTCGACAATAATGCCGATAATTGCAACTCTGCTTTCCATAAAAGTCTCCTTCATTTGTCGTTCTCACATTCTAACAGCGGCCGACAGATTTTTCAATCGCGAAATAAGCCTATGGAAATAAGGTTAGCACATCTTGATTTTGTTTCGTCCGGACATATTTATTCTGCTGTGGAAATTCAGAAATTTTGAGGAGAATACTTATGAAAATCATTCTCGGCATCATTACCGCGCTGGCTTTTTTCATCGGCGTTATGGTCAACAAAATGGCCCTTTCCATCGGCGAACAGATATATGCCGCCCTGTATTACATCATGGCTTTGATAGCCTTCTGCACGCTTTCGGTTCTTTTTGACGGTAAATTCACCTGCAGCTGCAACTGGCTTCGCCGCGAATGCGGCCTGCCCGAAAAAGACCTTGAAGACGAAGACGACGAAAACGCCGTCGAAGAAGAACTGACCGAAACCTACGACGGCGAAACCGATGAAACGGAGGGAAACCCGCGCAGAAAATTTGTCAAAACCATCATCATTACCAATAAAAACGACTGATAAAATTAAAACGGCGCCGTCGGACCGTTTTAGAAGTTGAAGTTTTCTTCGCTTCGGATTATTATATTTGACAAGGAGAAGAAACATGGCCATCGGCTGGACAGACGACGACGCGGTTCTCGATCAGATTCAGGATTCCGTCAACGATGAAGTAAACCGCGCCCGCAGAAACGTTCCCTGCGGCGAAAGCCTGTTGTATTGCGAAGAATGCGGCGAAGAGATTCCCGAAGCGCGGCGCCGTGCAATCCCCGGCGTCAGACTGTGCATTGACTGCCAGGAAGAGGCGGACAAACAGAACAAAGCCGTCAGTCTCTACAACCGCCGCGGTTCAAAAGACAGCCAGCTCAAATAATTTTTTGTCGTTCAATTACAGTTTGATAAAACTTTTTTAATACTTTTTGCCTATTTTGAATAAATAAAATTCAACTTTTTTATCATACTGTGGAGAACCGTCATGAACAAATTGAATGATAAGGCCATTGCCGAAGCCGCTTACTATATCTGGAAAAACAACGGCTGCCCCGCCAATACGCACGCGCAGGACTGGGCCGCAGCCATCAAACAGCTTTCGGCCGCAGCTAAACCGACACCGCGCAAAACGGCTGCCAACGCCTCTGCCATCAGCAAAATCAGCACCGCGGACATCAATGCCCTCAATCGCCTTGCCGCCGCCAAAGGCAAAAAAATCAGCCCGGTCAGCGCCGCCGGCAAGCTGCTGGCCATTAATCTCGCCGCCGCCACCAACGCCGCGCTGAAAACCAAAACAAAAACCCCGCTGAGAAAAATCTAATTCAATGCTCAAACCAAAATCCCGGTTAAAAGCCGGGATTTTTTTTAATTTGATACCGACGGCATTGCCTTTGGTGTATCGGCGCGGCAATGTACTAACCGTCGAAAACGGACTGAACCTGAACCGCAAACATGAACTCCGGGGCATTCAGCTTCTTTCCGGCGTGATGGTTGCCCTGCAACGAGCTCCGGGAAACAACATTTCATCAGCTACATGGAAAAATGTAAAAAGGTTTGCCTAAACGATGACTTTCAACGGCAAACCGGGCTTTCTTCCGTCCCAAGATGTTTTGAACAAGCATTGGGGGAACGCAGAAAGAGAAAAATATGCAGCTACAATTGCCGTATTAAAAGAAAGCGGCATTGAAGCCGACGGTTACCAAGGGTGCATTTGGTGCTCTGAAGTATATGACTGTTACAATGCCTGTTTTTTTGGCTTGAGATGCGGCGGCAAAGGCTGGTGCCCTAAGACTTACATCAATAAACGCATAGCCGTAGCTTTCAGCTGATATCCTAAAGAGAAAACAGCGTTATCTTCTGATAACGCCGTTTTTTTTGGTTCCAATTCTTGCATTTCCGGCACCAAGCAAACATAACGTCAGATTTCTCTGGCCTTCGAGATACCGAAGGCTGACATTCCCTCACGCAAAGGACGCCAGAATTTTTCATCCTTTTGTTCAAAATAGACCCGGTTTTGCCGCATATACTTGGCTACGACCTGCAAATCTTTCGGCGGATACAGCTTTTTCCCCGGACGGTTATATTGCTCAAAAACGACATTGCTCATAACCCACACCGGATGATTGTGATATTTCCGGGAAGTTTCGCCGACACGCACCTCGTCAATCGGAGGAAATTTCTCGCAAACCTGCGCCAGCACATTCATTATCAGCTTTCCTGCGTCTTCGGTGCTTTGCCGGCTGAGATATTTATTGCAACCGGCAATAAAGACGTTCCGGTCGCCTTTTTTATAAATATCGCCCAACTCCTCAACGATGCAATCCGCCGTAACCTTTCCCTGAGCAAAAATGTCTTTCCGGCGCCAGGCCTCTTTCTCCAGATTGGCAAACAATTCTTTCCTGAGCGGAGAACTCTGCTCCAGCCGTTCGAAAACATTATAATTTTTATCCAGAAAATGGTTGCGCTGCCTGATACGGTTTTGCATTTCGGGAGATTTCTTAACAAACAATGCGTCAACCTTGGCTATTTCATACAGACTGTATTTCCCGGCATCCGTCATCTTAACCGCATTGCAGTCACAGAGCAATTCTTCGCCCGCCCAGACAGACTGCTCCTTAAAAAAGCCTTTCTGATACATGATATGCGAGAGCTCGTGTCCGAGAACAAAAGCCAGACTGTCCTCGCTGTCCAGTTTTAACAACGGTTCCTTGTTAAGCACAACCGCAAAATCCTGACCACCGGCTAAAGAGGATACAATATCGGGATAATCCGCATCAACCACTCTGGCAATGCTGGCGTCAGATTTGTTGTCCGCCAAATAATAATGCAGCGAAAACTGTTCCAGAAAAGCCTTTTCTTTAGGACATTTCTCCAGCATTCGCCCGACTATTCCGGCCACATATTCGTCAAAAGGACGATTTTTGCCTTCATCCGCCAAACATAAAACAACAGCCAAGTCATAATTCATCAGTATCCTCCGCGACCTTTCCAGAATACCAAAACCAAACGCTTTTGTATAGAATAAACTGATAAAGCGTAAAAACAAATATCTTGTCATTTCCACCGTTCAGATATAACATTAGGCAATATAATCTAATTCAGAGAAAGTTCATGACAGGCAAAACGATTCAGATTTTTTTACCGGACGGCAATCCCAAAGGCGTCCGCAAAGCGTCTATAACCACAGACAAAATTGAAATTATTCAAATACCCCGGGTCAATCTGGCTGAAAACCGTAAACTTCTGGCTTTTAACGGTGTATATATTTTGGTTGACAGTCTTAAAGCCGAAAAACCCGAAATATACATCGGCAAAGGTGACGTTAAAACCCGCACATCTTCACATGACAGCAAAAAAGAATTCTGGAACGTCGTTTTTGCCATCCGCTTAAAAGACAATACTGGTTTTAACGATGCGCACAACAGTTATCTCGAATACTATTTCGTCAACAAAGCACACGAAATTAAACAATCCGTTATGAACGAAAACAAACAGGCTCCCAAATGTCCAAAACTTCCCGAGGAAACTCTGGCCGAATTGGAATGTTATATTACAACCATAGAAACATTACTGTCGACCATGGGACTGAAATGTTTTCAGCTTCTTGAAAACAAAAACATCAAAAAGAAAGACATTCTAAGCTGTACCGATAAATACGGCAGCTTCGGAGAAGGAGAATACACCGAAGAAGGCTTCTTACTTTATAAGGGTGCCAAATGCAAACTGCAAATGCATAAGGGAACAAAGCACATAGCCCAACGTGACGAGCTAATCGCCTCCGGACTGCTGAAAAAAGAAAAGGATCATTATTTACTGCAAGACAACAAAGTCTTTTCTTCCGTTTCAACGGCCGCCGCCATTGTGCTGGGGCGCAGGGCTAACGGCTGGACAGAGTGGAAAAATAAAGACGGCAAAACCTTAGACGAATTAGAAAGAAAATAAGAATAAGGTCACTCTTATTGAAAGCTCATTCGGCAGCGAGTTTGCATTGCGACAAAGAGCAATGCTTACGAGC
>ULUW01042650.1_pt1 | contig 16722 bp, 15 predicted proteins | sample 1959041 | NCBI WGS metagenome assembly ULUW01 (sample SAMEA4835775, study PRJEB28245) | human gut metagenome | biome: gut microbiome; material: fecal sample | place: Denmark | collected 2008
TTTGTAAACTCTGTAAATTCTTTTCATCCCAATCTCCATTCTCGAATCACCTGTTGCAAAACCATGTTATCAAAACAATAAAGTTCACACTCTGCGCGAATTTTATTATTAAAAAACGCCCCTGACCGGAATTTTTTTTCCAGTCAGGGGCGTTTTCACGCGGTGCCACCCTGTTTCGCCAGACATTATGATTCCATGCAGGACAAAGAGTCGCTTGCGACTCTTTCGCGCCCGAGCGGTGCTGTTTACAGCAAACTTCATCTCCGCAAGGTGCGCATCCCGCCCGGAGGGCTTTTTCATTCATAGGACGTAATTTCCTATGAATGAAAAAAACGGATATTTCCAGGAACTGGAAATATCCGCCACCAATCATGTCTGACCTCATCCGACACACAAACAGCTATCTTTCTTTACTGTCCGATATCTTACCTCTGTAACGTGAGGACACGGCATCCGCTACTGACCATACCATCTGGTACGCTGTTCGCTTTGCTCTCGCAAACCCATTCCTTTCATATTCATCTGTCCGTTTCCACCAGCCACGGACTCTCTGTGAGATATCCTATGAAGTACTCTCTTTGCTCAACGATTTAACGTTTCTTTGTTTTTTAAGTTGTTTCGATTTTAGCATGGTAAAGCGGTAGTGTCAAGAACTTTTTATAAAATATCTCCGCTCCGTCTCCATCCCCGGAAACTGCTGTCCGATCTTTTTTTCATAGACCGCCATCAGTACATCCAAATCCGTACGGGTCAAAAGATGCGCTCCGTCGCAGTCTAATGCTTCCTTTACGCACTCTGGTCTGTGGCACACTTCATCCACACTTCCTCCGACTGCGTGAAGTCCCATGACGATCACAACTTTATTGCTCTGTGCATACACCGCCGGCTCCCATGCTTCCGGCGCTTTTGCCGCCTTATGTGCAGCGCCGTCCGCCTCGATCAGGACAACATCCGCCTCTTTGCATACTGCTGTAAGCTGTTTAACGCTTAAAGTTTTAAACTTCTCCGGTTCCATCTTCTGCTGTTCTTCAACAGCATCGTTTCCGGCACATTTTCCAACCGCATAAATCTCTGTTTTTTTATTATCACTTAAAATTGTGCCACACACACAGATCCCGTTTTTTTTCAAAATCCCGGCTACTTCCTCTCGCAGCTTCTCACAACTTTTCTCCCTGCCATCAATGAACACCCGGTCTTTTGGCACATACATATGTGTTGTAGTTGTGATCATGACTTTTTTCCCCTCGTTTACAAACGCTGCAGCATCCTGATAAATGCTGCTGGTCTTTCCGCCGGCTCCGACGTAGGATATGATATAAGACATTTTTTCCCCTTATATTTTTTTATTCAAGCTGATTTACACCACTTTTTGCCAAAATCTTTCTCCGCAGCAACGTATACGGGATCATCATCGCAATTCCCGTCACAACCCACGAAATCGGGTAAATGATCATCAGCACCCAGAATTCGTGCACTCTCTTACATACCGCAGCGATCAGGCTGTAAAGCGGGCGCTCACTGTCCCCGATGCTCCTTAAGATCGACGAACCAAAATCATAGAGCATGATCTTCGAAAGCCTCTTCCATAAAATACATCCGCGCCCCGAAATCCTGAAAATATCTCACATTCTCATTATATCCATTGCCGGAAAATGCCGGTTTCAACTTCACGCCGCCATACATCAGGGTATCCCCGTATGCCGTAATATTCTCCTTTTCCCCGTCCATTTTCACAAACTTTGCAACCAGATTGTGCGCAATGGAGTCCTGTCTGATATGGATCGGTGATACGGTGTTAACCAGATCCCCGAACTCTTTGACATTATATTTTAAAGAACGGTTATAAAAATGATACTTCTTTTCCTCACAGAGTCCCTGTGGTTTATAGTACCCGAACTGCGTGTTTGGCACGACAAGCTTCTGCATGACGAAGCCGACCGCCTTCGACTGATCCGGCGAGACGCACGTCCATTCCGTCACATTGCTGTCATCATTCCAGAGGACACTGTTTTTTCCAAACGCATTTCCTCTGCCGTTCCCTGTAAAACTCCTGCCACGGTAAAAAATTCCCTGTTGCAGCACACTGCGCCATTTTTTGTAAAGAATGATCTGCGCTTTGATGGCTTCTGACTCTTCTTTTTTCAGATCACAGAAATTGCACTCATATCCGAGCAGTCCAAACGCCGCTACCGCAAAACGTGTTTCAAGCGGTGTCGTGCGCAGTGTCTGATGATTTGGGCAGCCGGAGACATGTGCGCTTATCACGGACATCGGGTAGCCGTAGCTGTACCCGGTCTGGATCTCGGCACGGCAGAGCGCATCTGTATCATCGCTCGCCCAGATCTGTGGGAAATAACAGAGCATACCAAGGTCAAAACGGTTTCCACCCGCAGCACAGCCCTCAAACAGGATGTCCGGGAATCTCTTTGTCAGCTCCCTCATGCAGCGGTAAAGTCCCATCACATACCGGTGTGCCACCTCCCCCTGCCTTTCAGGACGGATACTCTGTGAAAAATAATCCGAAAATGTGCGGTTCATATCCCATTTTACATAGGAAATGTCCGCGGAGGAAAATACTCTGCCCATCTCCTCAATGATATGATCCTGCACGTCCTTTCTGGTCAGATCAAGGATCCTCTGATTGCGCCCTTCCGAGTGCGCCTTTCCCGGAATCTCGATCACCCAGTCCGGATGGCTGCGGTAGAGATTACTGTCCACATTGACCATCTCAGGCTCCACCCAGATTCCAAAATCCATGCCAATCGCCTTGATCTTATCTGCAATCCCCTTTAAACCGCCCGGCAGTTTCTTTGGATTTGGCTGCCAGTCTCCTAACGATCTCGTGTCATTATCACGTTTCGCAAACCAGCCGTCATCCATGACGAAAAGCTCAATGCCCGCCTCTTTTCCCGCTTTTGCAAGTGAGAGCAGTTTTCTTTCATTAATGTCAAAATAGGCTGCCTCCCAGCTGTTTAAGAGCACCGGGCGCTCCTTTTTCTTCCAGGTTCCCCTCACAATGTGCTCCCGCACAAAACGGTGCATATTCTGGCTCATGGCATTATATCCGTCTGATGCGTAGGTCATTACCGCCTCCGGCGCCTCAAAACTCTCCCCTGACTCAAGTGTAAAACAGAACGACTGCGGATTGATCCCGGATACGATTCTTACTTTTCCAAAACTGCCGACCTCCGCCGCCTCATAGTGATTGCCGCTGTAGATCAGATTAAATCCAAAACATTCCCCCGCATCCTCCGTGGTATGTTCTTTTCCAAGCATCACAAACGGATTATCACGGCTCGATGACGTTCCCGTGTAAGAGGCGTTTACATATTTTCCCGGCACCAGCCGTACGTCCGTGCGCCCCATTTCACGTGCCCAAGCCCCGTGAAATGTTGTAAACACATAGTCGGACGGTTCTAAATCAAGCTGCAGGCTCATCAGGCGGTTTAACTTTACCACATCCCCGCTCTCATTGATGAGTTTTGCGCTCCTTGTGATCACATCACAGTCCTCATAGACATAATAATGGAGTTCTAATATGACTCCGCTGTTTTTATCGCGCAGTGTCACACCAAGCCACTCCACCTCACCGGACTCATCATACGATCCCGGAAGTGTCTCAAATTCTTCCTTTCCGGTTCCCTGTTCAAATTTTTCAAACAGGAAATCAGACGTTTCGCTTCCATCGGAAAGTGTCAGTTCCACAAAAGGCTCCCTGATATCGCCTTTCCCGAAAGAGGACATCTCAAGACATGCATCCTCTAAGGAAAACTGCAGATGTTCACTGTCATAAATATTGGTATTGCCCGGCGCAAATGCATGCTGTTCCATCAATCCGTCTATGGCTGGATGAATTTTTCTTCCATAATATAAGTGCTCCAAATGTCCGGTTTCCATGACACGGAACAGATAAGAAGTATGTCTGGTATGCAGGGAAAATAACTGGTTTTCGACTGTGATCATGCTTTTTTCATCTCCTTAATCTCTTTTGCGATTTCTTCCACTTTCTGCTCACTTAAAATATATTTTTTGCGGAAATAAAATACCGCAACAAGCAGTCCTGCGATCGGGAATACTGTCATGGTCAGGCGCAGTCCTGCGATCGAACTTCCCGCTGCCGCAACTGCTGCTCCGTCCGTATTCTGGCTTAAATTGCAGACGGTCAGGCAGATCGATGCCACAAGCGCAGCCACACCGGAAGCAAGTTTTACAACGAAAGTCTGCATGGAAAAGATCACGCTCTCATCCCTTCTGTGATTCTTCCACTCTCCGTAATCGACCGTATTCGCAAGGAATACCGTTGTGAGAACGGATAACATTCCATTTGCTGAAAAGATAAAAAATGCAGGAACAAACAGCAGATACAGGTTTGACATATTGACAAACATTAAAATCAGAAGAACCGCATATCCTAAAATCGCCATCACAAAACTGGTATAAAACACCTGGATCGTTCCCAGAAATTTGCGCAGGATCGGGAAAAACAGCATCATGGCAAGAATCTGCATTGCTCCACCAAACGTATTAAATAAGGTATAGGCATTGTACCAGCTATCACCGCCAAAGTCATACTTGAAAAAGTAAATGACGAGATTGGATGTAATGTAAATCGAGCAGTTGATCAAAACGATTGTCACAACGACCGTCATCGCCTGATCGTTCTGTAACAGGGAACGGAACATCTGTCCAACCGAAGGTGCCTCCACATCCACGGTAGATTTTTCTTTGATATTTAAACAGGTGATTAAAATAAATACAAAAAACAGAATTGCAACCACCAGCGCAAACCATTTGAAACCGACTCGCTCATTTCCCTGCCCTAACATATAGACACATTTCATTGTGATGATTGTCACGATCGCAGAACCGACTCCGGCGCAGGAGCGCGCGAGTGTGGAAAGTCCTTCTCTCTCTTTTCCGCCCTCCGTAAAAGCCGGGATCATCGACCAGTATGGGATATCCATCATGGTATAGGTAACACCCCACAAAATGTAAGTCACTGCCGCATATGCCACCAGTCCGTTTCCGTCGAGTTTTGGCGGTGCCGCAAACATCAGATACAAAATCACTGCATTTGTCAGTGTCCCGATAAACAGCCACGGGCGGAATTTGCCCCATTTTGTGCGCGTCTTTGCAACGACCACACCCATGATCGGATCGTTAAATGCATCAAACACACGCGCCGCCATCAGAATGATTCCCATTGCGATCGCGCTGACTCCTAAAATATCCTGATAATAATATAAAACATAACTTGCCGAAAACATATAAACCATATCTTTTCCGACCGCCCCAAGTCCGTATGAGACTTTCTCTTTTCCTGTTAATTTCATAAATCCTCCTTGTTTTTCGGAGAAAAATGCAAGTCCTCTGGCGAGCAGAGGATTTTCCTCCCTTGTTTTCCGAAGGAAAATGCGAGTCCTCTGGCGAGCAGAGGATTTTTTTCCTTCCTAAAATTTTTTCTGCTTCATCGAAAATGCAAGTTCCACGACCTTATACGCCCCGTCGTAGATTCCGGCTTCTTTATTTTTTACAATGTTGTCGCACATATCGCAGAGCAGTGTTTTTTCTTCCAGAAACAGTTTCATCATCTGAAGCGTGTGCGGGATATCCCTGCACTCTAATGTGCCATCACCGATCTCCGCGGAATGGATTGCTCCCCACTGCTCGTGTCCTCCAACACGTCTGATAAATAGTTTCGGCACCGGATAAAATGAAAGTTCACTCGGCTTTGTGACGAGCACATCGCAGCTTCGCATCAGAAGATTCGTGCAGTATACCGCTTCAAAAATATTTTCATGCCAGAAGCCGTGGATTCCGATGACATCTTTGTTAAGCGCATCCTCCGCAAATTTTTTCGTATCCTCCCAGTCGTTAAAATGTTCTTTCGCATAATGTCCCATCTCCGGGATTTCCTTTAAAAGTTCCTCCCAGACATTGCGGTAATCACCGACATTGACATAAAGCGCCGCTTTCTTTTCTTTGATCTGTGGCAGCAAAAAACGGATGATCTCTGCAAAAATTTCTTTCTGTGCACCGGCACCGCCGATCGTCAGGGAGAAAACGCATCGTTTTTCCCTCCTCTTTTCTCTGTTTTCTCGCTGCGCAGTCCGTCTCGATATTGCTGACAAGCTCATGGTCGATATAATGTCCGGTATAAAAAAGAGCATCTTCCGGCATCGGATTCAACACATCATTCCCCTGCATTCCGTTTAAAATGCGGTACCCCTGGTATGCATAGTGCGTCTGCACCGTGTGAATGCTGCCTTCCGCTAAATGAAGCGCCATCTGCCAGTTGTCCGGGATCGCATTGACCACATATTTCATTCCGGCGTGAAGCGCAGCCTGCGCCGGCCACACATGCGTTGCGACGACCGGGATATCCTTTGGGATATTCGCATACACCGGAGCCATCAATTCTGCATTTTTCTGATCTGCTGCATTGTAGGTCAGTTTGCGAAATCCCTCATAGTTCATCGGCTCCCACACCAGACGGTTAAAGAGTCTGCTCTTCTGTGACAGACGGGAACCCATGGAGTAAAGATCATTCTGCGCACCGATCACTTTGGTACAGGTGGTCTGTCCGTAGGAATTTAAATCCATCCAGTACGGTTCATACCCCAGCGCATGTGCTGCGGAAGCGATCGCCATGGAAATGCGGTAATGACCAAATCCCATACGGATGTTTCCGACAATGATTCCTTTTTCCGTATTAAAATCCGCTGTGCCTTCTTCGCCTACACGGATATCTGAAACACCGAGCTCCGGTCCGATATACGGATTTGCCTGAATCGAGGTCGGATAAATTTTTGTGCTGTCATCTCCGAATTTACGGATAAATTTCTGCTTTGACCGGACTGCTTTTTTATAGGCACCCGGTGCAATGTCGTTTCCAAAAATCTGTTTTGATCGTTCTGTCATCTTACACTTCATCCTTCCTTATTTTGTGTTTATTAAAATTCTTTTCAAAATTTCTTTTCACATTGTAAAACACAGTGACCGTTTATTTTCTGTCATTTTTCACTTCAAACAGTATTCTCTGCTCTTCCATCTGTGCCGCTTTTATCTTTAAAATCCCGACGCCTTCTTCCCCGGTCGTTCTGACATAAGTGCCGCCCATGCCTCCCTGCAGGGAAATGATTTCAGGTCCAATGATGGCGATTGGTCCCTCCGTCGACAGTACAACCGGTTCCTGGTAAAAGCTTACGATATTATCGTTCTGATCCAGGGCACGGATACGGATTTCCGCAGCTTCATAAGTATTTCGTTCTGTCAGGTTTTGATGGTCCGGTTCCGCGGATAAATGCATGGAAGTGACCGGCTCTTTTCTGACCACTTTTACCACTTTTCCATTCTTTACTGCCTCAAACCGGTAGCTTGTCGAAGTACCTCCCCAGTCACCGATATAACGGTTGTACAAAGCCACTGCATCCGTCGGCTTCATGTGATACATGAGTATCAGCTTCAACGCCGCCAAATACACGCCTTTCGGAAGATTGGAAAGTCCATACCGCGCCGCCGCATTCAGGATATACTTCACTTTCCTTGCCTGCTCCGGTTTAAAATCTTCCTCTTTTTCAATGGCATCCCCGATAAAGTCATCCACTGCGATTGGACCGTGTGAAAGATTTTTATACGGCGAATCTGATGCGGTATACTCCTTTAAAAACCGGTCATTTTTGTACATCCGTACACTGTCCGCATTGGTAAAAATCCAGATCGTTCCGCGGTTACAGCCCGGATGTTCCCCGATATCCATGGACGAACTGATTTTAAGTACCGGCTCCTTTTCCTGCTGACACGTGTAGACCGCAGCCGCAAGTTTCGGATTTCGGAACATGTCCATCACACCGTGATAACAGATACGGTCGCCGCTGCCAAAATCCTTATGTGTATTGTAGTCAAACATGCACCAGCCAAAACTTCCTGCAATATCCGCTTCCCCGGCAACTGCATCTAATACATTTACATGTCGCATGGCATGCCACACACGGTGTTCCTCCCAGTCGTAACTTTTCGTTGGATACATATGTCCGTTATATTCGCTGATGAGATACGGTTTGCTGTTATCAGACGTAACAGCACTTTTTTTCTCACATCCGTGGTTTGTCCCATTGTGGCTGAAATCATTGTAGGTATAGACATCCTCTAAAAGGCTGCTCTTTTTATGTGCCCGGACACCCCCAGTCTGTCTTGTTGGATCCAGTTCATGTGCCACGCGGTTTGTTTCCCGGTAAAATGCGTCATCATCCCCGGACTCGTTGATCCGCACACCCCACAGGATCACAGACGGATGATTCCGATACTGCTCTACCATGTCTTTTACGTTTTCGACCGCCTGTTTTTTCCAGATTTCATCCCCGATGTGCTGCCAGCCCGGTATTTCCGTAAAGACCAAAAGTCCCAGTTCATCACACCGCTCCACAAAATGCCGGCTCTGCGGATAATGGGACGTCCTCACCGCATTTACGCCCAGTTCATTTTTCAAAATATCTGCATCCCGTTTCTGCATGGATTCCGGCATTGCATAGCCGACATATGGATAACTCTGATGGCGGTTCAATCCTCGCAGCTTTACTTTTTTGCCATTTAAATAGAAGCCGTCCTGCAAAAAAACTGCAGTCCGGAATCCAAACAGCGTAATATTTTCATCCAGCACATTTCCATTTTGCAGAAGTTCTGTTTTGACTTCATAGAGCAACGGATTCTCCAGATCCCAGAGTTTTATATCCGGCACCGGAAAAGAAAGCTTACGATCTGATGCCACCCGGCTCTCACCGATCTGTCTGTAGTTTTCTGTGCCGCGCTCTCTGATACTCTGCCGGATGAGAAATTCCTTTTTTTCATCGGTTTTGCCACTGTTTTTAATTTCTATTTCAGAGATCAGCTTTGCGTCTGGCTTTTGACCTTCCGGTATTTCGCTGTGCAGAAATATATCCGCGAGATAAGTCTCATTTTTCAGATCCACATAGGCTTCCCGGTAAATTCCGCCGTAAGTCATATAATCGATCACATACCCGAACGGCGGGATGTTTAAGTTCTCCCTGCTATCCACCCGCACTGTAAGCACATTTTCTGCCCCGATTCGCAGTTTTTTGCTGATATCGATGGAAAATGCCGTGTAGCCACAGTGATGCTCCCCGATCCTTTTCCCGTTCAAAAACACCTGTGCTTCATGCGCGATGCCTTCAAACGTCACGATCACGGTCTGATCTTTCCATTCTTCCGGTGCAAAAAAATGTTTTCTATAGCAGCACACCATCTGATAACTGCTCTCATCAAAATAATGAAACGGTGTCTCCTTGCAAGTGTGCGGCAGTCTGACATCCTCCCATGCGTCATCCTGATAAGCCGTCTCTCTCATTTGATTTTCGTATGTTTCCTTAAATTTCCACCCGTCATTCCAGTAAATGCGTTTTTGCATCATCCTCACTTCCCTTCCGCAACGATTCCCTGCACTAAGATCGTGACTACTTCATCCAGACCATCCTGATAGGATATCCCGTTAGAGATCAGGATATCTCTCTGGAAAAATTGCTCTAATGCCGCCTCCAGCATCATTTTTACGATTGGGATCTTAACCGGCCGGATCACGCCCTCTTTCATTCCCTGCTCTAATAAGGAAATCGTTGTCTCCCAGCCGGTTTCTAACCGTTCCTCCACATGTTTGTAGATGTTCGGATACTTTTCCCGCAACAGATAGAGCTGTCTGAAATCAACTTCCCGGTAACTCTCCGGCAAAACACCTAAAACCGCCCGGATTTTTTCAAGTGTGGATAATTTTTCATTCTCTAACACCTGTCTTTCGCTCTCTTTGATTGAATCGAACAGATAATCTACCATCGCTAAGAAAAGTGATTCCTTATCACGGAACACGGTATAAATCGTTTTCTTACTCATGCCAAGGATTCCAGCCAGATCATCCATGGTAAATTTTAACCCTTTCTGGTTAAATGCCTTTAAGGTTCCCTCTAAAATACTCTCCCTTAATTCCATCATGTTCTCCGTTTCTTCTTTATTACATGGAAACTATTTTTGTTATTTGAGTTTCCTATATTGTATCATCTTGTTTTCGTACCCGCAAGAAACTAATTTACCAAAAATAGTTTCCATTTTTTATCTATTTCTTCCAAAACCCAGAGAATCGTGTGCATTTTATTTTTGCAAATAAGGTGGGATGTGAGTATAATAGGCAGTGAATTGCAATGAAGGAGAAATTAGTGTGAAAATAAGCTCGATAGCTTATTTTTCGCACGGCTATTTGTTTCTGAGCAAAAACAAATAGCTTCTATGACAAGGCATAAAAAACATGACAGACGAGAATTTGAGATTCTCGTCGCCTCTTCGCAACAAGTTGCTCAGAAATGAGGATTACTATGGAAAATGATCATATCAAACATATATTAGAACAGTTAGAATCGGGGCAGCTTACTGCTTCCGATGCTTATGACCAGTTAAAGCTGGCACCTTTTGAGGATCTTGGATATGCCAAGGTGGATCATCACCGTGAAGTCAGACAGGGTGCGCCGGAGGTGATCTACGGTGCATCTAAGACAAAAGAACAGATGGAGGGCATTATAAACAGCCTGCTCTCCCACTGCAAAGAAAATATCCTGATCACAAGACTTTCGACAGAATCCGCGGCGTACCTGTCCGAACGTTTTGATCTTTTTTACGATGAGCTGTCAAAAATCGGCATCGTAAACCGCACCGAGCATTATTCCGCTGACGGCACGATCGTTGTCGCCACCGGAGGGACAAGCGATATCCCGGTTGCAGAGGAGGCTGCGCTGACTGCAGAGGTACTCGGCAATCATGTCATCCGTCTCTACGATGTCGGCGTTGCCGGGCTCCACCGTCTGCTCTCAAATATGGAACTTTTATCAAAGGCAAATGCGATCATTGCAGTCGCCGGGATGGAAGGCGCGCTTGCGAGCGTCATCGGCGGCCTGACCGACTGTCCTGTCATCGGCGTCCCGACGAGCGTTGGTTACGGCGCAAGTTTTGGTGGTATCTCAGCACTTTTATCGATGCTTAATTCCTGCGCCAGCGGTGTTTCCGTCGTAAACATCGACAACGGTTTTGGTGCAGGTTACCTTGCCAGCATGATCAATCATCAGGCAGCCCCTAAAACAGATGACAGACCATCATCCTGCCATAAAAACACGGACAAACTGTAAATCTTCATATTAAAAAATATCAAATTCAGCACCAGGGAGGATTATTTATGAAAACACTTTATATAGAATGTAATATGGGTGTTGCCGGCGATATGTTAATGGGCGCCCTCTATGAACTCTGTGATCAGAAAGAAAAATTTTTATCGGACATGAATCAGGCTTTTGCACCTTACGGTGTGACACTTTCTGTGGAACCGGCAGTAAAATGCGGGATCAGCGGCACACACATGAGGGTAGCTGTACACGGGGAGGAAGAACATTCCCATGATGTTCTGCCTGAGCACATTCATGAAGATGGGCACATGACAATCCATGCACAGGAAGAATCCCCTACACACGATCATTGTACACAATGCTACCATGAACACGTTCATGATGAAGATACACTCATGCATTCACATGAACACACTCATGATGAAGATACACTCATGCATTCACATGAGCACACTCATGATGAAGATACACTCATGCATTCACATGGACACTCTCATGACGAGGATACACTCATGCATGTTCACGATCATATTCATGACGAAAATGAGCACACACATACTCACGACAACAACTCGCACCATGAACACCACCACACGCATGCCCACACCAGTTACACCCAGATCTTAGAACAGATCCACACACTTCCATTCCCATCATCGGTAAAAGACTCCGCTGCCGCGGTCTACCGTCTGATCGGGGAAGCAGAATCAAAAGTGCACCACTCCACCTTAGACCAGATCCATTTCCACGAAGTCGGATCGATTGACGCGCTTGTGGATGTGACCGGATGTGCCTATCTGTTATCACTGCTTGAACCGGAAACCATTCTCTGCTCTCCGGTTCATGTCGGAAATGGCTTTGTACACTGTGCCCACGGCACACTCCCGGTTCCGGCGCCTGCCACCGCAGAACTTTTAAAAGGGATTCCTTTTTACAGTAGAAATATTCAGGGCGAACTCTGTACGCCAACGGGGGCTGCTGTTTTAAAACATTTTGTGACCTCTTTCGAAGCCATGCCGCCTATGAATGTAACAGAGATCGGCTATGGTATGGGAACAAAGGATTTTGCTGCCGCCAACTGTGTGCGTGTTTTCCTCGGCGAATCTTCTCCCGGTTCCAACACAGCTCCATCCTTTGATGACTCCGTGCTGTCCATCTCCTGCAATCTCGATGATATGACAGGCGAAGCGGTCGGATTTGCAACTGAACTGCTCTTACAGGCGGGCGCTTTGGACGTATACACAATACCGATTCAGATGAAAAAGAACCGTCCGGGTATTCTTTTAACCTGTATCTGTGAGCCAAAAGACCGTGAACGTCTGACTTCCCTTTTCTTTTTACACACCACAACACGCGGTGTGCGCTATCAGATGTTTGACCGCGCCAAACTTACCTCTGAAATCGAAACCTGCCATTCCGCATACGGCGATATACGGATCAAAAAAAGCAGCGGGTACGGTGTCGAAAAAGAGAAAGCAGAGTTTGAAGATTTAAAAGCCATTTCTGCCGGCCATAACTATGAGGTGTCACTCGACCAGATCCGGGATACGATCGTGAGATAATTTTAAACAGATGGCAGGGCGAAAATCCGATTTTTTCAGACATTTTCGCCCTCTTTCTTCCTCATTTCAGCGTTTCCACAGGCATTTTGGGGGAATCTTCTTCATTTCTGCTGTTTTTCGCCCTGACTTTTTGATTTCCGTGGGCTATTGAAATGAATTCCATCACTTTTCGCCCATTCTCTTTTATATCTGATAAATTTCTATTATAAATCGGGCGAACCACTTTTATTTTCCTCATATTTCACCCATTTTTTATCTTCACCCCCAATCCAGCTAATACAATACTTTGACATCTCATCCGTGACCTCATACACCAGAAGAAACATGGTTTCCGTGCCACGGGAACGGGATCTGTAACTGCTCTGCTGCCAGGGGGGACAGCTTCATAGGTGTGCTCAACAAAAAATCTTATACACAAAATAGCTGCGTATAAACTTCGTAACCATCTAAAATTTCTTCTTTTTCAGACAATTCATGCAGATAAAGACTCACCATATTTTCCAATACACTTTCTTTTCCAGCGTCAATTATTTCATCTTTAATCTCCTGCAAACACATATGAATCTCCCATTTTTCATTTTCTACAATATATATTCCATCTGTCTCTCTTTGGTTTTTAATCCCATTTTTTCATAGAATTTTTCCGCGGAGGTATTTCCTGCCCAGACATTTAATGTCACTTCATAACAGCCTAACCGTTTCGCCTCGCCCTTTACATATTCAAACAGGCTCTCACCTACATGCTGTCCTCTGATTTTTGCATCGACGCACAGATCATCGATAAAAAGCGATGTAAATGGCACCATATTATTGGAGAATGGCTGCTGTTTCAACTGGCAGAAAGCATATCCTAAGCATACGTCATTCTCATCTGCAGCTACATAAACAGGCTTTGTATCATCTTTTAACATTTCTTTCAGTTCATCCTCTGTGTACTTTGTCGTCCCCGGAATAAAAATATCCGGTCTTATATCTGCATGGATTTGAAGCACCTGCTCTAATAATTCAATCAGTCTTGGGATATCTTTTTCGTTTGCTCTTCGAATATTCATTTCACTTGCCTCCATATTTTTCATTATATCTGTAGTTTGAGTTTCAGGAATTTATTTTGATCCCCGCTTCCATTTATACATTTTCAGACACTGCGGATGCTCAAAATACTCCTGATCAAAGATCCATGCAATGTCAGTTTCCGATAATTCTTCTGCCTTAAATCTCCGATATTTGCTGTTCAGCTATACACTTCCCACTATCTGGGCGTGTTCGGGACTTGCACCCGTTAGAGTGCGCACATGGCGCGCAAACTAAAAAAGGCTCCGCCAACAATAGCAGAGCCTCCGACATTTTCTTTAAAAACCCACGGTATCCAGCCGGATCGTGGTAAATGATAATCCAAAATTTTTGATTTCTATCTTACTCTTCTAAACTTTCCTTCATTCTGCCAAGCATACCTGATTTTTTCAACGGCAGAGTAATAATAATGGCAATGATCGTTCCTCCACAGGTGCTGATCAGAAACGGAACAACAAATGTGAATAACGCCGCTGCTTTATTACCCATGACAAGATATGCCACCGGATAAGAGAGCATTCCACCAATGATTCCGGTTCCAACTACTTCGCCAATATAGGCAAATGGAAGTTTTTTCCCATACTTATAGAGAAGTCCGCCAAGCAATGCACCACACATGCTTCCCGGGAATGCCAGAGGGCTTCCCAGTCCTAACAGATTACGGATCAGCGCCGCAATAAATGCCTGTGCCAGTGCCCACCACGGTCCTACGGTAACTGCGCATAAAATATTTACCAGATGCTGTACCGGTGCACATTTTGAACCGAATACCGGGAAGGAAAATAAACTTCCCACCACCGCTACTGCTGCTAAGATTGCTGTAACTGTCAATTTCTTTAAATTAAATTTTTTCATTTTGTCCTCTTTTCCCAGAATCTGCCACATACCACATTCTAAAAAAAGAATGATAAGACTGCAACAGTTCCTATTTTGATTTTACTGCCCCTGCAGCTTTTTCCACAATCAGGCAGAGAATGACTGTGACCACCATATCCGGCAGCGTATTTCCAACCGGCGTATCCACCTGCATCAATATGCGGTAAATCACAAATCCGGCAAGCCATACGATCAGATTACGCCACTGAAATGCAGATTTTCCGGCATCTGCTTTCTTTAAAATGAAGTAATCTGCGATCTGCACTGCGATCATCGGAGCAAAAACAGAACCGATCAGATATAAAAAGTTTGTAATGTTATCCATCGGATAAACGATTGCTGCGACAGTTCCAATCACAGTAACAACAATTGCCGCCCATTTTTCCTGAATCTTTGAGGAAATGGAAACACTAGAAACTCCTGCGGAATAGGCATCCAGGAAGGTTGTTGTAACCGTGGAAAATACAATAATGAGAAGTCCGACAACGCCGAAACCGGTTTTTAACATAATCTGCGCAATGTCATATTCACCGGTAAAAATAGCCGCTCCCATACCGATCATGTACATAAAAATGCTGACCAGACTGTAGACAATCACACTTGCGAGTGTTGCTGCAAACGGTTTTTGGGCTTCTCTTGTATAATCACTGATCAGCGGCAGCCAGGAAAGCGGCATTGCCACCGCAAGCTCTACGGCAGCTCCGAATGTCAAACTTCCGTCATCCACGATCGGCGTCATGCTGCCGCTGCCAAAGAAGATCACTTTAAAAAGTACCAGTGATAAAATAAAAAGTGCTGTCATGGCAACCGTATTTAATTTGCCAAGATTGGTCAGTCCAATAAAAATCCACACAATGATCAAAGCACCAATGATGACTGCCCACACCCAGTTTCCGGTATGTAAAACGCCGTCTGCCGCAAGTGCGCCATCATAGATCATGATCGCAGTCCATCCAACAAGCTGTAATACATTTAATACGGCAAAAAGAAGGCTTCCCTTCTCGCCAAAGCTCATTTTTACAGTTTCCATGGCACTTTTGCGCTCTTTCGCTCCGATCATTCCTGCCGCAAACATCATAAGTCCGCCGATCAGATGACCGAGCAGAATCGCTGCCATTGCTTTTCCAAAGCCAAGCGGTGCAAAGTATGTACCTGTCAGTATTTCGGCTAAAGATACGCCCGCACCAAACCAGATTAATCCGTTTGAAAAAACGGAAGTTCTCTTTTCATTCATCCTTCGTACTCTCCTTCGATCGCAAATGCATGGTTCATAGGTCCGCTTCCTTTTCCAATGTCAAGCATGGCGGCAAGTGCGCCGGAAATATAATTTTTCGCATACCTGACGGAAGTTTCTAAATCCCTTCCTTTTGCAAGATTCGATGCGATTGCGGAAGAAAGCGTGCAGCCTGTTCCATGGGTATTTGGATTGTCAATTCTCTTTCCATGAAACCACACCGGCTCTTTTCCTTTCTGGAAAAGAAGGTCGTTGGCATCATTTAACTGATGTCCACCCTTCAATAAAACCGCACAGCCTAAAGTGTTACAAATGACTTCTGCTGCTTTTTCCATATCTGCTTCTGTTTTGATCTCCATTTCAGAAAGCACTTCTGCTTCCGGGATATTCGGAGTAATAACAGTTGCAAGAGGCAATAATTTACTTTTCAATGTGCTGATGGCGTCCTCGCTGATCAGTCTTGCCCCGCTGGTTGCCACCATGACAGGATCCACCACAATATTTTTTGCATGATACTCTGTCAGTTTTTCCGCAATTGTCTCGATCAGTTCACTCGACGAGACCATTCCGGTTTTGATCGCATCCGGATGAATATCCGTAAAAATACTATCCAGCTGCTCTGCCAAAAATTTCGGAGTTACCTCCATAATATCTGTTACGCCGGTCGTATTCTGGGCAGTCAGAGCCGTGATCGCACTCATCGCGTATATGCGGTTTGCGGTCATAGTCTTAATATCTGCCTGGATGCCGGCGCCTCCACTGGAATCACTTCCAGCGATTGTTAATGCTGTAAACATAAAATCCT
>ULUW01037937.1_pt1 | contig 16631 bp, 14 predicted proteins | sample 1959041 | NCBI WGS metagenome assembly ULUW01 (sample SAMEA4835775, study PRJEB28245) | human gut metagenome | biome: gut microbiome; material: fecal sample | place: Denmark | collected 2008
CCGCGCGGAGCGCGGCTTGTAGGCGTTGTCGCTGCACCACAGGCAATAGATACCGTACAGCGCGGCGGAGGGGATGGCGCTGTCTGCCTTCAGGCGGATGTAGCCCTCGGAGCGGAGGAACAGCAGCACATTGTCGGCCTCGCGGCGCGCGTCCTCGCGGTTTGCCTTTGTCTGCGAGCTTTCCGTGAAGCGGAAGTTACTACTTTGCAAGCGGCGCAGACCTTCGAGACACCAGAGGAAGATCCCCTCGATCTCGCCGCAGAGCTTGTCCGCGAGAAAGGGGTCATCCTCCCGGTTCGGCGGCTTTTTCTTCACCGACAGGATAAGCTGGCGGCGGTAAAAGCCGTCCGAGTGGTCATAGAGCGACTCCAGATCGCCGTTGGAAAAGGCCAGAAACCGGACGTACATCTTGCCCTGATAGCTCTGCTCGCCCTTGCGCTCCAAGTCCATCGGCATTTCGGCGGTGATGAGGGACTTGAGATAGTGCGTGGATTTCAGCGCCTCCAGCTTCATGTCGTCATCCACCATCAGCAGCTCGTGCTCCAGATCGGCTCTGGCGAAGGGGCTGCGCTCCACCTTGGCGATGCTGCCGTTTTTCAGGTTGCTGCCGAGCAGCTTCTGCATCACCACGCCGATGCGGCTCTTGCCCTCGCCGCCGTTGCCCTTGAGCAGCATCATCACCTGCCCGCGGTTTGTCGGAATCAGGCAGTAGCCGAGGTATTCCTGCAAGGTCAAAATGTCCTCCGGTTCCAGCAGGTCAGACAAAAACCGCAGCCATGTCACCGGCTGCGGTGCGCTCGGGTCATATTGGATGGGGAGCCGGTTGCGGCAGAATTCCTTTTCGGCGCAAAACTCACCATTTAGAAACAGCGTGCCGTTGGCAACGTGGATTCGGTCTTCCTGAATGGGCAGCTCCGGCGTGTAGGCTTCCAGCCTGAGCGTTTCCAGAAGGGTAGAGGCGCGGCGAGCTGTGCCGCTGGTGATATGCGGGCGCAGCATCTCATAGATCTGCTTGCGAATGCCCTCTTCGTCGGCAACGCGGCCCTCCACCGTGAAGAAGCTGCCGTCAACGCAGACCATCGGGTGCGCCGATAGAAAGTCCTCGCAGAACAGCACCTCGTTGAAATGCTTGTCTTGAATCCAGCGGGGCGGCTCATTTCGTTCCATGTGCTTCCTCCCTGATCTGCCGGTTTCGCGCCTCCATCAGCGCCAGCCGCTCGTCCTTCTGCAAATCGGCCACCACCTCGGCGCGCTCCTGCGGCGTGCCGCAGGCCAGAATGTCCAGCATATTCCCGATGCGCTCCAGCATATGGCAGGCCTCCGCATAGCGCGGGTCGATGGCGTCCTCCGGCGATTGCGGCGCACAATTCGTCTTCCAGTCCTGCAAGATTTGCAGGTAATCCCCCAGCACGCGGAAGCAGCGCCGTTCGGCTTCTGCCTGCGATTTCCCCCGCTGTAGCTTTGCGAGAATGGACGGCTTCTGCTCGGCAATGCCGAAGTCCGCCGCCAGCTTCTTCGCCGCGTCATAGCCGCTCAGGCCGAAGAGCCTTGCCGCAAGGTCGATCACATCGCCGCTTGCCCCGCAGCCGAAGCAGTAGAAGTAGTCCTCGTTCAGCTTCATGCTGGGTGTCCGGTCATCGTGAAATGGGCAGCAGACCATGCTGCCTTGCCGGATTGGCAGCCCGTACCGCTCCGCCGCCATGCGCGGGGTGACGGCGGCCTTCACGGTTTCAAATAGGTTCATAGGTGGTTTCTCCTTTCAGATTTTCTGACAAGTTTTCCTTGTCACCTGAATATACGGAGAATTTGGCGTAGGCCGGTGAAATCCGGCGCATGTTCAAGAAAACAAAAAGCCCTCCTGAAATCTTGCAGAAATGCAAGCAGGAGGGCGATGGTTTGGAACGCGCTGCGTTATCATTTGCCTTGCCAATTTCATCATTTGCGCAGAAATGATGAAATTGAACGAGATATTGCGGCATGCGTATGCTATAATTGTATTAGTAAGTACGATATTGAAAAATCCTGACGGAAGAACTCACAAGAAGGAGGTACGCCATATGGATAACGAAACCGTATATCTCCCCGGAAAGATCCGCGACCGCATTCAGGACCTGATGAAGTCCCGGAAGGTCACGCAAGCAGAGTTGGCCGCAAAAATCGGCTGCTCTGAAAGTGCGCTGAGCCGCTTTATCAGCGGCAAGACGGACAAGCTGGGCGATGAGAGCATCATCCGCATCGCCCGCGTGTTTGAGGTGTCCACTGACTTCCTGCTGGGCGAGGTGGACGAGCCGGATCGCAAAAACTACGACATCTCGGAGTTGGGCCTCTCCGTCGAGGCGGCGCGGAATCTCTACACGCAGAAGGTCAATCCGAAAATCGTCAGCTACCTTCTGGAAAATCCGCAGTTTGCCGACACCACATACCAGATCGCCCGGTATCTGGACAACGAGCTGACCGCCGGATTTGCCGCGCAGAACCAGCTTTATTCGATGGTTTCGTCCATGCTGGGCGCGTCGCCGCAGGCCGCGGACGAGGTCAAAAGTCTGCGGACGCCCATCGATCAGGCGGATTTGAGCTCCATCCAAAATTCTTTTATGAAGGCCGTCCGCGCCGTGAAAAAGGAAGCCGAGGTGGAGATGCCGACCACGCGCCAGCTTACGGCACAGGCGATGAGGAGCATCTATGCGGAGCTGACCAAGGGTGGCCAAAAACTGAACCGAAAAATCACGCAGGAGCAGGTTGCGGACGCGGTGGCGGCCTCCGTCTCCCACCTGCCCGGTGTTGACACGAAACAGGTCAGGAAGTTGTTCCTCACCATGACCGGCACGGCGGCAAGTGATGAATCCGACCAGCATGACCAATGAGCGGCTTTGCGCCTTGGCTCAGAAGGGCGATGAGACCGCGCGGGAGCTTCTTGTGGAGAAGAACATGGGCTTCATCGTTCAGACGGCTGACCTTGTGTACCGGAGTTCGTCGCTGGAGGGCAGCGACCTGAACATCGACGTGGACGATCTGGTGCAGGAGGGCAGCATTGGGCTGCTGCGTGCGGTCGATGGCTTCGACCCGGCGCGGAAGCTCAAGTTCCTGACCTATGCTGCGCCTGCCATCAAGAACGCCATGCTCGACCTCGTACATACAGAGCAGATGTCCTTCGAGCATCGCATGGCAACTGCAAAAGTGAAAGATGGCGTGGAGGGCTCTGGCCTTGAGCGTGTGTACCTCGACGAGATTCTGCCCGGCGATGAGCGGCTGCTGCGGATCGAGGCGATTGCCGATCCGTATGCGCTGCCTCCGGAGGAGGCTTTCTCCAAAGCAGAAACTCTGTGGGAGCTTTATGCGGCGCTGGACAAACTGGAGCCGAGAGAGCAGACATATCTGCTGTATCGCTTCGGTTTCACGGATGATATCGAGCACACGCTGACTGGCGCGGCGATACATTTCCATCTGAGCGAGAACCGGACGAAGTTGCTGGAGGATCGGTCACTGGATACCCTTCGGAAGGGGATGACGTAAGGACGGGGATCGTCGCTGCGGCGGGACGGGGGCTCTTATATACCTCTGCTTCCTTTTCCGGCCAGTCGGATTTTGCTTCTCAAAAATCCTGCATTTGTGATGTAGCTCACATCACAAAATCCGCCTGTCCTACTGCCGCAAAAAAGCGTTTGTTGCCACACTCTGCCGCACCGCAGAGTATGCCGCCACCCCTTTTCCGCGTCAGCCGGAAGCAAAGGTATAACACACTAGACTTTCCTATGGAAAATCGTGTGCCAACAGGGATGCTGCGCGCCCCTATTGGAAACCCCGCGGCAAAAGGAATATTCCCTTTGCAATCCCTCATTTTCCTCGCAGCTGCATATACAAACTGCAAAAGGAAGCTTGTCATGCCTGCTCAGAAAATGCAAAAGGAAGCCTGTGCGGGTGCTTGGTACAGACTTCCTTTTTGGCGGGAATGCAGAAGAAAGGAACGGCAGTTTCTTCTGCATTCCCGCAGCCCGCACGGCGGGGACGAGTTTAAGATTAGACAATACGACCACACATTTAGCCACAGATGAGAAGAAGGAGATTGTCATGGATTTTATCGGGCAGGAACCAACTATTATTGAAGAAATTGGGCATTTGATCTCATTGAAGCAAGAGGGCGGGTTTTGGGATTTCAAAAAACAATGGTACACAAATAAGACGGACATGCTGCATGACATCATTTGTATGTCCAATAATCTGGCTAATCGTACAGCTTATATCATCATAGGTATCGACGAAGGTCAGGACTATTCTGTTGTTGATGTAACTTGCGATCCCAACAGGCGGAATACACAGAAGCTTGTCGATTTTCTAAAAGATAAGAAGTTCGCAGGCGGAGTACGCCCAGTTGTTTATGTGGAAAGCCTTAACTATAGTAATGGCACAATCGATATAATTGTACTTGAAAATAGTGAGAATACTCCATTTTATCTCACGGTTCAATATGAGGGAGTTCGCGCAAACAACGTTTATACACGAGTAATGGATACCAATACGCCCATTGATAAATCAGCAGATATCAACCACGTCGAACAGCTATGGCGCAAACGCTTTCATTTAGATGACACCCCAGTTGAAAAGTTTCGCTACTATTTTCGCAAACCGGATGACTGGGAATTTATACAAGATAATGATACGGGTTATTTTTATAAGTATTCACCCGAATACACCATCATATCTGAAAAAGACGAATCTATAAATGGTTATGAATATTACATGCTAGGGCAAGTAAATACAAATCCAAGTTGGTGGTTAATCACTCTGAGATACCACCAAACTGCTATTGAGCGATTTCAAGGCCTCGCACTTGATGGAGGTAGGAGTTTTGTTGTCGCTCCTCATAGAGCATATGACTTATTAAACACAGGTGTTTCGCCATTTGGCTTCTATATTCAAAACGATTTACGTACTCATCTTCTGGAGTTTTACCACCGCAAAGAGGCCTTCGATGAATACTCTTATAGATCTTTTATGAACGTCATTTCAGTTTTCCAGTCAGAGAATGAGTATAAACTCTTTCTGAACTATCTACTAACTCATATGGAAAAATTCAATGAGATATGTGATCAACTGGGGACAACTAGATTGCTCCATAGCCTACGCCAAACTGGCGATAACATGAATAAATTTAAGAAAGAATATCAGGACGCACTCGCAGTTCGTCAAATGCTGAGCGAATTTAGAACTCAAGAGCTGATGGCGACTATGCGTGAAGATATTGATGCAAACACTTAAATGAGCAAAAACAAAATCCGTTAATACGTAATACGAAAAGCTATATCATTAGAGTGAGCTGTTTTAATATAATGTTGATTTTGGAGATAGGAGGTTACAATGGGAATTAGATTTACAGGGATTACTACACCGATAGGTGGGCTTGAATGGGAGTATACGGATAAAAAAGAACAGCCGTCAAAACTATCGATGTATCCCGGGCAGAAAATACGCGTCTTTATCAGCTCAATCTGCGGAAAAGAAAAATATGATCACGTTCGTTCTGAATTAAAGCAGCTTATTGAAAGCACCGGCTTGGCAACAGTTTACCTTTTTGAAGGCAAGGGCGCATCGTCTATATCAGCAGGTTCACATTACTTGTATGCACTAGAAGATAGTGATGTTTGCATTTTCTTAATTGATAATGCTGATGGAATTGCGCAAGGTGTGCAAGAGGAAATTGATGTGGTCCGGAGAAATAACATTAAGGCTCTGTACTACTTCTGTGATGAAAAGAATAAAGAAAAAACAACTTTAGAGCAAAGCCTGCGAGGATCGCAGTTTGCAAAAAGCAAAACTGTTCATCAGTTTAGTGATCTTATACAGAATGGTGCGCAAGATCTACTTGACGATATTACCTCTGTATATCATCACTATTGCAAAAACAGGCTTCTTTTAAGAGATGCCGCCGAAGCAGAAGACCTTCGACATGTTGAAGTCGGCAGAGTTGAAGAGATTTCTCCGTTGACGATGCCTAAAACGGTATTGAATAACATTGACAAATCTGCGGACTATTATTTAAGCTATGCACTAGGTTATCCTGCTTCTCGCATTTTGGGAGAGAAACCTAAAAGCGGCGAAATCGACGAGTGGTGTGTGCAATTTTTGCCGGTTTTGTTTGAAGGGAAGACTATCAAGCAGTTTAATGTTTCTCTATTTCTTGAGGTGCTGAAGAAAAAACAAGCCGCTGGGCATTTCCAGATTGTGACGGTGCGATGGGACGCAATACAGGCATATTTTACAGGTGATATTGAAGCGTGTGTAAGTCATCTAGAGAAAGCGTTAGCTCTTGCTAAAAAACTCAAACAGCCATCATGGGTAATAAATGATATTTTAATTGATTTACGAAATCAGCAATTAGTACTAGATATCAGCAACAACCGTTTCTTTTCATCTTCCGCTCAAAAAGAGCTTTCCGATAGTAGGGAAGAAGTTCATTATCCTTTAATCGACCGTGTACATGAATCTCTATACCAAAAGATTGTTGAAAGTGAATACAGTCAGAAAATAACCTCTCCATATTCAGTTTCACTGGGCGGTTCATATCATCAATTCGGTAGTTGGATAGCAAGTTCTCTCGTGATTGCTATGTACAATGGTTCGCTAACACATATATTGCTCACTTATAACAGGGTGCGTGATTTTGTTTTTTTCCTTAGCCGCAAATATGATGATTGGCGTTTGCGTAGAAATCTGCTTCAATTAGCGGTGTTCAATGGTAAGAGTAAGGAAATAGAAGGACTTCAACGGACATATCCGGCATTGCTGTCACGCATGACAGCCGAAGATGCAAAAGCAATTATGAGTTTTTGTGATAATCATCCTATTACATACAGGAGATTTGATAGCCAGCTTTTAGGCTTCGGTGCAGTAGCCTATTTCTTAAGCGATACTGCCTTTTCAGAATATGAAGCAATCATAGTCAACGAGATTACATCCTTTGCAAATGCTGAAAGCCCCGTTGTATCAATCGGAGCAAACATCTTTAAGTGCCTTGATGGCGCAGCCTACAGAATGCCGCAAGAAACACTTGTTGACATCTGCTGTCTGTTTATAGAGCACAACCTTAGGCGTTGGTACAGAGATATGTTCACATTTATTGCCAACAGAATTGATTTAAGCAGGATGAGTGATAGTTCTGCTAAAAAGCTGATCGCCCATATTATTGCCTTGATGAAGGAAGAGTGCGAACGAGAACAGATAAACGAGTCTCCAAGATTTCTTTATATGCTACGCAAGCAGAATAGACAGCTAACAGAAGAACTCGATTCGCTAGTTGCTGAATACTTTCCCACTTTTTATGTAGAAGACTATAAATTAGAAACGATGGATCCTGATTGTCCTGATATGGGGGATTTTATTCTCCAGTATGTGGAGCAGATAAGGCAGAATAATGATAACCAAGGGAAAAATGGGATATACTGCGGATATGGAACTCGTGCTGCGGCAACAATTCGCTCCATTCTTGTTTATCGCAAAGATAAATGGGATTCTCGACTTATGGATCCAATTATTGACGCAGCGTCAGGAACTCTGCTATATTCTAAGGAAGGCGTTCGTACCAAACTAGATGCGATTTCACTATTGATTTGTATTATTCAAAAGTTTCCGGAAGACTATAAACGTAATGCCGAAATCTATAACTCACTCTATGAGCAACAGGAATCGGTAACCGCATCTGAAAAGTCGTTTATGGACGCGAATATCGATAGTGTGGCTCTTCAGATATGTCTTAACCTGCTATTTACGGCAATGGGAATCGATACTTATACAACTATCCTCGAACTTTTGCCGCTTGCGCAAAACGACCTAGCAACGTCTATTTCGATAGCGAGGATCATTGATCAATACCTTGAGATATCGAACACCATTACCCTACCGAGCAGGATAGAAACTGTGGTGCTACAGAATGTAATTGGCTGGTTGCATTCAGAGCAGTTGGATTTACGTTGTATTGCCTCGAGAATATTGTTGGCATTGGCAAGAAATCCAGAGAATCAAAGCATAGTTGATCGGCAACTGGTAAGCTTAATTGATGGAGACTGCGCCCATGTCAAAAATCTTATTTTGAGGAAAATTGACAAGTCGGCAGGGGTCAGTAATTCGGTCAAGGAGTATATTATGAATAAGTGCAAATCCGATCCCAATTACGTTGTCCGCATGGTATGCCAAGAAGAAATGCAAGCTTAAACAGGGCATCTCTATATAATATAGCAAAGCACAAGATGGCTCCATCTAAGAATCATCCCGTGCTTTTCCCGTATTCTTTTGTGTTGCCTATATCCTGTCGAAGCGCTGCGTCTGCCGGTTATACAGATATCCACGATAGTCAAAGGTATCGTAATCGGCTTTTGTTTTCGAGTTAAAGCAATTCCAAAAATGAGCAGATACTCCTCGTCGCTGTCTTTTGCAAATGCCTTGACCTCCTGCATCCAGTTGGTGATGAAATCGAGCTTTTTCCGCTCGGTCGTTTCGCGTTCATCGCAGTAGTTATAGCTGATGACCACCTTGAGCGGACATTTTACGTGAATCAGCTTGATGACCTCATCCGTCCAGTCATGCTTGGAGTTCTCGTGCTCAACAGCAATCTTCAAATCCCACAGATGGGCGCTGAGGTCAAGTTTATGCGCCTCATTTTCCATTTCCTGATAGCGAGTTATCCAGCCGACCGTATCAATGCGGAAGTATTCATGCTGCGCTGTCATTCCGGCATCTTTGATGATTTTGTGGACGATATACTTGTTGACCAGTTCTGTGTACGCCGGTTCATTGTTCCGGTACAGGTTGAGGAAGGTCGCCGTTCCCCACGCTTCCGGAAATGACGGAAGCATCTCTTTGGTTACCAGCGTGCTTTCCTGCGCTGTGCGGACAAATGCAGTATAGAACTCATGCGCGTTCATGGCTACTTCTCCTGTGCGGTGTCAACAGCAACGTACTTCTGGCTTCGGCTGTTCGGTTTGCCGGGAATGGTCATCTGGAGCAGCCCGCTTTCCAGCAGAGGCTTCAGATAGCGTGCGGTAAAGCCTTTGGTGTTTTTATATCCGCAATGATCGGCAATTTCGGTTTTGCTGTGCGGCGACGAGCAGAACGCCAAGATCTTTTCTCGTATATTAACTTGGGTCCTAACTTGGGTCCTATCTTGTTCCGAGGACCCAAGTTCTCGCTCCGCACGAGGAGTATTCCGAATCGTCGCATAGAGCATAAATGCTTCCACGCGGTACTCTGGCTGCGGCAGTCCTGCCTATGCAGTCTAAATGAGGCATTGGGAATATAGTTTGACAATTACTTTTAAAGTTTAGCTTGCACTAAAGTTCGCATTGACATCTTTAATAAAATCCTCGAATTCTCTAGAAAATTTATCATTAATTTCTTTTTGCTTCTTAATGAATGAACTCTCCATACTATTCACATTCCCATCCAAAGTCTGCTGAGTCTCTTTAATTAGTTCTAATATGTTTTGTAACCTAAAAAATGATATCAAGCTTTTTTCCTTAACCTCTGTTGCGTCGTTTGAAAAAACCTTATCGATCACTGGCTTCATCCCATATAAAGCTTGAATAGATTTATTATTATAATAGCTCCCTTCTTGATACAGAAAAACTTTTTCGGCTTGGTTTCCGCCTTGCAGATTTGCAAGTATTCGGCTATAGGAATCTCCCATCATAACCCAGTAGCATATCTGATTATCAAAGCAATCAACAAACCGTTTTATGTTGTACACTCCAGCCTGTGCTTTCCTAATAGCGCGTATCCATTTGGTTGCTTTGATAATTATGATTATAAGCGGCGGTAGAATGGCAATTACAGCGCAAATAATCCACGCAGGTGTGTCTTCGGGGTTGATATTAAATAAATGATCGATAATTACAACTCCAATGGCAAGAAAAACTTCCCAGCAAATAGAAAAAAATACTGGTTCCTGCGAATTCAGCTTTCTAATTATCGCTTCTGTATCTTTCTTTAGCGCCATCTCCTGCCACTCGTTAAACTTAATATTATTCACTGTCTGCCTCCCTTCTTACTATCTATACTATAACTTTGCTTGGTGCATAGAGTATACCAAACTTGTCACAAAGTTTAGCGGCGTCACCCCCTTGATCTTTGTAATTTTGGTTTTTTACCCACCCAAGTTGGCTAAGTCGATAGTCAAATATTAAGTGCAAACACTCATCCTCTACATTATTCTGAGGAATGCAGCCTAATGCCTTTGTTTTTGCTGCATCATCGCCCTCAGTTATTATGTACCGGGTTATTTCCTTAAGTATCTCGGCTCAAGCGTCTTTATGATAGCGAAGCACAACCAAACCATATGTTTGAAAATTATGCTGAATCACTTTAAATGAACTTTGCATTGTGTGCTTTATTGCTGCACCGCTACAGTGAACGGTGCTTTTCAAATACCGCTTTCCTTTTGCCAAATTGGAGCCATGACCTGAGCAAGTGGAACCAATAAACTCAACACATTTTCTTAATGCACATGCCTGCGCTTTTTTAGTTTTCAAATTGGCAGGCCCTGCCGGAGCATAAATATACTGTCCCATAGATATCCCCCATCTTTCGTTTTCATGGTAGCACGAACATGACTATATCATATATCATTGGTCTGCGTCTTTGGTTGTCAAAGCCCTCTATACGCTGGTTCGGCCTATGACTTCTGTTTCCATAAAATTTCTCGCAAACGCATCAAACGTGATACCCTATCATATTTCTTTCCTCGACCTAGTAAAAGTCAAAAATCCATTATATGTTTAGGATAACATCTTCCCATATAGAAGTCAATCTTTCTCCTCTAAGCGCACAGAAAAATAACCACTATAAATGCAAAAATCTAATATTTCCGCAGAAATGTTACAGGAAACTCCGTATTGCAGTGACAAGACTGCGCATCTTCAAAGTCCACCATGGACACAGCAGCTATGAGTTGTGTGTATGCGCAGCATCAATTAAAAATTTATCTTGTAGCGTGACTTGTACCGTTACTTACGTTCTGACTTATACCTTATCTTATTCCGCAACCCAAGTTCTTGCTTTGCATGAGAAATGTTTTGAATTGTCGCACAGCGCATAAATGCTTCGACCTGATGCTTATGAGGTAAGATATATTGTAAATTAAGGAATCCAACTTTATTTCAGTATAGCACATGGCTGTGCCGCTATGCGAAGAAGCGGCTTGCGTGTTCTGGAATCGGACAGCTTATAAATTATTTCACATGAATTGGCTGCATATTTTACTCGATCTGATATAATAAAGGTGAACAAAACCGCGAGAGGAGAAGATAGAACGTGTTGATTACTGCGACGGAACTGAAACGCAACCTTGGAAAGTATCTTCTGCTTGCAGAGACCGAGGACATTTATATCACGAAAAATGGAAAGATTGTCGCTAAGCTCTCCAATTCCCAACAGGCCAGAGCGGACATTGCCAAGTCCCTGTTCGGGATTCTTCCGGCTGATATGACGTTGGAGAAAGCGAAGGAGGAAAGGCTGAACCGGATATGAGAGCTGCCATTGACACCTGCGTCATCCTGACTCACCGACTTGTACTGCAACCTGCACCGTGACTTGCACTGTGTCCTGCCCCGCGACCTGCCCCGTGACTTGTACCCTAACTTGGGTCTCGACTTGTACCTTATCTTGTTCCGAGGACCCAAGTTCTAACGAGTATGTTAAGAGCAAATCCGCCTCCCGGCTTAAATAGTGAAGCACGGGATGGTTCCTCTTGAGAATTATCCCGCGCTTTTGTATAGCTGTTTAACTTAGGGCCTAACTTGTGGGGCAACTTAGGGGGGTGCCCCCTAAGTTGCCCCAGCCTTTTCGCTTCGATTGCATCGCGCCTTCTGGTTATTTCCGCCATTCCACCCCTCCCGAATCCCCACGGTCTTGCGCTCATCCTCCGTCACTATGTACAATCCAGCCCCCATCTTTTTGACAGATCCAGCATGGCGAAGCAGAATCTCTCCCACCGTGCCAATGTTATCTGTGACGGGTCCCCGCCGGAGAGCGTGGAAAACGGGCGGTACAGTGCCTCCTCCGGGACCTCCAGCGGCGCAAGCTCCCGCAGAAAGCACCACTGGGGCACCTCCGGGCAGATGGCCGGCAGCAGCTCCAGGGGGCACTCCTCCGGGTCCGGCACCGTGTAGGGGAAATAGTCGAAGCCCACGCTGGCGCGGATGGTTCCCCGGTGGGGGTACATTCCCTGCAAAAGCCGGAGCAGGGTGGTTTTTCCCCGGCCGTTGCGGCCGGTGAGACCCAGCCGCCAGTCGGTGTCGATCTGGAAGCTGACGTTTTCAAAAATGTTGTCGCAGCTGCCCTCGTAGCAGAAGGTCAGGTTGGATACTTGAATCAAGGACATGGTTATGCCTCCTATAGCAAAAATGGCTGCGGGAAACGATTCCCGCAGCCAAATGCACATACTGTGCCCGCAAAAGGGCAGGGCAGCACCATGCATGGAGCCGAGAGATGAACCGATTTCCCGCGAAAAGGCACAACGAACCAGGCGGTCAACGCCGCCCGAAGCATATTGTGCCAGATGTTCAGCAGGAGATCATGCTCATCTTTTCAGCTCCCTTCTTTTTTCTCTATCATATCATGCTGCCGGGAGGAATGCAATGGCCCGGACCCGGAATTTCACATTTTTCGCCTGTCTGCCATTGCACATTTCCGCCGCATGGGGTATAATAGGGCATCAAAAACTCCAGACAGAAAAGGGGAGACCATATGCAGGCAATCATACTGGCAGCGGGCATGGGCAAGCGCCTGAAGGAGCTGACCCAGGACAGGACCAAGTGCATGGTACAGGTCAACGGCGTGGCCCTGATCGACCGGATGCTCCATCAGATCGAGCGCCGCCATCTGTCCCGCATCGTCATCGTGGTGGGCTATGAGGGCGAGAAGCTCATGGAGTACATCGACACCCTGGGCATCCGGACGCCTATTGTCTATGTCCATAACCCCATTTACGACAAGACCAACAATATCTATTCGCTGGCCCTGGCCAAGGACTACCTCTGCCAGGACGATACCCTGCTGTTTGAGTCGGATCTGATCTTTGAGGACTCCGTCATCGACCAGCTGCTGGACGACCCCCGGGAGACGCTGGCTCTGGTGGACAAGTACGAGAGCTGGATGGACGGCACCTGCGTGAAGCTGGGGGCAGATGACAGCATCGAGTCCTTCGTTCCGGGGAAGAGCTTCAAGTTCCAGGAGGCCGGCGAGTACTATAAGACCGTCAATATCTATAAGTTCGGCCGCCACTTTTCCCAGACCCACTACGTCCCCTTCCTGGAGGCGTACTCCAAGGCCCTGGGCAACAACGAATATTACGAGCAGGTGCTGCGGGTCATCACCATGCTGGACGACCCGGAGATCCGGGCCAAGCGCCTGAACGGCCAGCTCTGGTACGAGATCGACGACATCCAGGATCTGGATATCGCCTCGTCCATGTTTGCCGAGGACCCGGACTTCAAGGTCAGCCTGATGCAGAGACGCTACGGCGGCTACTGGCGTTATCCCCAGCTGCTGGACTTCTGCTATCTGGTGAATCCCTACTTCCCGCCCCAGCGGCTGATCGACGAGCTGCAGGCCAACTTTACCCCGCTGCTGACCCAGTATCCCTCCGGCATGCGGGTGAATGCCCTGCTGGCAGGCAAGAATTTTGCCGTCCACCAGGACAATATCGTGGTGGGCAACGGCGCGGCGGAGCTGATCAAGGCTCTGATGGCCCGGCTGGAGGGCGTCACCGGCTTCATCCGTCCCACATTTGAGGAGTATCCCAACCGCTATCAGGACCGGCCCAACGTCTGCTTTACCCCGGCGGGGCCGGACTTCCGGTATACCGCCGACGACCTGATGGCCTTCTTCGGCACCCAGACTATTGACAACCTGGTGCTCATCAACCCGGATAATCCCTCCGGCAACTATATCCCTGCCGGGGATGTCCGCCGCCTGATCCGGTGGGCGGAGGAAAAGGGGATCCGCCTGATCGTGGACGAGTCCTTTGCCGACTTTGCCGACGAGGCGGACAACACCTTCATCCGCCAGGAGCTGCTGGATGCCCACAAGCGGCTGTATGTGGTCAAGAGCATCTCCAAGTCCTATGGCGTGCCCGGCCTGCGGCTGGGTGTTCTGGCCTCCGGCGACACGGAGCTTATCGATGCGCTGAAAAAGGACGTGGCCATTTGGAACATCAACTCCTTTGCCGAGTTCTATATGCAGATCGAGGAGAAGTATAAAAAGGACTATGCCCAGTCCCTGGACCGCATCCGGGCCGAGCGGGCCCGCTTCCGGGCGGAGCTGGAGCGTCTGCCCAACCTGCGGGTGATCCCGTCTCAGGCCAACTATCTGATGGTGGAGCTGCTGGGCGGCCTGTCCTCCCGGGCCGTTACCCGGGAGCTGCTGATCGGCAGCCGCATCCTGGTGAAGGATCTGTCCGCTAAGCTGGGCGGGCGGCAGTACCTGCGCCTGGCCGTCCGCAATACGGAGGACAATGACAAGCTGCTGGCGGCCCTGCGCCCCCTGTGCGGCCAATAAAAAAATCCCTCCTGACCGGGAACGGTCAGGAGGTTTTTTTCAGAAATCAACAGTGCCGTCCAGCACCCGCAGATCGTAGGGCTCAAAGGTCACGCGGCGGTATTTCTCCACGTCCATCTTCACGCCGGTCCAGTCGGAGTGGATCTCGCCGTTCTGCTTGATGAGAATATCATACAGAATGTCATAGGTCACGCCGTCGCCGCCCTTTTCCACGATGGTGGAATAGGGCAGGGTCTTGTGGTACGTCATGTGCAGGCCCTTGTACTCAAAGTGGAAGCCGTTGCGCATACGGCAGCCGTCCAGCCCCCGATAGGTGAACAGGCGTTTCAGGTCCTGCAGAATGGGGTCGTGATCCTGGTCATACAGGTTCTCCGGCGTGGTTTCGGTATAGTCATACCGGAACTGGATGGGGATGCCATAGGGCAGGAAACGCTCCACATACTGGGGGAGCTTCTCCGCCGGGTATTTCTTGTACAGCACACAGTTGATGCGGGTGGGGCAGGCGATCTGCCCCAGCACCTGGTCGGGACTCTCCTCCACGTATTTTACCAGGTGGCGGGAGATGTTCATGCAGGTGATCTTGTCCCGGTTGCGTCGGGTGAAGTCCAGCATTTCCTCGGCGGTGTAGAACCCGGTCTGCACCGGGAAGGTGGTGTTGATATACACCTTGTGGGTGGTGGGGATAACGTCCAGCATTTTTTGCAGGGACTCCAGATTGGCCAGAGGCTCGCCGCCGGTGAACACGAAATCGCACCGGGGGGTGATGGCGTCCATGGTGCGGATGCTCTCCAGAATGGCGTCCAGGCTGAAGCCGGTGCAGTCGGCGTATTCCTTTTTGTTGATGCAGAAGGGGCAGTGGTTGTTGCAGTCGTAGGGCACGAAAACCGTGACGGTTGCGCCGCCCTCGCGGGTCTTATAGGGGTTGTTGCTCATATGTTGATCCAGTCCTCCCAGAAAATCTTCCCGAATATTTTATACCGTCTTCGGCAGAAAAGCAAGGAATTTCTGATAAAATACCTGTTTATTTTAAGACGAACCGCCAAAATTTTACGGCAATGGCAATTGACAGCCGCCCGGGATTGGTATACAGTATCGCAGGGCCCTTTTTATGGGAAATGCGGCGGCCCGGACATTCCAGGAGGTGTGTTTTGTTGAAGGAATTGCTTACCCTGTTTCTGACCTTTGCCAAGGTGGGGGTCATGACCTTCGGCGGCGGCTATGCCATGCTGCCGATTTTGCAGCGGGAGGTGGTGGAAAACAAGGGCTGGACCACCGATGAGGAGCTGACCGATTATTTCGCCATCGGCCAGTGTACCCCCGGCGTCATTGCCGTGAACACCGCCACGTTTATCGGCCAGAAGCGCCGCGGTATCCTGGGCGGCATCGTGGCTACCCTGGGCGTGGTGTTTCCGTCCCTGGTGATCATTGCGGCCCTGGCCGGCGTCATCACCACGTTTTCCCATCTGGCGTGGGTGCAGCACGCCTTTGCCGGGATCCGGGTGTGCGTGTGTGTGCTGATTTTCAACGCCGTGCTGAAGCTGTGGAAGGGCGCGGTGAAGGACGTGTGGGGCCTGGTGATCTTCCTGGTGATCCTGGCGCTGTCGGTGTTCACCAAGCTCTCGCCCATTATCTATGTGTTGGCGGCAGCCGTGGCGGGACTTCTCATTAAGAATCTGGGGGCGAAGCGGTCATGATCTATTTGCAGCTGTTTTATGAGTTTTTCAAAACCGGACTGTTTGCCGTAGGCGGCGGTCTGGCCACCCTGCCGTTTCTGTATGACATGGCGGACCGCACCGGATGGTTTACCCGCACCCAGCTGGCAGATATGCTGGCGGTGTCCGAGTCTACCCCCGGCCCCATCGGCGTGAACATGGCTACCTATGTGGGCTATGTCACCCGGGGCATTCCCGGGGCCATCGTATCCACTCTGGGCCTGGTGACACCGTCGGTGATCGTGATCCTCATAATCGCGGCATTCCTGAAGGCCTTCCGGCACAACCGGTATGTGGAGGCGGCATTTTACGGGCTGCGCCCAGCGTCCACGGCCATGGTGGCCGCAGCGGGCCTGTCCGTGGTGGCCATCACCC
>ULUW01058452.1_pt1 | contig 16578 bp, 12 predicted proteins | sample 1959041 | NCBI WGS metagenome assembly ULUW01 (sample SAMEA4835775, study PRJEB28245) | human gut metagenome | biome: gut microbiome; material: fecal sample | place: Denmark | collected 2008
GGGCTTGTTGAGGACGTGCATGTCCCGGAACAAGGGCGGCAGGGTCGTATTGGTCACGCCGTCATAGACGTTGCCGATAACGTATTCGTCCTGGCCGACGAACTGGTGGCAGGGATAGATGTCACCGTTGGGGACGACGCACATGTATTCGTGGCCGGCACCGCAGCCGCGAAGGCGTTTGGCAATACAGGGGCCGCGGTAGAGATCCATGATGAAGTGATAATAGATGAAAGGACGGCCTTCATCGAGGCGTTTCAAGTAGAATTCGGCTAAGTTGTCGTATTCTTCGAAAATACGGGGCAAATCCTTTTCGGTAATGGCATAGGACAGGTCGTCGCCGACGACGGGTTCCATGGACAGGCCTTCAAAGCCGAGGTCGGCCATGTGTTCGACGTCTTTCGTAAAGTCCAGGTTGTACGTCGTATACGTGCCGCGGACGTAGTACTCTTCCCCGTTGCGGTGCTTGGCGGCATAGACCTGGTTGTCGGCACAGGTCTTATAGGAGCTGCGGCCGCCGGCGTCGGGACGCATCCGGTCGTGGACTTCGGGACGGCCGTCGAGGCTCAGGATGAGGCTGATGTGGTTGTCCGTCAGGTACTTGACCTTAGCCGGGTCGAGGAGCATGCCGTTCGTCGTAAGAGACAGTTTAAAGACCTTATCGTGGATCTTTTCCTGCTCCCGGATGTATTCGATGGTCTGTTTGACGACGCCGAAGTTCATCAGCGGTTCGCCGCCGAAGAAGTCGATTTCGCAGTGCTGGCGCTTGCCTTCGGTGCTGCGGATCAAGAGGTCGACGGCGTTCTTGGCTACGTCGAAGCTCATCAATTCCCGCTTATGCGTGTCGTAGTCGCCTTGGGAGGCAAAGCAGTACTGGCAGCGCAGGTTGCAGTCGTGAGCGATGTTGAGGCACAGGGATTTGATGACCGGTTCTTCTTCGGCGACGACTTTGAAGTTTTCCGTCATGGGCGCGAAGAGGAGTTCCTTCTTGATCAGTTCATCGAGCTCGCCGAGGATGTCGTCGAGATCCTGTTTATCGTACGTACCGGCAAAGGCTTCGTAGACGGCGTCTTTGTTCGTGCCGTCGTAGACATCGAGGACATCGTAGGTCATCTTGTCGATGACGTTGATGATGCCGCTGTTGACGTCGAGGAGCATGTAGGTACCGTTTTGACAGTATTTATGAATCATTGGTTTAATTTCAGCCATGAATAATCTTTCCTCCATATAAAAAAGAACGGGGTGCCGCGTGAGCGACGCCCCTTTTCCTTGAATAACTTATTTTGTGCAGATCTGATTGCCAACGGTGCAAGAAGTCTTGCAGGCGGACTGGCAGGACGTCTGACATTCGCTGCAGCCAGCGTGCTGTGCCGTCTTCTGGATCGATTCCGTATTAATCGTAATGATGTGCTTTGCCATGATCTTCACCTCGCTATCAAAGATTATGCTTTATTTTACCACATTACAGACGATTCTACAACAGAAGTCAAAACTATAAGAGTTTAAAACCTTCAAAGAAGAAGTTCTTGCCGATGCTGATGACCAGCGATCTTTCTTCAAATACCGCGTTGGTGTCAAAGAAAACGTCAAAGCCTTCTTGATAGGTGGCATAAATCGAGGTAATGCGCTGCAGACAGCCGATGATATCATCAGCAGACACTTCCGGCTCACCCTCGGAACGCCATTTCTTATTTTTGAAGCCGGCGATGAGCGGTGCGTGGGAAACGACCTGAGACTGGTGTTCCAAGACCCAGTTCCAGATTTCCTCAGCATACTGCTGTGCCTGTTCTTCCCGGCCTTCAGGAAGTCCGTCGAGGGTAAACAAAACGGGGCGGCCGTCAACCATGATTTCATCCATGTAGCTGCCTTTGACATATTTTAAATTCACAGAAGCACCTCCTGCAAAATCATGTGGAGCATGAAGAATGGTTATGTCTAACGTATTAATTTTATCGTGCATTCAGGAGATTGTCAATAAAAAAAAAGCTGCCGCCGAAGCGACAGCTTTCATGGCTGCATTAGTCCATCTTCGTGAAGGAACCTTTGTCAGCACCGCAGGTCGGACATACCCAATCTTCCGGAAGATCAGCAAACTTCGTGCCAGCAGCGATACCGTTGTCAGCGTCGCCTTCAGCTTCATCATAAATGTAGCCGCAGATTGTGCATTCGTACTTATCCATAATCTTTCCCTCCTGATTGACGTATTAATAAATAATACTTATTAATTATTTTTTACACATCCATAATATCATATTGTCTTAAAAAATGCAAGATTATTTTGCCTGTTTTCCCATATTAATATCGATGATGCCCGACGAGTATGGGGCTACTTCATATTGGCCGAAAATGAAGTGGATATTGCCCTTCTTATCGAGGTAAAAATTCTTGGGATCTTCCGTCAGGCCGTTGAAATAGGTCGACAAGACGTGGTCGCTCAAGGTCAGCTTATTGGTGATCTTTTGCAGGGTGAAGGCCTTTTCATCGCCCGGTTTGACCAGTTCGCGCCAGTCCGTAATGCGCCGGCCCGTTTCCATGTCGAAGACGACGCCCGTCTTCCAGCTCGTCGGATGAGCGGCCCGGTCGAAATAGAGGTAGCCTTCATCGAGGAACGACAGGTATTTTCCATTGTTCAAGGTAACCGTGTAATGCTTTTCTTCGGTCAGCTTGACGCCCTTCGACCCCTGCTGGGCAAAAAATTCCTGAGCCTGAGCCTGTTCATCGGCAAAATAATTGGCGATGACAGCGGCCGCCGCGGCATTGCCTTCGACGGTGACCGACGGATACTGGATGGTCAGGACACTACCATCATCATGGGTATAGACAGCCTTCGGTGCGTCTTCGATGACGGCCGGCGAGGCTGCCATGGCGACAGCCCCCATGAGCCAGGCTCCGCACAAAAGGGTGAGCAATTTCTTGTTTATCATAAGGAATCCCTCCTCTTTATTTTTTCTGTTTCTTTATTATACCATATTTATTGGACGATTTTCCGCTTTTCATCGCTCCCTAAGCGGAAAAAGTCATAGATATTTTCAGCGGCACGACGGTTCATGCCCGGCACGGCAGCCAATTCTTCGACAGATGCCGCCTTCATGTCGGCCAGGGTCTTAAAGGCCGTCCACAGGGCCTTGCGGCGCTTGGGCCCGATGCCTTCGACGTGGTCCAATACCGATACCAGGCTGCGCTTGCCGCGCAGGTTGCGGTGATAGGTAATGGCAAAGCGGTGGGCTTCGTCGCGGATGGACTGGAGGAGCTGCAGTTCCGGCGTGTGATGGCTGAGGATGATGGACTCACTGCTGCCTTCGACGAAGACTTCTTCGATGCGCTTGGCCAAGCTGATGACCGGTGCTTCACAGCCGGCATCGCGGATGATGGGAAGGGCCGCGTGGAGCTGGCCCTTGCCGCCGTCGATGATGATGAGGTCCGGCACGGGCCAGTCTTTTTCGCCGTAGCGGCGGCCCATGATTTCGGCCATGGACTTGAAGTCGTCCGGTTTGCCCTGAACGGTCTTCAATTTAAAGCGGCGGTATTCCTTCTTGGCCGGCTGGCCGTGTTCGAAGACGACCATGGAGGCAACGGTCTCGATGCCCTGGGTATGGGAAATATCGAAGCATTCCATCCGTTCGGGAAGGTAGGGCAGATTGAGGATCCGCGCCAAGCCTTCGACGGCTCCCGTCGTCTTGTCCACGTCGTGCTGCCACTGGAGGCGCTTCTGTTCCAAGAGGGCGGCGGCGTTTTCACAGGCCATGGTCAAGAGCTGTTTCTTCGTTCCCCGCTGAGGGACGATGACGCTGACCTTCTTGCCCTTCTGTTCGCTCAGGCGGCGTTCACAGCTTTCCCCGTCTTCCATGGCCGGGACGACGACTTCCGTCGGAACGAAGGTACCGTCGCTGTAATACTGGTCGAGGACGGCATTCATCAGGGCCCCTTCTTCTTCGTCACTGCTGTTGTCCAACGAGAAGGTTTCCCTTCCCATGAGTTTCCCCATGCGGACGGTGTAGATCTGGACGCAAGTCTGACCGGCCTGACGGGCCAGGCCGATGACGTCCATGTCGCCGCCGTCGGTATTGACGATGTTCTGCTGTTCCTGAATGACGGCGACGGCCTTCAATTGGTCGCGGTACATGGCGGCTTTTTCAAACTCCATGGCTTCCGCCGCTTCAGCCATCTTATCCTGCAAGGTCCGGACGATGCCCTTGTCCCTACCTTCGAGGACGGCCACGGCCTGGTCGACCCTCTCATTGTAGTCGGCCTTGGTAATGTAGTGGACACAGGGCGCATCACAGTGGTGCAAGTGGTACTGCAGACAGGGCCGGTCACTGGGCATGACGCGGCACGAGCGGATGCGGTAGGCCCGCTGCATCAGCTTCAGGACCCGGTGGACCGCCGTCGAATCGGCAAAGGGGCCGAAGTAGCGGGCGCCGTCACGACTGACGCGACGGGTCATGAAGATCCGCGGATAGTCCTCTTGGACGGTGACCTTGATATAGGGGTAGGTCTTGTCGTCGCGGAGCATGATGTTGTAGCGGGGATGATGCTTCTTGATGAGGTTGTTTTCTAAGATCAGGGCTTCCATCTCGGTGGCGACGACGATGGTCTCCAGGTCGGCAGCATGGCTGATCATGGCGGCCACCTTAGGCGAGCGGTTGACGTCGTGACGGATGTAGCTGGTCACGCGGTTGCGGAGGTTGACGGCCTTGCCGACGTAGATGATCTTCCCCTTCTCGTCCTTCCACAGGTAGACCCCGGGCTGGCCGGGCAGGTTCTGTACTTTCTTGCGTACGGCTTCACTGACAGCCATGGCTTACCTCCCTTCTCCTTTTTCCATAAAGGCCCGCGTCCGTTCCAAGACGGGCTTCAAGAACTGCCCCGTATAGGATGCCGGCACCTTGCAGATCTCTTCCGGCGTCCCCGTGGCCACGACGGTACCGCCGCCGTCACCGCCTTCCGGGCCGAGGTCGACGAGGTAGTCCGCCGTCTTGATGACGTCTAAGTTGTGTTCGATGACGACGACCGTATCGCCGCCGTCGACGAGCATCTGCAGGACGTCCATCAATTTATGGATGTCGGCGGCGTGGAGGCCCGTCGTCGGTTCGTCGAGGATGTACAGGGTCCGGCCGGTACTGCGCTTGGACAGTTCCGTCGCCAGCTTGACCCGCTGGGCTTCACCGCCGGACAAGGTCGTCGCCGGCTGGCCCAAACGGATATAGCCCAAGCCGACCTGTTGGAGAGTCTTCATCTTGTTGACGATGCGCGGCTGGTTTTCAAAGAACTTGCAGGCGTCGTCGACGGTCATGTTGAGGACGTCGGAAATGGTTTTTCCCTTATATTTTACTTCCAGCGTTTCCCGATTGTAACGGGCACCGTGGCAGACTTCACAGGGCACGTAGACGTCGGGCAGGAAGTTCATTTCGATGCGGATGATGCCGTCGCCCTTGCAGGCTTCACAGCGGCCGCCCTTGATGTTGAAGCTGAACCGGCCGGCTTTGTAGCCCCGTACCTTGGCTTCCGACGTCTGGCTGTAGAGCTGGCGGATGGCATCGAAGACGCCCGTATACGTCGCCGGGTTGGACCGCGGCGTCCGGCCGATGGGCGACTGGTCGATGTTGATGATCTTATCGATGTGTTCAACCCCTTCGAGGGCCTTGAATTTCCCCGGCCGGTGAGGCGTGCCGTAGACGGCTTCGGCCATGGCCTTATAGAGGATTTCATTGACCAAGGTCGACTTGCCCGATCCGGAAACGCCGGTGACGACGGTCAGGGTCCCGATGGGAATGGAAACGTCGACGTTCTTTAAATTGTGTTCGGCAGCACCGATGATTTTGATGAAGGAACCGTTTCCCTTTCGCCGTTCTTCGGGAATGGGGATGTATTTGGTCCCCTTCAAATATTGACCGGTCAGGGACTTCGGGCAGGCCATGATGTCGGCTGCCGTCCCCTGGGCGACGATAGTACCGCCGTGTTCCCCCGCTTCGGGGCCGATATCGATGATGTAGTCCGCAGCCCGCATGGTATCGTCATCGTGTTCGACGACGATGAGGGTATTGCCCAAATCGCGGAGGTTGCGCAAGGCGTCGAGGAGGCGGTCATTGTCCCTTTGATGAAGGCCGATAGACGGTTCATCGAGGATGTAGAGGACGCCGACCAGGCCCGATCCGATCTGAGTGGCCAGGCGGATACGCTGAGCTTCGCCGCCGGACAAGGTCCCTGCCGTCCGCGACAGGGTCAGGTAATCGAGGCCGACGGTCTGGAGAAAGGCCAGGCGAGCCTTGATTTCCTTAAAGACCTGCTGGCCGATGAGCTGCTGTTTTTCCGTCAGTTTCAGATTGTTAAAGAAAGGAATCATGTCACGGATCGGCAAATCGGTCAGTTCGGCAATGTTGAGGCCGCCGATCTTAATGGCCAGGGCTTCGTGACGCAGGCGCGTGCCGTGACACGTCGAGCAGGGCTTGACGGTCATGAACTGGGCGAACTGGTCGCGCATCATATCGGAAGAGGCTTCGCGGTAACGGCGGCGGACCATGGGCAGGACGCCTTCAAAGGGCATGGAAAAGGTCTTCACTTCGCCCCGCAGGTTTTCATATTCAAAGACGCAGTTTTCGTCAGAGCCGTTCATCAATTGATCCTGAAGGTCTTTCGGCAAGTCGTCGTAACCATTATCCAAGGTAAAGCCGTGGGGCTTCAAGAGGCCGCCGAGCTGACGCATGAACCACGAATCGGGATTGCTGCTCAGGGCGGCAATGGCCCCGTCGGCAAAGGACTTCTTCTTGTCCGGCAAGACGAGATGCGCATCGACTTCCATCGTACTGCCGATACCCGAGCAGTCCGGGCAGGCGCCGAAGGGACTGTTGAAGGAAAAGAGATGGGGCTCGATTTCCGGCAGGCTGATATGGCAGTCCGGGCAGGCAAAGTGCTGGCTGAAGGTCAGTACCTCTTTCGTGGCCATACGGAAGATGTGGACGATGCCGTCGGCCAGTTTGGCTGCCGTTTCCAAGGAGTCGGTGAGACGCATGACGATGCTGTCCTTGATGACCAAGCGGTCGACGATGACGTCGATGGTATGCTTCTTATTCTTATCTAAGGGGATGTCGTCAGACAAGAGGTAGACCTCGCCGTCGACGCGGACCCGGGTATAACCGTCCTTAATCAGTCGGGCCAGGAGCTTTTGATGGGTCCCCTTGCGGCCGTCGACGACAGGGCCCATGACCATGACCTTCTCCCCTTCACCGAGGGCCATGACAGCGTCGGCCATCTGCTCGATGGTCTGCTGGCGAATGGGCTTGCCGCAGTGCGGGCAGAAAGCGTCGCCGACACGGGCATAGAGCAGGCGCAGGTAGTCGTAGATTTCGGTAACCGTCCCGACCGTCGACCGGGGATTGCGGCTGGTCGTCTTCTGGTCGATGGAAATGGCCGGCGACAGGCCTTCGATGTAGTCGACGTCGGGCTTATCCATCTGGCCCAAGAATTGGCGGGCATAGGCCGACAGAGATTCGACGTAGCGCCGCTGGCCTTCGGCATAGATAGTATCGAAAGCCAGGGACGACTTGCCCGATCCGGACAGGCCCGTAAAGACAACCAGTTTGTCTCTCGGGATCTTGACGTCGATATTTTTTAAATTGTGCTGGCGGGCACCTTTGATGACGATATATTTATCTTGCAAAATAAACTCCTTCCTCTATCTCCAAGCCATGGCGGCTCAGCGCTTCTTCTTGGCATCGGGCCGCTTGATCTTTCGCTGGTAGCGGCGGCTGGGCATGTCCTGACCTTCCATTTCTTTCGGCAAGGTGTCGTCGTGGCTCATATCGGCCAACTGTTGGCGCAGCTGCCCTAAGCGGTCGCGCAGTTCGGCAGCTTTTTCGAATTCCAGCCGCTTCGACGCTTCCTTCATTTGCAGGGTCATGGTCTTAATGACCTTGTTCAGGGCTTCGCGGGTCATGGCCCGTCCTTTGCCGCCCTTTTTGCCGCCGTAGGCTGCATCGTCTTCAGCAACTTTCGTCAGTTCGATGAGGTTGACCACGTCTTTCTTGACCGATTTCGGCGTAATGTGGTGCTGTTTATTATAAGTATCCTGAATTTCCCGGCGACGCTGAGTTTCATCCATAGCCCGTGCCATGGAGTCCGTAATCTTATCGGCATACATGATGACCGTCCCGCCGACGTTTCGCGCCGCCCGGCCCATGGTCTGGATGAGAGACGTGTCGGAACGGAGGAAGCCTTCTTTATCGGCGTCGAGGATGGCCACCAAAGAGACTTCCGGCATGTCCAGGCCTTCGCGCAGGAGGTTGATGCCGACCAGGACGTCGAATTCGCCGACGCGGAGGTCGCGGATGATCTCAGCTCGCTCGATGGTAGCGATATCCGAATGGAAGTAGCGGACGCGGACGCCCATTTCCTTCAGATAGTCCGTCAAATCTTCAGCCATCTTCTTGGTCAAGGTCGTGACCAAGACTCGTTCGTCCTTGTCGGTCCGCTTGCGGATTTCCCCTAAGAGGTCATCCATCTGGCCCTCGATGGGACGGACTTCGACCTTGGGATCGAGGAGGCCCGTCGGGCGGATGATCTGCTGGGCCATATTCGTTTCGACATCCATTTCATAGGGACCGGGCGTAGCGCTGACGTAGACGATCTGGTTGATGCGTTCGACAAATTCATCGAACTTCAGCGGCCGGTTGTCGAGGGCCGACGGCAGGCGGAAGCCGTATTCGATGAGGCTTTCCTTCCGCGACCGGTCGCCGGCGTACATGGCCCGCAATTGAGGCAGGGTGACGTGGGATTCGTCGACGAGGATCATGAAGTCGTCAGGGAAATAATCGAGGAGGGTGTACGGCGCCTGTCCTGCTTTACGGCCGGCCAAGTGGCGGGAATAGTTTTCAATGCCCGAGCAGTAGCCCATTTCTTCCATCATTTCCATGTCGTACCGCGTCCGCTGTTCCAGGCGCTGGGCTTCCAACAGGTGTTCCCCGTCTTTGAGTACTTTCAATCGTTCGTCCAGTTCCTGACGAATGGTCCCCAAGGCCCGTTCCATCTTGTTCTTGGTCGTGACGTAATGGCTGGCCGGATAGATGGCGACGTGCTTGCGCTCGGCAATGACTTCACCGGTCAGGACGTCGACTTCGGTCAGGCGGTCGATTTCATCGCCGAACATTTCGATGCGGATGATGGACTTGTCGAAGGCCGCCGGAAAGACTTCGATCGTATCGCCGTGGACGCGGAAGGTCCCGCGGTCGAGGTTCATATCGTTGCGGTTGTACTGGATGTCGACGAGCTTCCTCAAGATTTCTTCCTGCGTCTTTTCCTGGCCCAGGCGCAAAGAGACGACGAGTTCGCTGTAGTCTTCAGGGTCACCGAGGCCGTAGATGCAGGACACGGAAGCGACGATGATGACGTCCCGCCGTTCAAAGAGGCTCATCGTCGCCGAGTGGCGCAGTTTATCGATTTCATCGTTGATGGACGCATCCTTTTCGATATACGTATCGGTCGAAGCGATGTAGGCTTCAGGCTGATAAAAATCGTAATAACTGACGAAATAGCCGACTTCGTTATCCGGGAAAAAGGCCTTGAATTCGCTGCACAGCTGGGCTGCCAAGGTCTTGTTGTGGGCGATGACCAGCGTCGGCTTCTGGACCTTTTCGATGAGCTTGGCCATGGTAAAGGTCTTGCCGGTCCCCGTGGCGCCGAGGAGGACCTGGGCCCATTGGCCGGACTCGATGCCTTCGGCCAGGGATTCAATGGCTTCGGGCTGGTCCCCCATCGGTTCATAAGGGGCGACGACGCGGAAGGGATGGGACGTATCGTAATCTTTATTGTAATGAGACATATCCATAAGGGCCACCTCGCTGCAGCTGTCGGCTGCGGACAAAATAACTATTTATTGACAATCTTTCCGATGTTCTTCAACTCGATGGACAAGGTGCCGTCGGGATTGTTGATGAAGCGGATAAAATCGGTGTTTTCGATATATTCGGACGGGAAGGTGATTTCAATGCCCGTATCGGTCTTGATCTTATGGCTGCGGCCGGCCTTCTGGGCGTATTCCTTTTCAATGGCCACGACGTCGGGCAGTTTGGCTTCGGCTACTTGCTGCTGAAATTCCTGAGCCATGGCCGGCGAACTGCCGAAGACCTCCGTCCCCATGTCCTGGGGCGAGAAGGAATCGGCATTTTCGGCGTTTTCCACTAAATAGGTCTTGGCCTTGGACAAGGCTTCGACCGTGCTGGCACCGTGGTCTTCGGCGACTTTTTCCGCGATCTTGCTGACGACCTTGACGGCTTCCTTACTGGAAATGACCGACGTACACTGGAGCAGGCGGTCCGGCAGGAGGTAGACGTCTTCCCCATCCATCTTGCGCTTCTTGTCGACGAAGTGGATGGAAAAGTCACTGAGGCGGATGAGAGCATAGGCTTCGGCCTTCTGAGCCATACCGGGCAGGATGGCGTAGTGCTTGATGAGCTTGTTGTAGACCGTCCCCTCGTCGTCGAGGATCTGATGGGTATAGGCCGTCTTATTGTCCAGCATGAGGATGGCCAGATTGCGGACGTCGTCGTCATCCTGAAAGTCGATGACCAAGAGGTCCGTCGACTCCGGTTCGTCGCAGTGAGCCACGAGCTGATAGAGTTCGCGGGCCGTGTCCGCCGCCAGTTCGTCAAAGGTCAGGCTGCCGTCGATGACAGCTTGGAGCTTGGGCTGAAAGGCACTGGTCGCATAGAAGACGCCCGTCTGCTGGGACGCATCGCCGAGGATCCGGCTCAGCCGTTTATTGACGTATTCATAGACGACGTCGCTGCTGAAGTCGAGGGCCTTTTGCGACACGATGCAGACGTTGGTATTGAAATCAAAAATATGGAGCACTGCTGCGTTGATCATCATAATCTATATCATCCTCTACGCTTGTTTTCGTAATTCAAAGACACTGGCTTCGCGGGAACAAAGGACGCGGAAAGGCAGCCAGTGGCCGGTACCGCGGTTGACGTAGCCCCGGCTTTCGCCCTTGCGGAACATGCCGCGCAGGTATTTAAAGCCCACAGCCGTAACCAAGGGGCCGATGAGGGCAAACTGGGCACCGTGGGTATGACCGCAGAGGGTCAAGGGAATATTGCGTTCAAAAGCTTCGTCGATGAAGGCCGAATGGTGGGCCAACATGACGACGAAGGCATCTTCCGGCACGCCGTCCAGGGTCTGGCGAACATAGTCCTGCCGCTGTTCGGCAAAGGCTTCTTCCCCTTGGGCAAAACTGTAGTCCGTACCGGCAATGTAGAAGGGCCGGCTGTCGCTGCCCCTCCTCCCCTTTAGGCCCCTTCCGTAGCCGGGGCTGGCTTCAAAGGAAGCATTGCGCAGGATGCGGACCGGCGTATCTTCGAGCATGGCCGTAATGGCCGAAAAATTGCGGTAATATTCATGATTGCCGTAGCAAAAATCGATGCCGTCAGGAAAACGGCCGGCATTGGCATTGATAATATCCCGGGCCTTGGGCAGAAGGACGATCTCATCGATGAGATCGCCCGTAATTTCCAGCCGGTCGACGCCCTGTGCGGCAACGGCATCGATTGATTCCTGAAGGCGCTCGGGACTGAAGAAGAGTCCCATATGCAGGTCCGACAGTTGACCGATTCGATAGCCGTCGAGGTAGTCCGGCAAATTTTTATACCTTAAGACGTGGTGCGTCGTATCTAAATCGCTCTCGCCGAGGACATTGCCGGCACCGCTGGTGGCAAAGGCCGCCGCCGGAATGAGGGCGGCCAGGCCCTTGATGAAGGTCCGTCGGGTCATCCCCTGAGGGACCGGTTTCTCCTTGCGGTGCCAAAAACGGTGGACCGCCGCAGCCAGGGCGACGACGATGAGGCAGGGCAAGGCCAGAAAAAAGGCCAAGAGCCAAACCAGGGCCGCCATGCTTCGGCCGTCATAGAGTCCGTCCCAACCGGACAGAATCAGGCCGGGGAAGGCCTCTTCATAGTGGCTGAAGGCGGCAACGGACACCAGGGTCAGGCCCAGGGTCCCCAAGATTAAGGCCTTGCGGTGGCCTGAGCGGAAGGTGTAGTCCCATAAGAAAGACGCCAGGACGCAGACGCAGGACGTAAAAATCATGAACGTAATGAAAAAAGTTCCCTTCATGGCTTATACCATGGCTGTGATCTTACCGTGGGGACCGGCCCAAGGCAGGGCATCGTAGTCACTGCGGTCAATCCACTGCCAATCCTCCTCTTCTTTGATGTTTCCATCGGTCAGCTCGCCTTCATAAACGGTCAGCTGCCAGACTTTATGCGAAAAAATACTCTTCAAGGTCCCTGCCGGACTGTCGTCGACGGAAACTTGCAGGCCCTTTTCGGCCAGCATCTGACGGACGGCGTCGATTCCGTCCTGTCCCGTTCCCGGCGCATTGGGAAACTCCCACATAGAAGCCAATAAGCCCTTGGGCGGGCGGCGATGGACGAGCCACTTCGTCCCGTGACAAGGGACGACGACGGTGATCTTTTCGACGGGCGCCTTCTTCTTGACCTGGCGAATGGGCAGGTCGCCTTCCTTTCCTTCCGCATGAGCCAGGCAGATGTCCCCTAAGGGGCAGTCTTCACAGCGGGGATGCTTGGGAATGCAGATGGTGGCGCCCAAATCCATGAGGGCTTCATTGAAGGCGCCGGGACGATCTTCGGGCATCTGTTCTTCGACCAGGGCTGCCACCTTTTTCTTGACGGCCGTCGTCAAAACGTTTTCTTCAATATCGTAGAGACGGGCAAAAATCCGCAGGACGTTGCCGTCGACGGCGGCTTCCTTCTTCCCGTAGGCTAAGCTTAAAATAGCGCCGGCAGTATAGTCACCAACGCCTTTCAAAGCCCGTACTTCCTTCTTCGTATCCGGTACGCGGCCGCCATATTTTGCCTGTACTTCCTGAACGGCGTCATGAAGATTGCGGGCCCGAGAGTAGTAACCGAGGCCCTGCCACTGGCGCAGCACATCGTCCTGTGACGCCGCCGCCAGGCTCTTTATATTGGGGAACCGTTCCATCCAGCTGTCGTAATAGGGACGGACCGTTTCGACCTTCGTCTGCTGCAGCATGATTTCCGACACCCAGACCTTGTAGGGATCCCGCGGCGATTCATCGCGCCAGGGCAGGTCCCTCCCATGGGCATCGAACCAGTCGAGCAGTAAAGAACTCCAATTGTCTTCTTTTATATTCATATGAAATAAGCCTCTTTCTTTCTACACTGTTATTTACTAGTATAGAAATCAAGAGGCCTTTTGTCAAACACGTGTTCTATTATTTTTTCTCATCCCGTCAGTCCTAAAAAGAAAGGATTTACGACTTACAAAGGATGCAGATTTTTCAAGGATAAATCGAGGATGGGCGCCGAATGGGTCAGGGCTCCGCTGGAAATATAATCGACGCCGATATCGATCAGGGCGGCAATATTTTCCTTGGTGACGTTGCCTGAGCATTCCGTTTCGGCCCGGCCGTCGATGATAGCTACGGCTTCCTTCATCATGTCGTGGCTCATGTTGTCCAGCATGATGATGTCGGCCCCGGCTTCAACGGCTTCGCGGACCATGTCCAGGTTTTCCGTTTCGACTTCGATCTTGCGGACGAAGGGCGCATAGGCTTTGGCCATGGCAATGGCTCTCTTGACGCCGCCGGCAGCGCCGATGTGATTGTCCTTCAAGAGGACGCCGTCGGACAGGTTATAGCGGTGGTTTCCCCCGCCGCCGACGGTGACGGCATACTTTTCAAAGACCCGCATATTGGGCGTCGTCTTGCGCGTATCGACCAGTTTCATCGGGCTTCCTTCCAAAAGTTTCGTAATCTCCCGGGTATAGGTGGCAATGCCGCTCATACGCTGCAAATAGTTGAGGCCGACCCGTTCGGCCGACAAGATGGAGCGCATGCTGCCGGTCACGTCAGCCAATTTTTGCTCTTTATGAACGGTGTCGCCATCTTTTACGGTAAAGCATACCTCTACACCTTCATCCAAGAGAGTAAAGGCCCGGGCGAAGACGGCAAGACCGGCAATGACGCCGTCGGCTTTAGCCAAGAGTTCCGCCTGTCCCCGGCTGTCTTCGGGCAAAATGGCGTTGGTCGTCACGTCCTCACCGGTAATATCTTCCTGCAGGGCCTGTAAAATCAAAGGATCAGCCTGCAATTTCATGGTTACGTTGTTCATGACTCTTTTTCTCCCTTTCCATTTCCCCTAAGATGCTCTTGCGATACACTTCGGCCAGGCCCCCTTCATGGCGGCTGACGTAGTCCGAAGCCTGAGCGCAGGCCAGGCTGAAATCGCCGTGACTGTCGCCCTTTTCAGCCAGATCCAAGGCCGCCCGCTTGCCGAAAACCAGGCTTTCCAAGAGGGAATTGCTGGCCAGGCGGTTGCGGCCGTGAACGCCGTTGCAGCTCGTTTCACCGACGGCATAGAGGTGGTCCATCGTCGTCCGGCTGTGGCCGTCGACGTGGATACCGCCCATGAAGTAGTGCTGGGCCGGCGTGACCGGGACCCAGTCGACGGTGGCATCGATGCCGTCTTCCAGGCAGCGTTCATAAATATTGGGGAAATGGCCCTTTATGACGTCCGTTCCCAGTCCGGTCATATCCAACCAGACGAAGGGCCGTTGGTCCTTTTCCATCTGTTTGCGGATGGCAGCGGTCATCAAATCGCGGGGCAGGACTTCATTGGCAAAGCGCTTTCCGTCTTTCCCGCGCAATTTAGCCCCTTCGCCGCGGACCGATTCGGAAATGAGGAAACTCCGGCCCGGACGGGACGAATAGAGGGACGTCGGATGGATCTGGACGTAATCGATGTTTTCCAAAGCAATGCCGTGGCGCATGGCAATGGCCAAGGCGTCGCCCGTAAGATGGGGGAAATTCGTCGAATGGTCGTAAAGACCTCCGATGCCGCCGCTGGCCAAGATCGTGTTGCCGGCTTCAATGGCCCGGTAGGCTCCGTCCTTTTCGCGGGCCAGGATACCGAGACAGGTGTTGCCGTCGGTAAGGATGTCGACCATGGTCGTGTAGTCGCAGATAGTCACATTGGGCAGCTCCCGAACGGCGGCCAAGAGGCGGCTGGTGATTTCCTTCCCTGTAATATCCTTATGAAAGAGGATCCGCGGCCGGGAGTGACAGCCTTCGCGGGTATAGTCGAAAGAGCCGTCGGCCTTTCGGGCAAAGTCGACGCCGTAGCCGACGAGTTCATCGATGATGCGCCGCGACGAGCGAATCATGATATCCACCGATTCGCGGCGGTTTTCGTAATGGCCGGCTTTCAACGTATCTTCCATGAAGCTGTCGTAATCGTTTTCATCATGAAGGACGCAGATTCCCCCCTGAGCCAGGAAAGAATCGCTGTTTTCCACGTCATCCTTCGTAATCATGAGCACTTTCTTATCGCGCGGTACGTGGAGGGCGGCAAAGAGACCGCTGGCACCGGTGCCGACGATGACAACATCTGTTTTTTCTGTTTCCATGACATCTACCTTCTTCTATTTGGCTAAATCCAGCATCCGTTCCAAAGCCTGAACGGCCTTCCCTGCCATCTTGGCATCGACAAAGACTTCGTTCGTTTCATCGCGCAGGCAGTCACGGACCTTTTCCAAGGTGACCTTCTTCATATTGATGCAGTACGCATCTTCCATGGCCGGATAAAAGACCTTATCGGGATTCCGCGTTTCCAGCTCATAAAAGACGCCGCCTTCGGTTCCGATGATGAATTCCTTGGCATCCGACGAACCGGCATAGTCGATGATGCCCGACGTGCTGCCGACGTAATCGGCCAGGGCCAGGACTTCCTTGCGGCATTCGGGATGGGCCAGGAACAAAGCCTTGGGATGGGCAGCCTGCACCTTCTTCACGTAATCCGGATCGACCGTATCGTGACGGGGACAAAAGCCCTGATTGAGGATAAAATGCTTATCCGGCACCTGGGTCGAAACGTAGTGTCCCAGATTTTTATCCGGCGTAAAGAAAATATTCTTCTGGGGCAGCTTCTTGACGATCTTGACGGCATTGGACGACGTGACGCAGACGTCGGACGCGGCTTTTACGGCTGCCGTCGAATTGACGTAACAGACGACGGCCAAGTCGTCATACTCGGCGCGGGCCTTTTCGATCGTCGCCGTATCGGCCATGTGGGCCATGGGACAGGACGCCGTCCGGTCGGGCATGAGGACCTTCTTTTTGGGATTGAGCATCTTGGCGCTCTCACCCATAAAATCGACGCCGGCAAAGACGATGATTTTAGCATCCGTTTCAACGGCCTTTTTGGCCAGACCAAAGGAGTCGCCGACGTAGTCAGCATAGGCCTGTACCTCATCGGGCACATAATAGTGGGCGAGGATAATGGCCTCTTTTTCTTTTTTCAGGGCAGCGATCTCATCTTCAATATACACAGGTTTCCATCCTTTCAGGGAAACGGGACCGCCCTTTGGACAAGTCCCGTTCAAACCGCCAGTCCCTAAGGCTGACGACAATTTTTATTTACACCAATTATACCCTATTGACCGATTTTTGACAATACTACTGTCATGACAATAGAAATCAGGTCGGTATGCAATGTCGTTCTGCCAAAGACAAATCAAAACCACCAGTTTAACTGGTGGTTTGCTCAGGCC
>ULUW01039711.1_pt1 | contig 16334 bp, 27 predicted proteins | sample 1959041 | NCBI WGS metagenome assembly ULUW01 (sample SAMEA4835775, study PRJEB28245) | human gut metagenome | biome: gut microbiome; material: fecal sample | place: Denmark | collected 2008
TTCGAAGGTTGCCCAGCCTGTATCAATCCCAATCTTCCTAAACTCATGGCTTACCGCATTTTATTGATGTTGAGAGATAAATCATCGGTATCGGAAACAACGTTTGTCCCTGCCGGGAAATAGAAACTGATAATCGTTCCGGTAGCCACGACCACACGGCTATCTGTTCCGTCCGGGTAATTAATTTGTACAACAGTTCCGCTAACAAAACTCAACATATACACACCGGCTTCGGGCAATTCTACCGAACCCCCGCTTCCTTCAATGTAATATTGCTTTCCGGGCTGCAAAACCCCGATGGGGTTCCTATTTATATCTAAGGGTTGATATTCGTTCATGACAGAAATGTTTTTAATCTTTATAATATCCGCGAATAACGGCCAAGTTGTTTTCCAATCCGGGAACCGATGTGTCGAATGTCACCGTAAAGCTGTTTTCGATTACGATTCCGGGATCATTTTTCAACTGCCACGATTCACCGGGGAATATCTTCACATTTCCCAATACATAGGCTATCGATGTGCCTTGATTGCGGAATATGATAATCGAAGGGGAATTTGTTCCCTCGTTCTCGATCGTCCCGTTCGACGTTCGGATCGTGTTCTTATATATGATTTTTAGAGGCTTAATCATCGTTATCTCGTTTAAAAATGTACCACAATATTATACCGGCGCAAATGATGGATCCAGCAATGACAAATACGTTGAATCCGGTTTCTAACCCCATACTTTTTTTTTTAGATCGATCCACCTCTTAAATTCTCCGACGGTGATCCGGTCGTCGTGATCCAAATCGATACCGGGGTTTGCGTCGGCTATTACCTTCGCCGGGAGTGTCGATGTTTGCAACACATAGCTGTCCGGCTTGCCGAGAGCGGCGGGAAAGAAGGTAACGAGGTAAAGATCATACAAAGAGCTCATCTTGCCCCGATACGGATAAAAATACTTATACACGTAGTCGAGTTGGGCGACATTCGACATCTTCCGAAGGGCTTCGGTCGTCGTGCCTAACCCCTTCGCTGTGTCCGGCATGAACTGGATAAGGCCCGACGCTCCGCCATTCGGATTATAAGCAGCGGGATTCAAACCGCTTTCCGAGTTCATGACGAACATAAGCCAATCGGGCTCTATACCCAGTTTTGCGCAGATTAGTCGTACCTTCTGCAAGAATGCTTCCTTATTGCTTGTTACTTTATTTTCGAACCACATGATACATAGTTATTTATATTGTTATTCTTCCTGAATGACTAAAAACCAAACGAGGGCTACCGCTCCGATCGCAACGGCCCACTTCTTCCAGCGCAAATCCTGACCGGTGACTACCACGTCATCGAATCCTCCACCGTCAAGGGCGCCATCGTCCGAGGTTTCCGGGGATTGAAGCACGGTATTATTCCGGGACGGCATGATGATTCTTTTTTTTCTGTCTTTCCGTTCCATACGCTACATATTATTTTTCAACAACAACAGACCGAGAGCCAATACACCGGCTCCGGCCAATACGTTTTTCTCGACGACTTCCGTAGATGGGTTATGGTCCGAAGTCCCGTTCTCGATATCCATATTGGCTTTGATTTCGTCGGCCCAATCCTCCATAAAATTGGGGTCGCCTCCATTGGGGTAAGCGTTAATTCTTAAATGACTATCTATGTCAGGATTCCATTTGTATATCCTTTGAGTAACATTCGTTAAAGGATAATCAAGTTTGTCCCCTCTCAAAAAAGATCCGGGAAGCAATATATAAAGATACGAATAACCATTTTCAGCATTATAACTATATTGATAATCATAATCGTAGAACATAGGATATTCATATTTTGGGCCGTATATCTCTCGACGAAATGATATATTTACTTTTTGTCCATTTATTTCATAATCTTCATAGAACGATATAAGATCTTCACGAACAAATCCGAATTTAAATACCTCATAATTTTTAAGAATTGATTCAAAATCTTCGGGAGTGACAAATCCCATAAATTCTTTTGTCCATTCATACAGCTCCTTATATGTCTCGTATTCAGGTCTTGGAAGATATCGCCAATACCAAAATACAGTATTTAATTGAATATGTTCTTTAACATACACATAATGCCAACGTCCATCAGGCATATCAATGAATTGACCGGTCAAAACCAAAGGAAATCGAAATGTATACTCTGTATCGGTTTTATGCCCCTCATTTTCTTTCGAATGTTTATAAAATTGATTCATGTGCATATTGAATACAGAGAAAGCATCATTCGAGGGGCGCGCCCTCAATGATAAAAAGGTACAAAGACGACCGACCGATATACCTTGCAACTCTTTGGAATATCCTATTGCAGCAGATTTATAATGACTTTCTAATTCTTCCCAATACGGAGAAGAGCCGGGCCATTCATGTACTAAATCCTCCGGTTTTAAAAGTGGTACGGTATTGTAATTATAGTTCCAAGTATTTATCTTGAAATTTTGAGTATTGAGAGGTGGATGCACAGCATTACTACACCATATTTCCAACTCCTCTTTTGTTAGAAATTTGATATATGAATTTGGATCGATATATGCTGGATTGAATAGATTTGCCATAATTTAAAAATTGTTTTTAATCCACTTGACCACCCAAATAGCACCTACGGCAATGGCTCCATATTTCAGTATAGAAAACCATGTTATATCGGTAGCACTTTTCCAATACCCAGTTGTAAAAGCTCCTTTCATCTGTCGGTTTATATCGTCTTCCAATATTTGGATTTGTTCTTCGGTCAGACTGGAATAAACCTCTTTGACAACTTTATCCGATGCCTTGTAGGAAACATTCGAATTGGAAGCAAGAGTCTTAGTCTTGTCATAGACATAATACGCTGCACCCAATGAAAGCGAAACTATGGCAGCAATAACAAGTACGGGAACCCACGCTATACCTACCGCATTTTGTGTTACGATATTCCGAAGGTCAGAAGCGAATTTATCTAAAACAGGCTCACCGTAAACCTTATCGTCCAAGTTGGGCATTGACGCGATTATGTTATTCCGGTTAACGATGTCTATATACAGATTGCGAATCTCATTTTTTATAGAAGATACATTTCTACCGGAACTTTCAAGCATAGAACAACCACGAGAGGCTACTAATAGATTGATCATGCTATTTTTATCGTTCTCTATAATAAGATTTAATTGAGATTGCGCCGCTTCGTTATTGATAGGGTCCACCGTCTTTAACTCTACATAATCCTCACGTACCCAACCCCACACATGAACGCCATCGATAGAGCCGAGTCTGTACCAATTCCAGCCGTCCACATTTTCATAATTTCCGTCTGTCATTCCGGCAAAACCTTTGATTTCGTACAGGACATCTGAACTATACGAAGGTTTTGCATACACCGTCACACTGGTAAATCGGGGAAATACCCCTTTATTGAATAGGTTAGGATTGTATTTCATATCAAGCGAATTGTTTAATCATGCCCAAGAGAGCGGGGTTTTCTTCCAATTTGTCACACAGTTTTTCCAACAGGTTCAGATAATCGGGCTCGATGGCTGCCAGCCGTTCGGCGATCCGCAATATCCGGGAGTTGTCGTCGGTATTCGATTCCGGGACGGGAACCCGGATAGGCTGCGAAGTTCCGGCAACGCCTACCTGCATGCCCGGACGTCCGAAGAACCTTTCGAGGATAGCCGGAAGATAAGGGGCTACACGGCCGATCGCTGACTGCAAAGGGCTTTCCCGTTCCTCTAATTCTTCCTCATACTCTTTTACCTTCGATTCGAGCTCGGCGATACGGAACTCTTTCTTTTGAGCGTCAAGTGCCGCGGCGATTCTCCGGTCCACTTCATCGGAAGGCACGCCGCCGATATTCGCCGCTCCCGTCAGGGAGGAAACGGACGTTACATCATCTTCCAGCACGAAGTAATCCCGATACCAGTTTCTCCGGGAGTTTCCGTCGGACATCTCGATGTAATATTTTCCCGGCTCCAAATATTCGAGGGTTCGGGATAGTCGATCTTCCATCGTCTTTTTATTCTCGCCTTCCTCGCTTTGGAACTGGAAAGCATCAGCGCCGGGAGAGGTGCGAATCTGTATCTGTTTCACATTCGGCGTCGATTTCACCCATTCGATTAGATTTTCTTTTCCGCGTATCATAGTCTGTCAGTTTTTAATCTTCGTATTCAAAGTTCAAGAAAACGACCTTATCCCCTACCGTCTGGGCAATATCTTGGGAGAGTTCTATATAGGAACTCGGTAAATCGGCTTGCAGATTATCCATATTCAGTTTAAAAGGGAAATTCCATTGTGAAAGGTATAATACAGGGAAGCGGTATAATATGATATCCGATCGCAGAACAAGGGTTAAAAACGAATTATCCGGCGCTACGATTTCCTTTACAGAGGGGGTCGTCGTGTTTACAAAAATCGATGTAGAGTAGATATTTCTAAATTTTTTATCTACAAGAACCCGATTATCCGGTAAGTAATATCTATTCGCCGAATTGGAATATACGGGAATGTCCATCGATTGGATTCTCAGTTTTCTAACCGGAGAAAGCACATTATTCTCAACCTTCGATGTATAGAAGAAGGTAAGCATGATATGATTTGCCGGGCTTGCAGCATAATTATTCGTAATATAGCAGTTCGGCAGTACGAGGTAGCGATTTACGGGTATCTGACGACCTCCGAAGGAAAAATAAACCAGAGGAACATTCGATATAAAATCGTCATTCTCCAAATCGACCAGAGTAAGATTCATATAGTAAAGCCTGTTTCCGTCTATAAGATTTCCGTCCGGGTCCTGTATATTACCATCATACGACCAAAAGGCAAAAACGCCGGTAATAAACTTATCGGACAAAACAGGTGTGTCCGGTAAATACACGCGCTCACCGGGTTTAGCTTGGCTCATATCCACAACAATGGAATAAGCTCCGGTAAAGGGAAGATATGATAAACCGATATTATTCATAATAGAAAGATAAATTTAGGGTTTGTATAGTTTCGTCCGTGGATCGTATCAAAATTTTGCTTCGGTTGAAATCGATCTCTACCGGATCTATGAATTTTCGTTGCAAAGAAATCGGTGTATAGTTTTCATAAATCGAGGTAAGAGACATTCCATATATAAATTGTAACGGAATGTAATTGATATATCTGGTTTTATCTTTCGGAACCAAATACAGATATCCGTTTATGAATCCAAATAATTGATCCGGCTTACCTGTCGGAGACCCGACCATCGCATATACACCGGTTATTTTTTCTTCTTTCAACGCCTGAACCTTTCGGAAAAGAGATATTTCCATCGTTCCGGAAACAGAAGGAAGGGTTAGATTGTATAAGTTCTTTTGAGATGGGACAGGAAGATTTTCCGATCCGATATATACCGAAAAGAACAAGACAGAGGTTTGTTTGACTGAAACAGGGACCGAAATAAACGATCTTTCCCAATCTATCTCACTGTCTATTCTCGGCAAGTCATTTCCTGTGAGAGTTGAGAAATAGTTGATAAAGAGGGTATCAATAATTAAATTCCCGGAAGTATCATACAGCGTTACAAATAAACTATCGAGCGATAAAATGGGATATCGGCCGGAAAGGTCCAAGCCCTTATCCGGATTAAGGACTTCCAAATATAAAACCTTTTTTCCCTGCAAATGGGTAGACACGGGAAAATAAACCCGATCCTCGCCCGGATTCACAGTTAATTGTATTAAGTCTACATTCTGTATAACGTATTCCCTCATTTCTTTTCTTTTTAAGATTTCCCGGAGATAGAGGACACTCCGGGAAATCGATGGTCTGACACTATTATGGAATCATCACGCGGGGGCGAGGAAGTCGTTCACGTCGCCCTTGTAGTTTTCGAGCAACAGCGCTCCGTTCTTCACGAGGAAGCCGAGCATAATAAGACTCAACCCTACGGAACCTTTCGGAGAGCTTTCCGGCTGGAATACCGACGTGTTGGCACACGGGAATTTCAGACTGAAAGTCTGCTCTTTCGTTCCGGCGAAAGCGATCATTTCCGGGGTATAGAAAATCTCATCGAGTACGGAACTGTCGAGCGATACGACTGCGGCATCGGTTGTTCCGCTGTTGGCTGCTTGGTGCGATACGTTGAAGATAGAGGTTTCCAAAGCCTCGAATGTTACCGTCGTTCCGGTTTGCAAACGAAGCGAACCGCCATAAACGCATTGAACATCTACGGGGATCGTGTCGGTCGAACCCATTACCTTCGCTTTGGCAACGAGATCGGATAATGAAGTGGCGAGTACGGAGGCTCCCGGATTGGCGGTCAGCTGGTAATTCAGGAACAACCCCATGCCATAGGAAAGGAATAAATCGTTACGGTTCAACAACTGCCCGTATGTGCCCTGCTGTCCATTCTGGCGCATGGGATCGAAAACATAGTTGCCTACTCCATTTACCAGAGTCTGGTCTATCCGGAGATAGGAAGATTGGGGGAAAAGTTCGGGACTCAGCGTCTGCACTTTTTTTCTTGCGTCCTCCCAACGTTTGCGAAGGTAAGGCGCTATAAATTGATTATTCATAATTTACCTTGTTTTAAAATAAGACATTTTTAAACGGCGACCCTTTTAAATTAGGACGCTGTTTCGATTTTTTTTTTGACCCTTACCGGAAAGAATGCTTTGGCGGTAAGCCGTACCGTACAGGGCGTTATTGAATCTGCTGAACGGAGTACCGGCCAACGAGGGAACCGAGCTTGCGATCACGCCTGCGGCTCCCGCTCCGATCATGCCAGCGCCCAATTCGTCGATACCGTCCATCTTCACAAGGGAAGGAAGGATCGCACCGATGGCGATAGAGCCCAAATCGGTATATAAAGAACTCTTTCCTTTCATGATGGTCCCTTTCACCACCTGACAGATGGCGCCACCTGCGGCTCCACCGAGGACAATTTTAACGATTATGTCCGTTTTCATTTTCTTTTTCATAAAACAATCTTTTTTACCTGTTAATTACTTACTTTCTTTTACGCACTTTGTCGATGATGCGTTTCTTCTCCGCTTCCTTACGTTTGAGGTCGTTGTTGTAGCGGTCCACTTCACGACAACGTTCTTCGTAGCGTTTCCAAACCTCTACCGAGCTTTTCATCTTCGGTTGTTTGGGGTACTTTTTCTGTTTTGCCATTTTCTTTATTTTTTAGAGGGTTTATAAAAGTTATTTTTTCTTCTTTTTCTTGTCTCCGCTTCCGCCGAATATCAAAGCCATCAATACGCCGCCTACCAGTAGAATACCGAGAAGATTCGAGCCGGCGACTGTTCCGGTCGGCTTGCTGAAATCTAATAGGGGATTGTCCGTGGTACTGTTATCGGGAGATGTGTTATTACTATCTGTAACAGTAAAGAGTCCATCTGTCGATGACGGTCCATTTACTTTTAATTCCTCATTCATCTCATCTTCATCTTTTCCGAATATTTTTGAAAGAAGGGCTCCTATCGCAGATATCAATCCGGCAACGACAGTTATAATAGATAAAATATCACCCACAACAGGAATTTTTCCATCGCGAATCATAATTAAAAAAATGGGACCACTATAACCATATTTGGAGTAGATAGCCGAATTTACAACTGACAAAGCCTGTTCTTGCGTTAATACATTATTTTTATTCAGCTTGTTATAGAAATCCTTATAATAAGCCCTTTTTTCTAATACAACAGGAAGATGCGAAAACTCTGATACTCTACTATCAGGAATAAATGAGTACATAAAATATTCCGCATTGGTTGTAAGAGTTTGTTCTATCTTATTTATTTCTGCCTGTGTTGGTTTTGATCCCGAAAGGGATGCTGCTCTCATTTGTCGATATGAAGCCCTCCCGACAGCCACATCGCTACCGAGGAACTCCGAAGCGTCGAAACCCGGTGTACTGATACCGGTAGTTTCGAGCAGGTAATCGATATCTTCTTCATTGGCTATCACATTAGCAGACTTTTGTACGATAGCACTAACCATGATATTCATTACTTGTGAACGTTGCTCGTTGGTCGTTCCGACAGGCTGGTTAAAGGCCCCTTCGTCGTACATCACCCGGAGACAAGAGATGCCCTTTTCGACATCGCCGAATCCGTCTTCCGAATATTCATATAAAAGAATAGCCACCGTCGCCACGTCCATAAGGTTCTCTATACGGTTGGCAAATGCTTCGTCATTCGCTGCAACGGCTCCCTTATACAAGGTATTCAACGCGTTCAGGTTAATTAAAAAGTCTTGCTCCACACGGGGCAAATATTCCTTGCCCTGTATCTCGATCATTTCGGTTTCGGTGAAGTAACCGATGCCGGGACCGGATAACCGGCTTATTTCTGTGGTTCCTTTCATATCTATTTTTTTTGTATATGGACATTCTTTGTTAAAGACGGCTTTTCCGTTTTCGTCCCGATAAACGGGATCGACGATGATCTCTTTTCCGCTTTCGTCGATGGCTACCGCATAGACGTGCGTAGGATCGCTGTTCCCTTCATAAGCGGCGAACCGGAACAAGTGAGGAATACCCATGCACCGGAGGCACGAGCAAATAAAGATCGAAAAGCTCTTGCAATCTCCCTCGCCATCGCTCCATAACCTTGCCGGGGTTCTGATCCATTGCTTTTGCAAAGGGTCTATCTGGTACTTGATGTTTTTATCGACGAAATCGAAAACAGCCCGGCAACGGGAAAGGGTATCATTCCCCGGAAGGTTATCGGCCAGCTCCTGAACTTGTGCATAGTCGGAGTTGTAGCAATCGACGACTGCCTGCATGATATCCTTCGTCTTGCCCTGACGATTGATTATCGTGTCTTTATGTTCTGCTTGTGCGATCATTCCGTAGTAGAGGTTATTTCGGTTACTTCCGCGTCTTTGTCATGGGCGACATCGGTAACTTTGTCGCCGCTCGAAAACAGGTTCTTAATCATTTCCACAAGGGAAACCAGCGAAGGAATACGCACGTAGAAAGAAGGGGTAAACTGGTAACTGGTTCCGTTGGCTCCGAGCCTTCCGTTTATAGATACATCGATGTGGTATTTGCTGGCGTTCGTGGCTAAATAAGCATTCAGGAGGCTAAGCAGTTTAGAGGTTTTCAGGCTTACCCGTGCCCGTACCTTCACAGTCTGGTAAGATTCCAAGACTACATTATTGAGGCTTTGGCTCGACGATCCGACAAACGTACCGTTCAAATACAGGCTGAACTGTATGCCGTTCAGTACTACCCTGTTCTGCGAAAGATTTTGCAGTTGGAAATCTATATCTACCGTGGTATAATCCCACTTGATAGAAAAAAAACGGAATCCCACGACTTCGATGTTCGTTTTCATCAATGCCGTTGCCGTTGCAAACTTATTGTATAACCAGAGTAAGAGGCCACCTCCTACGAGCCATTTTACCGCTTTATTCATTCGCACATATTATTTAATGCGGAACGAATATAGGTATCTTCTTACCGGAGGCTGCAAGAATTGCAATTTATGAAAATTTTGACAGTCTTTTAACTCGGTTTAACTTCCAAACCGAGAAAATCGCAGAACTTTACCCATTCGACAGGCGAGTATTTGGGCAAAGAATGCGCATCGCGATACAGACGTACCAACCGGCACGCTTTGCTCTCGCTGATCCTCAACCGACGCGCTATCTCTTTGTTCGTCACAATATCGATTTGCATGGATATTTGTTTTTTTAATGTTTTATTTATGTCCGAAAATAGTTGCAAAAATCAACTTAATTTTTAAATAGCTAATAATAAAGCTATTACGATTTTTCAAATTTAATGAATTTATTGAGAAAAACAATGTAATCTATTGAAAATCTTTTGTGTTTTTATCGTTATATTCTCTTTTTGCCCGAAAAAAATCCTGTGACTTGCGCGAAAATCCTGTTACATTTGTTACATGATGGGGTAAATCTTTCAAAAAGCCTATGTGTAAAGCGTTTCACGGTGTAACAAACTTTTTTACAAGAGATGTTCTCGTAACAAAAATTTGTTACAATCCGGGAACGCAAAAATCGATTTGTTACAATTTCCGATTTTGTTACAAGATTTGTTACAACTTTTTTATTATATAATATCCTTATTATCATATTATTATCTCTATTTTGTAACAAATGTAACAAATGTAACAAGTTTTCAATCAAAATTTTTTTTTATCCTTTTCTCGGACTGATCCGAATTAGCAGAATGACAAGAAAAAGCACGATTATCAATCCTATTGCTTCCATGATCTTTTTAAATACATTCTTTTCTTTTTCCTCCACATATTTGTTTTCTACGGTAGTCGAGGCGGTGACGACGGGGATATTCTTTTCCTGTGTCCGTATTTCCACTTTCAGCGTGTCGCCGCTGATGGAGACGGAGGTCTCGATCCCCGGCGTCTGTTTCTGGTCTATCCCAGTGAATACAATTCCGGTTCCGGGTATATACGACAAAGTACCGGTAAGCGTGGATCGCTCGGCCGGTACTTGTATCGTGTCGATGGTCTTTTTCTCGATAAACTCGGACTTGACTAACTTCTGTTTGCTCTTACAGCCTGCCACTGCCACCAGCAGCGCGAGGCAAAAAAAAATCTGTGTTTCATATAATGTTATTTAGTGTGTTATATATTTTTTATTTCAGAAAAATGTCTTTTTTTTGAATAAAAATTATTGTATTAAAAGTTTTTCTACCTATATCGCTAATATTTGAACATAAAGAAGATCCTTTGTTAGGACAATCTTTGTACACTTTAAGAACCTCACATAAAAATCGGTGGGGACATTCCTTACAAAACTTTGACCTGTTCATATTACATTAATTAGAATAATTGTGTTTGCCGTTTATGAAATTCTTTGTCCTCCCATTCTTTGATTAACCGGTCCACGTCTTTCTCGGCCTGTCGCCTCGCGTCTTGGAATTGGTAATCATTTCTTTTACCGGCGGCTTTCTTCTGGTAGGTCCGCATCCTGCGTACCGCTTCCATGATTTCGTTTACTTCCATATCTCAATTTTTTACGTGTTAAGTAATAGGGTAATAAGTGTGCGATTCCTTATTTTATTTTTGCCGCGATATATTCGTCCGCCATCTTGACAGGACAACAGCTGCTTCCATAAGCATATATCGTCTCCTTTCCTATTATGGTTTTATCTTTCAACCATACCCTCAATACATATGAAAATCTATGAGCTTTTTTAGCTTCACACAATGTATGATGATATGTTTTAGTTCTTTCTTCAAAAAACATTTTTTTTATTTCCTTTTCTTTCATGGCTTATCTCCTTTCTCATATCTTTTTTATATTTCCGACGAAAAATAAATCTACATTTACCCAATCGTAAGCATATAACCAATCCTTATTCCGCGATTCTTCATGAATCCCTATTATTACATAAGTAGCTATAACTTTCTTTTTTGAGAAAAAAACATTAACAGTAACTCCTTTTTTGGGGACGATATATTTTCCATTGTCATCGTATATCTGTATATGATCTGTTGTTTTCGCTTCACTTTCTGTCATCATCGCCCTATAATTATACCATTTGTCTTTAATATATAATGGTATACCGTTTTTCTTTGCTTTTATCCATTTTAAAATAAACATCTCTTATTCCTCCTATTTATTGGTTAATAAATCTTCTATGTATGCCCAGCTTTCTACCTCTGCCTCTTTGACAAAGGTTTTGTAATCTTTTTCCGATAGGTTTTTCCCTCCGACAAATACGCCATACGATTTCGTCTTCACTAATATACACCTGCCGTATTCCGGAATTTCGCTCTTATCATGCCATGTGTTTTTCAGATAGTATTCCACGCCGTTTGCGAAATCGCAACGTTGGTTGTCGATGACTTCTCTTTTGTAATTAGACAGATAATTTTCTGTATAATTCTTTTTCATGTACTCATTGAAACTCTTTTCAATCGTTTTTTCGTTCATGGCTTATTCCTCCTATTTATTGGTTAATAAATCTTCTATGTATGCCCATTTATCAATTCTGAAATCTTTCAATGTATTTAAATCGATGTGGTGTGGCCCTCTTATTATCGGTATAGATTCACAAAAAGCCAAACTTAGTCTGCCAGCTTCTGGCTTATTGTTTGCTTCATTCCACACTGAATCAATACGCCATATTGCACCACGCGTGAAACCATCTATATATGCAGGTAGTAAGTCGGGGTTATAATAACCATCATCAAATAGGGCACATTCTAATGCGGCATTTTTAATATCCTCTATTTTCATCTCTTATTCCTCCTTTATAAAATCCTTCCGCATAAATTTATAGGGCCTTCCGGTCTTGGTTCCGCCCTTTTCCGGTCTTATCGTCCCTGTATTGGGATCCGCTTTCATCACATAGTAGTCATATCTCATCATAGGTTCCGGCCTGATGTTGAGATCGTATTTCAGAAAATCGATGATCGTCGATTTCGATATGGTAAATCCTCCCACTTGGTTGATTTCTATCGCTAGATCTTTCGGAGAGTAATATAATTCGACGGTTCCGTAGTCGATAAAGCTCTGCCGGATAAAGTCCTTTATCTCTTTAACGGCTTTGTTTTCCGTGCGCTCCTGTACTCGTATCAAACTTTCCGTCATATATACTTCCGGCTTGAATCCCATTCTCGACTCTCCGCATTCGTAATGATATTCTCTTTTCGAAAGGTAATAGAGAAAAGCCCCGATCTCTTTCTCCATCTTACTCATGATAAAAGGATCGTCTTTTTCTAAAACCCCTACTTTGAGGACGGCATAACGGTTTTCCCCTTCGTCTATCTGCATGAAGTTCGTTTCGTTGTTCGAGCATACGATGATGTGCATGTAGTTCTTTATTTCGCTGGCATCTTTCCCTTTCTGCTCCATTAACATGTTTGGATTGGTCGCCCAGTTCTTTATCTTTTCCTTTATTTCCGTCCTCTTCTCGCTCACGAAGGCTTCCTCTATGCCTACAATCAATTTATCGGAATATACGCTTGAAAATTGGCTGTTTAACCGGTCCGAGTCGACGACGATAACATTCTCTTGGAATATAGCCCGCATAAGGTAGAGGAAAGTCGATTTTCCCGTATTCCGTTCTTTCGAAACAAAACAGAGTACCGGCATTTTCTTTCGGAGTTCGAAAAAGGTGTGCTGTATGTAATCCAATCCGAACTCATACATCGTTTCCCCCGCTAAATTGGTATCGGAAAAGATATGGCGCAAAAAGGATTCTATCGTTTTCCAGCTCCCCGGTTTTATGTCGTGATATACCGGATTATAGCGGTTATAGCTTACTGTCTCTATGCCTTCGAAAACTTCTCTCTTTATACGCCTGTATTTGTTCGTGTTCTCCGGCTCGTTAAAAAACATCTGGTAACGGGGGATAAGCGAAATATCCTTCACTTCTTGTTTTACCGTTCCTTCGTTATATCTTACCAGCTTCATAATGGGCTGTTTGTGTTCTTTGTCGTGGTCGTCGTCGAATACGATACATTTTCGGTAATACTGGTCGGCCACCTTGATAAACATCTTGGCTTTGGTGAGATTGTCCCTGACTACCTTGCTACCGTCGAAGTAATAAGAGGCTCCTTTCCACTTAAATATCCTATCCTCCAATATGGCTTTGTAATTCTCGTAGAAATTTGCCACGTTGTCGAGGAAGAAGTATTTTTCGAGCTTGTATTTGATACCGGGCGAAAGAGCCATACAGTTTATAAAATCTTTCCTGCCGGTAATCAAGTCGTTCAGTTCCTCGACCAGCTTTATTTTCTTCTTGGGTTTCAGCGTGGAGATCAAATCGTCCAACCCTTTTGCCGATTCGCTGTATTTGGTGGCTATATGAGAGAAATACAAATCGACATCGAAGGGCTTCATATACTCCATAAAGTTTATGACGGCGGAGCAAAAGTTTTGCAGGCGGGTAGCCAGATCTTTATCCTCTGAATATTTCACATCGAGCAGGTCGGCGTCGAAAAGCAGCGCCACGTTGTCGGGCTTGCAGCGATCGATAATCATTCGTATGTAGTCGTCGATCGTGTTGTTCTCCTTATCCTTGATGTTTTGAATACCGCCGATCCCTATCATGGGGAGCCCCAGCACATCGCCGGAAAGGGCTTTGATTTCTCCCTCGACGATAAACAATGTCTTTATTTTCTCGGCTAACCGGTATCTTCTGACTATGCCGGGCGTCATGTAGGTATATACACCGGTTTTCGGCGGCTGGCTGTACCGCATTGTCTTTTTCTTCCCGTCTTTGTCCTCGTACTCCTGCGGTTCCATGTACCGGAGCCGCTCGAAGGGGATTTGCCGGCCTTCGTATTCATAAGTGGCGACTTCTCCGTTCGGAGCGCAATAGGGCAATGTAATGGCCTGTTTGCGCTCATTCAGCCCGATAACGGGTACTTCTTTCGGTTGACCGGAGTAGTATAGGGTTCGTTTGTTTTCAGCGGCAGAGAGCCCGATATTCGCCAAACGGGTATTGAGATATTCTTCTAATCGTGTCATAACAGAATGGTATCGTTTTTAACGACAATTTCGGTCGTGTCTATGGTGATGTTCATTCCCGGACGTTCGTTGCCTGGAAAGGGCGGTTCTTCCGGTATTTCCTTCGGTATGCAGGAGGCGAGGAAAAGAAGGATAAATAGTGCTTTAATTCGCTTCATCGGTTGCTTTTGCCTGTTTCTCATTTTCCAATACAAACAATGCAACTTTCAATGTATGTTTGATTGATGGAACCACTTTACAAAGTTCGTATAACGAAATAGCGAGATCTTTCGCTCCCCCTTCTACATGTATAAACATATCATCGTTTGTTTCTATAACAACAAGAGCTGATTTAATGTTATTGTCTCTTTTTCTTGTTTCTACAAAAGAGTTGAATATATCGCTTATATTTTGTTTTTTCTTCGTTTCCATAATGTCAGTGTTTTATTTATCCTTTAAAATTTTGTATATCAATATAGATAGTGCTATGATGCTAAGCACTATAAATGTTAGCATGGCGCCGGTTAGGGCCAAATCTGTTATAGCTTGTGCCTTTTCCATTTTTAAGAACTTTAATCGTGAATATTCCCGGTGATGATCATTCGTTTCAAGTCATAGCCGGATATCTGGTAAGTGGGGTTGTCGATTCCTTTGCCGACATACCCGGCTCCGTCTTTGTCGTACTCGACTACGAATTTATATCCCTTGTATTCGAAAGTGTCGCCGGTATAGATGGTGGTTCCGGTTTTATCCTCTACATCGATGGCTTTGCCTACGGTGGCGACGTCTACCTGTATGTATTCCTTTTCTATGCCGTAAATCCATTGTTCGACGAAATATCCGTAATGCCAGATTCCCGCGGCATCTCTACCTCTGTATAATTTCGATGGTTCCATATAATAGTGTCAGACAGTTAAGGGTTAAAAATCGGTTTCGTAACTGTATTCTCTTTTCAGGCGTTCTAATACGCTATCCGTCACGTCATATACATATCCGTTGTTGTTCAGCCGCTTTACGGATCGGTTCTCTTTCAGATAGACAGGGCGATTGAACTCTATCACATTGCGGGACCCGTAGACTTCTTTTATTAAAAAGTCTACATCTCGTTTTCTCCGGTCTAAATCGGTTTCCCTGTATTCCCCTCTCGGTATGAATTTATCTTCATCGACAAAGTAGGCTTCGACTTCTCCCTCCGGGTATCTCCTTATGGTTCCTTCGATTCTTTCGAATCCGAATTGATCCAGCCATCGATTCAACTTGGTTTTTGTCATGTAGAGTTCTTCTACATGCCCGTTATCCTCTCTCAATTCTACCCGGAAAAGGTCTCTCCCGTATTCATCTTGTCCACCCGGATAGATTTCTGCACGGCTGTTGCGATCCTTCGATCTGTACCGGGTTCCTCCGATAGAATGTTTACCTCTCACTTCTTTGTACCCATAGCTTTCCAAGAACTTTTGAGCACCCCGTAAGGATTTGAATTTTTTATTCGAATATTCCGTGACCGCGATATACTGGTCTTTCCCGTTAATAATGATGCCACCGTTGGCGGATCCATTTTTGTAGTTAATAATTTCCATACGTTTAATAATTTATGGGTTAATAATTTGTTTGGTTAAAAGGGTAGATTATCATCTTCCGGCTTACAGGCTCCTATGATTATGATCTCTTTTTTGCATGAAGCGACGGTAGAAAGAATAAAAACCTCTTTACCGGTTGTTCCGGCCAAACGATAAGCCTCTTTCGATGCACTTTCGAATGAATCGTGCTTGTATGTGGGGCTGTTTCCTCCCTCTACATAAATCATATAAAATCCTGCTTGTTTCATATTCTTTTATTTTATGGTTAGTATTCGAATATTCTTTTACCGGCGATTTCCTCTATTTTCTGCATGGCGAGATAAGGAATCTTCGTGCGTCCACTC
>ULUW01024201.1_pt1 | contig 16099 bp, 10 predicted proteins | sample 1959041 | NCBI WGS metagenome assembly ULUW01 (sample SAMEA4835775, study PRJEB28245) | human gut metagenome | biome: gut microbiome; material: fecal sample | place: Denmark | collected 2008
CAGTATACCACCATGACAGGGATTTTTAATGCAAGCGCTTCCAGAAATCCTTTGTGAGCAGCCGGTCTGCGGGAACAAACTACGTTTTCAGATTTGAATCACCCCGCCGGTCGTCGCATTCACCCTGTGCGAGATGGAGATCACCGTCCGATTCTCACTTACCCGCTTTAATGCCTGCAAAACTTCTTTTTCGGTCTGTGCATCCAGGTTTGCCGTGATCTCATCTAAAAGGAGCAGTTTCGGCTTTGCCGCCGCTGCACGGGCGATCGACAATAGCTGCCACTGTCCCTGTGAAAAGATTTCATCGGAACATGGCGTATCGTACCCGTTTTCCAGACTCATGATCGTATCCGAAAGCCCTGTCATCTGTGCCGCCGCACGGACATCCTCCATAGTGATCGACGGATCGTACAGCGTGATCTGCTCTTTTACCGTTCCCGGAACCATATGAAAAGCCTGCTCCACATAGCCAAAAAGATGCCGTTTCTCTGCATCCGGGATATCTTGTGCCGGAACTCCCTGTATCAGCACGCTGCCCTCCTTTGGCTCATAAAGTCCCAGCAGCAGCTTGAATATCGTACTTTTGCCTGCGCCGGTGCGACCGGAAAGTGTAACCTGTTCTCCTTCTTTTACCTGAAAACTGAGACCATTTAGCACATTTTGTTCTTCGTAGGCAAATGTCACATTCTGAAATTCCACAAATACGTTATCTTTCTTTTGTGTACTCTCTTTTCTGTAATCAGTCTTTTCCGGTAATTCTTCCAGACTGAAAAATTCATTGATCCTGTGCACGCCCGCCACAGCAGACTGTATGGTCTGGATCTCCATTCCAAGGCTCTCCACCGGGGAAAAGATCTGCGAAATATAGTTCATGACAGCGACCGCCGTACCAGCCGACATTCCAAACAGACTTAATACATTCGCATTGCCGGAAGCCGAAAAAAGCATGACAACCGCCACAACCACCGCATTCAGGATCAGAATGACTGGTGAATAGACTGCATCATAAAAATTTGTCTGCTCCATCGCCCGGTAGCTCTCGCCGATGCAGGTATCATAACGCTCTGCCATATAGTTTTCTTTGCCGAGACTCCGGATCGTTCTGATGTTGTGAAGCGTCTGCGGAACATGGCCCAGGGCACGGCTGACAGCACGGCGGTTTTCGATCTGCGCGGTCAGCATATTTTTCTGCACGATGCGCGTAAACCAGAACAGAAACGGCAGCAACACCAAAAGCACAATGGCAAGCCCCTTGTTCCGAAACCAGATGACGGCAAGAATACTGACGATCTTGCATGCATCGGAAAACATGCTGATAATGCCTGATGTAAACAGGTTTTCCACCGTATCAACATCCCCGACGAACCGGGAAACCACTGACCCCGGCTCCTGATGTGTCAGTGCATCTGCCGTCAGATCCGTATATTTATCCATCAGGCTGCTTCGCAGTGCGTGCGTGATTTTCTGCCCGAACACAATCAGCAGTCCTTCCCTTGAACTTTCCAGTGCCCCCATGAGCAGTGTAAATCCAAAATATGCAAAGATCAGATAAAATGATACCACATTTCCCGTCGTCATGGTATCTATAATAGTTCCAAGAATGAGCGGTGGAAGAAGCGCTGTCAGGATTGCACCGGCCACTGCACACACGATCCCGGCGGAAAGCCACTTCTGTTTTTTTATCGTCCGCCACATGACACTGCCTACATTTTTACTGCTATGCGTCCCGCTGTTCAATTTGCTGCACGTCCCGCTATGCATTATTCTGCACGCCCCCTTTCTTTTCTGCCTTGTTCTGTTTCAGCACATTTTCCTGCATTTACTTTCTCCGCCGTACTTCCCTTCGTCTGCTCCTCATAAAGTCTTGCATATTCCGGGTATTTTTCCATGATCTCCTCATGTGTGCCGACCGCCGCATGCCCATGCTCCATCCAGATCACCTGATCCATTTCCGGGAAAAGATAGAGTCTGTGGGATAACAGGATCACGATGCTGTCTGACGTCATCGCCTTTAAATTGGTATATACTTCCTGTTCCGTATTCCGGTCAAGTGCGGAGAAAGGATCATCTAAGATCAGCACCGGTCTTTTATGGCACAAAGTTCTCGCAAGTGCAAGACGCTTTGCCTGACCACCGGAAAGTCTGACTCCTCCACTTCCCACAACCGTGTCAGGTCCCTGTTCCATCTCTGCAACTTCTCTATCAAAACATACTGCTTTCAAATAAGTTTCTGTATCCTCATTTTCTCCCATCAGAATATTGTTTTTTATACTGTCATCAAATAATTCCGGGTCGTGTCCTAAATAACCAATGGTTCCGGTTAACACACTATTTCCCATCTCGTTTAACTCTCTGCCTGCAAAACGGATACTTCCCTGATAAGGATATTCGCACAGAAATGTCTTTCCAAACGTGGACTTGCCGGACGCAACGGCACCGGTAACACCAATGATCTGTCCCGGTTTTGCAGAAAATGTGATATCCTCATAAATATCTGTCCCGCCCGGATATGCAAAACTCAAATGGGAAACCGTAAGCTCTGCCTGTTTTTGCACTCTGCTTTCACTTTCATGTTCCACACATTTCATGAGGGGTTTGATCCTCTTCCAGGAAACCTGTGCCTTGTGAACTGCGTTAAAAAGTTTTGCCGCACTCGATGATTTTACCGAAAGTTTGGTAAAACAGGTAAGAAATGTGGTAAATGCCGCAACATCCCAGACTCTCCAGCCACTTCCAAGCACGTTTTTACCTCCAAAATATAAAATGAAAATGACACCCGCCATCGAGATGACACGGTAGATTGGCAGAAATGCCGCGCTCCATATATTCGCCCGCACCGCAGATTTTTCGTAAGCTGAAAGATTTTTCTCATACGCATTTTTTCGCTCCTGCTCGCATCCATAAACACGATAGGTGACCGCATTGGATGCCCGGTCTAAGGTGGCGGCACTTAAGATCCCGGACTGCTCCTTATAGGCTGCCCCGGTTCTCTGCACAATTCCTTTCATCTTCTCTGCCAGAAAATACGAAACCGGCGGGAACAGCATGCTTAAAAGCGCAAGTCTCCAGTCATAAAAGAGAAGCATTCCGGCATATGCAAGCAAAGCTACCCCTGTATCAAATATCTCCGTGGTAAATTTCCGCATGCCCTCCGCACAGTCATCCACATCCAGAATCGCTTTTGTCATGACATTTCCGGTGCCTTCCTCTTCCAGTTCTGCCCGGCTTTTATGCACAAGGCTGTCATACAGAACATGTTTCATGCGCCGGTTGACATTGTTTGCAAAACGTCTCACATAAAAACGCTTGATATATCTGGAACTCTGCACCACTGCGATTGCGATCACATAGGCTGCGACCAGTTTTCCCATATCAGGAAATCCTGCCCTGCCGCCAAGGATATCCACCAGACAGCCCGCCATTTTTCCCTCAAACCATGGTCCGGCAAGGAGTCCTAAATTGTAAATCAACCCGGAGACTGTCACCGCAAGAAGAACTTTCCACTCCATTTTAAAATAGGAAATCACATGGTCTGCCTCAAATTTTTGTTTTTCACTTCCAGCATTTTTTCTGTCGTACTTATCACTCATCTGACTCACCATCCATTTCCATCCTGTCGTCTGAACCGGACTGCACGAGTTTTGACACATCGCAAAACTCTGCCCGCCGCTGTTCCTTCGACCGCCAGTAAAGTTTATCTAACGTCTCAAGAAATGCCGCTTTTTCCTCCTTGGGCAGCTCCGCTAAAAGCCACTCATAAAACACGCTCTCAATGGACGCCTTTGAATTTTTTAACTGTTCCGCTTTCTCTGTCGCATACAAAAGCTGGCTTCTTCCATCCTCCGGGTTCGGTTTCCGGTAAAGATATCCTTTGCTCTCTAAATTAGCCGCACGCCTTGCAGCAGCCCCTTTATCAATCTTTAACTGCTCTCTGACTTTCGCCTGTGTGACGCCGGGATTGTGCCGGATGAAATGGATAAAATCAAATTCTGCCGTTCCGATTCCTTCCTCTTTCATCATCTTTAATGTAAACTTCCCCGCTTCACGCGCGATCTTTGTGATTTTTCTTCCTGACTCGTCCATTGCGATCTCCACTCCTAACCAACTCTGAAAATTAAAATCTAACTTATGACTTTCCAATTAGCATACAAAAAATAGATGTACCTGCATCTAACCAGATGATAGTACATCTATTTTTGTGTGTCAATTTATCTTTTTCTTACTTTGCACAGGAAAAAACTTTTTCCTGATTTGATTCATCAATGAAATCTTTCTTACTTCTCACTCCAGATTTTTCTATATTTCATAAAATAGTAAATACTCATGATCATACTGAGTATCTCGCCCGTTGTGATCGACAGCCAGACTCCGTCCATTCCAAGCAGATTTGGTAATATCAGTACCGGCAGCAAATATCAATATGCCAGTACACTAGCCCATGTTTCTGCTATTTTTACTCCACCTTCGGCAGCCCTGCAAATCCCACTGCAAGCTCTTCATCGGTCGGAATATAGTCTGTCATCTCTCCATTGTTAAACTTCTCATATGCAACCATATCAAAATAGCCGGTTCCGGTAAGTCCAAAAACGATAGTCTTTTCTTCTCCGGTTTCTTTACATTTCAACGCCTCGTCAATGGCAACACGAATCGCATGAGAACTCTCCGGTGCCGGAAGGATTCCCTCTATTCTTGCAAACTGCTCTGCTGCTTCAAATACAGAAGTCTGCTCTACACTCCTTGCCTCCATCAGTCCGTCATCATAAAGCTGTGACAGAGTTGAACTCATGCCGTGATAGCGAAGTCCTCCGGCATGGTTTGCAGATGGAATAAATCCGCTGCCAAGTGTATACATCTTTGCTAACGGACAGACCCTTCCGGTATCACAGAAATCATATGCATAGCGGCCTCTCGTAAGACTCGGACAGGATGCCGGTTCGACTGCGATAAATTGATAGTCTTTTTCACCACGCAGCTTTTCTCCCATAAACGGAGAGATCAGACCCCCAAGATTGGAACCGCCGCCTGCACATCCGATAATGATATCCGGCGTAATATCATACTTTTCCAGAGCAGCTTTTGTCTCAAGTCCAATGACTGACTGATGTAACAATACCTGATTTAACACACTTCCCAATACATAACGATATCCTTCTCTCGTCGTTGCAGCTTCTACTGCCTCGGAGATTGCACAGCCAAGACTTCCTGTTGTGCCCGGATGCTCTGCTAAAATCTTTCTGCCGACTTCTGTTGTCTCAGACGGTGACGGGGTTACACTTGCTCCATATGTGCGCATTACCTCACGGCGTAATGGTTTCTGTTCATAGGAAACTTTTACCATATAGACTTTACAGTCAAGATCAAAATAAGCACACGCCATAGAAAGTGCAGTTCCCCACTGTCCAGCACCTGTCTCTGTTGTCACACCTTTTAATCCCTGCTTCTTTGCATAATATGCCTGTGCAATCGCAGAGTTTAATTTATGGCTTCCACTTGTATTGTTTCCCTCAAATTTATAGTAGATCTTTGCCGGAGTCCCCAGTTTTTTTTCCAGACAATATGCTCTCACCAGTGGTGACGGACGGTACATGCGGTAAAAATCACGGATCTCCTGTGGAATATCGATATATGGGTTGGTATCATCGAGTTCCTGTTTTACCAGTTCATCACAGAATACATGCCCCAGTTCCTCCGCGGTCATCGGTTTTAGAGTTGCCGGGTTCAAAAGCGGTGCTGGTTTGTTCTTCATATCAGCGCGCACATTGTACCATTGTGTCGGCATCTCATTCTCTTCCAGATAAATTTTATACGGTATTTTCTTTTCGCTCATCTTCTCCTCTTTTCCGCAACTTTTATCGTTACTTTACTGTTATGATTCTCTGATTCATGATTTTATCTATATTTTAGTATGTTAGCACATTGAAGTGTCGCAGTCAATAACTTTGGATCTTAATATCGGCATCGACGAAAGCCGTAACACCTGTTTACCCCAAATTGCGTTTCTTTTTATTCCACTCTTGCAACACTGCTGACACCCTCCGGCGTCCGCTGCTTTGTCACAATTATTTTTTTGTCGATCTGGTCTTTTAATTCAGATACATGTGAAATAATTCCTACCAGACGATTTCCCTCGGTGAGCTGCAGCAATGCTTTTAACGCCTGTTCTAAGGCATCCTCATCGAGTGATCCAAATCCCTCGTCCACAAACATGGAATCCATACGGATTCCACCCGCATAAGACTGTATCTCATCCGACAGTCCAAGCGCAAGTGACAATGATGCCTGGAAAGACTCCCCACCGGAAAGCGTCTTTACACTGCGCTTTGTCCCGTTATAATGATCAATCACACAAAGTTCCAATCCTGCTTTTTCCTTGCGGCTTCCTGTCTCTTCCTCACGTTTTAATTCATACTGCCCGCTGCTCATCGTAAGCATCCTCCGGTTTGCTCGGATCAGTATCCTGTCAAAATAAGCCATCTGCACATAAGTTTCCAGTTCAATCTTTGCCTTACCGTTTAACATTCCACTTGCCGTATCGGAAAGAGATTTCATCCAGACATACTTTTGTTCGGTCTGTGCGATATCTTTTTGTTTTTTGTTGACATTTTTACAGATTTCCCTATTAGTACAATAAGATGTATATTTTGAAGCCCTGTTTTCTTCCATCTCATTTCTTTTTTCACGCAGTTCTCCCGCCTGTTTTTCGATCTCTTCTTCCGGAAACGATATTGCTTTCTCTGTTTCCTCAATCTGACGAAGCAGCATCTGAATGACGCCCTTTTCCGTCTCTCTGTTTTTTTCGTAATTATGATACGCTTCTCTTGTCTTTTCTCTGTTCTCTTCTAAATTTCTTTTTTTCAGGGTAAACTCGTTTATCTGTGTCTGTACCCCCTCTTTTGTTACATCCTTTACCTGCTCTTTCAGCTCATTGAGATTTTTTTCTTCATTTGCGTACTCTGTCTGCAGACGTACCAGCTCCTGTTCTGCCACATTGATCTGGTCGGCAAGTGTTTTTATTTCTGTTTCATCGAGCGGAATCTTTTTTTCTAAGGCAGTCTTTTTTCGTTCGTCTTCCTTTTTTTTGGAAAGTTCCGCTTTTTTCTCATCGGCTGCTCTTTGCAGCATAGTAATCACAGACTGTACATGGTATGGTTTTGCATCAAAATCTTCTATTGACAAAACCTGACTCCCATCAGCGTTTTTTATGGTCTGTAATGTATTGACATCTGTATCTCCAGTTAAAGTGCTCTGATTACATGTAATTATATTACATGTAATTATATTACTTGTAATCAGAGCACCCGTAATTAAATTACATGCAGATTTTATATCGTCACTGATCTGCTTTTCGGCAGTTTCCCTGTTTCCGGTCAATTTTGCAATTTCTTCCTGAATACTGCTGATTGTTCCTCTTATCTTTTGTATTGTTTCTTCGCTTTCTTTTAATTCATCTTTGATCTGCTCTGCACGTTTCCTGTTATTTTTTGCCTGTAAAAACTGCGTGTTCCGTTCGTTTTCAATCTGCATAAGCTGTGCAAAAACAGTTTTTTGATCCTCTGTCTGCTCTATGCCAGTTCCACAGTCTGCAACGTTTTTCTTCCACTGCTGTTTCTGCTGTGTGCACCGTTCTGTCGCCGTGGCAAGCATCTGTCCAAGATTAATGTTCTGTTCGTTTAACATAACCAGTTCATCCTGCGCAGACTGCATCTGTTCTTCTAATACATGCTTGACATCCAGATCCTTTTTCGCTTTTTCTTTCTGATCTTTATATTCTTCCCTTCTCGCCTCATCAGCACTCTTTTGCCTTTTTGTCTCCGTCTTTATTTCATTTAAAGACATTCTGACATCAGGCTCACCAAGCAGTTCTCCTGCATCCTTTAGGACTGCTGACATTTTCTCATTTTCCTGTGTCACGAGCTGATGCGCTTTTTCACTCAGTCTGCTGACTGACTCCCTTGCCTTTTCATCCTCCGCTTTTGCCTGTTTTAACACTTCCCGATCCGGAGTTTCCTGTGGTATGACTGCCAGTGTCGGATGATGTATGGCTCCACAGACCGGACAGGGTTCGTCTTCCTTTAATCCCTGCGCCAGCATTCCCGCCTGTGCATCCCAGAATTGCTGTTCTATCCTCCGGTATTGTTCACTGATCTGTTTCTGCTCTGCGGCTGCTTTCTGATACTGTTTTTGAGTTTTCTCCCTTTCTCTGCTGACTTTCTCCCAATCCTCTAACCTGTTTTCCAGCTCTTCGAGCCTGCGTATCCTCTCTGATACTTCCAATATTGCTTTCTCTGCCTGTTCTCCCCTGCTGTCTGCACCGGAAAGCTGCTCCCACGTTTCTTTTTGCTGCTGTAAGTCCCTGCTTTTTACCTCATATGATTTCTGTACGTTTTCCAGTTCTGTACCAAGTCTCTTTACTTCTCTTTCTGATGTGTTCAACTGTTCTGCAATCTCTGTCAGATCCTGTATTTTCTGTCGGATTTCTTTTACTTCCTTCTCATAGGCAATCTCCTGTCCTGCCGCATCCTTGTTCTGCTCCTGTTCTTCTTTTAACAGTTGCCGCTGTTCTAAAAGACTGTTTTCTGTTTTCTTTTTTAAATCAAGTTTTTCCTTTTGATCTGAAATATGCTCCTCCAGCGCACGGCTCCTGTCTCTCTGATTTTTCAGCGTATCCATTTTTTCTGTGATCAGTCGCATTTCATGCTCTATGCGTTGTATTTCCGCAGTAATGCCCTCATAAGATTTTAAGGTCTCTTTTTCCTGCTGCAGTTTTCCCTCCAGTTCTGTTCGTCTCTGTTCATCCTGCCGTTTTTTCTGAACCTTTTCTTCCATATCCTGGTGCTTCTTTTCCTGCGACAGACCAATTTCCTGTATTTTTTCAAACAACACCAGCTTCTGTTTATATTCTTCAATCGTTCTGCCTAATTTTTCACAGCATTCCGTTTCCTCTCCTGCCCTGTCCATATCCGCTTTTGCCTGCACCAGAAGCGCTTCTAAGTCCTTCAGCTTCTGCTGTTTTTCTTCCAACAACCGCCTTCTGTCTGCATTTTCACGCACTTTCCCGCTAAGTTCATCCATATTTTTTATTTGCTGATCCAGCGCCTCTTTTTTCTTTTGCAGGCACTCCAACGCAGATTTTTCCGCTTTACAAAGTTCTTCTAAAAGTGAGATTCCCTCCTCGATCCTGCCGTCAAATTTTTCCTTTTTTAAAAGATTTATTTTTTCTGCGATCCTTGTCCCTTCTTCATCCAGAGAGTCACTCTCACAGACAATTCCCTCCATATACTGATTGATGCTGCGCCGCAGTTCATCATATTCTTTCCACTGTTTTTTTACGGCATCTTTCAGTTTGTCCTGCAGCACACGATAAATATCCGTCCCGAATATCTGACGAAAAATCTTTCCTCTCTCCTCCGTATTGGCAAACAATACTTTCTGAAAATCCCCCTGTGCGATCATTGCTATCTGGGTAAACTGTCTGCAGTCTAAACCGATCAGCTCTGTGATGGCGCATGTGACCTCTCTGCTTTTTGTCACTGGTTCTCTGTCATCCGGGTATTCTAGTGCAGCATTCGCCTTTTCCGTTGTCATTCCCGTTCCACGTCCCTTCGGACGCATATATTCCGGGTTACGCTCTACTGTATACCGTTTATTTGCGTACTCAAATGTCAGACGCACGAATGTTTTCACGTCATCTTTTGCATATTTGCTGCGGAACATATCCGCTTTGCGCACATCACCACTGGCTTCCCCGTACAGCGCAAACGTGATTGCATCAAAGATCGTGGTCTTTCCTGCCCCGGTATCCCCTGTGATCAGAAATAATCCCTGCGATCCAAGCCGTTCAAAATCTATGGTCTGCTCCCCCGCATACGGGCCAAATGCACTTATTGTAAGACTGACTGGTTTCATAAATCGTTCCTTTCCTGCCGCTCCTATTTTCTCTCAAATCCCAAATATCTCGTTCCCTGAAACATCAGTTTTCCTGTATTTGCTTCTCAAACTATTTTTTCAGGAACTTGTCAATGCACCAGCTCTTCCATCAGTTCTCTGACAAAATCCCGCTGTTCTTCACTCATCTGCTGATTATTCTGTATCTCGTAAAATTCTTCAAACAGTTCCATCTCTGATTTTTGCTCCACATGTTCGGTCACCTCAACCTGCCTGCTCTGTCTGGTCCTGCTGTTATCATAGACAAGCTGCATCAGATTCGGGTATACCGTCCGAAGCTTTGCCATTCCATCCGGCACATCCTCCTCATCGGTCAGTGTGATCTGCAGATAATCGTCTGTTTCTGTGCCCTCATAAAAATCTTTCGACATCAGTTCCATGTATGTTCCCCGGATCTTTCTCAGATCACGAAGCGGTTTTAACGGAACTTTTTCAATGAAGATATCTCCCTTTTCCTTTATCTCCATGACAACAACAGACTTTTTCTGTTCCGCTTCGGAGAAAGAATATTTGAGCGGAGTCCCGCAATAGCGCAGTGTCTCCCTCTCGATATGCTGCGGGCTATGAATATGCCCTAATGCAACGTAATCAAAAACATCAAACACTTCCGCCCCAATCTGGTCTAATCCACCCACCGAAACTTCCTCCGACTCACAGCGCGAAGCCCCTGTCACAAACTGATGTGCCACTAATATATTCCGCTTTGATGCGTCCACCGGCATATGAGATACGACAAACTGCAGGGCATCCTGATATGTTTCCACTGTCTCCACATCATCTTCCTGTGCCAGATCCTGTTTTGTCCCGGCATCTTTTTTTCCAATGGATATCCCCTCTGTCACTTTCCTCCATGCATGGCGCACGACCGCCGGGCGGATAAACGGCAGCAGCCAGATGCAGAGTTCCCCATATGCATCCTGACATGTAACACACCTCACCTCTCCATCATAAACCGGTGAAACATAGACTTCCCGGCTGCTCATAAGCTGTGCACCAAATGCAATACGTTCCGCAGAATCATGATTTCCACTGACTGCAAACACCTTTTTCCCGCAATCAGCAAGTCCCGTGAGAAACTGATCAAACAACTGTACCGCCTCCGCAGACGGAACCGGCTTATCATAGATATCCCCCGCGATCATAACCGCATCCACCTGTTTTTCCAATGCGATCTCTTTGATCTGCCGTAAAATATATTTCTGATCTTCGATCATGGAAAACTCATTGACTCTTTTTCCAATATGCAAATCCGAGATATGAAGAAATTTCATGCTCTCCTCCTATACTATTTCATTCGTAATACTTTACTTAACTATACCATATAGCGTCCCGAAATACAAACATATGTTTTGTTTTTGTTGCTTTTTCACAAAAAAACAGATCTCAGAAAATAAAAACCACTTTCTGGAGATCCATTTTTCTATTTATTTTGTTTCCATTGTAACAGCAATGCCGAATTGATGATGACGAGCACAGAACCTGCATTATGTACCAATGCTCCCACGACCGGATTTAAAATTCCGATGATTGCAAGCACGATCGCCACAAAGTTAAGCCCCATCGAAAAACTCATATTGCATTTGATCGTGATCATCATCCGCCTGGATAATGCAATCAGATGCGGCAGTTCTTTTACTTCATCATCCACCAGCGCAATATCTGCTGCATCCAACGCAATATCACTTCCAACACCGCCCATCGCAATTCCGATATCCGCTTTTTTCTGTTCCGCCGGCAAGGTAATCTGCGCTAAGACATCCTCACACGGCACATCCTCGTCAACCATACGGTCGATTGCCTGTACCTGACCAATGATTTTTGACAGTCTTATTTTTCACTTATCTCTTCCAGAATTTCTATCGGATGCGCATCAGTAACAAAGATCATTCCATCGTACAATTTTTCCGGCGATTGTGATGTGCGGTAACTGCGTGGGAAAAGTCCCATAAAAATTGCACTGTAGCCCTCTCCTAACGATCCCATAGAAACATGATCTGTAATCTGCTCTTTCAGTTGTGAATTTTCCGGAACCTTTGAAAAATCCAGCCAGCTCATATCATAACCGGCTTTCTTCGCGGCTTTCGCTAGAGGATCATAGGAATAAAACGTGTGCGTGATACGCTTTCCATCATTTTTCGGAAGATTGCAGTTCGTCTTGTAAAAATCCGTTCCAATCGCAAAATATCCGTCCCCCAGTTCCTCGGAAAGAATATTCCCCATCACTCTGGTACCTGCGCCATAATTTCCAAACCGCTCTATATGCCCATTGTGACCTGAAATAAAAATACAGGAATTGCCCCTCTGCTCTTCCATAGAAAGGATCCACAGCACATTTTCTGCCATCAATTGGTCTCTGAGCACATTTCCTTCTACGGCAGAATTGATCACTTTCCCAAGAGAAATATTCTGCAGCAGCGTATCTGCCAGATGATCCGCCTGTACAATGTCCTTTACATCTGATTTTTGTAATTCTTCTTTTATTTCTGTGATCACTCTGCTCTGCTGTTCAACATCATACTCACTGTGCTGTTCTTCTGTATCCTCCAGTTTCTTCAGTTCTGTCACATCTATCCCCGCCTTTTCACATGCTTCAATCAGATACTGCAGATTATAGGACCATCTTTGCATGTCAAACCCATAAAACCTTAAATCATCTCCATCTTTTGCAGTCTCATTGTATTTTCGCATATAAGAGATCAGATCTGCCATCTCATCAGTTCTGTATATTGCAAAGCCAATCGCCGCGGCAGCCTGCTCTGCCGTTCCTTCCCCACCGTGAATGTAGCGGTTCACATACTCGCATCCACCGTAGTCTCCCTCCAGTGCAAATGCTCTTATCCCGGCATTTTCCACCAGATTTTGAAATACGGAAAGTTTTAACTGCTGAAACTCTGCATTTCCATGGGATGCCTCCCCCAGTGCCACAATTTTTGTTTTCTCCGGTATCTTTAAGTCCTCCACCTGCTCTGCATATTGTGCAAATTCCGTTGTATCTGCACATGGTCCGGTTCCAAATCCTCCAAAATGGGAATATATGCTGCCGGCGGCAACAATACCTGCTAATACCATACCTGCGGTTATCAAAATCCATGTCCGTTTTTTCTTCTTATTTTTCTTTTCCATAAAATCTCCCCCAAATCTGTTTTTCTTATTCGATACTCCAATATTAACAAAAGGGAAAATGTTCTGCCATTTCATTAGCTTACATTTTCCCTGATGTATCTTACATTTTTGTAAGATTTATATAGTTTTCAAATTTATACTGTTCTATAACTTTACTTCCCAAAAGAGTGATTGCCTGTTTCGGACAATTACAGATACAGCGGTAACACATGGTACACTGATCCCCTGGGTGGGGTTTTCCTTTTTCCATGATTATATTTTTCATGGGACAAATTTCCGCACACATACCACACCCCGTACAATCCTCATTTATTTTTAATTGATCGGTATATCCCGCTGTCTTTTTATAAAACCAGAGCCTTTGTCCAAAAAGTCCTGCTATATGTGAGAAAATTGTCAGCCCCTCTTTCGGATAATCCCCCTGTTTTATCCGTTTTGCAGCTTCATAAATCTTTCTGTCAGCTTTTTCAATGATCTTTTTATTTTCTTCCATCTGCCTTTTCAACAGCTTACTGTCGCACACGGAATCGGGCATTTTAATATGCACACCGCTAAGAATCTCTGCTCCATATTTTTTCAAAAGCCTCGCTGCACAGCCTGCGCCATCCCCACTAAATGCTCCCATTGTCGCAACACATATCATTTTCCTGCCCTTCCACAAAGAGGCATTCGTTTTGATAAAATCTCTTACCATGTATGGTGCATTCGAAAACTGCGTCGGATATCCCAGAATAATCGTTCCATTTCTTTTTATCTTATCGATAACAGATTCATCCTCTAATGGAACTACATCGGCTGACGCATCGATTAATTTTACCAGTTTTGTAATGCAATATTTCGTATTACCTGTACCACTCAGATAAATTCCTATCATTTCCAAACTCCTCCGTCTTTCGGTTATTTTGACGTTTTTTCTATGAATGTTTTCTATAGAATATTTTCTATTGAATGGTACAGCATACCAAAACCATCCTCTAAAAATTCACTCTTCGATAAATCCATCGACATTTTGATATATTCTTCCTTATTCGCTGCAAGCTGTATCAGTCCTGCTAACATTCCCCAGAACTGAAAGATCGTAGGCATTATTTTTAAATCCTCTCGCAAATCACCATTTTGAATGCCTGCCACTAAAAATTCTTTCATTTTTTCATTGATTTCTTCCCCCACATGATAGGTAGCTTTCTCTTCTGGCAGGTAATCATGATCTTTAAAATCAACATTAATTTTGTCCAACACCATTTTAAAATAAAACGGAAATTCCTCCTGATACTGTATTAAACCTTTACAGATCATATCGTATCTAGCCCTTGTTGTCTGCTGCTCTTCTAACGCAGCAACTATATATCCATATAATTTTTGCATGCTCTCTAAAACCAGCAGACCAATGATCTCCTCTTTGTTTTCAAAATATACATATAACGTAGCTTTACTGTATCCGGCAGCTTCTGCAATATCACTCATGGAAGTTGCCGTGATTCCATTTTCCATAAACAGTACCGATGCCGCTGACGCAATATTTTCTCTATGTACTTCCCTCGGTTCTTTTTTTCTTCGTCCCATATACCTCTCCTCTTCAGTTAATTAAACTCTTGGTTTAATTATATTGATAAATATATGGATTGTCAATCCTTACCTTTACACAACACAAAAACCCGCACAAACCTTTCGGTTCATGCGGGTTTTCCCCCTATATATTACCTTTTCCCAAAAATAACATATCCCCTTTTTAATTGATGCAATACAAATTATTTGTCTGCGATAGCAGCCCTGTGCATGCAGCACAGACTGCATTTTACCTTATAACAAATTATTTATTTGCAATCGCAGCCTGTGCTGCAGCCAAACGAGCGATCGGCACACGGAATGGTGAACAGGATACATAATCCAGACCAATCTTGTGGCAGAACTCAACAGATGAAGGATCTCCACCGTGCTCACCACAGATACCAACGTGAAGCTTAGGATTAACCGGCTTACCAAGTTTGATAGCTGTCTCCATTAACTTACCAACACCTGTCTGGTCAAGTTTTGCAAATGGATCGTTCTCGAAAATTTTCTTATCATAGTAAGCATTTAAGAACTTACCAGCATCATCACGAGAGAAACCATATGTCATCTGTGTTAAGTCGTTTGTACCGAAGCAGAAGAAGTCAGCCTCTTTTGCGATCTCATCAGCTGTAAGAGCAGCTCTTGGAATCTCGATCATAGTACCTACTTCATACTCAAGTTTGATACCTGCTGCTGCGATCTCAGCATCTGCTGTCTCAACAACAACATCTTTTACGTATTTTAACTCTTTTACTTCGCAAACCAATGGGATCATGATCTCAGGTTTTACAGTCCAGTCAGCATGTTTCTTCTGAACGTTGATTGCTGCACGGATAACAGCTTTTGTCTGCATCTTTGCAATTTCCGGATAGGTAACTGCAAGACGGCATCCTCTGTGTCCCATCATTGGGTTGAACTCATGTAAAGAAGCGATGATGTTCTTGATGGTCTCAACAGATTTACCCTGAGCTGCTGCAAGTTTCTCAATGTCAGCTTCCTCAGTCGGAACGAACTCATGAAGAGGTGGATCTAAGAAACGGATTGTAACTGGGTTACCCTCCAGAGCTTCGTATAATGCTTCGAAGTCTCCCTGCTGATATGGCAGGATCTTCTCTAATGCAGCTTCTCTCTCTTCTACAGTATCGGAGCAGATCATCTCACGGAAAGCAGCGATTCTGTCTTCCTCGAAGAACATATGCTCTGTACGGCAGAGACCGATACCTTCTGCACCAAGCTCACGAGCTTTCTTAGCATCTGCAGGAGTATCTGCGTTTGTACGAACTTTAAGAGTTCTGAACTGATCAGCCCAAGCCATAACACGTCCGAACTCACCAGCGATTGTAGCATCAACAGTCTTAATTGCTCCATCGTAGATGTTACCGGTTGTACCATCGATTGAGATGTAATCTCCCTCATGGAACTCTTTGCCAGCTAATGTAAATTTCTTATTTTCTTCGTCCATAGCGATATCGCCACATCC
>ULUW01005200.1_pt1 | contig 15984 bp, 5 predicted proteins | sample 1959041 | NCBI WGS metagenome assembly ULUW01 (sample SAMEA4835775, study PRJEB28245) | human gut metagenome | biome: gut microbiome; material: fecal sample | place: Denmark | collected 2008
GTCGTTCATAGATTCCGCACATGAAGAAAACGCTAAAAGTGCTTTTGGCTGTTGTCATCACGCCCATCGCACTGTTTCTGATACTCACCCTGCTCCTCTACTGCCCTCCCGTGCAAAAGTGGGCGGTGGACCGGGCGGCCCAGGTGGCATCGGAGAAGACGGGGATGAGGATTACGGTCGAGCAGCTGCGCCTCAGTTTTCCGCTGGACCTTCGGTTGCAGGGCCTGAAAGCCTTGCAGCCCAACGACTCGTTGCCCGGAAAGACGGACACCATCGCCGACGTGAGGAGCCTGACAACCCATGTGCAGATGCTGCCGCTACTCAGCGGGCGCGTGGAGGTGGACTGGCTGACCTTCAAGGGATTGCGGATGAATACAAACCAGCTCATCGGCGACCTGCGCATCAAGGCCGACCTGGAGCGCCTCCACCTCGTGAGCCACGGCGTGAGCCTCGGCGAGGAGCGGGCGAAGGTGAACCGCGCCGACATCAGGGGAGGCTACATCGACGTGGCGCTGGGCGACACCATGCCAAAGGACACGGCCAAGAAGGAGGTGCTATGGAAGATAGACGTGGACCGGCTGCAGTTGGCCCACACCGACTTTAGGCTACACCTGCCGGGCGACACGATGAGCGTGAAGGCCCACTTCGGCGAGGCCACGGCGCGGCGGGCGGTTCTCCAACTGAAAGACAACACGTACAAGGTAGGGGCGCTCGACTGGCACGACGGCGCTTTGGCCTACGACCAAAACTTCGTGCCCCGCGCCAAAAGGGGTTTCGACGCCGCCCATATCAGCCTCAGCGACCTGCATCTCGGTATCGACTCGTTTTGCTATGCCGCCAACACCATCGACCTGCGCATCCGCGCGGCCCATTTCGCAGAGCAGAGCGGAATGCGCGTCAACACGCTCAAGGGAACTTTCCACACCGACAGCACGCGCCTCGCCCTGGAGGACTTCCACCTCACCATGCTGGAGACCGACCTGAAGGGGACGTTCCGCATGGACATGAACGCCTTCGCCGATCGTCACCCAGGACAGATGATGGCGAGACTGGCGGGCCATACGGCCCTCGGCGACCTGCGGCCCTTCTTGGCGTCCCTGCCCGCCGACGTACTACGGGCGCTACCGAAGTCGCGCATCACGGTGAAGGGCCAGTTGACGGGCAACCTGCAGCGGGCCACGCTTCAAAATATCCACCTCCGCATGGACCGCCACTTCGACCTGACCGCGACGGGACAGGTGGAGAACCTCACAGCGACGAATCGGCTGCGGGCTGACCTGCGGCTGAAGGGACGGACGGAGGATCTGGACTTCGCCTACCACTTCCTGCCACGCGAGGTGAGGGAGATGGTACGTCTGCCAAAGGGCATCGGATTCAACGGATCCGTGGGAATCACGCCCTCGGCCTATACGGCAGACCTGAGGGTGACGGAGGGCAGCGGATGGCTGCATATCGACGGAGCTTACCATGCGACCACAGCGCACTACGACGCCCGCCTGGAGGCCACGCGCTTCGACCTGAGCCATTTCCTTCCGACCATGGAACTGGGCGTGCTGACGGGCCACCTGACGGCGGAAGGACGAGGCACAGACGTGCTCAGCCCGCGATCGACGGCGATCGTCAGGGCGGACATACGGCAGATGAGCTACGGCGACTATACGCTCGACGGCATCCGGGCGGACCTGCAGTTGCACAAAGGGCGGATGACGGCCAAGGTGGACAGTCGCAACCCGATGGTGGGTGGCCGCTTCGGTTTCTCAGGACGCGTCGATGGGAAACGCATCGACGGCCATTTCCGCGGACAGATAACGCATGCGGACTTAGCGCGCCTGGGGGTAAAGGACTATCCGTTTGTGCTCTCGGGCTATGCGGACGTGGAAGTCGGTTCCAACCTCAAGAACACTCACTACATCCAAGGGCCCATCTCCCACCTGCGGCTGACCAGCAGGGAGAAACACGCGCCCCACGAACTGCTCAACGGTTCGTTTGACGTGATGGCGCAGCTGAAGGGCAACCAGCTGCAGGCGCAACTGAAAGGAAGACTGGAGAAAGCGGACCTCAAGGGGCTGGGCCTGGTGGACAAGGCGTATGACCTGCAGGCGGAGACGGACATCAGCGTGAGGTCCAACCTCAGGAGCGTCCACAGCGTGAGGGGATCGATAGACCGGCTGCTGCTCACCGAACGGCGCGACACGGCGCTGGTGCGCCTGCTCGCTGGCGACTTCTCGCTCGACGGCGGCACGAGGGGCAAGACCGTGGAGGGACGCGTAGGGGCCAACGTGTCGGTGGCGGATCTCTACCAACTGGGACTGACGGAGCAGCCGCTGGCCCTCTCCACCCGGGCGAACCTACAAGTGTTCACGGACCAGAAGGACGAGCTGATGGTGAAGGGACTGGTGGGCAACCTGCTGCTGCATGAGAAAGACCGGACGCTGGCACCGGGCGACCTCTCGCTCGACGTGCTGAGCCGACGCGACACGACCCACGCCGACATCACAGGGGGAGACTTCCAGCTCGACGCCGACTTCGAGGGCAGCTACAGCCATCTGGCCGAGGTGGGAACGCGCATCGCCGAGACCATCAAGCGACAGACGGAGGAGCGCGTGATAGACCAAAAGGCGCTGCTGAGCCAGTTGCCCAACGGCCACTTCATCCTCAATACGGGCACGAGCAACTTCATCAGTCAACTGCTGCGGCAGAGCGGCTACGCATTCCGGGCGGCGCAGGCGGACATCACGTCGTCTCCGGAGACGGGTATCAACGGGTTTGTGAGCGTCGATTCGCTGGTCTATCAGGACAACGTGACGATCGACATGCTCAACATCAACCTGCAGAGCGACGGCAGTACGCTCAACTACGACATGGCGGTGAGCAATTTGCCGTCAAATAGCTATCCGTATAGCGGACAAATCAACGGATCGTTCTTCGAGAAGGGACTCTTCACCCATGCCGTCGTCAAGGACAAGGAGGGAAAGACGGGACTGGACCTGGGACTGCGCGCGGCCATGGAGGGCAACGGCGTGAAACTCGACATCACCTCGCCGACGGCAATCCTCGGCTACAAGGCTTTCGACGTGAACAAGGACAACTACGTCTATCTGGGACAGGACAGCCGCGTATCGGCCAAGATGATCCTGCGCGCCAGCGACGGAACGGGTGTGCAACTCTACTCCAACGACGCCGACACGACGGTGCTGCAGGATGTCACCCTCGCCATGCACCAGTTTGAACTGGAGAAGGTGCTGGCGGTGCTGCCCTTCGCACCCAAGATCTCGGGCACGCTCAACGGCGACTACCACGTCGTGCAGACGGAGAGCGACCTCACCGTCTCGGGCGACATGACAATCCACAACTTCATCTATGAGAACGCGCCCATGGGCAACGTGGGGGCCGAAGTGGTCTATATGCCGAAGGAGGACGGATCGCACTATGTCGATGCCATCATCCGACAGGACGACGAGGAGGTGGGAACGCTCACGGGTACCTACAAGGACGAGGGCAAGGGACTGCTCGACGCGGAACTGGCGATGAACCAATTCCCGCTCCACTTCGTCAACGGTTTCGTGCCCGATCAGATCGTAGGACTGCAGGGAGCCGGAGAGGGAACGCTCTCGCTGCACGGACCCCTGGACCAGCTGGACATCAACGGCGAACTCTACCTCGACTCCACACGACTGGTCAGCGTGCCCTACGGCGTCTCCATGCGCTTCGCAGACGACCCCGTGACGATCGAGCACAGCCGACTGAAGTTTGAGAACTTCGAGATGTTTGCCAACAACGACCGACCGCTCAACATACAGGGTTATCTCGACTTCAGCGACTTCAACAAGATGTATCTCGACGTGAGGATGAGGGCGGACAACTTCCAGATCATCGACGCCAAGGAGAACGCGCGATCGGAGGCCTATGGCAAGGCGTTCGTCAACTTCAGGGGCCTCATGCGCGGACCGCTGAACAACCTATGGCTGGGGGGAAAGATCGACGTGCTGGGAGCCACGGACATGGCCTACGTCATGAGGGACGCGCAACTGACATCCGACTCCGAACTGGACAACCTCGTGCAGTTTAGCAACTTCAGCGACACCATCCCCGAGACGCTCAACCGCCCCGACATCACGGGTCTGAACATGAACCTCAATGTCAACGTGGACGAGCAGGCACGCATCGTCTGCTACCTCACGGCGGACCACTCCAACTACATCGACCTGATCGGAGGAGGAACGCTCTTTCTCACCTACAACCCGACCAACGAACTGCAGCTGCGCGGACGCTACACGCTGAGCAACGGCGAGATGAAATACTCGCTGCCCATCATCCCGCTGCGCACGTTCCAGATACAGGACGGCAGCTATATACAATGGACGGGGGACCCGATGAAGCCGACGCTCAACATCACGGCCACGGAGGACGTGAAGACGGCCGTGGCATCGTCGGACAACTCACAGGGACGCATCGTGGACTTCGACTGCGGCGTGAGACTGTCGAAGACGTTCCCCGACATGGGCGTGGAGTTTATCATCGACGCACCGGAGGACGCGCAGATGCGCAACGAGCTCAACATGAAGAGCGCGGAGGAGCGGTCGAAACTGGCCGTCTCCATGCTGGCCTCGGGAATGTACCTGGACAGCAACGTGGGCAACTTTGCCATGAACTCGGCACTGGCGAGCTTCCTGCAGACGGAGGTCAACAAGATCACGGGCAGCGCTTTCCGCTCGATGGGACTGGACCTGACGGCCAACCTCGAGAGCACGGCGGACGCGACAGGAGCGCTCCACACCGACTATACGTTCAAATTCTCGAAACGCATCCTCAACAACCGACTGCGCATCAGCATGGGCGGACGCGTCTCGACAGGAGCCACGGCGGCGGACGACAACGGTGCCTACTTCGACAACTTCTCGCTGGAGTACAGACTCAACCAGAAGGAGACGCAATATCTCAAGCTCTACTACGAGCGGGAGGCCTACGACTGGCTCGAAGGCAACATCAGCGTCTTCGGAGGTGGTTTCTCCTGGCGACGGAAGCTGCGCCATTTCAAGGATATCTTCAAACTGAAGTCTGACGACGACGCCGTCATCCCCGTCATCCGTACTGACTCCACACAACGAAAACTCCCATGAAACAGATATACCTCTTCCTATGGGCCGCCATCGGCGTGGTCCTCCTCTCGACGGGCTGCAGTTCGACAAGCGCCATACCGGACGGCGAGCAGCTCTACACGGGCATGAAGCCCACGGAGTATGTGGATGCTGACAAGTCGGAGCACGCCACCTCGGTGCGCGAGGAGCTCGACGTGGTGCTCGCCACCAAGCCCAACGGTTCGCTCTTCGGAAGCCCTACCCTACAGTCGCCGCTGAAGATCGGTCTATGGATATGGAACGCTTTTTCTCAGGGGACCACGTCCTTTGACAAATGGATGGTGAAGGCGTTTGGCACGCAGCCGGTGCTGATGAGCTATGCCAACCCTGACCTCCACACCACGGTGGGCAGAAACCTGCTCAAGAAGCGCGGCTACTTCAATGGCGACATCAGCTACAGTCTCGTACCGCAGAAGAACCCGAAGAAGATGAAGTTGCAATACGCCGTCAAGATGGGCCAGCTTTGGACGATCGACACGCTGAGCTACGTCGGATTCACGCCGGGCCAGGACAGCCTCACCAGCGCCCATGCCGACGAGGCGATGACGAGAAGCGGCGCGCCCTTTGATATCTCGACGCTCGAAAGCGAGCGCCAGCGCATCACACAGTTGTTTCGCGACAATGGCTACTTCTACTATGAGAAGGGAATGGCAAGCTATCTGGCCGACTCGGTCTCGCGACCGGGAACGGTGGCGGTGAACCTCCAGCTTCTCGACTCCGTCGATGGGCGCGCCCTGAGGACCTGGACCATCCGCAACATCAACGTCAACCTGCGGCGCAACCTCTTCGAGCAGATCGACACGACGAGCCACGGACGCTCCCTGCGCATACGCTACAACGGTACCCACTCGCCCTTGCGCCGCCGCGTGCTGAGCAACCAAATCAAACTGAAGCGGGGGGATCTCTACAGCGCGAGCCTGCAGGAGGAGACGCAGCAGCGGCTCAACGCCACGGGCATCTTCTCGCAGACGCGCCTCTCGTTCGTACCCATCGACAGCACGGACCAATGCAGCCAGCTCGACGTCGTGGCCGACTGCGTCTTTGACAAGCCCTACGACTTCTTCATCGAAGCCTACGGCAAGGGAAAGACGAGCGGCAAGTTTGGGCCGGAGTTGATCATGGGTCTCACCAAGCGCAACGCCTTTCGGGGTGGCGAACTCCTCAACTTCCGCGCCAACGGCGCATTTGAATGGACCTGGGGACGATCAGATAACCAGGAGACCTCGGGCATGAGCAGCTACGAGTATGGTGGCGAGGTGAGCCTCCAGTTGCCGCGACTGCTCATCCCCTTCCGGGGCACGGCGAAGCAGCGCCATGAGAAGGCACGACGCAGGATACAGGAGGCCATCGCAAGGGGCGAGGACCCGGCCACCGTGCGCCGGCGCCGCAAGGTCTATTACGAGACGCCGATGACCACGCTGCGCGCCTCGACGAGCGTCATCAACCGCAAGGCCTACTTCAAGCGCCATGTGGTGTCGGGAGAACTGACGTACAACTGGAAGCCGACGGAGCGGAGCGAATATAAGTTTTCGCCCTTGCTGCTGACCTATGAGTACATGCCGAGCCATACGGAACGGTTTGACCAGATGACGGAGGAGCTGCCCTACCTCGCCATGAGTTTCTCGGACCAGTTTATACCGAAACTGGAGTTTAGCTACACATACCAGAGCAAGGCGGGGACGCCCAACCCCATCAAGTGGTGGACGACGCTGTCGGAGGCTTCCAACCTCCTGTCGCTGGGCTACATGGTGGCTGGAAAAAAGTGGGACGAGAAGGGCAAACTGATGTTCAAGAATCCCTACGCACAGTTTGTGAAGTTTGAGACCAACTTCACCAAGCAGTGGAGCACGGGCGAGAAATCCACCCTGGTGGCGCACGTCGGAGCAGGCGGCATCTTCAGTTATGGCAACAGTACCTATGCGCCCTATACGGAACAGTTTTTCGTGGGTGGCGCCAACAGTATCCGCGCCTTCAACGCCCGCGAGATAGGACCGGGAAGATACCGCAGCGTCTCTCCCCTCTACTCCTATGTGGAACAGGCAGGCGACTTGAAGTTTGTGGCCAACCTGGAATACCGCCCGCATCTTGTGGGATCGCTCTATGGCGCGGCCTTCCTCGACATGGGCAACGTGTGGACGCTCAAGAAGCACGACGAGATGGAGCAGACGACGTTCCAGCTCAAGCGGATATTCAAAGACGTGGCCTTCGGCACGGGTGTGGGACTGCGCTACGACGTGGGCTTCTTCATCCTCCGCGTCGATTGGGGTCTCGGCCTCCACCTGCCCTACGACACAGGCAAGAGCGGATTCTTCAACATCGGCCACTTCAAGGATGCGCAGACGCTCCACTTCGCCGTGGGACTGCCCTTCTAACGGGTTCTTCCGGGAAATGGGGTGACTCGACGTGGACACATAGAAGACAACTTGTATTTGTTGTCTTCCCTAACTCTGCAGGACGTATTGGCACCAGCTCAAACCCTCAAACCGAGGGGCTTTTGACCGTTGAGAGCAAAATGAAACGACGAGACCGCCGAAGTCTCGTTTTTTCTTTGTAATTTTGCACCGAATTTGCAAAAAGCAGACGGTCGGCATCACGAAAAACGCACACCGTCGAGCCAGAAGCATCGCTACAGAGGCTGCGCGAGCGCGCGGAGAGCAGCGACAAACGACAGCAAGTCGTATCTACTGACGACAGCAAGTCAACAACTACTGACGACAGCGAAACAACACTTCAAACAGAATGAATAAGACAAAAGAAATCAAAGAATTCTGCATCATTGCCGTGTCAATGATTCTCGGAAGTCTGGGATGGTGCGCCTTCCTGCTTCCCCACCAAATCACGATCGGTGGCCTGGGAGGTATCTCCTCCGTCCTGTTTTGGGGCACGGGCATCCCTATTCCCTACACCTACGCCGTAGTCAACGGCATCTTGATGATCGCAGCCCTGAAACTCCTCGGATGGCGATTCTGCGTCCGAACGATCTTTGCCGTAACGGTGTTCTCCTTCAGTGTCGGTTTCTTCCAGAAGGTGTTCGAGGGACAAGTCCCGTTTGCCGGCCAGACTTTCCTGGCCTGCGTGGTCGGAGGCGTCATCATGGGCGTGACGATGGGCGTCGCCCTGCAATACAACGCATCGACGGGAGGATCGGACGTGATCGCCGCCATCGTCAATAAGTATCGCGACATCTCGCTGGGACGCGTCATCCTGATGTGCGACCTCTGTGTGATCACCTCCAGCTACCTCGTCCTCGAATCCTGGGAAAAGGTCATCTACGGCTATATCACGCTCTGTGTGATGTCGTGGTCGGTCGATTACGTCATCAACGGTATGCGCTCGAGCGTGCAGTTCTTCATCATCTCCGACAAATGGGAGGAGATGGGCCACGCCATGAACGAGGAGGCCAACTGCGGCTGCACCGTCATCGAGGCGCGCGGCCTCTACACGGGTGCCAAGAAGGGCATGCTCTTCATCATCGTCCACGGACGCAAGAGCCGCGAGGTGATGCAGGTCGTCAACCGGATCGACCCGCATGCCTTCGTCTCGCAGGCTCCCGTCAGCGGTGTCTATGGCCTGGGATTCCAAAAGATCAAGAAGTAAGGCCCACAGCCGAGTAGCCTAACCACTCATTACAAAGCCGTCCTCTGCAGTATTCCAACTGCAAAGGACGGCTTTTTTGAGGTTCCTTGCGAAGCGTTGTGTTTTGTTATCTACCTTGCAGCAGATAACCTTTTAGAAATGGTATTTCAGGTCGATACCGAGCTGGAAGGGATTGCCAAGCTGGGCGAAGGAAAGCGTCTGGCTCGTCGCGCCACTCTGCACCACGAAGGTGTTGTACTTGGTATCGGTGAGGTTGCGCACCCAGAGGTTCAACTTCAGCGGGCCGAAAGTGCCCTCGGCGTGGGCGCCCAGGGTGGCGTAGAAGTTTTGGCTGATGGTGTTGGCCTCGTCCCAATAGGTCTGTCCCTGGGCCGCAAGGTTGAGTCCGACGGTGACATCGCGAAGATGGAGGCGATGGGTCGGATCGAGGAGCGCCGCGGGATCGACCAGGATCTTGTAGTCGGCAGTGGCAGCGAGCGTATGCTGCGGCACGAAGGGCACGTGGTTGTCCTTGTAGCTGACAGGAGCATAACCGGTGGCGGTGCGCACCGAGTCGGTGTAGTCGTCGAAGCAGGCCGAGGTGAATCCATAGGCCAAAGACCACGAGAGGCGCTCATCGGTCGTAATGCCGCGCAGGCGCGCCTCCAGGCCACAGGAGTGGCTCTTGGCAGCATTGGTCATCATGCGGCCGAAACCATAGGTGCGCGCCATGACGGAGACCTGCTGGTCGCGTATCTGCATATAGAAGGCGGAGAGGTCGAGCTGCAGGCGCGAGTCGAGCAGGTTGAGATGGGCGCCAAGCTCATAGTTCCAGGAGGTCTCGGGCTTATAGGTGATGGACTTGGCGATACGGTCGTAGGCCGCTGCGTCATGGTCGATGCGGATGTCGCCTGGCTGGCGGAAATTGCGCGAGGCGGCCTGGAGCTCACTCTGAAGGATGTCAGAGAACATCTGGATATTGTAGCCTCCGGCACGATAGCCCTTGGCAAAGAGCGCATAGACGTTGCCTGCCTTGCCAAGGTTGTAGGTCAGTCCGACCTTCGGCAGAAGCTCGTCGAAATGGTTGCGCTGGTGGTCGGCGAGCGCCGAACTCACCGCAGAAGCCACCTGCTGGCCCATGACGCTGGCGGCGACATTGACCGCAGCACTGGCCTCGTAGTCGATGGCCACGTTGCTATAGTCGTAGCGGAGGCCGAGGGTGGCTGTCAGTCGGGGAATGATCTCGATGTTGCTCTCATGATAGACAGCGAGGTTGTAGGTCGGCGTGTGATAGTTGCCGGGCACGCCCGCCATGTGAAGGTTGATGTTGACGCCACCTGCGGCCGTGATGGCTGTCGCGGCCATACCCTGGGCGAGCGGTCCTGCCACCTCGGCGGGTGTCCCCTTCGCTATCAGCGCGTCATACATCTTCTTCTGCATGGCGGAAGAGATGGCCGTATAGGCCGCCTGGGTAGTGGTGGCAGACAAAGTCTTGTTCATGGCCTCGCCAAAGTGGACAGGGGCGTCGGTGCGGAGCCACTGGTAGGATCCAAAGGCGCCGAAAGCCCAGTGCCAAAGGCCCGTGCCACGACTCTTGACGGAGAACTCCTGCGAGAGCGTGTTCTGCAACTGCTTTTGCGTCAGGCTCATATAGTCCTTCGGCTGGTAGTCGACATCCATCTGCATGCGGTCGTTGAGCAGCTGGTAGGTCGTCGTGCTGGTCGCCTCGAAACCCTCGCCCTTGTAGGCCGCCATCACACCCGTGTTGAGATAGTTGCGCTGGTAGTAGCCCGGGCGATTGGTGTTGGGGTCCTGCGTGCCCTTTTGCAATCCGTAGTAGGGCGAGGTGATCGGGGCGGAAGCGATCATGTCGGCCGTCACCAGTTCGCCATAGGGGAAACCGTGCTGGTTGACATGCTGATAGTCGGTGATAAAGTCGAGCGACCAGCGGGTAGTGGGACGCCACGAGAGGCGCACCCGGCCGCCAAACTCATTCATCTGGTCGGCGCGCTCGCCATTATACTGGTTGGTGAAAAAACCGTTGGTACCATTGTAGAATCCTGAAAGGGAGTAGGCGAAACGGTCGTTGACGCGCGCGTAGTGGCTCACCTCGGCCTTGCGACCAAACTTGGTGGCGAGGGAGAGGCGGAGGTCCGTGCCCTGATAGTAGAAGGGATTGCGGGTGAAAAGTCGGATCAGGCCGCCCTCGGTGTTCATGCCATAGAGCGTACTCTGCGGACCGTGAAGGACATCCACGCGTTCCACGTCGTAGGTATGGAAGTTGAACGCGCTCTTGCTCAGAATCGGCATGCCATCGACATAGATGCCCACGGCGGGAGAATTGATGCGCGACCCGATGCCACGGACGTACATTGCCGAGGTGATGCGGCTGCCATACTCGGGCATGGAGAACGAGGGGACGTAGGAAGAGAGCTGGCCGAGACTCTGCATATTGATATTGGCAAGCTGGGAGGCAGAGAACTGCGTGCTGCTCAACGGCTGGCGACGCAGGCGGTAGGCCTCCTTCGGTTGCTCGATGACGACTATCTCGTCAATATCATAGACCTTCGCCGTATCGGTAGGGATACTGCGCGGCTCTTGGTCGTTCTCCGCAGCTGCTCCGAGGGGAAGTCCCAGGGCAAGCAGAGCGAGAGAACCAAAGATCGATTTTTGCATATCGCTGATAATATATTATATATAAATGTAAATGGGACTGCAAAGGTAGGCAAAATCGGGGAGATACTGGCCACCGTGCTTTTAAAATCATTATCAATAATGATAGGCGCGAACCAACCCGCCGCCTCATCGATCGGAGAGAAAAGAGCCAAACCAGCGCCTCATCGATCGGGGCGAACGAAGGGCGTAAACGGCGGAAAACTGCGTATTTTCAAAATTATCAGAAAAAAGTCCTGCAAAAGTTTGGTCATGTGAAATAATAATAGTACCTTTGCACCCGCAAATGAGAAAAGCGCCCAGCGCAACAACGCATGGTGTGTTAGTTCAGTTGGTTAGAATGCCTGCCTGTCACGCAGGAGGTCACGAGTTCGAATCTCGTACACACCGCTTTCATATTGCAACCAATGGTGCGTTAGTTCAGTTGGTTAGAATGCCTGCCTGTCACGCAGGAGGTCACGAGTTCGAATCTCGTACGCACCGCAAGAAGCATCCTCAAAAGGGATGCTTCTTTGCTTTATAATTATACTACCAAGCGGATAATGCCAACACTTCAATTCCAAAGATATTGCTTTGTGAACCTACATGGGTAGTGAAATCCTTATTGTTACGTTGTAACAATAAAGACTCCACCATGTGTTGTTGTAAGGGGCTCAATTAATTATTCATCTTAGAAACATCAAAAACTGACAATGCCTTGTATGTACCAACCAAAGAACCAGTAAGTTTACTTATCCTTTTGGATGACCATAAAGGATGCACCAAGCAGTAGTTCTCACCATAAGGATCTATTCCAATCAGAGTTCCTTCACAACACTCTGCAGTATATCCATGCTTTAAGAGGACATTTTTGATCGTGATGTTTATATAATCAACCCAATACTTTGTGGAAAAATCGATTTTTGCTTTGCGGTCATGGGCAAGTCTCGCTAAATCAAGTCCGAGTCTCCAATCAAGTAAATGATGCACGCTTTGGTTTGAATAATCTCTTATACAATCATAGCAAGATGAGGTGCAACCATTTTCGTGGTCACGGGAAGTGAGTTTTTCGAAGATTTCACCATTTTCTATGAGTGGCTGAATGATAGCTTTCTTAGGTATATCTTTATATCTTCGCCCGCTGAGGTAGTTGCTATAGCCCGCACCATTTTCCAATTTTTCAACAAAGAAAATCTCAGCTTTCTTTGTTTGTGGTGTTATATAAAATCCTACCGTCAACTCAGAAGAGTCTATGTCGAGATAATGAGAAACTGTTTTTCTCACAAGATATCCCCATGATAAAAAAGCGGCTCTTACAGCATGACTATTGCTATTCTCATTTATAAGAGGTGACAGGTCCAATTCTTCTGGAATGTCTGCGATTGATAGTGTGAGGACTCCTGTCGTTTTAGATGAAACAAAAGCATAGCTTCTTTCAGATGACAATCTTAATGTGTTTCTTAATTCTTCAGGATAAGCATCCCGGGAAACATAGATACCATCATAGTTTCTGCCTAATTGATAGAAATCACCGTTATTATCATTAACAAGACGCACTAGACCTTGCGAAGGTATTATATTGTTTCTTATTGCCATGTTGTCTACCTGCTGGCAATATTGTAGAGATTGCTCGCAGTCTAATTTAATATCGCTGTTAGGAGAATACCAATCGTAACATCCATTAAAATCTTCTACTTTCATATTATAGTCGACACAGAAACCCAAAGGCGAACAAATTCTTACTTTCTGCATCTCATTACCGCAAACTGGACAAATACAAGTTTCGTCATCGTGGCTTATAGACGAATAGCCACATGTCGCACAACGAATAAGTGGGTGAGGATATTCATTCAAGGAATTGTGCTTTGGTTTGATCACATGCGACTTATTGTATTCATAGTCAACAACTCCAACAGCTTTATAAACTTTTTTATCCTTCACAATTTCATGTCCTGGAGCAAAAGAATTCAATGCCATGTCTATATCTCTGGAAACGACATCTTCAGCCGGTAATTTTTTAGGCATGCTAAGATACAAGTTCCTTGTGCGAGTAGGAAAGCCAAACATAGGGAGAAAACCTGCATTGGCAAGTCGTTCACTAAGGAACTCTTGTGAATACTCATCGCTAGCGGCTATTTGGCTCACCTTGTCCAAAAAGTGATCATAGATGAAATCCTTTATCTCTTGTTGCTGATCATTTGATATTTCAGTACCCGTAGTCACTACTTGGATGATACGCAACACTTCATCATGGTTAGAATATAGCCAGTTTGAAACTCTGTCTTTATACTTGTCCCATTGATCTGCTGTGCCGAAGTTACCATGGACGCTATCTTTTCCCGAAACGTCATTCTTTAAAGCTGCGTACAATATTTCTTTGTATATAATACGTTCTGCAATTTCTTTCGTCCTTGTCTCCAAATACGGATCCTTGGGGGTATCAGAAACCATCCGCTCATATTCATGGAAATTTGTCAAGTCATGACTCGTAGAACGAGCTACTGTAAGGGCAATAGATAATGGATTGCCACGACGACCAGCACGACCGACACGCTGTTGATAATTGAAACGCTGAGGGGGAATATTACCCATCATTACAGCTGACAACGAGCCAATATCCACACCAGCCTCCATTGTCGTAGTCACACTGAGCAAATCGATACCTTCAACTATTGGGTTCTCTGTTTTTAAGAATATATCTTGAAACAGGCGCTGCCTTTTCTTTGAATCCGCCTTTGATGTTTGGCCTGTCATTTCTTCGCAATGTAAACGATAGATATTGTCGGTGGAATTCAGCAAAGCAAGGAAATAGTCGTTTGGGTTGGCGACATCTTCCTTTGTCAGGATATATTCTTTGTCAAGTTTGTGATAGCAATTAATACAAATCCCATTTGAATGATGCATGTGAACTGTCTTGCAGCGGGAGCAAACCCAATATTTTGAACCAACATCTGATTTTATAAACGAAATTCCCTCTCCAGTAAGAACAGTCACTTGGCGATCAATTATGCCACAAGCCCTTAATATATCACGCAACTCATCAAGTTTCTTATTGGTTTCTGCTCTGCCTCGGATATGATATACATGTTGTACAATTTTTCCAACGGCCGCGGGGAAGCCATTAGTAAGTGGATATCTTGTAGGAAGTTCCTTGATGCGTTTTTTCTCTCCAAGTATTCGTATTGTAGAACAGACAAGCTCCCTTATAGTTGGATCAGAAATACTTCGAGTAGGTGAAAGATAACCAAGTTTTAATTCCTCAAATGAGCGTTTACGGTTGCCGAAAATACTTGTTAGTTGCTCAATTTTGTTGAATCTGCGTATTCTGTCGCTAAATTCCAACTGATTTTCGCCAAGGTTTGACCTTGTTGCTTGTTTCTCAAAATCAAAAAGATCATACCACAGTCCTGCCATAACGTTTTGAAAACAGGTCGGTTTGGGACCTGCAGGATTCATGCCAAGAGACAATAACGTCTTAAAAACATCATTCTCAATACTACCAAGACTTAGCCCATCACAACCCTTGAAATAGGTGCTTAACATAGCCAACTGTTCTTCTATAGCAAAACCCAAGCGGCTGGCCATGATGATACTTGCAATCTCACCATACGTCTGGTTGTTTGTCATCATACTTAAGCGTTGACCGTCCGAAGGAGTCCAATTCGGACTGTCGAACATAGTCCTTAGGAAACTAACCGTGTCGTTACTACCATTAAGTGCGTGTAGAATCGCCCAACGGAGAACATCTCTGAAATGGTCAAGCTCGATTCCTGCTGATAATTTTGCTGCCGATTGACGACTATCAGAGAACAATACCACTTTGGTGTTTTTTTCTTTTGCATTTTTCATTGAACGGATCAACGAGTCTGCAAGAATCTGATTCACTTTCTGCAAACCAGTACCATGGTAACGTATCGGAGTTATGCTGTTCTTATCCGTGATACGATAAGCTACCTCGCATAGAGGACACTTATGCGGAAATTTCACATCTGAATCAGAAGGCTGTTCGTACAAACTATACGTTCCGTCTATATCAGGATAAAATTCGCCGGTATTTGGATTAAACGACACACGTTTCCAACCATCTTTGGGATCAGCATCGCCCCTCCAAAGTACACAGTATCTGCTTTCTCTATCGTTTACAGGTTTCTCGGAACTAAGATATGAGCGATTGTTCACAGTTACACGATAACCACCAAGATATATTTCTCCACAGTTTTCACATACGAGGACTTCCAGTACCTTCATGCCGCAACTGCATACGTTTCGAGGGCGTTTATACAATGTGCCTATCGTTCTTCCTACAAAGTTGTATTCATCATGAATGTGAGGACAGTTTGGGTCAGAACACGCCCACAAACCGCTTACGTTGCGGAAGAAAAAGTGTGCTCGTAATGGTGCAAGGTACTGACCGTTATGTTCGCTTTTACATAATGCTTTCACGAGTCCAGCAACTACATTTAGTTTTTCTTCACCATAAAGGGCCAACCTGTCGGCTATTTTCTGTATGTCTTTGGCTATAATTCCCTTGTTCGAACTTAATGCATATTTAAGCCATGATAACAATTGATACTTTGTAGGTAACTATTCAGCGGTAGCGCTGCACCCTTAATCCACA
>ULUW01024413.1_pt1 | contig 15577 bp, 28 predicted proteins | sample 1959041 | NCBI WGS metagenome assembly ULUW01 (sample SAMEA4835775, study PRJEB28245) | human gut metagenome | biome: gut microbiome; material: fecal sample | place: Denmark | collected 2008
TGACTGTTCAATACTACTACAGAAAGTCAAAGTCTTGTAATCCCTGAACTTGTCAAGAAGAGCTAGTACAAGAGTTTCCTTCTGTTCAGCACACCACTTTAATCTTTTACCAGCAGTAGAAAGCCATAAGTTCTTTATTCTCTCATTTCTTGAGTTAAAGTACTTATTCTTGTACCATTCTATAAGAGAAGAAATATTATCATAATAACCTTTCTGAGTAGTAGTAATTTCCTTACCAAATCTTTTAGTTCTATATTTACATATAGAATTATCCAAGGTTAAAGGCAACAGATACACTGTAGGCTCTGGTAATACTTCATCCTCTACAGCTTCCTTGAGACCACACTTAATGACCTCAGCCTTGTGATTGTAGATGAAATAGTCCCTCATGTCTCTCTTAATAGTGGCAGACAACCCAATGAAAGACTCATTGATATGAATAGTCTCCAGTACATCAATTCTTGCTTCTGACAAATGTTGCATCTCATCTGCCACTACTACATCAAAGTATGAGTTCTCATAATTCTTTAGTGACTCATAGCATTCAATGGTAATATAGTCAGATTTGATACCTCCCCATTTCTCAATCTCATCCTTCCAAGTCTGCTTATGCACAGTCTTAGCCACAAGAATAAGTATAGTAGTAGGACTTTCATCATTCCTAAATACCCTATCACATATATGATTAATGAGGTCTATTGCTACTTTGGTCTTACCATACCCAGTGATAAGTTCTAGTATCAGATACTTAGTTTTATCTATTTTAGACAAAGCTAAGTTATTCACTTCTTCTCGTATCATTCTTGTTTACAACTTTCTTTAATTTGTTAATATAGTTAGGATCTTCTGCATACCCTATTCTTTGTAGAAACTTATAATAATCTTCCGGAGGTTTATATCTACGTTGGATAAAATTCTTATAGGCTATCACAGATTCTGTCCAATGGTCAAACCTGTGATACCTACTCCTGCTACTGTTATAAAGTCCAAACAAATTGTTGTCACTTAAGCATAAGTTAGACTTGAAGTTACCAGTCTCAATAAGGGCTTGTGCATAAACTATATGAGGATACTTAACATCATAATATATTAGTGCCTCCATTAACCCATCTTGAGGTGACTTACTATGAAAGTGCTGTCTATATTCAAGTGTATCTACCTTTGTTTCAGGAGGCTTACATTCTTTAGAATCTTCTGAGACTACCCATAAACCTACACAGAACATTATAGGAAAAATCAATATTGCAATTCCTATAGCAATGCTCAGTTGTTTAAAAGAGTTTGAAATCATATTGTCCTTATTAAAAATTTACCAATAGAGATTAATACCCTATGAAGTGCATTCTTTTCAGATAACTCTATGATGATATATTCTGTAAATAAGTCATCATATTCATATATAGATTTCCTAGCAACTAATGTTAGAAACCAAATGCTATATGTTATAAACAATAAAGGGCTTATATATGGGATACAATAACCTATAAATGCTATAATCAATGTCCATATAGGAATATGAAACTCATCTACTCTCTTTTCATCATTGTATTTAACAAAAGTAGTACCCTTGAGTGACCAAATGGTCACTATAAAGAATATTACACCAACTATAATCCAAATCATTTGTTAATTTAGTTAGAAATTGCTTTATTTTATAACAAATATATACCTATGATTGTTACTCCATTTACAATCAAGTAAGTCATAGACATACATCTGTATAGTGTCATGATATTGATTCTCTTCTATTGAAAACTCAATTCCTGCTCTATTACCTACTATCTCACCTATTATCTCGCATTGTTTCATATAAGAGTGATAAGTTCTATAGTCTTCTAGAGTAGTAACATATACAGGTTTCTTTTCTACTTTCCTATCATACCATTCAGTACATACATAGAACTCTCCAAGTAATTGCATTTCATGAGTCTCTTCTAACCTCTTACATATCTCAAGTAGTTGTTTCTTATAAGGTAACATACTATCATTATACTTGAGTTCAGATTTATATTTCTCAGAGAAACTTGGGCAATGTGGAATATACTTATGATGAAGGTTTCCTTCCTTGAAATTGATTATACCATTACTTAGATAGAATCCACCTTCATATTTTACATCCTCTTTGTTCTTAAACATACTGTAGAACTTCTTCTTAAGGTTATATACCTCAGTTCCTTTTCTACATCTTTGCAAGAACTCAGAAAATACTTTATCTACAGGCCTAAATAGATTTGCCTTAAGAAACTTTCCAAGTTTACCATGGAGATAAGTATATTTCTCATCTGCCCAATTATGAGGAAACCAATAAGCATATTTCTCATCCCCTCTATGGGATATTCTATTCCTTGGATATTTCTTAGACCATCTTGACCTTTTGCCCTTACTGCTTCTTTTTAATTTAAACTCCAGCATATTCAAAATAGTTTTGTATAAACTCTTTTCTTTATATTGTTATCATCATATCTATTATACCACAATAACAATATAAATCTGTTATTAGATACTACTAAGTCAAATTTTGGTTCATATCTAAGTAGTATCTTTATAATTAGGAGGAGCATAAATACTCCTAATCCTATCATACCATACATACCTAAGCATTTTAGTTACTAATTGAATAGATTATAAAAAGGAGGACAAGAACTATGTCTCATCCTTCTTTGTGGTTTTTAGTCTTCAAATACCTTATAAGTAAATGAAATTCCTCCAAGATGTTTAGTAAGTCTCTGTAAGTGAGATTCAAGCCTTTCTTTCTTACTCATAGCAACCCACTTATTCATCTTTTCCCATTCAGGACAGGCAAACTTGTCAATCATGTGAAGATATGCTTCCTTACATAGTTTTACAGATTGACTGGCAGTTCTACATTTTCTAGTTTGATAATGAATAGTTTGTTTGTCTTTTCTATTATTAGGATTTTCAACTACTTGAGTATGTTTTTCAAATCCTTTGCTTGACTGTTCTTTTTCAAGAGTTTCAGCCTCCTCTTGGGTAAGCATAATACTTCCTCGAAGTACAATGCTCACACTTACTTTAATTTCATTCATAATAAATTAAAAATTAAATGATGTACTTTTTAATAATAACTCAATTACCTTATATAACTTATCTATAGATAGAGTTATTGTATTATTAGAGGTATTAATATTTACATTTTTTCTATTAATGTTTAAAGATTTACCTCCATAAGTCATAAAACAACATCCACATCTACTCTTTAATGCTGGTCTTTTAGGTGTTCCAATATACCAATGTTGTCTTATAGTAGTTATACTTCTATCTAATTCAATAGAGGCTTCCTTAAAAGCTTGTGATAAATTATTAGGACTCTCTTTTATTTTACTAATGATTACTTTTTCTTCATCATCAGTCCATTTGCGATATACTCTCATTTAAGTGCTTTAATAAATTACTTTATAATTGTATCCCCACTGAGACTCGAACTCAGATTAATAGCTTAGGAGGCTATTGTTCTATCCATTGAACTATGAGGACATTAAGTATGACTATCTTCACAGACCATTATACTATAGTGACAATAAGTCACATAAATAAAAATATTATGAGTGATTAATTCTAGTGGCTGATAAGGGAATCCAACCCTTAACCTAAAGCTTAGGAAGCTTTTGCTCTATGCAGTTGAGCTAATCAGCCATAAAGAGCCTATATATCACATACCAGCTCTTTCCATTAAATTAACTCAAATACAACATGGTACTCTCAGTAAGATTCGAACTTACATCTTCTATTTATAAGATAGTTGTTTTACCAATTAAACTATGAGAGTTATTTTATTAATAATTATGACTTAATGCCTGTTTAATAGTTTCTTCTCCAAGCAATTCAATAGCTTGTTGTGCTAATTCTTCTCTTTTAAAATATACTATAGCTCCCTTATCAGTACAATAACAATAGTCTATTGATAATTTATCATTATATATAATTATACAATATTTAGCTTGTTTAAAATTATTAAAACATGGTTCCCAATCTTTATTAAGATATTTAGCTACTATAATTAAACTATTAGTAGCAAGAATTTTCTTCATATGATTATTTGAAGTAGCAAGTACTTTTATTGGATAATTGCATTTCTCTTTAAACTTATCCATAATATCTATAATGGTTACAGATTTCTTTTTGAATTTAATACATTCAAATGTACTATTTTCTTTGTCAATCTCGTAGCCTTCAGGTACTTATATTTTAAATTCTTTTGTTTCCATTATTATTCAATATTTATTGTTAAACTTTTTGTAATTATTGTATCTCCACACTGTTCACAATAAGAAATATCTGTTACTTCAGTATTATTATTAAATTGAACTAATCTTTCAAAGAACCATTGAGAATTTTCAATTTCAACAGTAATTAAATCTTGATTATCTTTTCTTTGTTTATAAATTTCATTAGTCATAGCTTCTAAAACATCATAAACAAAGTCGGGATTATAATCATCACTCTCCTTATCTATTAAATCTCCATATTCTATACCATTAATAGTATAAGAATAACACATACATCCTTCAGTGATTTCTATTTTTACTTCCATAATTATTTATTATGTTTTTGCCACAATACTTTGCCTTCTTTAAAAGAGTATTTACCTATAGAATATCTTATAGCTATAACATTATCTATATTTATATTTTTAAGATAATCCCAACCACTGTTAAAATAAGATACTGCTAATTCCTTTTTTTCAGTTGGAATTATAACTCCTGCTATATGAGAATCTTTAAATACTAATACATATCCTACTTTTAATTCAACACCAAATAGGATACCATTTTCTAAATCAGTAAATTCAGGCATATTAACTGTATCCATTAAATGTTCATTTCCTTCATAAGGAATACATTGACTCCATTCAACATTTCCTAGAGTACAATACTTGCCTTCTTCATTGATTTTATAGAATAATTCAGGCTGCCATTCATAGACATTACCATCACGAACTAATACTTTATCAAAGGGTTTGAAGTTATTTTCCATTTTTAAATCTTTTTTAAAGTTGTTTTTATTTGAATTGATTGTGCCTATTAAAAATAAACTACCTATTCTCACGAACCAGTAGTTTCTCTAAACCATTGTCAATACAAAACAAAATATTTATGCGAATTTCAATGCAAAGATATGATTAATTAATCACATAAGCAATACATTTATTGTTTAAATAATGCTTAAGTGCTAATTTCTCACATGAATTGTATGTTCTAGTACACTTTAATGAGTACATTGAACCATCTTCTTTAATAAAAGTTATAATGTGTTTCATTGTAGTTTATTTATTTAATCTTTATCCCACAAATAGGCTTCATACTCACATCTAATTTCATCGTATAAATTCTTTGCTTCTTGAAGATATTCAGCTAAGAATAATGAAACTTGTACTTTATTGTTAATATCACCAGTAAAGGTGACATTAAGCCACTGCTCACAAAAGTAAACAGCAGCTTTTTGCCTTTGTGTAGTCATAGTATAATGATGTCAAAAGTTTGTTTTAGTTCAACTGCTTCTTCTTTAGTAATCTCTACGAGTTTACCAAAGCATCTTACATAATACCTACTTCTAGTAGTTACTTTAATAGTAGATACTACTTCAATGTTTTCTTCGTGAACTCTTGCAATGAATCTTTTATGAACTTTTTTAGATTGTTCGTAATTAGATGAACTGCAAATTGTATTGGGATTGAATCTTTTTCTCATTGTTGTGATTATTTGAGTTAATAAAAAGTAAGCAGTTTTATATCATGCTTAGGATAGGGAGTTATTCTTTAGTAATGTCTATTCCTAATTTATCAAGAAAGAGTATTTTAGATACATCTTTAATGGTAAATAAGTAATGTAAACCTTTAATCATTAAAGCTAAAATTAAGCTTGTAATAATAAGGTTTATTACTTGAAGAGTTTCTATGAAATAGATAATATAAAGAAACAACACAAAGCTACTTGTAATTATAATTAAGAATACAATAGTTTTAAAGAAAGGATATTTCATGTTATTGAATTTTATTAAGGGCTTCACTTATTTCTTTTACTTTTGCTGTTAGTAATGAGTACAAGTTTGAATCTTTCTAACGTCTGTTAGAATCATTAATTTGACTAATACTATAATTATTTACTAATTCTCCTTGATACTTAATAGCAAGACTGTCTGCTACTATCAGGTAATAAGCAGCTATGTTTACTAAGTTTTTAAGCTGTTTATTACACTTATTAGCTGTACTAAAGAAATCAGCATTTAAAAGAATACCATAAGTGTTGTAGATTTGGTTGAGGATTTCTCCCAACTTATTAATAAGCCTTACAGCAAGAATTTGAGCTTTTCTTTCTTTTAAAGCCATGTGCTACCATTACACTAATATTTCTATAAAATTTGTGTAGCAGTACAAATAGTTATATATTACTGGATGATTGTTCTACTATTGTTGATTTTAATGAGAGGTATTTGTGGGAGTATGTCATACTGTCATAATGTCATACACCTGACAATATGTCAGTCCATACTATTAACTCTCAGTAAATCAACAAGTTACATTCAACACAAAACAAGGAAGATAGGACATAAAGTGTATTCCACACTCTATTATCCTATCCTACTTATCTAGTATATTAAACCTCTAAACACTCTACTCACCTCTCTAATCCTCTTGTCAGGAAGAGATGTAAATAGAGCACATTTCATCTCACTCTAATCACTAACAAAGTTAAATCCTATTACATATAATATAATGTGTAGCATGTCTTGGAGCTATACTAATAGCATATTAATGCTTACTCATATAACCTTTACACACAAATACTATTAATGTTCAAAGGATTAAACACTATTAATGCTTAGAGGAAATAAAAAGGAAAGCAGGCATAAAGCCTGCAATCCCTTAGAAGCTTGCCAATACAGGTGCTCCACCCTGACCTTCCTCATGCAGAAGCCAGAAGTTAGAACCATCAGAGCCAGTGACATTGCTGAGCATAGGATGAGCTGGAATGCCTTTGACTGCAACTGCACCTGTCTTTGCACCATAGGTGAAGAAGAGTTTGCCTGTCTTAGGATTCTTCTTCACATCAATGCGTGATACATTCATTGCTGATTTAAACTGCTCTACTGTAAGAGTGTCATGGAAGATAAGATTGTTTGCTGACATGGTTATAAAGTTTTAGTCAGTTATACGGCAATATTGCCTAACCTACGGGGGTAAGTCCCCCTTGGGCTAAGAGATGGGGAGGGTGTGGTTGGTGTAAGTACCACTCCTACAAATACCAAAAATTTTTCAAAAAAATCAGAAAAAAAATTATCTATATAGTCAATAAATTTTCTATTTATATATTTGGTCATATCATTTCTTTTACTTATCTTTGTACCTCGTAGAACCTAAGTGTGATTAGGTTATCCCCCATGAGGTTAGAAAGTAGTGGGGCAGAAGTTGGGTAGTATCTATAAATAATAGAGAGGTGTCCCCAATACTACACAAATGATTACTTTATAAGGTAGATTGTCTGAGCACATCACACTGAGAAAAGGCACAGGGAATCAGACTTTAGAGGATTAAAAGCCCGGGTCTACTGAAGTAAGTAATTAATAGGAAAGCTAGAATAGCTGTCTTAAAGGCTGTTAAACCCAGCTGTAGGGATAGATTATATCTAATAATGAATAAGATTGATAGTTATATTAAGGATTCATTAATGTGGATATGGTAGTTTCCACAGAATATGCTTGCTAATAATATAAACATTGTTATATCAAATACAAAGGTAAGTATAAAGGATTCAGATAGTTCTATGTATAAAGAATATAGATTATACCTAAAACCAAAAGTCTAACTTTACTCCTTTCATGACAAAAAGGTGATGCTTGAACTAAAAATAATTGAGAAAAGTTTGGTAGTTTCAAAAATTATGTTTACTTTTGCAGAGCAAAAGAAAGAGAGATGGTTTTAGGAAATTTCCATTGTTAGGAATGTTACTTTAACCAGTTGTTTTAGAGTAATATTCCTTTTTATTGCCCCATAGTATAGTTGGTTATTACACTGGATTTTGGATCCTGTAACATAAGTTCAAGTCTTATTGGGGTAACAATAGTAAAGGCAAATGCCCTCTTAGTTCAATGGATAGAATAAGAGACTTCTAATCTTTTGATATAGGTTCGATTCCTATAGGGGGTACTAAGAATGGGGATGTAGACTATAGGTTAGGTCGTAGCCCTCTCAAGGCTAAGGATAAGGTTCAAGTCCTTACTTCCCTACTGAATGGAGTCATCTACTAAAGGTTAGGTAACTGCCCTTTCAAGGCAGAAATCTGGGTTCAATTCCCAGTGGCTCTACTATATAGGCTATGTAGTGTAATGGTTTGCATATCACACTGTTAATGTGAAGTTTAGGGTTCAATTCCCTCATAGTCTGCTACCCAACTTAAAAGTCCTATTCCTACAGTGGTAGGATAGGCAATGGAGAGTAAACTATCAAGGTGATAGTCCTATCTGCTAAATAGTGAGTACCCTAATAAGGTATTTGTTTCGAGTACAATACTCTCCGCAATATAGAGTAGTAGGGTAATTGGTTAGCCCCCTGCATTTGGGATGCAGTGATATTGCAAGTTCGAGTCTTGTCTACTCTACGTTCTTATAGAGATATAAGATGCTCACCCACAGTACATGAGGGTAGGGGATACCACCTTTAAGGTATTCAAAGTATGGAATGAATGGCAACTGTATACAAGAGAGTTGATAGCCTATACTCTCATATGGGGGAATTAAGCTAACTGGATAAACTGATAGCTTTGCAAGCTATATTAGAGGGTTCGAGTCCCTCATTCTCCACACATGTTTCATGTTTTCATACTGTTAAGCTTTTGCTTGAACCCTCTTTTTAAGCAGTTAGAGGTTAAAGAAACTGCCTACCATGCTCCTTAGTTCAGTGGTTAAGAATAGTTCCCTTACAAGGAAAAGGTCATTAGTTCGATTCTAATAGGAGCAACAAATTATGGGGGTGTAGCTGGAAGGTCTATGCACTTGACTGTTAATCAAGAGATGAAAGTTCGATTCTTTCTACCCCCGCTATGAAAGAAGTTAGAGAATGTTCTAAGCATAGCTTAACTACTCATGTTTATACTCACATAGCTCAGTTGGTTAGAGCAGGAATCTTATACATTCAAGGTCAGGGGTTCAAGTCCCTTTGTGAGTACTATCTTGGACAATCTGTCTAAAGTAACTTTCTAACTAAAGCAGAAAGTCCTCTATAAAAGACTTACTTCATTTCCCCAAAGCATTAAGGGTGGATGCTCCTGATTTTTAATCAGGAGAGCTAGGTTCAACTCCTAGTGGGGAAACTGATTATTAATCCCTTTAAATTAAGTGATATGAGAAAGATTATTTCATTTTTTAAAAGAAGGGTAAGTCGGGCTTTTTCAAATATAACTTACTTGCCCTCAGGTATGTTACCTCCTAGGTAACTTACCTATCTTCAATAAAAGACATACCTCTCTGATGGAATGGAAGACATAATAGCCTTAGAAGCTATGGCCTTAGGGTGTAAGAGTTCGAGTCTCTTGAGAGGTACTTTAAATAAAATAAAATAAAATATGTTTGAAGATAGCTTATTTACACCAATGGAAGAGGAAAGAGAGAATAATTCTCCTACAGGAAGTCAATTCTTCATAAGTTTCCTTAATCAACTTGAGGGGTGGAAAACTAAGTGTAAAAACCTTCATTGGGCAGCACCTAAGAAAAATATACATGTATATCTTGATGAGTTTCTTAATATACTATCAGATTATCAGGATGGTCTTGCAGAGGGTTATATGGGAATACTTGGGAAGATGCAACCTAATGTTATTAAAGGTACTGCAAGTAATACACTGAATGCTATTGACTTCATTGAAGAAGTTAAAGCAGGTACATTATCTTTTTATGACAAGATTCCCCAAGATACTGTATATAAAGGTATTACCTCAGAATGTGAGACCTTCATACAGAATATTAATAAGTATAGGTACTTATTTGGCCTGTGTGATGTGAGACCTTATTAAAATAAAGGCTTCATGGGGGAATAGGTAGACCCGAGGGAGTATGATGAAATAGGTAAACATGTAACTCTTAAACAGTTATGGACATAAGTCCTTGAGGGTTCGAGTCCCTCTACTCCTACAATGCCTCTTTAGTATAAAGGTTTATTATTTCTGTTTTGTACTCAGAAGATATGGGTTCGATTCCTATAAGAGGCTCTTTCTAATTGCAGAATTAGTGTAATGGTAACATGTAACTCTTCCAAAGTTAAGTTGACAGTTCGAATCTGTTATTCTGCTCTAAACATAACTAACTTAAGGATAATTAGTTACTCTTACAATAACTTTTTTATAACTAATTTAAATTATTATGGAAGAGACTGAAAAACAAGTAAAAGCTAAAACTAAATCTTTAGGATCTTCTAAAAAAACACAAGTTATGACTGCTCTTATTGCTACAACTATTAGAGGTATTGTTAATAGTGCTAATGAGATTGGTATAAAAAGAGAAGAGATAGTATCTCTCTTAAAAGAGAATGGGCAGTTTGTTTTAGTTTATTTCAAGTAAACATTATAAATATGGAAGAGCAAAAGTTAGTAGAAAGAACTCTGATGGGAGAAGAGGAGTTTAAGGACTATTTGAAGGACAATAGAGTAGATATTGTAAAAGACTTCTATGAGAATAATATCCTTCATCTTAGAACCTATGAAGCAGTTAAAAGGTTCAAGTCTGTGAGAAGAGCAATCAAAAGGGGCCATATCTCCCTTGATGGAATTATTTACCCTAAGAGACCTTTCAATAATGCTAAGCATAAGAAAGGTAGTCTAAATGATGAGAAGAAGAGAATATATGAGCAACTTAAGCACAGACAAAGGAAAACCGCATAATGATTACAATAGTGAGCCAGTATTTTACTGCAAGCATTGTTTATCATTGAATGTAAGGCATGTTCTAGATATGAAAGACTCAGAATACTGTGATAATTGTGGGTCTACTGATATAGTAGAATGTTCTATAGAGGAATGGGAGAATCTCTATAGGAATAAATTCGGTCATAATTACTTAGATGAATATTAAAATGGAAGAGCAAAAGAAGAAAGTTGTGGAAATGAAGTCTCAAGTACAGAGGCCTGAAAAGATGTCTTATGAGCAGCTTGAGAATGTTGCCCATCAGCTTAGTGAACAAAACAGACAGCTGTTTGCAAAGTTGCAGGAGCTGAATATGACCAATATGTTCAAGAGACTTGATTACTTGTTCAAAGTAGTAGAGAATGGACATATGTTTAAGCAAGACTTTCTTGAAAAGTGTATTGCTGAGATTGAGAGTTTAATGATAGTTCCAGAGCAAGAAGAGGGGCCAGAGATTGAAGATAAGAAGTAATTACTATTATGAAGGAAGAGTGGAGAGATATAGAAGGATATAATGGATTATATCAAGTCTCTAATCTTGGTAGGGTAAGAAGTGTTAGAATATTAAAACCTGCATTTACTGAAGACGGCTATTTGAAAGTAGTCCTTTCAGAAGGATAGAAAAGTCAAAACATCCACTATACATAGATTAGTAGCTAAATCTTTCTTACTTAATTACTCTGATGATTTGCAAGTGAATCACAGGAATGAAGTTAAAACTGATAATAGGGTAGAAAATCTTGAAATGTTATCTTCAAAGGATAACAATAATTATGGCAGCAGGAATGAGAGAATATCTAGAGCTTTAGGAAAAAGAGTTATCCAACTGACTATATTTAATGAGCCTATAGCTGAATATTATTCTACATCTCAGGCTTCAAAGCAAACAGGCATCTCACACAGAAATATTGCCACTTGTTGTAGAGGAGAGAGGATTTCTGCTGGAGGGTATAAATGGAAATATAAAGATGATTAAGAAAGCAAATAACATCGTCCGAATACCCACTTCATTAAATGGTAAGTTCTTTAGATATTGGTTTGAATTTCTACAGCCTTTTCATAATCTAACAAATAGAGAGATTGACGTAATTACTGCTTTTGTAAAGCAAAGATACCAGCTCAGTAAGGTTATTAAGGATGACAATATCCTTGATAAGGTTATCATGAGTGAGGACACAAAAAAGAAAGTAAGGGAAGAGTGTAATATCACTCTTCCACACTTTCAAGTAATTATGGGCAAGCTAAGGAAGAATAAGGTTATTATTGATGGTAAGATAAATCCTAGATTTATACCTAACATTGATGAAGAAACTGGTTACTTCCAGCTATTGTTACTTTTTGAATTGAAATGAGTTATCCTGATATAGTAGGTAAGGTATCTAGAGAGTTGAATTTACCAAAGGAAGTGGTAGATAAAACATATAAAGCATACTGGTTATTCATAAAAAACCATATACAATCCTTACCATTAAAGGAAAATCTTAATGGAGAGGATTTTACTAAGTTAAGAACCAATTTCAACATTCCATCACTGGGTAAACTAACTTGTACTTATGATAGGATGTTAGGTATGAAAAAGAGATATAATTTAATCAAGCAAATTAGGGAGAAGAATGCTTAAAGTTAAGAAGATAAAGCCAATGTTTACATCACTCATAGCCACTATGGATAAGTATGAGCAGGATGTAAAGATTGGAGGTCTTATAGATACCTCTAGACAGCAAGGTGGACTTAAAGAGTATCAGAAAGTACTTGCAGTAGGTAGTTCTGTAAGAGATATTAAAGTAGGTGATATAGTATGTGTTAATCCTACAAGATTTGCAGTGAGAAAGCACCAAGCAGGCTCATTGAAAGATGGGGTTGTGACAGATAACCCTGTTACTACTTATAACTTTGATGTGGTAGAAATGGATGGGAAGCAGTGCTTATTGCTTCAAGATAGAGATATTGACTTTATTATTGAAGAATGGGAAGAAATTCCTGACCCAACTCCTTCATCAATCATTCAACCAGAGAAGAAGAAATTAATTGTATAACTCAAAGGAGTGTATCAGGAAAATTAATCTTGATACACTCTTTTTTTCTTAGATTATGATAAAATTGTTCAAATATGAGGGTTACAAGATAGTAATATCTGAGGAAGCCTTTGCTCTTAAACCTTTCAGACAAATATGGCAAAGAGATAAGACTGTTAATAAGGATAAGGCTATAATGGAACTTGGATTCATTTATTTTTTCTGTGATCCTAGAAGTGACTATCAATATCTTGTAGATGATAAGGAAAGAATGGAAGCTATTAAAGAGGGAGAAGGATTACCTCCTAAATGGCAACCTGACAAGGTAGTCACAGAAGCTATGAATTTCTATATGTCATTCAAACCTATATCTGCTTTACTCCTTGAAGACACAAGATTTATGGTTGATAAATATAGAAAGAGATTAAAGGCTCAAGAATTTGATGACCTAGAGATTAAAGACTTGAAAGAAGTAGGTGCTCTTATAAAGCAAATACCTCCTCTTGTAAAGGACTTAGATGAAGCTGAAAAAGCACTTAATTCTGAGATGAAGAGTTCAGGTAAGATGAGGGGTTCTGGAGAAAAAACAATCTTTGAAGATGATTTAACACTATGATAGGAACACATAATAGTTACACTTATTTACCTCCTAAAAAGAAAATATTTAATTTATTTTCATTTTTATGGAGAACTCAAACTAAAAGTATATCAGAACAAATTACATTAGGAGTGACTTATTTTGATATTAGAATTACAAGAGATTATAAAGAATGTAAGTGGAGAGTATGTCATGGTCTTGTAGATTTTAATAAAACTTTTTATTCTATAGAGCATATTTTAAATACTTTTGTACCTCTTAAAGTAAGAATACTTTTAGAAAAAGGAAACTATAATGATGAAATTCTCTTTATTAAAGAGGTAAATGCTTGTTTAAATTTTTACCCTAATTTATCTTTTGCTGGTATTAAAAGAGGATGGATAATTATAATAAATAGAGACCCTATAATAAAAGATTATACTTATATTCCTTGGTTATCTAATCTTTCATTTTGGGAAAATATTAAAAGGGGTAATTTCTTTTCTACTATTAAAAGATGGGCAAAGAAACATAATCCTGTTATCAATGATAACCTGAAGAAGGATAGTACTAGTGTTTATTTTATGAATTACGTATGAAAGCAGAAGATATAGTAGAAGGACTTAATAGACATATTGAAGATAGGAGAAGGGAGAGAAGCATTTCATCTAAAGGGCACCTAATATTGCAAAAAGTAATAGAGCCTCATCCTACTTTCAAAGCCTACAAAACATATAAGGCTATTCTATGGTTTGTTAAAGGAAAGAATAGACATATAGTTATTTCACTTAGTCATTCTGATAAAGTACTAGAAGGGCAAGAGGAATCTATGCAACAGTATATAAACACTGAATTATGTCATCTTATATTTAATTGGATAGGCTCTGATTTCTATGAAGAAGTAATAAAGGGAGAATATAATGGATTTTCAAAGAATACCAATGAATGAATATCAGACTGAGCTAACTGAAGAATTGGTTAATAGCCTTCCTCAGGAAGTTCAGGACCAGTTATTTGATATTATAAATAATGTAGAATTTGTCAAGAGATTGATAAGTCCTACAAGAGAACATGCCAAGGATAGACCAAGAGATGATAGAGATAGAATCATTGTGGACTTGATTAATCCTCACATACTTGAGAATATGGACTATTTCAGACCATCTGCTTTACATTATGAGAAGTATGGTACATTTACTAATCTTAGACCTAATGCCAATCCTAATAGTGAGTATGGTAAATGGATAAGAGAGGAAAAAAGAAGAGTCTGGGATGGTTATGTGAGGGAAAGTGATGGAGAATGGGTTACAGGTTATATGTACTGGTTCCTTAATTATTCTCCTATGATGCTCTCTAAAATTAGAGAGTATAAGGATAAGAATGGTAAAAAGAGAAAGTCTAAAAGAGCTGATAGAGTAGAAGCATTACCTGAGTGTTGGGAAGGAATCTATTGGAGATTCCATTGCTTAGACCAAGCATCAAATGGTGGTTTATACAATAACTTTGAGGGAGGTCAGCATATGGCTGAGCTTGCTTCTAGAGGTAAGGGTAAGTCATATAGTCTTGCTTCTATTCTTAACCATATCTTTGTAGTAGGTGAAAATGAAGAAGCACATGATAAGGTAAAGGGTATAGTAACTGCTTATCAGAAAGAGTACCTTACTAAGGATGGTGTCCTTAACAAGTTTGTGGACATGGCTAATTTCTGTGCAACCAATACCCAGTTTCCAAGAAAGAGATTAAAGAACTCTTTGCAGGAAATGACATGGATAATGGGGTACAAGGATGTAGACCTTGATATTGAAAGAGGTACTCAAAATACAGTACTTGGGGTATCATCTAAGGATGATGAGTCTAAGTTGAGAGGTAAGAGAGCTGCTAAGATTCTTATTGAGGAGTTTGGTACATTCCCAAGACTTGTAGACTTGTATAATGTATTATTACCTTCAGTACAGGAAGGTGATATTGTCTTTGGTCAAATCTATATGTTGGGTACTGCTGGTGATAATGAATCAGACTTTGCTGGTGCTCAAGAAATTATGTATAACCCAAAAGGTTATAATATGTATGCTTT